>Ga0207684_10004359_pt1 | contig 13367 bp, 13 predicted proteins | sample KBSK5501metaG_FD_184342 | JGI IMG/M metagenome (GOLD analysis project Ga0207684, IMG submission 184342) | Corn, switchgrass and miscanthus rhizosphere microbial communities from Kellogg Biological Station, Michigan, USA - KBS K5-50-1 metaG... | ecosystem: Host-associated > Plants > Roots >...
CGACGAGGTAGAGGTCGTTGCTGGGATGGGATCCGGGATTGCGGCGCTCTCTGACGAACCCGTGGGGGGTGGGCTGGATCCCGCGAGACTCGCGGCCAACCCGATATGGGAAGCTGGTGATCTCCCGCTCCGGGGCACCGAGGGCAGCCCTGGACTCGGGCGTGAGGGCCACGAGCAGTACACGACCATGCGGCGCCGGCGATCCGGACACTCTGTCCCCTCCCACGGTTGCCTTGAGTATCCGCCGGCCGAACTGGATCACGGATGGAAGATCCGAGCCCCTCGCACACGCCTACCGACAGATCTCGAGGACCTGCCCGACCTCGGCCGCGCGGTACTGCTCGAGGGAGACCCGGTGCCAGGTGCCGTCGGCGTCCAGCACCCAGTAGTCGCGGACGATCTCGGGCCTGCGCAGCTCTTCGAGCCGTCCCGTCTCGCTGGTATAGCCGTGCGGCGCCGTCTCGAGGCGCGCGCGTTCTTCCTTCTTCGCCACCGTGATCGACGCCGGCTGACACGAGAGGCCGGCGCACCCGGACAAAGCAACGACCAGGACGCGGACGATCCAGGTGTCGATGCCGAACCGAAGGCGCCCTCCACCGCGGCGCGCGCTGCTCACCTCCCTCATCTCCCTGCCGTTCATTGTCCCCGCCGGGTTTGCGCTGCTCTGCCTCGTGAGTAGCAAGTATAGACTTCTAAAATCCCGGGCAGGGCCCTCACGGAGACCGAGTCACCCCATCAGGGCACGTTAGGGGGCAACCAGAGTATCACCTACAGCGATCCGACCAGGGAGGCTCGGACTTCGATCTCGACCGCCTGGTGGCGCTCTGCCCGCCTCGGGGCGCGTCCCCCCGATGCAGGGCGCGCCGCGGACCATTTTCAGATGTCCTCGCATTCGCGCGCGTAGAACCCAAGAGATAGGCCAAACCTCGGTCACCTGGCTCACCTCGACCGCGCCAGGTGCCACTACAATCAGGGCGGCGCTGGCACCGGCCGGCCGAGCAGGGTGTGAGTCTTGGGGGAGACGATCCCGCGCAGCGTCATCAGCCGATTGACACCGGCCGTAGACTCGACGACAAGAGGACCTGCGGGGCGCTCGTCGAATCCGCATTCGTCCCCGCGTGACAAAGCAGGCCGAACATGAAGAGTCAGCTCGCAGGAGTCTTCTACTATTCAGACGGATGTTCCCAGTGCGTGCCGGATTGTGTGCCGGACCCGCCCCCGCGGCATCTCTCACTTGAGACGGAGGACTATTTCAAGACCGGCCCTCACCAGTTTCGCTTGAAGGCCGTCCACCGCGATGCCGGCGAAGCATGGTACGAGGAGCCGAGGTAAGGGCCCAGGTCGACGTCCGTGCCATCAGTTCTTGAGATCCCGAGTTACCCACACGACATCACGCCGGTGTCACGCCGGTCCACGCGAGGGTTCTCATTCTCGCCGGGAATCCACCTCAGACCTCCCCCACGCTCATGCCCATCGGGATGTACGTGGTCCATGATGATGATGGCCGTCGGAGCGGACGCGGCGGGTGTGGTCCTCGGGCGAGCCCTCGGTGCCCCGGTGACCGCTTGGGTGACGTTCATGATCGTAGCGCTCGCCGTCCTCGCCCACGCTTGGCGGCACCACTGACCGAGCCGCTCCTGACTATGCCGGCGGCGGGTCGCTGCGCCGCGACCGGCGGACGCGGGTCTGAATGTCGCGGACGCGATTGCGCGCGACCTACGTGGGAATCGCCACCCGCCTGAGCAGGTCGAGCGTGTCGAGCAGTTTGCCGGCACCCCGGACGACACAGGTCAGCGGATCGTTGCTGATCGTAATGGGCAGGGCCGTCTCCTGCCGGAGCAGCCGATCCAGGCCGCGGAGCAACGCGCCCCCGCCCGTCAGCGTGATTCCCGTGTCGACCAGATCCGCGGCCAGCTCCGGCGGGGGCCTGCTCCAGGCAGGTACGGACCGCCGCCACGATGGCCCCGACCGGCTCCCGGAGCGCCTCCTGGACCTCATCGCCTGTGACGACGATGCGCCTGGGGAAGCCGTCGATGAGGTCCCGTCCCTTGACGTCCATCTTCTCGCCTGCAGTGCCCGACGCGGTGGCCGAGCCCAGGTTGATCTTAACCTCCTCCGCCTGCCGCTCCCCGATCAGCAGGCTGTAGATCCGCCGCATGTACTGAATGACGGCCTCGTTCATCTCGTCGCCGGCGATTCGCACGGACTTACTGTAGACGATCCCGGCCAGGGACATGATCGCCACCTCGGTCGTGCCCCCGCCAATGTCCACGATCATGTGGGCGCCTGGGGCTTCGATCGGGAGGCCAGCCCCGAGGGCGGCGGCCATCGGCTCCTCGATCAGGTACACCTCGCGGGCGCCCGCTTCCCGCGCTGAGTCCCGCACGGCACGCTTTTCGACCTGCGTGATCTCGGATGGGACGGTGAGCACGATGCGTGGATGAACCAGGCTCTGACGGCGGTGGACCTTCCGGATGAAGTAGTTCAGCATCTTCTCCGTAACATCGAAGTCCGCGATCACCCCATGCCGCAGGGGGCGGAGGACGTCGATCGAGCCGGGGGCCCGGCCCAGCATGGCTTTGGCCTCCTCGCCGACCGCCAGGAGCGAATGATCCCTGTGGCTGAGGGCGACGACCGAGGGCTCATTGAGGACGATGCCCTTACCGCGGACGTAGACCAGCGCGTTGGCCGTGCCGAGATCGACGGCGAGGTCCTCCGAGAACAGCTGGGCCAGCGCCCGAAGCAGCATGCTCAGGCTCGGCGGCGTCCTCGGCGCTGCCGAATCTCACGAAGGAGCGCAGCCATGCTCGGTCGGGCCTTCCGCGGACCGAGCGGCGCTGGCTTGCGTCGGGTGAGGTTCGGCAGCGATGAGCTGTGATGACAGACGATGCAGTACTCCCCTCCGATCGCGGCGCAATCGTTCAGCGCATGCTCACAGGGCGTATCGGCTTTACAGGCGATGCACATGGCGGAGTCTTGGCCTCTGACGTTACTGCCCGAGCCGAGCCTGATTCCTGGGCCGCCTGTCTACCGCGTCCAGAACCAATGCCACCACGAGCGCATCCACGGATGGCGACCGGTGACAGCGAACGCGACATAGCAACTCTCGATGCTGTACGCGCGACGACCGAACATGTGGTCTGCTCCTTTCTCACTTCTTGTCGGGTACAGACGAGACGAGCAAACCGCGTTCCAGGCCTGACATGTGCAATACCTCAGACACTTACCGGGACAGTGAGCACGATGCGGTGAAAGCGATTGGGCAGCTATGGGCAACGGATCGCCCGCTCCGGCCCAGTGGATTTCCCTGAAAAAACTGCACCTCCGCTCTCGGGCGCCCTGGCTGTCCTCGACGAGGTGTACGAGTGCGTCACGGCCGGTCTTTCTTCTTCTCGTGCGTGGGCCCAGGCGATCCCCTTGATCAGGTGTCGCAGCCGAACGTCGACTGGAGTCTTCGCTGCCCTGTCCCAGGAGTTCGGCGGCGGGTCAGCACGCTCAGCAACTCGTCTCGCTCCTCTCGTAGCCGCTTAGTGTCTTCGTCAAGCCGGTTGATCTGAGCATGTAACTCATGGATGAAGGCGAGTTCAATGTGCGCGGCCGGCCGCTCATCATTCCACTCGGCGACGGGCGCTTCACCGTCGAGGTCACCCGAGTGGCTGATAAGTGGGCGATCCGCGCGTAGCCGACCAAACGACCGCCCCGCCACCCCTGGGGGTGGCGGCCTGAACGACTGTCTTGTGGGTCAAGCGGGGTGCCATGGGCGTTGGTCCCGAAGGAAGGCATTGAGAACCACGAGAAGGTTGCGCATCGCAGCGGTGAGGGCAAGCTTGCCGGGACGGCCTGAGCGCGAGCAAGACGCGGATCAGCACCTCAGTGGTGCGGTGCTCACGCTGCGATTGCGACAGCGCGGGTCACCACCCAGCTTCTCGGATGCGTCCAGGGCCAAGAGCAGGTCCGACAGGGTCACGGCCGGTCTGCCGCGGTGCCGCAGCACAGCCGTCGAGCAGTGACAGGAGCACGACCGCGAGCGGAAGACGTACCGGCTACTGCCTCCAGACGCCCTGGGAGCTCCCCTCGGTGAAGCCGAGCTCGGGCTCGACGGCCATCATGCTCTTCTGGCCGTCCGTGAAGACCCAGAGGATCGTTCCCCTCGCCGCCGCCACGGCCGTCGGCGTCGAGATGGCGAAGTTCGACTGGCGGACCCGGGCCAGGGTGATGGCGGCCTGCGCGACCGTCGCACGCACTTTCCCTACGACGAGATGCAGGAGCATCAGCCGGCTCTGGCTCTGCGGGTCATACTCGATCCTCGTCAGGAGGAGCCGGCTGTTCTCCGCCACCACGACCGTGCTCGTGTCGGGCAGCGCCAGCTCGGCCGAGGCCCCCGCGTAGGCCCGGATGTCGTCGCCCTCGGCCAGTCGGGCTCCGACCACCGCCGGGATCCATTGGGTCTGCCCCTTGACGAGGACCTCCACGCGCCCGACGACACGCGTGAGCTCGGCGCTCAGGAGGGCCTGCTGCGCCGTGACAGGACCGGGCGAGGCCAGCACGAGCAGGCTCCGAGCAGAACTCCGCTCACGAGTCTGAGTACGCCGCGCGTTGCTGCTGCACACATGACAGCACCTACCCTTCTGCCGGGATGATCGTAGCACGTGCTGCGGCGGTGCGGGCCGTCATGCGCTGACCCTCGAGGCTTGCGCCTGAGCGCCCCTCACTCGGGTCACGGCACATCGTGTCCCCCGGTGTCCTCCGCCTGCCGGACGCGCCGGGACAGCGTCACCAAGAGGGCCTCGGTGAGCCCAGGCACGTCCAGAGCAGGACCGAGAAGTGCCGGGGGCTGATCACGAGGAGGCGGACCGTCGTGTCCGCGACGACGGTCGCAGACCGGCACGGTCTTCCCATGCCTTGAGCGCGACGTCGTCCGGGGGCTTCGGCCCCGGAAAGACACGAGGTGGTCCCATGAGGCCGCGAAGGAGGCAATAGGCGCCTCCCAGTGCGCCACGGCGGCGCACCCACACCCACCAACCGGGCCAGGGCCACCTGGCTCAGACCAAGGCGCGGTGGGCGGGGTTCATTTTTCTCGCCGGGTACTAGCAGCGCGCATGTTATGAGGGGCCTAAGGGATGGAGCAGATTTGTGGCTTGAGGGTCGGAATCGCTTGCGCAGTTGTCACCTTCACATCACCGACCCAAGGCGACGCTTCCGCTGCCCGACCAGGGCCCTGAGCCCGACCGAACGAGCACGCTCCCCTTGGCCTCAAGCCTCAGTGCAGAAATCGCCCGGTGGTTCGAGAATACGCGGCGCCTGGTGGACCGGGTGGCAGAGACGGCCGAACGCCAGGAGCAGCTCGAAGCCCTGGTTGCAGCGCTGGAGCGGGACAACGAGCAACTCCGCAGCGAACTCGAAGCGCTTCGAACCGAGCGGGCGAATGTTGCTGAGATACTTCGCGCTCTTGCAGACGATTTGAACCCGACGTGAAAGCTGACGGTACGAGGAACAAGCTCGTCCTTGTTGTCCGGGCGGACCCAATGATGGACCGTTGCGTGGGGGACTTCCTCACAGCCCGGGGGTATACGCCGGTCCGGACCAGCACGCTCGAGGAAGCACTGACCGCGGTCACCCACAACCACTTTCTGTTCAGCGTGATCGATCTCGACGGTACCGACGGGCTCGAATTCTTGCAGCATCTGAAGGCAGAGGGCGGGGCCGCGGGCTCGATCATCGTCCTCGCAAGAGGGAGCAGGATCGCGGAGACGTTAGGGACTCTCTCCCTCCCCGCAGACCATGTCGTTCGGAAGCCTTTCACTGCCCAAGACCTCGAGGATGCGGTCAACAATGCGCTCGGCGTGTGGTCGCGACGGCCGGCGGACGATACCGGCGCGCAGCTCCAGCAGGAGCTGGCGCTCTGGCGCAGTCCCAAGATGCGCGAAGTGAGCGACATCATCGAGCATGCCGCTGGGGTGAATGTCACCGTCCTGATCACGGGCGAAACCGGGACGGGCAAGGACCTGGTGGCCCGAGCGATCCATGAGGCGTCAGCCCGTCACGGGGCGCCGTTCGTCAAGGTGAACTGTGCGGCCCTGCCCCGCGAACTACTGGAAAGCGAGCTGTTCGGACATGAGCGGGGAGCCTTCACGGGCGCCCACCAGCTCAAGCTCGGCAAGTTTGAGTCCGCCGACCGTGGATCCATCTTCCTGGACGAGGTCGGGGACCTTCATCCCGCGCTCCAGGGGAAGCTCTTGCACGTCCTCCAGGATGGGCAGTTCTCCCGGGTGGGCGGGCGCTCCACCATCAAGGTAGATGTCCGCGTCCTCGCGGCAACGAATCAAGACCTCGAGGAAGCCGTCGCCGGGGGACAGTTCCGCGAAGACCTCTTCTACCGGCTCAACGTGATCCAGATCCGCGTGCCGCCCCTCCGCGAGCGTTCCGAAGAGATTCCCCTGCTGGCCGAATACTTCATGCAGCGGTATTCGACGCTCTTCGGGCGGGAGAGTGTCATCCTCCCCGCCGAGACTGTGCAACGACTCCTGCGACATCGGTTTCCGGGCAATGTGCGGGAGCTCGAGAACGTGATCCAGCGCATTATCGTGCTGGGCGATCCGGACCTGAGGAGAAGTCCCCTCCCAGTGGCAACGAGGAGCTGGGCGCCATACAAGATCTCGGGTCCCGGTCGCACTGCCGCCATTTCTCTCAAGGACATCTCCCGGAAGGCTGCGCAGGTGGCGGAGCGCGAGGCGATGCTCCAGGCCCTCGAGCAGACCAGATGGAATCGGATTCAAGCAGCCAAGCTCCTCGGCATCAGCTACCGGGCCCTGCTCTATAAGATCAAGGAAGCCGAATTAGACCGCCAGTCAGCGTCGAACCCGCGGCCAGGACGAGATCCTTAGCGAAGCCCAACCGATCCGCTCGGATCCATCGGGCGAGCTCTTCTGATGCGCTTAGACCGCCCCCTGGCCTGCCAGTTCAGCGCGGCTCGAAGATCTGCTCAGGGCTCACACGGTGATCACCTTCCCCCACCAGCTCTCCGTCTCGAGCGCTTTCGACGCACGGTGCTGGCGGCCATGCCCGACATCGAGGCTATTGAGCTCGTGGACCGGGTTTTTGAGATCGGGGCCGAGGTCGTGGGGACGCCGCATCCGATCGGGATCTTTCTGGCGGGCTGTCGGGAGTGTCTCGGCGAGTGGGAGCTCCAGGCCAGCCAGTAGTCTCGTCCATCGTCCCGAAGGGCGGACCCGATGGCTCTAGACCAGGCCGTTTGCCCACATGGGCAAACGCCGAACCGAACGGCGATGAGCAGCAATAGATTTTGCCCACGCGGGCAAACCTGCCCAAGAAGGCGCACGCGTGGGAGATCTCGGTCCATCGTCGTCCCTGTGGTGCCTAAGCGAGCAAGAGCTGCGCCATGGCGACATCACCGTCGAATCGAAGTGTTAGCCAAGCACCGCAATCCTTGCTCCAGGTCAGATTCCCCAGCCTCCGAAAGGAATTGCTCAGGCTGGAGAGCGGCAGACTCTTCGCTGGCGTTTCGGTTGGAGAGCCCTGGCGACGGTCCGTAGAGTTTGTAACGTTCTGTTCGGTGCTCGGCCTCCAAAAGCTCCAAGAGCTCTTGGGCTTGTCAGTGGCCCATGGTTGTGAACTCCTTTCAGACGCGCTTCGTCGGCTCGATCGTTTTGCGAAAGCCTATCCAGAACTCCCCTGCCCGCCTGCGATTGAAACATGGGTAAAGCAGGCAGCTGAAAATCCTTGTCGTCTCGTTTCTCAGCCCCCAAGAAGCGGCGGGGTCACCCCGCCGCGCCTGGCACTCGCGCCAAACCTATGAGGCGTAATTTGGACCGGGATCTGCAGCCTTAGGCACAGACTTATCCACAACTTGTGGATAACTCCGATTGACTGGATTCGAACTAGGCGAGCTCCACCTGGCGGTGATTAGGGCTAGCTCCCGAAGGTCGACCGGCTTCACGAGATGAGCACTGAAGTCAAGGCCTCGCAGGCGATCAAACGGCTGCCCATGGGCAGTGAGTGCAAGGAGACGCATCTCCGCGCCCTCGAGGGTCACCCGTAGCCGTCGGGCGACCTCATAGCCATCCATGCCGCGCAGGTCCGTGCTGATCAGGACGACCTCCGGCCGGTGGATCGCGGCGATGTTGAGTGCCTTGTACCCGTCGTCAACCACGTGCACCTCGTGGCCGGCCAGCTCGAGCGCGAGTCGCAGCATCTTGCGTGCATCCGCATCGTCCTCGACGATCAAGGCCCGGCGGCACTGGGAGGCCGGTGGTCGGGCGGTCCTGACTCGTTCCGCTTCGGGCCACGGAGCCGCGATGCCGGGCAGGCGGACGACGAACACGCTTCCGCATCCGGGCCCATCGCTGGACGCCGCGGCCCGTCCACCATGCAGCTCCACGAGGCGCCGTACGAGCGCCAGGCCGACACCAAGCCCGTCCTGCCTGCGATCGGATCTGCGCTCGTCCTGCGCGAACAGGTCGAAGATCCGTGGGAGCAGCTCCGGCGCGATACCGACGCCCGTATCCTCGACGCGGAGCACCGCCTCGCCCCCCTCCTCGCCGACGCGAACCCGAATCGCGCCGCCGGGTGGCGTGTACTTGATCGCATTTGTGAGCAGGCTGGAGACGATCTGGTCCAGCCGCGCCGGGTCGGCATTGACCCACACGGGCTCGACCCGGACGTCGACGACGTGGCGCTCGAGTCGGCCCGTGTCCGCCAGCACACTCACGGACCGCTCGACGCTCGTCGCCAGATTCAGAGGCCGACAGGCCAGCACGATCCGTCCACCGCTCACGCCGGCGACGTCCAGCAGGTCGTCGATCAATCGGCTGAGATGGGTGATCTGGTGCCGGATGGCCCCCCGGGCCCGGACCGCGATGTCGTCGGGATCCCCGATCCGCTCGAGGACGCTGACGGCGCTGATGATCACCGCGAGGGGATTATGAAGCTGGTGGCGGACCGTGGCGAGGAACTCGTCCTTCGCGCGGTCTGCGCCCGCTGCGTCCGCCCGCGCAGCCTGCTCGCGGACCAGAAGATCCTCGCGCTCCCGCGTGACGCGTCGCCGCTCTTCGACGACGGCGGCAGCCGGCAGGATCATCAGGAACACGGTGCCCAGGAACGCCTGTAACAGGAGCAGTGACTCGTTGGCAGTGGCGGTTGCAAAGGGTCCGGAGCCACGCAACGTCTGCCCGATCGCGATTCCCGACAACACCGCCATCAGCGTCGCCGCCTCGCGCGGCTTGAACCGGAACGCGGCCCAGACGAGAGGCGGGGTCGACAAGAACGTGAGCGGGAATGTCGTGAGTCCGAAGAGGGCACGGTCCTGTCCGAACACGGCCAGGCCGAGGAGGATCGTCGACAGGAATAGGCCCGCCGTCTCGAGCGGACGACCCCGAGGCAAGTCATCCGGTGCCGTCCGCGCCCAGAGGACCAAGAGGGGGGTGATGATCAGGGCCCCGGTCGCGTCCCCGAGCCACCAGGTCAGCCAGATGCGCCCCAAGTCAGCCCAGTTCGCGTATCCCCCGAGCGCGAGGCACGTGACGCCGGTGGTCGCGCTGAGGATCGTGCTCAGTCCGGCGGCGAGACCCGCAAACTTGAAGACGTCCTGAGCGCGGTCGAATGTCCCGACACCGTGGGCAAACCGATTGACGAGGTACGCGCCGACCATGCCTTCGAGCGTGTTGCCGGCGGCGATGCCAAGTGATGTCGCCACCGAGCCTGCCGTGGTGACGTTCACGACGAAGGCGCCTGCGAACACCGCCGGCCAGGCCCGGTACCCGAGCATCAGAAACGCGGCGAGCGCGATCCCCGTCGGAGGCCAGACGGCCGACGCGTTGGCATGGATAAAGGCCAGGGAGAGTCCGACCTTGCCGGCGAGGACGTAAACACTGAAGAGTGCGGTCAGGACGAGCAGGCCCGGGCGCGCGCGAGGCCGCGATTGTGGCCGCCGAGGTGCGCGGGGGCGTCGATGACTGCCACTGGCTTCGCCGCGACTCGTCATCTCGTCCTACCGAACGCGGAGTCGTTCACGAACACATGTTCCGCGTCCCAGCTTCTCCTCCACTGGTCCCTGTCCCATGTGGGCGAGGGGATCGAGACGGCTCACTCTCGCTCGGAGAGGGAGAGGGTGGTGTGAGGGTCGCGCTCAACCTACATCGCCCCGGAACACACTTCAATCGCGATTTTCAACCACCCGGTGCCTGGGGCCCGGAAGCTGCTACACCTCCACCACCTTAGTCAGCTGGCGATGATCGGAGCCCAGCGAGTAGCTCCTCGGTAGTCTTTGCAGGGAGGCGAAGCGTACCGGACCCCGTTTGACATGTCAATCAATGCTGCCCGTGATGCTGAAGCGGCGCGGCGAAGACGCCCTCCGTCAGGCGCGCTAGGGCAGGTCGGCCCTGCGCTCCACCCAGCTGACGCCTTCCGGGAGGCGGAACTTGGTCACCGTGTCCGAGCCTTCGCTTGTGCCAGAGAACCAGTCCTGCTGTTCCCACAGCACCCCGTACGGCAAGAGCACCCGGGCCAGCACGGTCTTTCCGCTCGGGCCGAGCCGCACCGGCGGAAGCGGACGCGTAGCCAGGCCGTCCTTGTCCGGGATGTACAGCGTTGCCTGCAGGTCGCCCTTCGGCGGCGAACCGCGATGTCGCAGCGTCACGGTGTACGCCCCCGACCCGACACCTCGCAGCCAGAACACCTCGAAGGGCGCGGTGTCCGAGGCCTTCAGGACTCCCGGCCAGCGCACCGTCTGAGTCGGGCCGTCGAGGCGGTCGGGAGAGAAGCGCACGACCGCGCTCACCTCAACGTCGAGGCCCTGGATGTCGTCCGGCCACTCCATCACCAGGACGCCCGTCGGCTTGCGAGGACCGCTCGCATAGACCGTCATCGGTTCGCTCCGACTCCCGGGTTCCCCGCCGCGCGATGTTTCCGCCCACAGGCGGAGCACGGGTGCGAAGAGCGGCACCACCTTGCGGAATCGTCCCTCCGAAACCTTCACGGGGATGCGCCGGTCGTTGGCGACGAGCCAGAGCGTGCCGACCGTCTTGTCCTCGACCTGGCCCTCGACGACGATGACGGGCGGAGCGTCCGGCCCGAGGACGAAGCCGTCGCTGGGGCTCGTCAACACTATCCGACCGGGGCTGGCCAGGCCGGACCTGCTCGGGCCCGGAGTTGCGGAAGCGCTGGATCCCGGCGCCTCGCCGGAGCCAGGCTCGCGCTGTCCCGTTGCTCCGCTGGGCGAGCCTGTCCCGGCGGACGTCGCTGCGGATGAGGCCGCCGTTGCGTGCCCCACGCCGCTCCCGCCGGGCTCGGGCGAAGCCTGAGCCGTGCCCGCAGCGGCGCCTCCTGACCGCTGCCGCGGTGTCTCCCCAGGTGCCGCCTGCGACAGGGGCGATGCCCTGTCGATGCCGTCGCCGGGCCCACCAGTCGATGCCGACGGAGGGCTCGGCGCTGCGGGACGAGGAACCGGTGCCGGCGGTGCCGGCGGACGCGACGGCTCGGCAGGTGGCCCTGCCGGAGCAAGTGCGGCCTCCGCAGGTGACCCTGCCGGCGCCTCGCCCGTGGGCGCGGAGGGCAGCTCCCGGGCGAGGGGTGTCGGCGGATCGGGTAGCCCGAACTCCGGCGCCGGCTGCTCGGGCGCTGGCCGCCGCTCCGTCGCTGGCTGCTCGCTGGCCCGCTGGGGCCCAGGCTCCTTGCTCGTGGGCTCGGGAGGCGCGATCGGCGGCGGCAAGCTCTCGAGGCTTGGCACCGGGATCAGCGTCTTTGCGGAGTCGAGCGCGCGCATCGGCCATGCCGGCCCCACGGGCTCTTCGCCTTCTGGCATCGGAGGCAGTCCGAAGACAGGGACGCGTGTGGGCACCTCGCGCGCGGTGAACAGGGGCCGCTCCGGGACCACCGGTTGCGGCGGCGGTGTGAAGACACTCTTCGGCGCAGAAGGGACTGCTCTCTTTGCCGCCGGTGACGAGCCGGGCGGCCGGGAGGCAGTGACCGCCTGGCGGCGCGGCGCCGGCGGAGCCTTTGCCTGCCTCGTCTCCGTGATGGCCATCGTGTCCCGTCGAGCGGCAGCGCCGCTCTCTCCAGCGGTGTCCCGCGGCCTCGGGCTGGCGGCGGGGGGGACAATCGGCCGGCGACCGGGATCCGGCCGAGGCCCCGCGGCGGATCCCAGCACGCTAGATTCCCAGGCAGCCGGTCCCGACATGGTGAGGTCCACCCAGGCCACTTCTGGTTGGCCGCTCGCCGCACCGGATAGCGGGGTAGCCACCCGGAGCAGGTCCATCGCGACCGCGCCATGAAGCAGCAACGAGCACACGTACGCGAGGGTGAGCCGCCAAACCGGCGGCAGGGCGGGGGGCCTTCCCTCGAGTGGTGAGAGCCGGTGGAGCGGTCGCCGTGATCCGGCGGCGGAGGGCTGGGGTGATCGGTCTTCGGAGGCGCCGCCGCCCGGCCTGGTGCCCATCACGCGCTCGGCGGCGCCGTGCCGAGCATAGAGGCCCGACCCGCTTCGGCGTCAGGCTCCATTATCGGGAACTCCTTCCTCCTTCAAGCTCGGTCATGCAAGACCGCATAATCGCTCGCTATCTGCAGGCTCCAACTCGAGGAGGAGTGACGCGAGTTTAGCCATCGCGGATCGCTCTGTCAATCTGCGCAAGACAACCCGCCGGCATCGCAGGACGCGCGGTGAATGGGCGCAGTAGTCGCGTTCAACCCGTCCGAATCACGCCGTGAGGAGTAGAGTGAAAACTGGAACGAGGACGGTCGACGCGGTGCAAATCGCTCCTGAAAGCTCGAAGCTCGCCGTGGTGATGGTCGGGCTGCCGGCGCGCGGAAAGAGCTACACCGCGCGGCGCATCGAGCGCTACCTGTCGTGGCTCGGCTACCGCACCGGCGTCTTCAACGTCGGCGAGTACCGGCGCGCAAGCGTCGGCGCCCGCGTTCCGCACAGCTTCTTCGATCCCGACAACCCGCAGGGCGAAGAGACGCGCAGGTCGGTTGCGATGGTGGCGCTCGAAGACATGGTGACGTGGCTCACGAACGACGGGCAGGTCGCGATCTATGACGCCACCAACAGCACGCGCGCGCGCCGGGCCATGGTGCATGCGCGCTGCGAGCGCGCCGGCTTCCAGGTGCTGTTCATCGAGATCCGTTGTGATGACCCGCACATCATCGAGGCCAACATCCGCAGCACCAAGCTGTCGTCGCCCGACTACGAAGACACCGATCCGGACGAGGGCCGTGACCGACTCCGGGCACGCATCGCGCACTACCAGCGCGTGTACCAGCCGCTCGACGACGACGAGGGCGCGTACCTGCGCGTCACCGGCGCCGGACGCGGCGTGACCGTGAGCAACGTCGACGGCTACTTGGCCGCGCGG
>Ga0207684_10004360_pt1 | contig 13367 bp, 13 predicted proteins | sample KBSK5501metaG_FD_184342 | JGI IMG/M metagenome (GOLD analysis project Ga0207684, IMG submission 184342) | Corn, switchgrass and miscanthus rhizosphere microbial communities from Kellogg Biological Station, Michigan, USA - KBS K5-50-1 metaG... | ecosystem: Host-associated > Plants > Roots >...
CGGCGTACAACCACTATTCGCTGTTGCGCACGACCGAGGACATCTTCGGCCTGTCGTATCAGGCCAACGACGCGACCGCCACCTCGATGAAAGGGATGTTGCGCTGAGCCCTAGGTGACCTTGAAGCCCGCCGGAATCGAGTCCGCTGAGCGCGGATAGGCGGGCTTCAAGCCAGCCAGCACGTCTCCCAGGATCTCGGCCACCGCCAGGTTGCGGAACCAGTTGCGGTTGGCTGGGATCACGTACCAGGGCGCGACATCCGTGGAGCACCGCCCCAGGGCCGCCCCAAACGCGGCCTGGTAGTCGTCCCATAGCTTCCGCTCGTCCAGGTCGCCCATCTTGAACTTCCATTGCTTGGTGGGGTCATCGACCCGCTCCTGGAAGCGCTGGCGCTGCTCATCGGCCGAGATGTTCAGGAAGAACTTGACGATGGTGGTGCCCTCCTCGACGAGGGTGCGTTCCCAGGCGTTGATCTGGTCGTAGCGGCGCGACCAGACGGTCTTGGGCACGAAGCTGTGGACGCGCACGACCAGGACGTCCTCGTAGTACGACCGATTGAAGATGGCGATCTCCCCCTTGGCCGGGGTGCGCTGGTGGGCGCGCCACAGGTAGTCGTGCGCCAGCTCGATCGGGGTCGGGACCTTGAATGACGTGACCGGGCAGCCCTGCGGATTGAAAGCCGACATGACGTGCCGGATGGTGCCGTCCTTGCCGGCTGCATCGATCCCTTGCAGCACCACCAGGACGGGGTGCTTTTGCTCAGCCCAGAGCCGATCCTGGAGATCGGTCAGCCGCTCGAGACCCTTCCGCAGGTCGTCATCGGCCGTGGCCTTGTCGTGCCCATGGGTCGCCGCCGGATCCAGCTTCGCGAGCTGAACCCGCGACCCTGGCTTCACCATCAGCGCGCTGCGCAGATGCCCAGACCGATGTCGTTCAGCCACGAGGGCAGTCTGCGGAGGTATGCAACGCTCGGTCAAGCGGGACGAATGCCGATGATCCGGGCCATCGCCCGGCATTCACGCTGCCGTGTCAGGCGTTTGATTGATTCGGAAGGGACATGGGGCGACAATCGGCGCGTGGGCAAGAGTCGAACTGGAACCGCCGCGCCGGAAGTCGAAGAGATCACTGACGACCCGGAGGGGGACGACTCCAGGGTTTGGACGCTCGAGGACGCGACGCCCCAGGACGCTCCGTCGGTGCTGACGATCCTGCGCGAGGTCGAGCGGCGTTCTGCCGGTCGCATCCGACACCTCACCCGTCGGGAAGCGCGGTTGGCCGCGATCTACCAGGCCGCGGGGCTTGATCCGTGGGCGGCATACGTCGCGGCTCGCGAGTACCTGACGCTCGCGAATGGTGGTGGTGACCTGGCCGAGGAAACGCTCGCGCTCGCCCGGTCGACCGGAGAGCACACAATGAGCGAGCCACCTGAAGACGCCGAGGTCGACTACCCGGCTGGGATGATCGACCCCTTCGTGAAGAACGGCACCGAGCGTTCGTAGCCGCTAGGGAGCCCGCGTGGTCGATGGTCATCGATCACGTCGCCATGCTGGTTCCCGACGCTGCCTGCGCGGCCGAGGACTTCCGCCGCCGGTACCGTCTGGGAGTTCGAATCGGAACGCCCGCTGGGGATCTTTTGTCAGCTGAGGAGGTCGGCCGCGACGCGGCCGTTCTCACGGAGGGACGTTCGTCCTCCTAAACATCGGCAAACGTCTGGCGCAAACTGGCAGGACGTCCCAGTGCGCATGGAGGAGGAGAGATGACCCATTCACGCCCAGTCCGGCAGCTCGCAACCGCCGTCGCAATCGGGCTCGCTACGAGCGTCCTTGCCGCCACCAGCGCCCTCGCCGCGGGCGGCTGCACAGTCACCGTCCAACCTCATTCGGTGCCCGTGGGTGGCCAGTTCACCGTCTCGGGCAACTTCGGAGGCGCCTCGATCTTCATCGTCAAGGGAGTCAATACGTCGCCATCCGAGAATGCCCAGCCTAATGCGACCACGCCATTGGGATCGTCGTTCAGCGTGACCTTCACCGCTGAGGCGAGCGACATCGGTCAATTGACGGTGTGGGGTCTGCTTCCGGCGAGCGAGTGCGGTGACTCCGACCAGCTAACCGTCACCGCGTCCCCGAACACCGCCACGGCGCAACCAGGGCCGATGGTAAGCCTCGGCTTCATGGTCCTGCTGCTCGCTGTGGCGCTGGGACTGTTCGGTCTTGCCGTTGGTCGACGTCGCGTCCACTAATCCCCGCAGCGCGTTTCGGATGAGGAAAGAGGGCGCCCCAGGCTCTACCTGGGTCGGCCCGGTGGCGCCTGACGCGACGGGCTAACAGTTGGGGCCGTGGCTCGTGACGACGCCGTAATGACAGAGGTGGCATGTGCACCTACCGTCGGCGCTGACGGGAGGCGTTGATGCGCGTGGCTTGCCCACTGGGGGTCGCGTCGATGCCGAACGTAGGCGGCGTTGCTCGCCATGAGGTTGAGCAGGAGCTGGGCCAATCGTGGATTCGAGCCGGATCGAGCGATGAGTTCATGACGCACAGATACCATTCGACCCGAGTAACCGTATTCAGGCTCGTGACGATCTGCGTACTGCTGGGAGGCACTGCCTGCTCCGGAGCGACGGAAGAGCGATCATCGGCCTCAACCCAGAGCACCTTCCCTAGCCCCTCGACACCCGCGGCGTCGCCCCGGGCACTGCCAGGTACGGAAGCTGACCTGCAGCCCGGCACCTACCTCGTCGATGGGCCATTCCGCATCCCCCTGACGGTCACTACCACCGCCGGGTGGTCGGGTTACGTCGGAAAGTACGGGTATTTCGCGGAGGTCGGACCGATCTTCTTCCTGATCTTCGACAAGGTGATGGCTGATCCGTGTGACTCGACCAAGGGGTACCTAACTCCTCAGCCGGGACCCTCGGCCGACGATCTGGCGACCGCGCTGGCCGCCATGCCCAGCGTGGAAGTGACCGGTCTCTCGGAGATCTCGATTGACGGGTACAGCGGGAAGCGGCTGAACATCCACCCGCCGGCCAGCTTCAGCGACTGCACCTTGACGAGCGAGGGCTTCTTTCTCTGGCGGAATCATGCCGGCGAACCGTGGGGCATGGGGTTGGACGAGTGGTTCGAGGTGTCGATCCTCGATGTCGCAGGCCAGCGGCTAGTGATCGACGTCATCCACGAAGTTGGGGAGACAAGCGAACAGCAGGCCGACATCCGGTCGGTCCTCGACTCGATCCAAATCGAGCCAGCTGCGTAACCGTCCTCGGTGGACCCGGCAACACTGGCAAGACGCCGCACCCCTGGGGGGCCGGCGCCCTTGGTGCCGGAGGTGGGAGTTGAACCCACACGAGGTTGCCCTCATCGGTGTTTGAGACCGACGCGTCTGCCGATTCCGCCACTCCGGCAGCGGGGGATGTGATTATAGGAAGCCGATGGCCGAGCCCGATCGCGCTCCCTCGTCGCCGCGCGTTCAGCCTCTGCCCGACGAGGAGGCCGTCGTTGCGCTCGCGGTAAGCGGCGACCGACCGGCCTTTGCGCGGCTGATGGAGCACTACCAATCGGCATGCTACGGCGTCGCCTGGCGCCTGCTGGGCGATCCTGACCAGGCCGCCGACGCGACGCAGGACGCCTTCATCCACGCCTACGACGCACTTCGCAGCTACCGGGGCGGCATATTCCGATCGTGGTTGATGCGCATCACCGCGAACGCCTCGTACGACATCCTGCGCCGAGCGCAGAGGCGTCCAACCACCGCCCTGCCGGAGCCGGCGGAGGGCAAGGCCGAGCTGCCGGACATTGGTGCGGTCAATCCGTTCGATGAGGCGCGGAAGAGCGAGCTGTACCGGTTCCTCGAGCAGGCGCTCCGGCTGCTCCCGGAGGACCAGCGCGTCGCCGTGGTGCTGTGCGACGTGTACGGCATGGACTACGGTGAGGTCGCCTCCATGACCGATTCGCCGATCGGCACGGTGAAGTCGCGGATCCACCGCGGACGCCTGCGGCTGCGCGAGATCCTCGCCCCGCAGCGGGAACTGTTCGAGCGTTGAGCACGTCAGGGCCGATGACCATGCAGCACCTGAACCATCCCGAGGACGAGCGCCTCGCGGCGCTCGCCGCCTCCGAGCCCGATGCCCTCACCGATTCGTCGCTCGTCACCCACGTCGCCGGTTGCGCACGCTGCGCCCCGATGGTCCAGGAGCTCCGCACGCTCCACTCCGCCCTCGCCGAGCTACCGGATATTCGACCCTCCCGGCCCCTCCGATTCCTTCCCGCCGTTCCCGAACGCGCCAGCCATGGATTCCCTTGGCTCGGCGTGCTGCGCGGCATCACGGCACCGGCGATGGCAATCGCCGTGCTCTTGATCGTGGTCGGCGCTTTCGGGACGGCGTTCAGGAACGGCGTCGGTTTCATGGGCTCGGCGGGGGCGGCGCCTGAGCTGAACCAGACGCTCTCTGGAGCGCAGTCGTCAGGCGGCGGGGCAGCGACGGTTCCGTTGCCGGCGGGCAAGAGCGCCGCTGCCGGCGCCAGCGCGGTCCCTGGCAGCGCCCAATTTCAGTCGCGCGGCACCCCAGGTGCGTCCGCTACGCCATCCCTGGTTCCATCGAACCATGACGCCGCTGCCGCAGGTCACTCCTTGTCGGCCGTTTCCAGAGGCGCGACCGAGGTCGACACCGTACGTCCGCCGTACGCGCTGATGCTGGGCGCGGGTGTGGTGCTTCTCGCCGCTGCCCTTGTCACCCGCGGCTACGTCCGCAGACGCTCCCTCGCCTAGGCGAGCTTGCCGGCTACCACTGCGGCAGCGAGCAGCATCAAGATCAACGTCGCGACCAGCAGAGCCGCCCAGCCGGTGTCCCAGAAGGTCTGCTGCTGTGGCGCGATGGGTGCGGGTCGACGAGTCGGTGGTACCGCCACCTCCCCGGGCATCCGGCGCACGCGGGGTGCAGCGGCGGTCTCTGCCGCTGTCATTCGCCACGCGGCCCAGGTGCGGGTGGTGCTCGGCGGGGCCGGGCGAATTGGCTGACGGGTAGGGCCCCAGTGGCTCATCGGGATCCCGCCCACCGGATGCTCGCGATCCCACGCCTCGCGATGGGCCGGCGTCGAGAGAATGCGCCACGCGTCGTTGATGCGGCGCATGCGCTCCGTGCCGGCCTCGTTGGGATGGAGGTCAGGATGGAATCGTTTCGCCAGGCGCCGATGCGCCCGCGCGACCTGCAGCGCGGAGGCGCCGCGCGCGACCCCTAGGGTCGCGTAGGGATCGAAGCTCATTCGCCCCGTCATCGAGGGGATTCTACGGCCCCCATGCCCTCGCGCGGGGGCCGGCGCGCTGGGGTCGCGGCGCCGCCATCGGTCTAGACTCCATGGTGCCAATGCAGGACCGTCCACGCCCGCTCCTCATGCTCATCGACGGCCCAAGCCTCGTGTATCGCGGCTACTTCGCGCTGCCGCCGCTGACCATGTCCGACGGGACGCTGGTGAACGCCGCCTTCGGCTTCCTGCAGATCGTGCTGCGCGGCATGCAGGACCTCAAACCTGACTACGCGATTGTCAGCTTCGACCTCGGCAGGCCCCAGTTCCGATTCCAGACTTATCCGGAGTACAAGGCCGGTCGCCCGTCGATGCCGGACGACTTGCGCGCCCAGTTCCCGATCGTGCGCGAGATCTGCCAGATGATGGGCATCCCGATTCGGGAGCTGGAGGGGTATGAGGCCGATGACGTGATCGGCTCCCTCGTCCAGCGCGCCCGTGAGGCGGACGTCGACACGATGATCGTCTCCGGCGATCTCGATGGGCTGCAGCTCGTGAACGACCGAGTGCGGCTGCTGACGACGCGCATGGGAGTGGCGGCGACCGTCATCTACGACATCGCCAAGATCGCCGAGCGCTATGGCCTGAAGCCCGAGCAGATGCTCGATTACAAGGCGCTCAAGGGCGACACCTCGGACAACATCCCGGGCGTGCCGGGAGTCGGGGAGAAGACCGCGATCCAGCTGCTGCAGCAGTTCGGTTCGCTCGACGCGATCTATGACCACCTCGACGAGGTCAAGGGCAAGCTGCGCGACCGCCTCGCGGAGCATCGCGAGTCCGCGTTCCTCTCGCGCGAGGTTGGCCGCATCGTGATCGACCTGCCGATCGAGCTCGACCTGGAATCGGCGCGGACGGGACGCTACGACCGGCGCGCCATCGCGCAGCGGTTCCGCGAGCTCGAATTCCGGACGCTGATCGACCGATTGCCGCCCTCGACCGTTGGTGCGCCGCTCGAGCCGGAGGCATCCGCCAGCGGCCTGCAGCTGAGCCTGGACCTCGGGGGCCGCGGCGATACAGCGCCAGCACCTGCCGCCACGGCGACCAATGGGCATGCCGCGATTCCCAGGGAACGTCCGGCGCCGGATCCATTGGCCGACCCGCGCGGGTCGATCGAGGGTGTCGAGCCGCGAATCGTCCGCAGTTCGAGTGATCGCGAGGCTCTCGACGCGTGGCTCACGGAGCGGAGCGAAGACGTCGCGCTTGGCTGGGTGATCGGTCAGGGCCGTCCGCTCGAGCGGGCGATCCACGGGCTCGCCCTCGCCGGCTCGGATGGCAGCGCGTGGTACCTGCCCTGGAGCGACGCCGAGGGACCGGACGGCTTGCCGGACTGGTTCCGCCGCGACGACCGGCGCGTGATCGGGCACGACTTGAAGCAGATCGTGGTGCTAATCGCCGCCCACGGGCTCGAGCTGCGCGGCCCAGGCTTCGACACGCTGGTCGCGGGCTACATGGTCAACCCGGCGCTGCGGTCGCAGACCATCGATGACCTTGCCGCCCAGCGCTTCGGAGCTGAGGTGCCGGCTCGCCCCGCGGAGTCGGAGGGCACCGCCGACGAGGCCCAGCTGGCGCGCCGCGCCGCTGCCGAGGCGCTGACCGCGCTGCTCGCGGTCCCGATGCTGGAGCGCGAGCTCGAGGAAGCCGGCGTCGCGGGCCTCTTCCGCGACGTCGAGATGCCGCTGCTGCCGGTCCTGGCGCGCATGGAGCTCGCGGGCGTCGAGATCGATCGGGCCGCGCTGGCCGAGATGAGCGGTGAGTTTGGAGAGCAGCTCGCCAGCCTGGAGGATCGGATCTACGAGCTGGTGGGCCACCCGTTCAACATCGGCTCACCCAAGCAGCTCGAGCAGATCCTGTTCCACGAGCTGAAGCTGCCCGCCACCAAGCGGACACGCACCGGCTATTCAACGGATGCATCGGTCCTGGAAGAGCTCAAGTCGGAGCACGAGGCGGTCGCGCTGATCCTCGAGCACCGCCAGGTCTCCAAGCTCAAGGGCACCTACGTGGATGCGTTGCCGGCTCTCGTGGGCCGCGATGGGCGGCTGCACACCACCTATCAGCAGGCGGTGGCGGCGACCGGGCGCCTGTCGAGCATCGACCCCAACCTGCAGAACATCCCGATTCGCTCGCCCCTCGGCCGCCGCATCCGCCGCGCATTCGTGGCGCCCTCGGGCAAGCTCCTGCTGGCGGCCGATTACTCGCAGCAGGAGCTGCGGATCCTGGCGCACGTGTCTGGGGATGCGGGCCTCAAAGCAGACTTTGCTCAGCACTCCGACATCCACCTTGCCGCCGCCGCTCGTGTCCTGGGCCTGGCGCCCGAACAGGTGGGGCCGCGGGAGCGGAGCGTGGCGAAGATGATCAACTACGGCATCGCGTACGGCCTCTCCGACTTCGGTCTCGCCGACCGCCTCAAGATCCCGCGCGAGGACGCCCAGAAGTTCATCGCCGACTATTTCGAGGCGTACCCGGGGATCCGTCGCTATACGGTGGAGATCCGGATGCTCGCCCGTGACCAGGGCTTCGTCTCGACGCTGCTCGGTCGGCGCCGCTACATCCCCGAGCTGACGGCCCGCAACAGCGCGCTTCGCTCGGCGGGGGAGCGGATGGCGATCAACATGCCCATCCAGGGCACCGCGGCGGATGGCATGAAGATCGCGATGGTCCGGCTGGATGCCGCGTTGCGCGGCCGGAGCATGCGGTCGCGGATGCTGCTACAGGTCCACGACGAGCTCGTCTTCGAGACCGATGAGCCAGAGCTCCCGGAGCTCGCATCGCTTGCCAAGGAGATCATGGAGGCGGCGCTGCCGCTCGACATCCCGCTCGAGGTCGACATGAAGGTCGGCACCAACTGGGAGCAGATGGACCGATACCTGCTCGGCGAGGACGGGACGTGGCATCGCCTGGAGAAGACCGCCGCCCAGGTCGCGGCCGAGGAGGCCGATGCGGAGCTGGAGGAGATCCCCGCAATCGCCGTCTAGGCCTGCTGGATACGCCACACTGCCCGCATGCCGGAGCTTCCCGAGGTCGAGACCGTCGCGCGTGACCTCCAGCGCTGGGTTGCCGGGGCGCAGATCGTGGATGCCGATGTGCGCTGGGATCGGACAATTCGCCACCCGCTGCCGCCGGGGCGTTTCGTGGCCGAGGTACGTGGGACGGTCATTGAACGGGTCGGGCGACGCGCGAAGTCCGTGCTCCTGCACCTGGCCGATGGACGGGTGATCACGGTTGCGTTGCGCATGACCGGAGCACTGGTCGTGGCGCGGCCGGGGACGCCCGACGACCGCTACGCGCGCGTCGTCTTCCGGTTGGCCGACGGGCGCGAGCTGCGCTATCGGGACGTGCGCAAGTTCGGCCGGATCGGCCTGTTTGAGGGCGGCAGCCTGCGGGTTCGACGGGCGCCCCGTCGAGCAACGTCGGGCACGCGTGGCCGGCGTCGCGCGGTCCGCGAGACTCGGCCGCCGTATCGCGTGGGCGACGTATTCGCGAAGCACGGGCCGGAGCCGCTCGGTCCCTCATTCAGCGCCCAGCGCCTCGCGGACCGGCTCGGAGGTCGATCCGCCCGGCTGAAGACCCTGCTGCTCGACCAGTCCTTCATCGCGGGGGTGGGAAACATTTACGCCGACGAGGCGCTCTGGCATGCCCGTCTGAACCCGCTGCGCGCAGCCGACACGCTCAGCGTCGAGGAGGTCCGCCGCCTGCATCGGTCTATCAGGAAGGTCCTGCGGCAGGGCATAACCAACCGTGGGGCGAGCTTCAGCGACTACGTCGGAGCCGATGGCGAGCCGGGCGAGAACGCCGAGCAGCTGGCGGTCTACCGGCGGACCGGCGCTCCGTGCCTGCGGTGCGGGCGCCCCATCCAGCGGCTGGTCATCGGTCAGCGTAGCTCGCATTTCTGCCCGCACTGCCAGCCGGCCTCGTCGGTGCTGGGGACCGTTCCGGCCGGGTCAAGCCGCCCGTGAAGGTCATCGGGCTGACCGGCAACCTGGGGTGCGGCAAGAGCACGGTCGCCGGCATGCTTCGGGACCTGGGTGCCGCCCACATCGACGCCGACGCGATCACTCGGGAGATCCGCCAGAACGACGGCGATGCCCGGGCCGCGATCCAGCGCCGATTCGGAACGCTCGACTCGCGCGCCCTGGGACGCACAGTCTTCCAGGATCCCGTGGCGCTCCGCGAGCTCGAGGGCATCCTCCACCCGCGGGTGCGCGATGCGGTGCGCGCGCGCCTCGCTGAGCTCGCGGAAGCTGGCGCCCCGGCCGCGGTCGTCGAGGTGATCAAGCTCCTCGAGTCACCCCTGCTCGACGCCTGTGATCAGATCTGGGTGGTGGTATGTGACGAGACGGACGCGATCGCGCGTGTGCGCGAGTCACGCGGCCTGAGCGAGGCGGACGCTCGTGCCCGCCTGGCCAATCAGTCGCCGCAGGCGGAGAAGGTCGCGGCGGCGGACGTGGTGATCGACGGCTCCACGCCGATCGCCGAGACGCGCCGACAGGTCTCCGACGCCTACACCCGCCTCGTCACAGCGACGGGCGGGCAGGGGCCATCCTCCTAGGGAGCGGCCTGGTTCGTGCCGACCGGCGGGACCTTGGGATACGGGAAATGGAACTCCTTGACGAGGCTGTCGATCGTCGAGCCGGCCGTCTTTGCCACGCGGTCGTCCTGATCGGAGCGCAGGACCATCGTGAACTGGCCGCCCGCGGCCGTGAGCTCAGCGATCTTCTCAGCCGTCGCCAGATCGGTGCGCACGATATAGATCGACCCATTGCGGGCTAGGATCACGACGCTCTGCAGGGTCACCTTGGTTGATGGTCCCGGCACGAACTGGCTCAACGTCTTGGTCGCCTGTGATGTCGACTGGCCGAGCAACGGGTTCATCGCCATGGTGACGATGAGGTCGACGCGCTGGCCAGCCTTGAGCGTTCCGGCCACGGCGTGGTCGTCCGCTACGGTTACCGACACCGCACGCAGGTCTGGTCCGGACGGGTCGTATGTCTGGCCGGGGTCGAGGATCGAGAAACCCTGGCCGGCGTTGGTCGACGCAAGAAGATTTCGGGTCACCAGCTGGCCGGCGCTGATCGAGACGCCGCTGATGCGGCCCAGGACATCGTCAACTCGTGTGAAGGCCGCCGCATTGGTCGGGTCGGCAGGGACCGAACGCGTTGCAACATCTCCGTCCTCGATCGGTTTGCGGCTGGCGATGTCGCGGACGGCGACCACCACGCTCCGCATCTCGACCGCATTCGAATCGGTGAGGTTCGCAAACCGCAGCGCCACGAACACGACGCCGCCCACGATAAGAGCGATCACCACGCCAACGGCGATATAGAGCTTGGAACGCTTGCTGTTCTTGTCGCTGTACTCGAGTTCCACGGTGCTGCGGTCTCCTTGCTAGAGGGTCACCAGGCGATCAGCCGAGCCAGCTGAGCTCGGCGTAGGGCCTGGTCGTTGGGGTCGGCGTACACGCCGGTCACCGCACGGGCGGTGATGCTGTTGGCGTCGTAGGCGGTGATCTCGAAGACGGCGAAGCCGATGATGTCGACGTAGCTACCGCTGCTCGAGGAGGTGGCGACGGTGAAGGTGATGGGCTGAAGGTGCGTGACCGGCTGCCCGTCGCCGTTGGTGCCGGTTGCCCGAAGGTCGAACCGATAGCATCCCGCGGCCAGTCCCGCGGTGTTGATGCTCAGCGTCGACAGAGCGCCGCTGCCGCTGGCGGTCGGTGTGACCGAGGTGGGACCCACGGTGATCTGTCCGGCACCGATGGCGGCGGCGTTCAGCGAGCAGTCGGTGAACGAAGCGGCGTCGTAGGAGAGCGTAACGGCCGATCCACCGGAACCCCACTTCGTCGCGCTGGCGGTGGTGGTCGACACGTAGATGGGCATGCTGATAAGGCCGCCGAGGGTTGCCGCCGCGCCGCTTACCGTCGAGTTGCCCAGGCTGAAGTCACGGGTGGCACCACCTACGGCGACGGGCACTGGATAGCTACGCGTCTGGAAGTAGGGATTGCCGGAGAGGCCCTCGAGCCACACGGTGTAGATGCCGGCGGGGACGGCTGTCGTGCGAATGGAGCTCATGCTGACGGTCGTGCCGTTCTTGTCCGGAATGAAGTTGTCCGGCGAGAAGGTCGGCATGTTCATCTTGCCGAGGAGCGGCACGCCGGTCGACGGCGGCTCGTCGATGATGTCGTACGCGGGGTTGGAGGCGTTCTGGTCGCCGTGCAGCGACAGCGAGACGGTGCTGTTGAACGCGTCGTTGCGCGCGACAGTGAAGTTCGGACCAGTGACCGGGATGACCGTCGTGGTCGGAACGGTGATCGCCGTTGGGGGCGAGATCGAGAAGTCCGGGATCTGCATGACCGTGCCGTTGTAGACCGCCAGCAGGATCCGGTCCCCGACGTCATAGACCTGGCTGAAGTTGCCCAACACCATCGATGTGTCGTTGCCGGACAACGTCGCGACCTGGTCGTTCGGGTCAGCCGGAGAGGTGATCGGCGGGAACATAGGGCCGATGTAGCCGTCGGTGATGTACGCCCCCTCCATGTTCTTGAGCGTGTTCGTCGACGTACCAGCGGTGACCCCGTTGTAGTAGATGCGCGAGGTCGTCGACTGGAAGTTGCGCACGTCCAGCGCGACGAAGCCACGGAACGAGTTGTCGTTGGCCGCCTTCGAGTTGGGGCCGTACAGGTCCATGGCCGGACCGGGCTCCGCCTCACTGGCCGGGGTTCGCACGTCGTAGCCGAGGACACTGCCGGGGTCGACCTGCCCATTGGCGCTGGTCGCATCGGTGGCCAGGGTGTCGACGAATCCGTTGCCCGGACCCGGCGCGTTGAGGTAGCGGCGCGCCACCAGGGGAAGCGCGGGACCGCCCTGCAGCTGGCACCTGGCACGCGCCCCGGTATCCATCGACGCGACCCCGATCACCCGAGCGACCGTGGTCGCAAGCGTCGAGCTGATCGCCACTCGCACGCTGGTGCCGTTGATCAGGATGCCGCTGCTCAGGTAGGCAGGGTCGCCGGCGTGGCCGCTCTGGTAGACCGGGGAAGCGTCAGGCGCGATCGTCGCATTCGCGCCTGCAGGGGATCCGGCGATGTTGGCGAGTGCTGTCTCGCGAGCGTCGGCCGCCGCGGCCGAGTCCGACTCGCCGGCGATGAGCGAACGGCAGGCGGCCAGCGCCCCGGCGTCCGCCGCGGTCTGGACGTGTCGTCGCTCCGCGACCTGGCGGCCCACGTCGATCGCGAGTCCGGAGAAGGCCAGCAGCACGGTGAGCAGCAGGGCTACCACCACCAGGACTTGACCACGCGCGTCGCGCGGCAGGGCGGGCTGGCGCATCAGTTCACCACCATCGTGGCCGTCACGCGTTGAACGAATCGACCGTTCGTATCCCGCGACAGGAGCTGGCCGATGAACGGGACGATGATGTCGGAGCGATAGGTGAGACTCACCTGCATCAGGCACCCAGTACGGGTATCGGGGACGCAGGTTGTCGTCGGGTCGGCGGTATCGGGGCAGGGTGAGGTGGAGCTCGCCATGCTTGCGCAGTACGCGACGGTCAGGTCGCCGTTCGCCTGCGTCTCACCCGTGTTGGTGGTGCACGCGCCGCTCGTGGTCGTCACGCTGAAGTAGGGCGAGGCGTTCGTGAGCAAGCCGAAGGACTGGGTCGCCGCGGTCAGGGCCGCGGCGCAGCGCTGCCCGTCGTTCCAGGCCTTGGTGTGGTTGCGGTCGTAGAGGTAGATCGTGCCGGCGCGGGCGGCCTCGCGAGCAGCGTTTGTGAGCGTGACGTTTGCGCCGAATAGCAGACCGAACTGGATGATCCCGACCACGATCAGGAGCAGCGGCAACAGCACGGCGACGAATTCGACGAGGGCCTGTCCACGCTCTCTCGTGCGACGCGCAGCCCGAAGGATGGGCGGCACGGCACGGCCGGCCGCGCCGAACCGACTGCGGATCTGCCCTGGCACGGTCATCGGTGGCGCGAGCGTAGGTTTGGCCAGGACCTTCTCAAATAGGCCCCTTGGTGCCTCCGAAGTCGGTACCGATGGCGTCGGCTAAAATCGAGGGCCCCCGAGCCCCTGGAGCCTCG
>Ga0207684_10004363_pt1 | contig 13362 bp, 11 predicted proteins | sample KBSK5501metaG_FD_184342 | JGI IMG/M metagenome (GOLD analysis project Ga0207684, IMG submission 184342) | Corn, switchgrass and miscanthus rhizosphere microbial communities from Kellogg Biological Station, Michigan, USA - KBS K5-50-1 metaG... | ecosystem: Host-associated > Plants > Roots >...
GACGGTGTCGTGCAGATGTACGAAGTCGTATCCCTGCAGCAGCATGTAGCTGAACTCCGTGTAGCTGATCCCGGCCTCCGCTGCGAGTCGCGCTCGCACCGACTCCTTCGCCAGCATCGCGTTGACGGAGAAGTGCTTGCCGACGTCGCGAAGGAACTCGATGTAGCCGAGTTTTCCCAGCCAGTCCATGTTGTTGACGAGCAACGCACCGTGCTCGCCGCCCTCGAAGTTGAGGAATCGGGCGATCTGCGTGCGGATCGCTTCGACGTTAGAGGCGAGCTCGTCCTCAGTCAGTAGGTTGCGCTCGTCGCTCCGGCCCGAGGGGTCGCCGATCATCCCCGTCCCGCCGCCCGCGACGGCGATCGGCCGGTGGCCGGCGCTCTGGAACCGCCGGAGCGTCATGAGCCCGACGAGGTGTCCGATGTGAAGTGAGGCTGCACTGGGGTCGATGCCGAGATAGAGGCTGATCGGTCCTTTGCGAAGGCGCGCCGGCAGCGTGTCCTCGCCCGTCCACTGGTACACGAGCTCGCGCCACTGGAGGTCTTCGAAAAGGTCCATATCGAGCGGCAGCGTATCAGTGGCTTCGCCGGCTCCGACCAACGCGCGCGCGCCTCGTTCCGGCAGCCTGCCGCACCCGGTAGCATGGGTGAATACCCGCCGACGGACTTACGATGAGCAAACAACACCTTCCTCGAAATCCACGAGCGCTCGCGCTCGGCATCCTTCTCATTGCGCTTCCGGCGTTGACTGCGTGCAGCAACCTGCCGAACCTCGACAAGCTGCTCGCCAACGCGCAGAACCAGGCGCAAACGACCTTCGTGTACGCCGCCGACGGCAGTCTGATCACGACGCTTCATGCCGAACAAGACCGGCAAGTCGTCCCGCTGAAGGACATCCCCATCCAGGTACAGCAAGCGGTCATCTCGATCGAGGATGCGCGCTTCTATGACCATCCGGGCGTCGACTACCGCAGCGTCCTTCGCGCGTTCAGTGCCAACGCGCGCGCCGGCCACGTCGTCGAAGGCGGTTCAACCATCACGCAGCAGCTGGTCAAGAACACCCTCGTGGGGACCCAGCGCACGTTCAAGAGGAAAGTCCAAGAGGCGATCTTGGCGATCCAGCTCGAACAGAAGCTGACCAAGAACCAGATCCTCGAGCGCTATCTCAACACCGTGTACTTCGGTCGCGGCTCGTACGGTGTCGAAGCCGCCGCGAAGACATTCTTCGGCGTGCACGCGAGCCAACTCTCGCTGACCCAGGGGGCGTTGCTCGCCGGCATGATCGCGTCGCCGTCCGCATACGACCCCGAGACGAATCCGAAGCAAGCACTCGGCCGGCGCAACTTCGTCATGAAGCGCATGGTCGACGAAAAGTACATCACCGCGAAGCGAGACCTATCTGCGCGAAAGCTTCCGCTCGGGTTGCGTCCGCAAGAAGAGTTCTCGCCGTATCCGGATGCCTACTTCATCGACTACGTCAAAGAGCGCATCTTCGACGGCGCGGACGAGTTCAAGGCGCTCGGCGCGACGCGCACGGATCGCATCAATGCCGTCTTCAAGGGTGGCCTTCGCATCTACACTACGGTCGACCCCCATCTTCAAAGGGTCGCCGAGGATGTGAGCAAGAAAACGCTCCCCTATAAGAGCGACCCGTATACCGCGTTCGTCGGCCTCGACCCGAATACGGGAAACATCTTTTCGATGGTCGGCGGGCGGAACTTCTTCGATCCGAAGGATCCGTACGCAAAGCTCAACCTTGCTGTGAAAGCGAGCCGGCAGCCGGGGTCGTCGTTCAAGCCGTTCACTCTCGCTGCCGCATTGGAGCGCGGCATCTCATTGAAGAGCATCTGGCGCGGAGGTTCGCGTGTGTTCCTACGGCTGCCGGACGGCGAGACCTGGAACCCGGGGAACTATGAAGGCATCAACTTCGGGAGCAGCCTTTCGCTCCTTCAAGCTACTGCCGACAGCATCAACGTCGTCTTCGCTCAGGTTGTCCTGAAGATCGGGCCGCAAGCGGTCGTCGAGATGGCCCATCGGTTGGGCATCACGTCCAACGTCCAACCGAATTACGCGATCGCCCTGGGATCCGAGGTCGTGAACCCGCTCGAGATGGCGGCCGCCTACTCGCCGTTCGCGAACGGAGGGTATCGCGTCGATCCGGCGCCGATCACGAAGATCACGGATGCGACCGGCCAGGTTCTCTATGAGCACAAGGTGATCAAGAAGCGCGTTCTGAGCCCCGTCGTTGCAGCGCTGGTGGATCAGGCGCTCCAGGCGGTCATGACGCAGGGAACGGGAAGACACATCCAGCTCGGCCGACCGGCCGGAGGGAAGACGGGAACATCGGAGGAGTATCACGACGCGTGGTTCGCCGGATTCACACCCCAGTTGGTCGGCGTGCGATGGGTCGGATTCCCCAGGGGCGAGATCTCGATGCGACCGCCGCGAACGCGGATCACGGTGTTCGGTTCGAGCTGGCCGGGGCACATGTGGCAGTCATGGATGCTCGAGGCGTTGAAAGGCGTCCCCTCCGTTCCCTTCCCCACCGCCGAAGAGGCGTACGTCAAGGTCCGCGTCGATACGCTCCGCAATTGTCTGCCGAACCAGTTCACTCCCCCGTACTTGATCCAGGAGAAGGCCTATCTGAAGGGCACGGAACCAACGACCATCTGTACCGAACCCACCTCGGGCAACATCGACTCGACGCCGAACGTCGTTGGGAACACCCTGACGTTTGGACGTGAAACGCTCCAAAAGGCGGGGTTCGACGTCGTCACGCTTTCGCAGTACTGCCCTGCCTACCCGCAGGGCACCATCTGCGATCAAGCGCCGAGTCCCGGATCAGCGGCCACCGTCGGCCAGCGCGCGTACATCTACGTCAGCAACGACCAAGCGGTGAACCAAGTGCCGATGGTGATCGGCCGAACCCTCGATCGTGCGAAACAGAAGCTTGCGGAGTACGGGTACAAGGCCAATGTCGTCTTCAAGCAGAACACCGGTGGGTACCCAGGGTGCCAAGACTCAGCCCAAACCACATCGGGAACGGTGTGGCTCCAGGATCCGTGCGCGTCGGCGAACTACGGCAAAGGCTCGACGGTCACGATCTACGTGAACCCGTAGCTTTCACTGCAGGCGGGCGCGACGCCCACGGGCTGTCTTTGATCGCGAAGCGCCACAAGCGCCCATCTTGAAGCTGCCCAAGACCGATCCGCGGCGTCGCGCGCGAACCGTTGTAGGGCAGACGCTCGCCGGCGCAGATCATCAGCGGCGGCGTCGTGAGGTCGGAGCGATTCTGCTCACGACCGATGCTGAACGCTTGTGTCAGCCTTCCCGGGCCGCGCGCGAGATCACGATCGCGCACCGCTCCCCTGCGCGCGCGCATCAATTCGATCCCGTCGAGCGGCTGCACCGCCCTGATCAACACGGCCGACGCCTTTCCCGGACGGTCCGTGACGGCGTTCAGGCAGAAATGCATGCCGTACGTAAAGTAGACGTACGCATAGCCCGGATCCTCGAACATAGGGGCGTTCCGGTCGGTGCGTCCTCGGTACGCGTGGCTCGCGGGATCGTCGGGCGCGTATGCCTCGGTTTCCACGATAAGACCGCTCGTTCGGCCCTCTTCCGTTTCGTGGACGAGGATGCAGCCGAGGAGATCGCGCGCGACTTCAGTGACGTGCCGCGCGAAGAATGCGCGCGCGAGGGGCCGCAGCGGAAGTGGAGTCTCGGGGGCGTCGGTGGCCCTCACGTGCGCTTCCGTTTGCGCGCCACGAACTCCTGAAGCTGCTTCAGCGTTCGGGTATTGAGGACGTCGGCCTTCGTTGCCCAGCCCCGCTGAGCCGTCGCGATCCCGAAGCGGATGTTGTCCATGTGCTTCGGTGCGTGCGAGTCGGTGTCGACCGACAGCGTGACCCCGGCTTCGACCGCCCAGCGGACGTGATCGTCGCGGAGATCCAAGCGGTCGGGGAACGAGTTCACCTCCAGCGCCGTCCCCGTTCGGATCGCAGCCGCGCAGACGGCCCCGAAGTCCATGTCGATCGGTGCGCGACGGCCGATCATCCGGCCGCTCGGATGACCGATCACGTTCACGAGCGGGTTCTCGATCGCTGCGATCAGTCGCTGCGTCTGCTCCTCGGCGCTCAGACGGAAGTAGCTATGGACGGACGCGACCAGCAGGTCGAAGCCGGCCAAGAACTCCGGGTCGTAGTCGACGGTCCCGTCTTTGGCGATGTTCAGCTCGCACCCGTGCAGGATGGTCATCTTCGGGAAGCGTTTCTGCAACGCTTTCAGCTTCTTGCGCTGCTCGAGAACCGCCTCGCGGGTCATGCCGGTCATCGAAAGGTTCTCGGCATGATCCGTCACAACGTAGTAAGAGTAGCCGCGGGCGCTCGCCGTCTCGAGCATCTCCTCCACTGGGGCGAGCCCGTCGGTCAGGTTGGTATGGGTGTGGAGGTCACCGCGGAGGTCGCGCGCCTCGATCGGCGTGGGCAACGTGCCGGCCAGCGCGGCTTCAACCTCGCCGCGGTCTTCGCGCATCGTCGGCGGGATCCAGGGCAGGCCGAGCGCTTCGTATACCTCCTCCTCTGTGCGCGCGGCGATGATCGAGCCATCCTTCGCGTGGAACAGACCGTACTCCGAGAGCTTCAGCCCCTTCTTCACGGCGATCTCGCGCACCTTGATGTTGTGCGCCTTCGATCCTGTGAAGTAGATGAGCGCTGCTCCCCATGCCTCGTACGGCACGACGCGGAGATCGACCTGCAGGCCCCGTCGCGTGACGATCGTGGTTTTGGTGCCGCCCTTGGCTTTGACTTCCCGCACGCGGGCCATCGATGCGAACGATTCCATGATCGGCTCCGCCTCCGACGCCGCCACGAGGATGTCGATGTCGCCGATCGTCTCGCGCATGCGGCGCAACGAGCCCGCGTAGGTGATCTCGTCGAAGGTGCACGTCTCGCGTAGCGTCGCGATGATCCGCTCGGCGGCTTCCAGCGCCTGGTCCACCATGATGCGCTCCTCTTGCGCGGTGTAGCTGCGGATCCCGCGCAGGAGGCTCTCCTCGGTCTTCGCGCCCAGCCCTTTGATGCCTCGCAGCTTGTTCGCTTCGGCCGCAGCAGCGAGCTCGGTGAGGTTCGTCACCCCAAGCTGCTCGTAGACGAGGATCGCCTTCTTGGGGCCCAGACCCGGTATGCGGAGCAGCTCGCGCATGCCGCCGGGGACCATCTCGCGCAGGTCCTCCAGCTCGTGCATCGTGCCGGTGTCCAGATACTCGCGGATCCGGCCGAGCATGTTCTTGCCCACATTCGGGATCGCGAGGATCCCTTTGTCGTCGAGCTCGCGAAGGTCCTTCGAGTAGCCCCCGATCGAGCGCGCCGCTTTCTCGTATGCGCGCACACGATAAGGATCCCTGCCGGTTATCTGTTGGAGCTCGGCCCACTCGCCGAGCAGCTCCTCGACTTCCTCGTTCGTCTTCGGCATGCCGGGGGGAATCCTAGCGACCGGGCGGCGTGCGGGCCGGACTCAGCCCAGTATCGATCGGATCTGCGCGAGCGCGGCGTCGAGGTGGGAAAGCTGCGCGTCGACCGATCCCGCCGACGGGCCCGGCGCCGGTCGCCGATCAACCGATCCGCGCGCGTCAAGCACGTCGCCTATGTCGTCGGTGAACGCGTCGGACAACGCCTTGAGCTCTTCAAGAGGGATGTCCGCTATCGAGCGACCCTCGGTGAGCGCGCGCTGCACGATCGTTCCGACGATGCCGTGGGCGTCGCGGAACGAGACGCCTTTCGAGACCAGGTACTCGGCGACGTCGGTCGCGAGGAGCATGCCGTCCCCGGCTGCTCGTGCCATGGCGTCGATGTCGAACCGGAGCGTCCGCACCGCACCGGCGAGTGCAGGAACCATCGTCAGAACGGTTGCGACGCTGTCGAAGAGCGGCTCCTTGTCTTCCTGGAGGTCGCGGTTGTACGCCAGCGGCAACCCCTTCAGCGTTGCGAGCAGCCCGGTGAGGTTGCCGATCAGGCGGCCGGCCTTCCCGCGCGCGAGCTCGGCGACGTCGGGGTTCTTCTTCTGCGGCATCAGGCTAGATCCCGTCGCGAACGCGTCGGAGAGCTCTGCGTACCCGAACTCGGCCGACGTCCAGAGCACGATCTCTTCGCCGAGCCGGGAGCAATGGACGCCCAGGATCGCCGTCGCGGCGCAGAATTCGGCGACGAAGTCGCGGTCGGAAACCCCGTCGATCGAGTTGGGAGAGACCAAGCCGAAGCCGGCCTCTTGCGCGGTCGTTGCGGCATCGAGTCCGAGCGTCGACCCGGCCAGCGCTCCGGCCCCGAGAGGTGAAACGTCGGTTCGGCCGAGCGCGTCGAGGACGCGCCGGATGTCGCGCTCGAAGGCAAAGGCGTGCGCGAGGAGATGGTGGGCGAGCCTGACGGGTTGCGCGCGCTGCAGGTGCGTATAACCGGGGAGGATCGCGTCGGGGTACTCGCGCGCGCGCTGCATCAGGGCTTCGGTGAGATCGGCGACGGCCAAGACGACCGAACGCCCGTGCCGAAGCAGCCACAGCCGGAGGGCCGCCGCGACGCGGTCGTTGCGCGACAGTCCGGCACGCACCCGCAGCCCGACGTCGGGCAAACGTTCGAGCAGCGCGCGCTCGACGGCCGTGTGGATGTCCTCGTCGCGCTCGTCAAAGCCGAACGCGCCAGAAGCCATGTCCTTGGCGATGCCTTCGAGGGCGGTGACGACGGCTGAGGCGTCCTCGGCGGTGAGGAATCCGGCGCGGGACAGTGCGCGCGCGTGCGCGGCAAGCACCGTGCAGTCTTCGTTCGCGAGCAGCCGGTCGAACGACAAGCTCTCGGTGAACGCCATCAGCTCCGGAGCAGGTTCGTCACCGAAGCGGCCGCCCCAGAGCTTCGTCACCTGCCTTCGCCTTGCCGCTCGGACCAAACCTTCAACGGCAAGCCCCAGAGCTTCACGAACCCGGCCGCCGCGTCGTGGTCGAACCGGTCCCCCGCTTCGTAGGTCGCGAGGCCGTACTCGTAGAGCGCCTCAGGGCTCCGGCGCCCTTCGACCGTCACGGTGCCGCGATACAGGCGCAGCCGCACGTCGCCGGTCACAGGACGCTGCGAATCGGTGATGAAGGCGTCCAGCGCGCGCCGGAGCGGCGAGTACCAGAGGCCGTTGTAGACGAGATCGGCGTAGACGGGTTCGATGCCGCGCTTGAACGACCCGAGCGAGCGCTCGAGCGTGAGGTCTTCGAGGTCGCGGTGCGCGGTGATGAGGGTTACGGCGCCGGGCACCTCGTACACCTCGCGGCTCTTGATGCCGATCAGGCGGTCTTCGATCATGTCGATCCGGCCGATACCGTGCGCTCCCGCGCGGCGTGCGATCTGGCCGATGATCTCTGCCGGAGACCCGCCGACGCCATCGATCGTGACCGGTATCCCGGACTCGAACGACACCGTCAGAACGTCGGGCTCATCGGGTGCGTTCTCGGGCGCAACCGTCCACTCGTAGGCGTCTTGCGGCGGCGAGACCCACGGATCTTCGATGATCCCGCATTCCATGGTCCGGCCCCACAGGTTCTCGTCGATCGAGTACGGGCTGGACTTCGTAACGGGCACCGGAAGGTTGCGCTCTTCCGCATATTCGATCGCGGCGTCGCGGGTCAGCCCCGCGTCTCGAACCGGCGCGAGCGTGATGAGGTCGGGTGCGAGCGCCGCGGTCGCGACCTCGAATCGGACCTGATCGTTCCCCTTGCCGGTGCAGCCGTGCGCGACGTACTTGGCGTTCTTCTCGCGCGCAACGCGCACCAAGTGGCGGACGATGAGCGGGCGCGACAGAGCAGACACGAGGGGGTACTTGCCCATGTACATCGCGTTGGCACGCAGCGCAGGAAGGGCAAAATCGCGCGCGAACTCCTCGCGCGCATCGACGACGATGACCTCGGCCGCACCGCAGGCTTCACCGCGCGCGCGCAGCAGATCCTCGTCGACGCCCTGGCCGACGTCGACGGCCATCGCGATCACCTCGGCGCCGTACTTGTCCTTGAGCCAGCCGATCGCCACGGAGGTATCCAGCCCTCCTGAGTACGCCAGCACGCACCGATCCGTCACGTCATGCTCCCTTCGATGTGTTCGCCTCGCCGGCCATCGCCTCGAGCCGCCGTGCAACCGTCCGGCCCGACACCCCTTCGCGGCAGACGACGAGAACCGTATCGTCCCCTGCGACCGTCGCGATGACGTCTTTCACCTCTCCGGTATCGATCGCGCGGGCAACCGGCTGCGCGCACCCCGGCGGCGTCCGAAGAACGACGAGCGGCCCCGACGATTCCACCTCGGAGACGAACTCGATCAGCATCCTCCGGAGGTGCTCTCCGTTCTGCGGGGGTTCGTCGGGCAAGCGGTACGCGACGCGTCCGTCCGGCTGCCTCGCCTTGAAGGCGCCGAGCTCCTCGAGGTCGCGCGACAACGTCGCTTGCGTAACCGGCTCGCCTTGCGCGTGCAAGAGCGCCGCGAGCTCGGCCTGGCTTGTGATCGCTTGTCGCCGAAGCAAACGGATGATGTGCCGGTGCCTGTTTGCTTTCATTTGAGCAGCCACTCCAAAAGCGCCTTCTGCGCGTGCAAACGATTCTCAGCTTGATCCCATACGACCGACTGTGGACCCTCGATGACCTCGTCGGTGATCTCCTCGCCGCGGTGTGCAGGCAAGCAGTGCATCACGATGGCGCTGGGTGCCGCGCTCGCGGCGAGTGCTGCGTTCACCTGATAGGGCGCGAAGATCAACCGGCGCTCTTCCACTTCGCCTTCTTGACCCATCGACGCCCAGACGTCCGTGTACAGCGCGTCGGCACCCTCGGCGGCGGCGGCCGCGTCCGTCGTGACCGTGATGCGCGCGCCGGTATGGGCTGCGATCTCCTCGGCGCGCTTCACGATCTGGCTGATCGGCTCGTAGCCGGCCGGCGTTGCCACACGCACGTTCACACCCGCCATCGCACCGCCCGTCAGCAATGAATGGGCGACGTTGTTGCCGTCCCCCACGTAGGCAAGGGTGAGCCCCTCGAGGCGGCCGAAGTGTTCCTGAAGGGTCTGGAGGTCGGCGAGCGCCTGACAGGGATGCATGAGGTCTGACAACGCGTTGACGATCGGGATGTCCGCCCACCGTGCGAGACGCTCGAGACGATCCTGCTCGAACGTGCGCACGACCAAGGCGTGGAGATACCGGGCTAGGACGCGCGCGGTGTCCTCGATCGTCTCACCACGGCCCAGTTGAAGCTCCGATGCGTTGAGGACGACCGCATGCGCGCCAAGTTCGGTGATGGCGACCTCGAACGAAACGCGCGTCCTGGTGGACGGTTTCTCGAAGATCATCCCGATCGAGCGGCCCGCAAGGACGTCCGTCGGACGGCGGTCGGCTTTCATCTTCATCGCTCGGCCGAGCAGTGCGTGCAGCTCGTCTGCCGTAAGCGATTCGATGGCGAGGAAATCGCGTTTCATATCGAGCTCTCCCCCAGCACCTCGGCCACGCGTTCGAGGAGCGCCGCCGGGTCGAGCGGCTTCGCGAACACGTTCTCGACGCCGACCACGTCGTCGAAGGAGTCGTGAACGTCGTGCCGGCCCGAGACGACGATCAGCGGGACGCGACTGAGGCGTGCGTCACCACGGATCTCATCGATCACGCGGTCGCCCGTGACGTTCGGCATCATGAGATCCAAGATGACCAGAGACGGGTGCTGTAACTCCATCTTGACGAGTCCCTCGAGACCATCCTCCGCGTGGATGACCTCGTACCCTTCGGCCTCCAGCAGCACGGTCAGCAGGTTCTGTACGGACGGGTCGTCCTCAACGACCAAGATGAGAGGCGCGCGCTCGTTCACGAGGAGCTCCTGAGTGAGATGACGTACTCCGCAAGCGCCGCGATCTGCGCATCGCTGAAGGGTCCATGTTTCTTCTTCGAATAGGCCGGCATGAAGAAGGGCTTGCCGTTCGCGATGCGCGCCTCGATCTGAGCGAGCGTCAGCTTCGTGGCGTCGCCGGAACGAAGGGGCGGAGCGTCACAGCATCGTCCTTCGCCATTGATCCCGTGACACGCGATGCAGTTGGCTTCCCGATACAAGACCATCCCGTCCGTTGAGGTCAGCTGTTTGTGCTTGAGGAAAGGGCACTGGTTCGCACCGACCGCGCATCCGATGCCTACGAGGGTGACCACGCCAACGCCGAACAGAAGAACGAAGACCAACAGCCACGCCTTGATCGATCCCGCCTCGCTCATGACGCACCACCGTAGCCGACCAAGATGTCCGCGAGGATCTCTACTGCGCGCGCTATCTGCTCGTCCGTGACGATCAACGGCGGCGCCAGCCGGACGGCGTTCGGTGCCACATTGTTGACGATCAGCCCGCGCTCGAGTGCTTTCCCAACGATCTCGGCCGCCCACTCGCCGGCAAGCTCGACGGCGATGAGCAGTCCTAGCCCGCGGACCTCGTTCACTGCCGGATTCCCAGCCGTGGCTTGCAGCAGCACATCGGTGAGCCGCTCCCCCGCCGCTGCTGCACGCGCGACGAGATCCTCGGACTCGATGATGTCGAGCACGGCCAACGCGGCGGCGCACGGCACCGGCCCGCCACCGAAGGTCGTCGCGTGGTCGCCGGGCTTGAACGCGTCGGCGACTTCCTCGCGCGCGATACACGCGCCGATCGGCAGGCCTGCTCCGAGCGCTTTCGCGAGCGTCACGATGTCGGGCGCGACGTCGTAGTGCTGGAAGGCGAACCACTTTCCGGTTCGTCCGAGACCGGTCTGCACCTCGTCGACGATCAAGGCCGCGCCGCGCTCGTCGCAGAACTTCCGAGCAGCCGTCAGGAACTCCGGCGTCGCGAGCCGGACGCCGCCTTCTCCTTGCACGACCTCCAACAAGACGGCCGTGGTGTCGTCGCCGACCGCTTGATCCAGCGCCTCTTCGTCGTTCAGTGAGATGTACTTGAACCACGCAGGCAGAGGTGCGAACGGCTCGTGCTTGTGCGGCTGGCCCGTCGCCGCAAGGGTCGTGAACGTCCTGCCGTGGAACGACCCCAGCGCGACGACGACGCCCGAACGGTCCGGTGAGCCGTGCGCGCGCGCCCAGCGCCTCGCGAGCTTCAGCGCGCACTCGTTCGCCTCGGCGCCGGAGTTGGAGAAGAACACCTTGCCCCAGCCGAGAAGATCGTGGAGCCGTTGTGCGAGGTCGGCTTGCGGCTCTGTATAGAACAGATTCGAGACGTGGGTAAGTAACCCGGCCTGCTCGCGGATGGCTTCGACGACTTTCGGATGCGAATGCCCGACGTTCATGACGGCGATGCCGGCGAGGAAGTCGAGGTACTGCTTTCCGTCGCTGTCCCACAACGTCGCGCCTTCACCGCGAACGAACGCGACCGGCTGCCGGCCGTAGACGTTCATGTGATACCGGTTCTCGAGCGACTTGATCTGCTCGAACGACTTCATGCGGTCACCATCGTTCCCACGCCTTGATCGGTGAAGATCTCGAGCAGCAGTGCGTGCTCTGCTCGGCCGTCCAGGATCGTCACGCGTGGAACGCCGCCCTTGATCGCATGCAGCGCTGCGTCGACCTTGGGGAGCATACCGGCGGTCAGCACACCCTCGGAACGCAGTCGCTCGACGCCGTCGGCGCTGAGCTGCGTGAGCAAGGAGCCGTCTTCGCCCACGATGCCGTTCACGTTCGTCAAGAACACGAGCTTCTCTGCCCCGAGCGCTTCGGCGACCGCAGCGGCAACTTCGTCGGCGTTCACGTTGTAGGTCTGGCCGGCCTCGTCGACACCGAGCGTCGCTATCACCGGGATGAAGTCGCGCAAGAGATCCGTCACGATACCGGGGTTGACCTGCTCGACCTCCCCGACGAACCCAAGGTCGGTCGAGCCCATCTTCTTGCGAACCCGCACGAGCGCGCCGTCCTCCCCCGAAAGACCGGCGGCCATCGTGCCGTGCCGGTTGATCAGCGCAACGATGTCCTTGTTGATCACACCGGCGAGCACCATCCGGACGACCTCGAGGTCTTCGGCCGTCGTCACGCGATAGCCGTCGACGAAGGTTGCCTTCCCGCCGAGCCTTTCGATGTGCGCCGTCACCTGCGGGCCGCCGCCGTGGACCACGACCGGATTCATCCCGACGTATCGCATCAGGACGATGTCGTTCGCGAACGACTCGCGCAGCGCGGGGTCGTCCATCGCGGCGCCTCCGTACTTCACCACGACGGTACGCCCGTAGTAGCGCTTGATGTACGGCAAAGCCTCCATCAAGATGCGCGACTTCTCCAGGGCCGAGATCACGTTGTGTACTCCGCGTTGATACGCACGTACTCCGCCGAAAGGTCGTTGGTCAGGACGGTCGCCGTCGCGTCCCCGCGCTTCAGCGCGATCCGCACCTCGACGTCCCTGTCAAGAAGAGCCGCGCGCGCCTTCTGCGGATCGCCCGGCCCGGTCGCGCCGTTCTGACAAAGGAGCTGGCCGCCCAGCGACACGTCGACAACGTTCGGATCGAACGGAACCCCGGAGGTGCCGAGGGCCGCAAGGACGCGGCCCCAGTTGGGGTCTGCGCCGTTCAGGGCGCACCGAAGAAGCACAGAATCGGCGACCGAGCCGGCTGCTCGTCGCGCCTCCCGGTCGTTGGTGGCACCATCGACGATGATCGAGACGACCTTCGTCGCTCCCTCGCCATCCTCGACGATCTGACGCGCCAGCGATGCACAAACTTCTTCGAGCGCCTCGCGGAACGCACCGGCCCGCGGATGCTCGAGCCCGATCGGCTCTCCGCCGGCGGCACCGTTCGCAAGCACGAGCAGTGTGTCGTTCGTCGACCGGCACCCGTCGACGCTGATCGAGTTGAACGTGCGCGTCGTCGTGCCGCTGAGGGCATCAACGAGCAAACCTCGCTCGATCGGGGCGTCGGTTACCACAAAAGCAAGCAGCGTGGCCATCTCCGGCGCGATCATCCCGGCGCCTTTCGCGAAAGCGGCGATATACGCGGGCCCCAGGGAGGCCTGCGCCGTCTTCGGGTGCGTGTCGGTCGTCATGATCGAAGAGGAGAAGTCATCGGCCCCCTCGGCCGACAGGGCCTTCATGGCCTCGTCGATGCCGAAACGGACCTTTTCCATGTCGAGCGGCACGCCGATGATGCCCGTGGAGTTCACGAGCACTTTCTCCTTCGTGATCGAAAGTGCACGCGCCGTCTGCTCTGCCATCGCGCGCGCGTCCGCATAACCCTGCTTGCCGGTGCAGGCGTTCGCATTGCCGGCGTTGACCACGATCGCGCGGGCCGTACCGCGCCGGATGTGGCGGCGGGTCAGTTGCACCGGCGCTGCCTGGACCCGGTTGGTCGTAAACACCCCG
>Ga0207684_10004364_pt1 | contig 13359 bp, 9 predicted proteins | sample KBSK5501metaG_FD_184342 | JGI IMG/M metagenome (GOLD analysis project Ga0207684, IMG submission 184342) | Corn, switchgrass and miscanthus rhizosphere microbial communities from Kellogg Biological Station, Michigan, USA - KBS K5-50-1 metaG... | ecosystem: Host-associated > Plants > Roots >...
GCAGCCGGAAGCACAGCACGGTGACGAGCGGCCCGACGAAGATGCCGGCGAACTGGGCGATGAACTGCTTGCGCGGGTGCGCCCCGAGCAGGTAGCCACTCTTGAGATCCGTGAGCAGATCGGCGCTGCTGCCCGCCGCGGCCGCGGTGACGTTCGCGCTCATGAGGTTGACGTTCATGTTGCCCGGGTGCAGGACACCGAAGGTGAGCTGGGTGATCTTCCCCATCGCGCCCACCGGCGTGGTGTCGGTCTCGCCGGTGACGCGGCAGGCGACGAGGGCCAGCGCGAAGGAGAGCAGCACCGCCACCAGCGTCTCCCAGTACGGCATGCCGAAGGTGCGGTGGCCGAGCCAGGAGAGTCCAAGCAAACCCGCGATTTGGCCCCCGATGAACCAGGAGGCCGGCGTCTCGATCGCGGCCATCGGATCGTGGGCATCCCGCCCGCTGCCGCGGAACATCGCCCCGAGATCGGTGAAGGCGCGGAGCGCGGTGCGCCACTGCATGGCGAAGGCGAGGAGGCTCGAGGTCACCATGCAGGCCACGCCGCCCCAGAGCGTCCACTGCACGACCGTGCCATAGCCCGAGCCCTGGATGATGCCGCGGTGCTGAAGGAGGGGGACGAAGATCATCCACGCCGTGACGCTGCCCAGGAACATGCTCCAGCACACGCGGATGCCCGTGATGGCGCCGGCGGCGATGAACATGGGCTCCCACGAGAGCATCACGGTGCGGCCCATCCAGGCAGGGCCGAATACGCGCTGATTCAGCGCAGCGATCCACGTCCCGATCATGAACGGGGCGAACGCCGCGCTCGCCAGCGCCAGGCCTTCGGCCCAGAACTTGGCGACGAGCGCGATGAGCCCGGCCCAGCCGAGGGCGCGGGCCGAGCGCATGCCCTTGTCGCCCACCGAGTGCAGCGCACGCAGCGTCTCGGCCGCCGCGATGCCGCTCGGGAAGCGGAGCTGCTCGACATTGATCATCTGCCGCTTCATCGGAATGGCCATGGTCACGCCGAGCACCGAGAGGAAGAACACCCACGCGAGCATGGTGGGCAGCGGCAGGGTCTGGTTGTTGATGAGCATGTAGGCCGCGAAGGCCGAGATGAGCGTGCCGCCCGTGGAGTAGCCGGCCGAGCTGGCCGTGGACTGCATGCAGTTGTTCTCAAGGATGGTCATGGGCGTGCGCACGATGCCCGCCCGGTGCAGCGTGGTCCAGATCGCATAGGAGAGAATGCAGGCCGTGATCGCCACCCCGAAGCCCCAGCCCGCCTTGAGCCCGATATAGAGATTGGTGAGCGAGAGCAGGCCGCCCAGTGCCGAACCCATGAGCACCGCCCGCCAGGTGAGCTGGAGCATGCTGTCCCCGCGGCCGCGGTAGACTTGCTCGTACCACTGGCGCTCGATCTCGTCGGGGGTGCCCTGGAAGCCGTGGATCGGCAGCGCGTCTGGCGCGTGAGAGGAATTCGCGGAGCGGGGCTCTGCTACTGGGCTCGTGGCCAGCCCCTAGCCCGATCTCTCCCCCCCAGGGAAAGAGGGATCGACTCCCTCTCCGTCTGGAGGGAGAGGGCCGGGGTGAGGGTGGAGCGTGGCTTCGCGCATACCCCGGTCTAGCTGACCTGGCTGTAGACGCCGGGCGGCACGAGGCGGTAGACGGCGAGCGGCTGGGAGACGTTCTTGAAGGTTTTCTCGCCGAGGGCTTCGAGCACGAAGCGGCTCGAGATGCGCTCGGCGGTCAGCGGGCCCACGACGATCTCGCCGCCCTGGGCCGAGGCCGCGATCCGGGCGGCCAGATTGGTGGTGGGGCCAGAGGCGGTGAAAGTCCAGCGCTGGGAGCCCGCGCCGCCGATCTTGGTCGCCCCGACGAGCGCCGGCCCCGTATTGATCCCCGTGTGGAGAGAGATCGCGGGAAAGACGCCCGCGTACTCCTCATTGAGCTCGGTCGTCTTCTGACGGATGGCGAGGGCGGCGCGGGCGGCATTCAGCGCATGATCCTGGTCCCGCCCGGGCTCGCTGTGGACCGACCGCTGGAAGATGACCATGAGGCCGTCGCCCGCCGTCTCGTTCACGTCACCGTGATGGGCACGGATGATCTCCAGGAAGGAGGAGAAGTAGGTCTGCACGAGCTGGTTCAGGCGCTTGGCGTCGAGCTGCTCGCTCAAGCGCGTGTAGCCGGTGATGTCGAGGAAGACGACCGAGACCTCCTCCTGGCGCTTCTCCAGGCTCGTGGCCGTCGGGTCGCGCTCGAGCAGCTCCTTGACGGCGTCGGGCACGAACTTGGAGAGCTCGCCCTTGAGCTGCTCGAGCACCTCCAGGCGCTGGCGCGAGGCCTGCAGGTCCTCGAGCGTCTTGGCCAGCTCCTCGTTGCGCGTGGCCAGATCCCGCTGCGTGCGGGAGAGGTGATCGGTCATCTCGTTGAGCGCCGCCCCGAGCTCGCCGACCTCGTCTCCCGAGCCCGCGGGGGCACGCGCGCTGAAATCCCCTTCCCCGATCCGGCGGGCGACCTGCGCGAGCGTGTGGATGGGCCGGACCACCACGATGCGCATGCCGATGGCCAGCACGCCCGCCGCGGCGAGGATCGTGAGCACGCCCACCATGATCTGGCGGTTGCGCTGCTCGCGCACGGCAGCCAGCACCGGCTCCATGGAGGTGGCCACGCGCACGACGGCGCGCACCTTGTGGTCGCTGCCGTGGCAGCCCTGGCAACGCTCCTGGTTGCTGATGGGCTGGTGCAGCGTGAAGAGCATCTGGCCGTTGACGCGGTCGATGGACTCCTGAGTCTGGAGCGTCTCGACCGCCCGCTGAAAGAGCGGCCCCGTCATGGGCGGCCCCGGCGCGCGCGCCATCCTCTCGATGCTCGCCATCACGCCCTTCGGCAGTTCGGCTTCCTTCGCGACCTGCTTCATCGTGGCCGTGTCCGTGAAGGCCTCGACGCCGTTGCGCCGGTAGACCGTGAGCCCCTCGACCGGCGTGGTCTTCTGCATCTCAAGAATTTGCATGCGGGCGATGTCGGGACGCTCCTGGAGCATGGCGGCTTCGATGTTGGCGGTGAGCACGGCCGTGAGCCTCCGGGCCGCGACCTTGCTCTGCTCGACGAGGAGATCACTCTCGCGCTGGATCGTCAGGATGCTGGAGGCGCCGAATCCGATGATGAGCACCGCGACGATCAGGACGGTGATCTTGGTGGTGAGCCGGACGGGGGGCAGCGTCACGGGCTAGAGACCCTCTCCCCCCCACCCTGCCCTCTCCCCCTCTGCGAGAGGGGATAAAGGTGATCGGCTCCCTCTCCCTCTGGAGGGAGAGGGCCGGGGTGAGGGTGGAGCGTGGCTTCCCGCATGATCCGGGCTAGAGCCTACCTTGCGCCCGGCTGGTGCGCAATCGCGCGGCCCCGGCTAGATGCGGGCGGCGCGGCCCGACCAGTAAGGGTCGCGAAGCTGGCGCTTGATGAGCTTCCCCGCGGCGTCGCGCGGCAGCGCGTCGTGGAAAGATACCTCGCGCGGGACCTTGTAGCCGGCCATGTGCTGGCGGCAGAAGGCGATGACCTCCTCCGCGCCGAGCGCGGCGCCCGGCTGGAGCTGAAGCGCGGCGTGCACGCGCTCGCCCCAGTCATCGTCGGGGACGCCGAAGACGGCGGCGTCGAAGATCATCGGATGCCGGTAGAGCGTGTCCTCGATCTCGGCCAGGTAGATATTCACGCCCGCCGAGATGATCATGTCGCGCTTGCGGTCGCAGATGTAGTAAAAGCCTTCGGCGTCCATCCAGGCCACGTCGCCCACCGAGTACCAGTCGTCCCGGCGGATCTGCCGCGTCGCCTCCGGGTCCTTGTAGTACTCGTCGAGCACGCCCGAGAAGGCCTTGACGTAGAGCTCGCCGGGCTCGCCCACGGGGACGGGTCGACCGTCGTCGTCGAGCAGGGCGAGCTCCCGCCCTGGGGCGGCGCGCCCGCAGGAGCCGGGCTTCCTCAAGACGTCCTCGGGCCGCAGGATCGTGTTCACCCCGAGCTCGCTCGAGCCGTAGAACTCGTAGAGCGCGGGGCCGAAGCAGGCTATCACCGCCTCCTTCACGGACATGGGACAGGGCGCGGCGGCCACGATGATGACGCGCATCGAAGAGGTGTCGTAGCGGCGTCGCACGGCTTCCGGCAGGTCCACGATGCGCTTGAGCAAGGTGGGCGCCATGAAGGTGCTGGTGCAGCGATAGCGGGCGATATGGGCCAGCGCCGACTCGGGGTCGAAGCGCGGCATGATGACGACGGTGCTGCCGACCATCTGGGAGTACAGCGCGAAGCCGCCCGGCGCCGAGTGATACATCGGCCCGGCCACCAGGTGAACGTGATCCGGGTCCAGGAGATCCAGGGCGCGAAGCGCTTCGGTCACCGCCTGTGGATCGATCCCCCGCCGGACGGCTCCCTTGGGCCGCCCCGTCGTCCCGCCCGTATAGATGATAGAGGCGCCAAAGCCCCGCGCCGCGTCAAGCTCCACCGGCTCAGGTCGCCCTTCGGCGATGAGGTCGTCCAGATGCTCCGCCCACGGCCGGCGCTCGTCGCCCATCAGGATCCAGTGGCGGACCTTCGAGCCCTGGTGGCGCACGGTCTCGACCATCGGCAGAAAGGCATCGCTCAGGAGCACGGCCTGGGCATCCGAGTGGTCGAGGATATACGCCACCTCTTCGGCGACCAGCCGGTGATTCATGGCCAGCGGGATGGCGCCGGCCGCGCGCGCGGCCGCGCCGGCCAGCATATGCTCGATGGAGTTCTGGGCGTAGACGGTGACGTGAGCCCCAGAGCCGAGGCCGCGCGTGACGAGAGCGTGGGCCAGGCGATTTCTTCGGGCGATGTATTCCCCCCAGGTCAGCGTCCGGTCGCCTTCGAGCACGGCCGGGCGTTCGGGATGACGCGCGGCATGAGCCGCCAGGATGTCCATGGCCTCCGCTGTGTAACACACTCCCGCCGGGCGTGTAAACGCCCGCTGCCGCCGCTATGGGGCAAGCCGCCAGAACAGTTGACAAAGTCAAGTAATTACATGACCATATCAGGGACCGTCCAAGCCTCGCGCGGGAGGTGGTGCCGGTGGCCGAGAGCATCTTCGATCAGCGCGTCGCCGCCGTGCGGCGCTTCAACCGGTTCTATACGAAGCAGATCGGCCTGCTGCACGAGGGGTACCTCCAGAGCCCGTTCTCGCTGAGCGAGGTGCGCGTCCTCTACGAGCTCGCCCACCGCGACACCGCCACGGCGACCGAGCTGCGCCGGGAGCTGGGCATGGACGCGGGGTATCTGAGCCGCATCCTGCGAGGCTTCCAGGCGCGGGGGTTTATCCACCGCTCGCCCTCGAAGTCCGACGGCCGGCAGGCCCACGTGTCGCTGACGGAGAAGGGGCGCCGCGCGATCGGACCGCTTCAGAAGCGCTCGCACCGCGAAATTGGCGCCATGCTGGCCAAGCTGCCGGCGGTCGAGCAGCGCCGGATCGTTGAGGCGATGCACATGATCGAGCGGCTGCTCGGCACCCAGGCCGAGCCAAGAGCGCCGTATCTCCTCCGACCCCATCAGCCGGGCGACATGGGCTGGGTGGTCCATCGCCACGCCGCTCTCTACGCCCAGGAATACGGCTGGACCGAGGAGTTCGAGGCCCTGGTCGCGAGCATCGTGGCGAAGTTCATCCGGCGCTACGACCCCAAGGCGGAGCGGTGCTGGATCGCGGAGAAGGACGGCGAGATCGTCGGTTCCGTTTTCCTCGTCAAGCGGTCAAAGACTGTGGCCCAGCTGCGCCTCATGCTGGTCGAGCCGAAGGCGCGCGGCCTCGGGATCGGGGCGCGGCTCGTGGACGAATGCGTCCGCTTCGCCCGGCAGGCGGGATACCGGAAAGTGACGCTCTGGACCAATAGCGTGCTCACGGCGGCGCGGCGCATCTACCAGCGCGCCGGCTTCCGGCTCATCCGCAAGGAACGGCACCACAGCTTCGGCCACGATCTCGTCGGGGAGACGTGGGATCTGACGCTGTGATGGCGGGCCTCCTGGCCGCGGCCGCCGCGGCCGCCACCGGCATCCAGGTGGGCGCCGCCATCGTGGCGACGCGCTTCGTCGTCGATCAGACCGGCCCGGCCTCGCTCGCGCTCCTGCGCTATCTCATCGGATTCTGCTGCCTACTGCCGGCCGTCCTCCTGACCGCGCAGCGCACGCGGTTCGAGCGGCCCGATCTGCTGCCCATCGGCCTGCTCGGGATCACCCAGTTCGGTATCCTGATCGTCCTGCTGAACTATGGCCTGCGCTACATCCCGTCGGCCCGCGCGGCGCTGATCTTCGCGACGCTCCCGCTGCTGACGATGATGCTGGCGGCGGCACTGGGCCAGGAGCGGCTCACCGTGCCGAAGATCGTCGGGGTCCTGTTGACGGTCGCGGGGGTGGGGCTGGCGCTCGGCGAGAAGGCGGCGCAGTCGGCCACCGGCGCCCACGAGTGGGTTGGGGAGCTGGCCGTGTTCGCCAGCGCGCTCAGCGGCGCCGTCTGCAGCGTGCTCTACCGGCCGTATCTCAGAAAGTATCCGGCGCTGCCGGTCAGCGCCTTCGCGATGCTGGCGTCGGTCGCCTTTCTCGCCGTCCTCGCGGGCGGAGAGGGGTTCTTCCGCTCCCTCCCCCGCTTCACGGCGGGCGGATGGCTGGCGGTGGCCTTCATCGGAGTGGGCAGCGGCGTGGGCTATTTCCTCTGGCTCTGGGCGCTGAACCACACGACACCGACGAAGGTGACCGTTTTCCTGGCCCTCAGTCCCCTCACGGCCGCCTGGCTGGGCTCGCTCATTCTTGGCGAGCAGGTCTCGCCGATGTTCGCGCTGGGGCTCGGCAGTATCGCCCTCGGCCTGTGGCTCGCCCATTGGCCGGCCCCTGAGATCGCTTCACCGGTCTGACGCCGCAAGCGCCGGGGCGCGCTTCGGCGCTGCCACGGTTGCGCGCTTGACGCGGCCTCCACCCGGCTCTAATCTGGCGCCCTCAGAACGGGAAAGGAGCCAATCATGGGATCGGCCAGCGATGCGTTCGACGCGCTCCAGGTCGGCCGCAAGGTGAGCTTCAGCAAGACGGTGGGCGAGTCCGACGTCTATCTCTTCGCGGGCATCACGGGCGACCTCTCGCCCAACCACGTGGACGAGGAGTACATGCGCAAGACGCGCTACGGCCAGCGCATCGCCCACGGCGCGCTCCTGCTCGGATACATGTCCAATGCGTCGACCCGGATCATCGATGGGCTGCCGGCCACCTTCGTCTCCTACGGCTATGACCGCGTCCGCTTCCCCGCTCCGTGCTTCATCGGCGACACGGTGACGGTGACTTACGAGATCGCCGAGCGCGACCCGGCCGCGATGAAGACCTTCGCGCGCGTCACCTGCACCACCCAGCGGGGCGACGTGGTGGCGGCGGCCACCCACATCCTCAAGGCCGTCGAGTGACCGATCGCCCGCCGCTCGCCGTTCTCTCGGGTGTCCGCGTACTGTCCTTCACCCAATTCCTCCTCGGGCCCTCGGGCGTCCAGTTCCTCGCGGACCTCGGCGCCGACGTGGTGAAGATCGAGCCGCCGGGCGGCCGACTGTGGGAGCGCAACTGGTCCGGCTCGAATCTCTTTCTCAACGGCGTCAGCGCGTTCTTTCTCTTGGCGCACCGCAACCAGCGGAGCCTGACGCTCGACCTCAAGAAGCCCGAGGCGCTCGAGGTGGCCCGCCGGCTTGTCGAGCGGGCCGACGTGCTTGTCCAGAACTTCCGCCCCGGCGTGATGGAGCGGCTCGGCTTGGGCTCGGAGCAGGCACGGGCGTGGAACCCGCGTCTCGTCTACGTCTCGGCATCGGGCTACGGCGGGCAGAGCCCCTACCGTGACCGCCCCGGGCAGGATCTCCTCATGCAGGCTGTTTCGGGCCTTGCCTCCATCTCCGGGCGCGCCGGCCAGCCGCCCACAGCTGTCGGCACCGCAGTGATCGATCAGCACGGCGCGGCGCTCCTGGCCATGGGCGTGCTGGCGGCCCTCCTCGAGCGCGCGCGCACCGGCCAGGGGCTCGACGTCGACGTGAGCATGGTGCGCGCGGCGCTGGATCTGCAGATCGAGGCCGCGACGTACTTTCTCAACGGGGCCCGGCTCGAGAAAAGCGCGACGCCGCTGGCGAGCACGTTTCACCCGCCGCCCTACGGCGTCTACGAGACCCGCGACTCGTGGCTGGTGCTCTCGATGTCGCCGCTCGCAGAGCTGGCCCGGGCGCTGCCGCTGCCGGCGCTCGAGCCCTATGCGCGCGTGACCTGGAACTTCGAGGCGCGGGAGGAGATCGCACGGCTGCTCGAGCCGGTAGTCAAGCAGCGCAGCACCGCGGAGTGGCTCGAGCGGCTGATCCCGCAGGGCATCTGGGCCGCGCCCGTCAACTCCTACGCCGAGACCTTCGCGGATCCGGCCGTGCGCGCCGCGGATGCTGTCGAGGAGATCCGGCATCCGGTCGCGGGGCCCGTCAGGCTGCTCCGCTTCCCCGTCGATCTGTCTACCGGCCGCGCGGGCGTGCGGCGGCAGCCTCCGATGGCCGGTGAGCATACCGACGAGATCCTGAGCGAGCACGGCTACGGCGAGGCGGAGATCAAACGCCTGCGGGAAGCGGGCACAGTCTGAGCCTCTTCCGAGCGCCCGGCGCCTTGACAGCCCTCTGTGCCCGGACTAGATTCGCGTCAACTCGCCGGACCCGGAGGCCACTCATGCGCCACTGCCGCCGCATCGCCCTGACCCTGATCGCAGCGCTATCGCTCGCCACAAGTCCCGCCCGAGCCGCCGACACGCTCAATGCCTACTCGATCTGGCCCGAGAACTGGGCGCGGCCCATGCTGCAGGAGTTCGAGAAGGCCACGGGCATCAAGGTCAATTTCGTGCGCTTCTCCTCGGGCGAGGCGCTCCAGCGGGTGATCGCCGAGAAGAACAACCCGCGGGTTGACGTGCTCTTTGGCGGGCCCGTGGAGACCTTCGCCGCGGGAATCAAGGAGGGGATCTTCGAGCCCTACAAGCCCGCGGCCTTCAACGCCCTGCCCGCGCGCTTCAAGCAATCAGACGGCTACTGGGTGGCCATCGCCGACGACCCGCTGGTCTTCATGAGCAATACGAAATTCCTCAAGGAGAACAACCTCAAGCCGCCGGCCTCGTGGGAAGACCTGCTGAACCCGGCCTACCGCAATATGCTCCAGATGGCCGACGCGCGCACCTCGGGCACCGCGGTGACGCGCATCTTTTCCATCCTCGAGGTCAATGGCCGCAACGAGGACAAGGCCTTCGACTACATGAAGAAGCTGCGCAAGAACGTGCAGGTCTATACCAAGAGCGGCGGCGGCGGCACTCTGCCCGTCGGACTCGGCCAGGCGGGCGCGGGGATCTTCTTCATTGTGGACGCGCTGGACACCCAGGCCAAGGGCTACGACGTTACGATCAGCTTTCCCCGCGAGGGCATCGGCACCTCGGCAGAGGCCATCGCGCTCATCAAGGGCGCCAAGAACGCGGAGCTCGGCAAGAAGCTGATCGACTGGGCAGCGAGCCCCGCCATGCAGTCGCTCTACGCCAAGCACAAGATCAACTTCGTGCCGGCGCATCCCGAGGTGAAGACCGAGGCGAGCCTGGCCGAGGTGCTGAAGGGCGCCAAGATCTTTGCCATCGACGACGCCTACGCCGGGGCCAACCGCAAGCGCATTGTGGACCGCTGGATCGCCGAAGTCCTGAACGCCCAGTAAATGTCCACGTTGCACCGGGTCCGCCCGAGCCGAGGGCCGACTCGATCGGCCCGAGTGCCAATCTCATGACCGGCGGCCAGCCCGCGCCTTTTTCCTTCGACGCCGGCGCCCAAGCCTACGAGCGGTTCATGGGCCGGTGGTCCCGGCTCTGGGTGCCGGCCTTGCTCGATGCGGCGGGCGTCGGCCCCGGCCAGCGGGTGCTCGACCTGGCGACGGGCACGGGCGAGGCGGCCGCCCTGGCTGCCACGCGCGTGGCGCCCAATGGACGGGTACTGGGCGCGGACATCTCACTCCCGATGCTGCGCGGCGCCGCCGCGAGGCTGGCGGGCCAGCCCGTCACGCTGGCTACGATGGACGGCAGGGGACTCGCCTGCCGCGATCAGGCCTTCGACGCCGTGATCTGCCAGCTCGGCCTCATGTTCATTCCCGAGCCCGCCCGCGGCGTCGCCGAATGCTCCCGCGTACTGCGCCCCGACGGGCGACTGGCGGCTGTAGTCTGGTCGGTGCCCGAGCGCGCACCCCACCCCGGCGTCCTGGCCGAGGTGCTAGCCCGCCATCTGCCGACCCAGCGCGGCGAGCTTCTCCGCGGCATGTCGCTGGGCGACCCGGAGCACTTCCGGGCGCTGCTTGAGGGGGCCGGCTTCCGTGAAGTCCGGATCACCCGCGAGCGCCGCACCTTAACCATGGAGTCGTTCGACGACTACTGGGAGCCGGTCGCGGCGGGCGGCGGGCGGCTCGGGCAGGCGTACACCGGTCTCGCTGACGAGGCCCGCCGCGTCGTGCGCGAGGAAGTGCGCGAGCGCATGAAGCCCTTCCGCTCGGGCGACCGGCTCATCATGGAAGCGGAAGCCCTGCTCGGCGCCGGGCGCCGATGACGGCCGCGCGTCGGATCGCACGCGATCCCGCGCTGCTCCTGACCGCGCTCGGGCTCTGGGTCCTGCTGGGCCTCTTCGTCCTCTTCCCGCTGACCCGGCTGCTCCAGCGCGCCTTTGTCGAGGACGGCCGCTTTACCCTGGGCAATGTGCTGGCCACGCTCGGCGATTCCAACCACCGCCGCGCCTTCGTCAATAGCCTGCTGCTGGCGGCGCTGGTGGGCCTCTGCGGCACCGCGCTCGGGCTTCTCTTCGCCTATACGGCGGCTCGCGGCGGGCTCGGGCGCCGGTGGCTCGCGGCGCTCGACGCCGTGGCGCTGCTGCCGCTCATCTCGCCGCCCTTCACCACAGCCATCACCATGATCTTCTCCTTCGGGCCGCGCGGGCTCATCAGCTATCACCTGCTCGGGCTGAAGGGCTTCACCGCGTACGGCCTGCACACCACCCTGTTCGCCGAGACGCTCACCTACTTCCCGCTGGCCTACCTCACGCTGCGCCCCGTGCTGGCGGGCATCGATCCCAGCGTGGAGGACATGGCCTTCAGCCTGGGCGGCTCGCGCTGGCGCGTGTTCCGCACCGTAACCCTGCCGCTGGCGGTGCCGGGCTTCGCCAATGCCTTCCTCCTGCTCTTCGCGGCTTCCCTGGCCGACTTCGCCACACCCCTCATCCTGGCCGGCAACAGCTTCCCCGTGCTGCCGACCCAGGCCTATCTGCAGATCACGGGCCTGCTCGACTTCAAGGGCGGGGCCGTGCTGTCCTTCGCGCTGCTGGTGCCGGCGGCCGCCGTCTATCTCCTGCAGCGCTACTGGGTGGGCCGGCGCTCCTACGTGACCGTCACCGGCAAGGCCGGGCCCGCGAGCCAGATCCGGAGCGTGGCGCCGTGGGCGCGCGCCGCGCTCATCGCGGGCTGCGCGCTCGTCGCGCTGGTCATCGCCTACCTCTACAGCCTGCTCGTCTACGCCTCGGCCGTCGTGGCCTTCGGCGCCAATCACGCCTGGACGTGGCGTCACTATCACGTGATCTTCACCGAGGGGCTCAAGGCCATCGAGGACACGCTGATCATCGCGGGAGCGGGCATGCCGTTGGGCGGTCTCTACGGGGTGCTGGTGGGCTATCTCGTGGCGCGCACCGCCGTGCCTGGCCGGCAGGCCATGGAGATGGTCTCGATGATCAACTACGCCCTGCCCGGCACCATCGTGGGCATCGCGTATCTCATCGCCTTCAACGATCCGCCCATCGAGCTCACGGGCACGGCGCTGATCATCATCGCTTGCTACGTCTTCCGCTATAGCCCGACGGGCATCCGCGCCACCGTGGCGCTGCTCCAGCAGATCGATCCCAGCATTGAGGAGGCCTCGCGGAGTCTCGGTGCCCGCAGCGGCACGACGTTCCGGCGCGTGACGCTGCCGCTGATCATGCCGGCCTTCTTCGCCGGACTCGGCGTCGTCTTCATCCGGTCGATGACGGCCATCAGCGCCACGATCTTTCTCGTCTCGATCAACTGGACGCTGATCACGGTGCGCATCCTCGAAAACATGACCGAGCTGTCGCTGGGGCCCGCGGCGGCCTTCTCGGTGCTGGTGGTGGCCATCGTCTTCGCGATGATCCTAGCGGTGAGCGCCGCGCTGCGCCGCTTCCGCGCCCCCGGCACGGTGGCCGTCACGAGCGTGCTCGGAGGCTGATCACCCGTGCAACCCGTCGGCATCCGCCTCCAGGGCGTCTCCAAGCGATTCGAGCACCGCGTGAAGGGCGAAGTCTACGCCGTGCGCGAGGTAAGCCTCGACGTCCGGCCCGGCGAGCTGCTGACCTTGCTCGGCCCGTCCGGGTGCGGCAAGACGACCACGCTGCGCATGGTCGCGGGCTTCCAGCAGCCCGACGCCGGGCGCATCCTGATCGGCGGGCAGGACGTGACCGACCTGATGGCCAACCAGCGCAATATCGGCTTCGTCTTCCAGAACTACGCCCTTTTCCCGCATCTGTCGGTCCATGAGAACGTGGCCTACGGCTTGCGGGTGCAGAAGCGGCCGGAAGCGGACATCGCGCGCGCCGTGGGCGAGGTGCTGGCGCTGGTTGGACTCGAGGGCTATGGCGGCCAGATGCCGAACCAGCTCTCGGGCGGCGAGCAGCAGCGCGTGGCCCTGGCCCGGGCCATCGTGATCCGGCCGCGCGTGCTGCTCTTCGACGAGCCGCTGTCCAACCTCGACGCCCGCCTGCGCGTGCAGATGCGTGGGGAGATCCAGCGGCTGCAGAAGGCGCTGGGGATCACAGCCGTCTACGTCACGCACGATCAGGAAGAAGCCATGGCCATCTCGGACCGGATCGCGGTGATGAACCAGGGCGTGATCGTCCAGGACGGCACCGCCGAGACGCTATACCGGAGCCCCGGCTCGGAGTTCGTCGCCCAGTTCATCGGGCGGACGAACCTCCTGGCGGCGCGCGTGGTCGGCGTGAGCCCGTCGCGCGTGGACCTCGAAGTGCAGGGCCGGCCTCTCTGGACGCCGCACGCGCCGCCCGATCTCAAGGCCGGCCAGGCGGTGCGCCTCGTGGTGCGCCCCGAGACCATCGAGCTGCGGCCCGTCTTCACGGGCGACGGGCTGCAGGGCACGGTGACGTCGCGGGTCTTCCTCGGCGAAAAGGTGGAATACCAGGTGCAGGTGGGCCTCGATGTGATTCAGGTCACCGACTACAACCCCAATGACACCGGCGCGCCGCAGCCCGGCGAGACGGTGACGCTCGGCGTGCCGCCCGATGCCGTGCGCGTGCTGCGC
>Ga0207684_10004366_pt1 | contig 13357 bp, 11 predicted proteins | sample KBSK5501metaG_FD_184342 | JGI IMG/M metagenome (GOLD analysis project Ga0207684, IMG submission 184342) | Corn, switchgrass and miscanthus rhizosphere microbial communities from Kellogg Biological Station, Michigan, USA - KBS K5-50-1 metaG... | ecosystem: Host-associated > Plants > Roots >...
CTGCTGGTTCTCACGGAAGATATGGCTCTGCTTGAGCAGGCCATCCACCAGCGTCGTTTTGCCGTGGTCGACGTGGGCAATAATGGCAACATTGCGGATATCATCTCTTTTAATCAACGGTAAACCCTCATGTAAAGGGGCTTTAGCCTGTATCATGCTCGTAGGTATTCCTCAATTGACAGCGAATGTGACAGCAAAACAGAAAAACACACCGGTTTTTCATCCCTGAAGTTGGCTTTCCCACATACCTCTACGCTGTCTTTCAGATGGGGGCATGCCATGCGAGGAGCGAGTGGCGTACTGCTGGAAACTCGCTCCTACAGTATATGATCTAGAGTGACAAAACGCAAGAGGAACTCTGGTCTGGTAGCGTATCCCTTATTAAGGGTCGGATTTTGCAGGGAGCTTTCTAAGCGTCCTTGTATGCTACAACACACGGCACCCTGAGAGAAAGATACGTTACCTCCTGTGTTTGGCTGCTCAGGTGCCGGTGTGCTGCGGTTGCTTCACGGCATAGAGGCGAAAATGCTGTCCCCACTGGTCCACGTCGCGCTCGTAGTGCATGCCAATCTTCTCGGCAATGTGGATGGAGGCAGTGTTCTCAGGTGGAATGAGTGAAATCAGGCGAGGGAAGCCCAGTTGCTGCAGTCCATAGTCTTTGAGCGCCTGCGTCCCTTCCAAAGCCAGGCCGCGTTGCCAGTACTGTGGTGCCAACACATAGCCAAGTTCCACCTCTGGCTGACCCTCTACCTCCTGATTGAGGAGTCCACACTGCCCGATGAAACGCTGGTCACGCTTCTGAATAGTGGCAAAGAATGAGTGCCCATAGGTCTCATATTCTCGGATATATCTGTTGAGGACATGCCGCACCTCATCTTTGCTGCGCGGCCCACCCAGGAAGCGCATCACTGCGAGATCGGCATACAGCGCTGCCAGGTCGTCCAGGTCAGAGAGTGTCAATGGTCGGAACAGCAGGTGTTGCGTCTCTAAAATAATCAGAGTATCCTCACTCATAGTATCCTCTCCCCCCGCGAAAACGGGGAAAAAACGCCAATCTTCGGGTCAAACAAAAGGACGAGACCCCTTCTGTTTCCTATAACGAGAACGGATGCGATAGCATCACTGAACCTTTGTCAAGAACCTGTCGCCTCAAGGCTGACAGGCTTGTCCCTCACTGCAAAGAGTGGAGACGATAGGCTGCTTGACGACAGCCCACTAGCGAAGGTTCTACCGACACTGGCAAGAGAAGCAAGATACCTCTCCCGAATGGTGTAACTGGCATTCAAGCAGTACTTACAGTGGCGACACAGGAACAGACTTGAGAGCGACGATTGGAACGATGCTGATACCCACAACGCGAGCAGGTCTGGGAAGTATGCCGAGGGTCAATCTTGACCACGCTGATCCCTCGTTCCTGGGCTTTGTAGGCGAGGAAGTCGGAGAGTTGGGCAAACGTCCAACCGTGCAGCCTCCGTTTGGTGTCAACATGTTTGTTCTTCTTGCCTCGTCCCATCTTCGAATTGTCGCGAATGTCCTTGAGATTTTCCAGGACGAGCGTGGAACCGGGGAGAGCGTTCTGGACGATCCGCTTGGAGAGGACATGATCGCAATCCCAGTGGAAGCGAGCTTGCTTCCACGACAAACTCTTGAGATGTCGCGAAGCCAATTTCGATCCGTTGGATTGCAGCTTTCTCTTGAGGCGGAAGTGACGACGGTCAATCTCTTTCCAGTGGCGACTGCCCAGGAATTGCCTGGTACTGGTGACTGCTGGACGGTTCAACCCCAGGTCAACCCCAATGACTTCATCGGACGGTGCGACCTGTGGCTCAGGAACCTGTACCACGACATGCAGCCACCATTTGCCTTTGCGATAGCAGAGGTCTGCAGTACAAACCGTACCGCCAGCGTATTTCGCGCTATAGGCAGGTACCACGAAGGGAATGCTCTGTTTGCCAGCACTGGTAGAGAGACGAACCGTGGATCGCTGCCAATTGAGCGTGGACGTGTGGACATTGTAGCGGATAGGACAGGACTTGCTCTGAGGGCATTTGACTGGCTTGAACTGTGGTGCAGGCTTGCCGCGCTTCAAGGCTTTTGCGACCCTCTTGGAATAGCTCGCCTCATGCCTAGCCTTCCAGGTAATTGCGCTCTTAAGGGCCTCGGTCGCCTTGACCCGCGCCTGAATGAGCAGATCAGAGACCAGTCCGGGACACGCTTCTTTGGTAGAGCAGTACGTTGCGTGATGCAAGCGGACCCCATTCTTCTCATGTTGTTGCCAGCCATAGGCACAAACCTGATTGAACGCTTCGGTAAACTGTCGAAGCGTCTCCTGCAAGGCTATCGCTTGCTCCGGCGTGGGGTGCAGTTGGATATGTACCGTTCTATCCATGCAAAGAGTGTACCATATAGGTCAACGTTTTTGTAAGCAAAGAAAGGGGAGGGCATGAGGAGTGCTGCGCACGCGGTATTTCCTCCCCTAGCCTGAAGGCAGAGGGGTCCCTATGCCGCACTTTTATGGAATAGGTTGATTGTTTATCATGCTCTGCTCATTTGCTTCGTAGAGCATTGAGCGCTGGTAGCGTGGTAAATGCGGACGATTCAGCCTGTAATACCAGCAGAAGCAACCGAGCGTAGGAACCATCTCTGGAAAAGCAGGAAAACGATCAACATGAATATGGTGATCATGCTGGCAAAGGCCATGATGTCACCCCAGTGTAGTGGTGCTTGGGCGAAGAAGATGCGCATACCTACCATCAGGGGACGGTAGGTATCGCCACGAGTGACCATGAGTGGCCAGAGGAAGTCGCCGATGTGGGTAAGAAATTGCCAGATGGCAACAGTGATAAAGACCGGACGAGAGAGTGGGACAACTAACTGCCAGTAGATGCGTAAACGACTGGCTCCGTCAACGAAAGCTGCCTCCTCGATGTCCTTGGGAATGTCGATGAAGAACTGGTAGAAGAGGAAGATGGAGAAGGCGTCAGCAATGAAGGGGATGATCTGTACCTGGTAGCTATTTATCCAGGTGGTTGCACCATTGAACCAGGGAAACTGGTTGACCAGCAGCAGGAGCGGCACGGCTACCGACTCGAACGGGATGACGACCAATACCACGATTAGTATAAGGATAAGCTTGCGTCCAGGAAAGGGCATACGTGCGAGTGCGTAGGCAATCAGGCTGTTGACGAGGAGACCCAGTGTGACGATACAGGCGACGATGACCAGCGAGTTGAACAGGTAGAGACCAAAGGGAAAGCGCTCGAAGGCGTCGTCGTAGTTCTGTAGCGAGAGGTCGCCATAAGGAAAAAGAGCCCTCACCGTGGTTACATCTTGGAGAAGCTGATTCTCGTTAGATTTTAATGAAGAGATGATCATAAAGACTATGGGAAACAAGAAAAAGATCGCCAGCAGGCTCATCAAGAGATAGTTGAGTGCCAGCCGGACATACTTGCGGCTAGAGGGCAGCAGAGGCGTATGTGTGGCTTTTTTGTGGGCTGGAACGGATGCCCTCACTTTGCGCGTGATCAGTGCCATCAGGTTATACCTCTCTTTTTTCAGCTTTGACGACGTAGCGAAGAATGGGGATGACGCGAATGAGTACAATGAGAAAGAAGACGACCGCGACCGCCGAAGCGTAGCCAACGTGCAAGTGGCGAATGCTTTGATTCACCATATACCACACAACAGTCGTGGTGGCGTTATTTGGACCACCCTGGGTCATAACCTCCACCTGGGTGTACAGTTTAAATGCCTGCACAGTCGTCGCGATCATCACGAAAAACGTGGTGTTACGCAGTTGGGGAAGGGTGATGTGCCAGAGCTGCTGCCAGCGTCCGGCACCATCGACTCGTGCCGCTTCGTAGAGTGACTCTGGGATGTTCTGTAGACCTGCCAGGTAGATGATCATGTAGAGACCGACGCCCTGCCAGATCGACAAGAACATGATGGCGGGCAAAGCCAGGGTGGCGTCGTTGAGCCAGGTATAGGGCCCTAGATGGCCGAAGCTGATTGTCTGAAGAAAGGCGTTGATCAGCCCCTGACTTGGATTGTAGAGAAATGACCACACCACCGCAATAACTGCTAGGGGAGTGACTACCGGACTAAAGTAAATTGTGCGGAACACGGCAATGCCGCGTATCTTTTGGTTGAGCAAAAGAGCCAGGAAGAGAGCCAGGCCCGTTTCGACAGGTACAACAACTATACCAAAGAAGGAGTTATTCAAGAGAGCCCGGCGCAGTGTATCGTCTGCCAGGAGCCGTGTGTAGTTAAGCAGCCCGACGAAAGAGGTGGGCAGTGGACCTGGTGCCAGGCGCTGATTGGTGAGCGAGAAGGAGATTGCCAGTACGAAGGGGATAATCAGGAAGATCAGCAGCAGAGTCAAGGCCGGTAGGGCGAAGGCCCAGGAGAGATACTGTTCCTTACGATTCCCGCGCGACCTTTTAAGTGTAGCTTTTGTGTTCGTCCTGGCGCGAAGCTGTAGGGTCATAGATTTCCTCATTTGCATATATTGGGCTGATAACTCTGAGGAGTTACCCTACTGCCCGGTTGGATAACCCTGATTGTCCTGGAGGTCCTGATCTATCTTTTGAACCGCTTTGTCCAGCTCTTTCTTCACATTGAAGCCAGCGACGATATTGACTACTGCCTCAGAAAATGCTGAGGTAATAGTGGGATAGGCCGGCGTGATCGGGCGTGGCTCCGCCATACCTCCAAGGAGCTGTAATGCGAACACATGAAGTGGGCCGTTGGGAGCATACAGTTGAGACCGGGCGATAACTGATTTGCGTGCAGGCACAGCTCCATTGGCATTGGTCATACGTGCTATCTCAGAAGGTGACATAATGAAATTCAACACCTGCCACGCTTCATCAGGAGTTTTGCAGGAAGAGGTGATGCCCCAGTTCCATGAGCCCATGCCGGTTTTCGGTCCCTTGCCCAGATTGGGTGCAGGCAATACAAGCAGGTTGTCGCCCAATGCCTGATAGTTACCCGCATAGAGCCAGTGGCCACCCCAGTTCAGGGCGGCGTGACCAAACGTAAACCCGGTGTCGCTGGCAGGCCAGGGATTGCTATAGCCCTGTTTGAACAGGTTCTGGAACCAGGTCAGCGCCGCGACAGCGTTAGGACCGTTGAGCACTCCCATGGCCGACTGGTACGTGCTGCGATTAATCAGGTCACCACCGAAGGACTCAACAAAGGGAGAGAAGCCATAGGTAAACCATTCGCCACCTGGAGGATACATATTTAAATCCAGTGGATACTGTACACCTGCTACGTGTTTCAACCTTGCCAATATGTCATTGAATTCGCTCAACATCCAGGGGGAGTTGATGGTGGGGATACGCACGCGTGCTTCGCGCAAATACTGCTTGTTGGCGTAGAAGCCAAGGCCGGAATCATACTGCCCCAGACTGTACAGGTGATGGTTGTAGGTACCCTGCTGGAGGATGGACGGCAAGAAATCAGCCCTCATTTGAGAGGAAACATATTTATCGAGTGGAATGAGGTAACCAGACCAGGCGTAGTTGTATAAGGTCGGGCCGTCGAAGTCGAGCAGGCAGGGGAGGCTATGCGACATAGCAGCGACGTTTACCTGGTCGATGTAGCTTCCTTCAGGCAGTTGGACCGCCTCGACTCGTATGTTCGGGTGGCTGTCATTGAACGCCTGGAGGGTAGCATTGAGTGCGGCACGCTCCGCTCCCTGGCCTGAGTGAAAAAAGAGCTCTACGGTGATTGGTCTGGACGTACTACTGGTTGTTGTGAACCAGGTTGGGCCACAGGCTGAGACGATGATACTCAGCACAAACAACAGAGGGAGAATACATTCCCGTTGCCGTTTGTTACTTACTGTTCTGTAGAACCTGCTCATGACAAAGACCCTTGTGGTGCTTGACAAATGGTGTCAGTGAGTACTTTCTAACTTCAGAATATAGCATGGATCAGGGGCTGAATCAAGACATGTCTGAGGCTCAGGGTAGCGTATCCCTCTCTAAGGGTTGGAAATAAGGTGGGGAACAAAAAAGAGGGCTGGAGAGTTTCCTTGTGTGAAGTAGTTATACCAAACACATTCATCACAAGGAGTCTTCAGCAGTATGAGTAGAGCGTTTTCAGCAGGAAAGCTAAAGGCAGAGGAGCGTCGAGCGATTCTCCAAGCCATTGAAAGCCAGATGCAGCAGGTCATCATCGATGGGGTGACCATGGTCCTCCAGGAGTTTCTGGAGCAGGAAGTCACGACCAAGCTGGGACGGCCCAAGCGCAGTCCCCGTCGGATCAGTAGCCAGGCACGTCCGATTGACTGGCAGTGCCCCCACTGTGGCTCGAGCGATGCCAACCAGTTCATCCGCGACGGCCATTACCGCCGCAGTCTGGAAACCGGATGGAGGCACCTGGATGAGGTACGGGTGCCGATACTTGAATGCCAGCGCTGTGAGCACGACGTGGTGGCGCACTTTGCCATCTTAGAGAAGTATCAGCGCTTCTGGCTCGATGCACCCCAGCGCGCGATCTTTGGCAGTGGCTTGTCGCGCAGTTTACGCCAACTCAGCCAGGAATGGGCCGCCACCTTAGGAGCAAGCGTGGGACTGCGTACCATCAATGAGCGCATCAATCAACTGGAAGCGCTGCTCGCGCAAGTGCATCGCGAACCAATCAGCGAGGTGCCTGCCGTGGTGCAATTCGATGGCATCTGGCTCAGCATGCAGACCCAGCAGGACAGTCTCTACGAGGATCGCCGCAAGCGCAAGCGTCACCGCACCAGGGGCAAACGCATGGTGGTGCTGGTCGCCCTCGGCCTGTGGACGGATGGGAGCGGCAAACGGCAAATCCTGGATTGGGAGGTAGCCGAGCAGGAAGACCAGGCTGCCTGGGAACGACTGGTGCAACGCTTGTGGGAGCGCGGGGTGAAGCTAGAAACGGGGCTGCAGGCCATTGTGCGTGATGGGAGTGAAGGGCTGGAGCAAGCCCTGGACTACATTTATGGCTCTGCCTTGGTCCAACAGCGCTGTATCTTCCACAAGTTGCGCAATGTCAGTGACAAGTGCATTGGCTTAGATCGCGAGGGGAAAAAGCAGTTCCTGGAGCAAGCTGCGGCGGTCTATCAAGCCATGAGTGCATCAGAGGCACGAGCCAGGCTCGCCACCTTCGCAGAGCGCTGGCGGGCCACGCAGCCACAGGCAGTGGCCACCTTTGAGCGGGAGTTTGAGCAGACCATCCGCTACTATTCGTTGGAGGGCATGGCGCGCGAAGTGGTGCGCACGACCTCCGTATTGGAACGTACCAACCGCGAATTGCGGCGCAAATTTCGGCAAGTCGGCTGTTTCAGTAGCCCCAGGGGAACCGAGGTAGCAGTTTATATCCAGGTGACTCGTCTCAATGCTCAGTGGACCAAGACCAGTTGGTGGGAGGCCTCTCACTCTCTTGCTTTTGATCTGCTGAACAGCAACCCTTAGAGAAGGATACGCTACCTCTGGTCTTCTGGCTGCTACTCCTGTGTCGATTGCTGAAAATGGACGTTCAACTTGTCTACTGCTTCTTCCTGCATTGCGGCTGTCACATGGGAATAGATATCCAATGTTGTCGCTATCCGGCTATGCCCCAGGCGCTGCTTGATGACATTGTAATCGACTCCCATGGCATGCAGAATCGTTGCTGCACTATGCCTCAACCCATGAAACGGCATGCGAGGTAAACCAGCCTCTTGCAAGATACTTCTCAACTGTTCGGTCAGTATCTTATACCAATAATACCCCCCTGACGAATTCGTAAACACCAGTTCGGGATGCTCCCACGTGGGAGCGGCAAGACGCATGTTCAGTTGAACGGTGAGGTGGGCTTGCAATGCCTCTACAGCAAAGTCAGGTAAGGAAATGGTGCGCTTGCTGGTCGCTGTCTTCGGCGTTTCCACCCGGTACTTTTTTCCGGTTCCATCTCGATCATCATAAGAGAGGGATTTCGTGATGGTGATGGTCTTTTGCTCAAAATCGATATCCCCCCAGGTTAACGCCAGCATTTCCCCGCGACGCATGCCTGTAGCAATCGCTACAGGAATAAGCGCAGCTATCATCCAATGATGTTTCGCTACCTCTATGAGCCTTTTCGCCTGCTCTAACGTGAGATATTGGATGTCTTTCTTCTCGGCTCTGGGAGGCGTTACGGAAAGACAAGGATTGGAGGCGATTTTCTTCCACTTCACTGCAACATCAAGCGCAGCCTTGAGAATAGTATGGATAATGCGCACGGTATTGGGCGACAGCTCTTCAAGCAACTCGGTATAGAGTCTCTGGATATGTTCAGGAGTTAACTTCTGCAACTTTACGTGCCCCAGCTCTGGGATGATATGGCACTCAACATTATAGGTGTAATAGGTAAATGTTCCTCCCTTTAGTTCACGACGCTTCATGTGCAACCACTGAATCATATGTGCCTCCACTGTCTGTTGAGGCGCACCTATGAGGGTACCCTGCTTCTGCTCTTGCAGAGCTTGATTGAGCTTATCAGCAGCCTCTTTACGTGTCTTCCCATACATTGACTTACGCTTGCCATTTTCCAGCGTGATTTCGGCGACCCATCTCCCGTCCTTACGCTGGTAAATGGTGCCTTCACCATGCCCTCTTCTTTTCTGTTTCTTCTCTGTCATGTTGCTATCTCTCTGAACATGAAAATCTCCGCTTGTCTCAGCAAGACGGAGATGGTACTTTTGTGTGTAAAAAAACGAATACTTTCTATCAAGTAGAATCACTCTTGCCATGGTGCTAGCGGAGGAGGGACAAGATTCTTGAGGGAGTCCTGGTATACATGTTTTGCTAGTGGAGTCAGAAACAATCTCCAAAAATGCCGAGTCGCCCATTGGTGAAGATATATGCGTACTGCACCTTGCATTGGTCAGGAAGTGAGGGATAGGATGACGGATGTGTTACTTGGACAGAACAAAATGGTGAGTGAAAAGGGGAGTTCGAAGGGGGGACTCCTGCTCATCCATTCCCCGAAAAACCTTTGCATCGGCTTCCCGTCTTCCTCATATGGACAGCTGTTTGGTATAAAAAGGGCTTGAGACAGTTCGTTTGACAGTTTATCGCCACATTGCCGTGCGTCAGTTCACACATTTCTCCACAATGGTCTGCCAAGTTACCGCCTGATTCCTTATTAAACCCTCACCACGCCCCTCGGGCTTCTCTCTTGCATCCAGTACGCTCCTCACTGCATTGACCAGGGCCATCATGGTGCGATCTCTCCTGCCGTTACCTGGTTGCGCATGTCAAAGCGTGGGCTCTAGCACATTCTGTTCCGTCGTTCGTCATGAACACCTGCGCAGGCAGGTCAGGAGTCCTATCTCTGAAAAATGCCAACCTTTGTCGTTTTAACAGTGATACACCGAAATGAGCATGACTCCAACTGTTCTATATGATATGCTATCTCTGGCTTGTTACCATAGTGTCATATGCAGATTCCCTGATGTGTGCTAATGCGGAGGAAGCGGTATGGACCTGCTCGAACGCGACCGCTCTTTTGAGCAGTTGTCGGAACTCTTTCATACAGCCACGACCGGCCATGGGGGTACCGTGCTCGTCAGCGGGGAGGCCGGGATTGGCAAAACCGCGCTGGTGGAGCAGTTTGTCAGCAAGCATTGCAGAGGCGCCCGGCGGCTCTGGGGCGCCTGCGAAGCCTTATTTACCCCGCGCCCGCTTGGACCGCTCTACGATATTGCTGCGCAGACCCGAGGCACCCTGGCTACGCTGTTGAGTCGGGACACCCCGCGTCCAATGGTGTTCTCCGCCTTTCTTGACGAGTTGCAGAAGAGTGCCAGCCCCACCGTGGTGGTGTTTGAAGATGTCCACTGGGCCGATGAAGCCACGCTGGATCTGATCAAGTTCCTGGGGCGGCGCATCCCGCAGCTCACCGCTTTGTTCATCGTTACCTACCGCGATGAGGAACTCAGCCTCGACCATCCGCTGCGGTTGGTTTTGGGCGATCTGCCAAGCAAAGCGGTGGCACGTCTGAGGCTCGCCCCCCTTTCTGAGCACGCCGTCAGGAGCCTGGCCCAGCAGGCGCACCGACCCGCCGAAGAGCTCTATGCCATCACGGGCGGGAATCCCTTCTTTGTCACCGAAGTCCTGGCCAGCGAGAGCCCCGGCGTCCCCATGACGGTGCGCGATGCCGTCCTGGCCCGGGTCGCTCGCTTATCAGCGGCTGCGCGTCCCCTCCTCGAACTGGCTTCCGTTGTTCCCACCAGAGCCGAACGCTGGCTGCTGGATTCGGTCTTAGGGTCAGCTGCCCCGGCGTTGGAGGAATGTCTCAGCCGTGGGATGCTGACCCTGGATCAGACGATGGTGGCTTTCCGGCACGAGCTCGCCCGCCAGGCCGTCGAAAGCACGCTGTCCCCGCTCCGCCGGCAAGCACTGCATACACAGGTGCTGCAGGCCTTGCTCAAGCACGGAGAGGACACGTCCCAGGCAGTACGCCTGGTCCATCACGCGATGGAGGCCCAGGATGGGGCGCTGGTGCTCCGCTATGCGCCACTGGCGGCCAAGCAGGCCTCAGCACAAGGCGCTCACCGCGAGGCAGCAGCGCAGTACGAGACGGCGCTGCGTTATGCTGACCAGCTGTCTCCCGAGCGTCAGGCTGAGCTGCTCGAAGGACGTGCCCATGAATGTTATCTCACCGGCCAGATAGAGGAAGCCGTGCAGGCACGCCAGGCAGCCTTGCGTATCTGGCGGCAGCTCGACCTGGCAGATAAAGTCGGCCACACCCTCCACTGGCTGTCGCGCCTCAGCTGGTTTCTTGGCAAGCCAGGCGAAGCTGGGCAGTATGTGGCGGAGGCGGTGCACCTGCTCGAAACGCTTCCGCCTGGTGCCGAATTAGCGATGGCCTATGGCAACCGGGCGCAATTAGCTATGCTCGCTAATGACAATGCCCAGGCGGTACAGTGGGGGGAGCGAGCCATGGCGCTGGCCGAGTTCCACGGTGATGTCGAGACGCTGGTGCATGCCTTAACCAATGTAGGAGCTGCTCAGCTGCATGCCCAGAATGAGCAGGGGCGTGCCAACCTGGAACGGAGCTTGCGGCTTGCCCTGGAGGGGGGATGGGAGGAACTTGCCGCCCGCGCGTATCTCAATTTGGGCTCGTACGCTGTCGAAGTCCGTGACTATGCACGGGCCGCACGCTACCTGCAGGAGGGGATCGCCTATTGCACCAAGCATGATCTCGATACCTGGGGGACGTACATGCGGGCATATCAGGCCCTCACGAGGTTTGAGCAGGGCGCTTGGGAAGAGGCCGCGGCGGAGGCAACACGCCTGCTCGAGCGGTATCGACTCGCTCCTCCGATCAAAATTCCGGCCCTGGTGGTCCTCGGCTGGGTACGGGTGCGGCGTGGCGATCCGGGCAGTGCTGCGGTGCTCGATGAAGCTCGCGCCCTGGCGCTCTCTATGGGAGAACTCCGACGGATTGCGCCGGTGGCGGCGGCGCGCGCCGAGGCCGCGTGGCTTCAGGGAAAGCAGGAGCGATGCCTGGCTGAAGCGCGCGTGGGCTACGACCTGGCGCTGGTGCATGAAGCGGATCCGTGGACGCTCGGCGAACTGAGCGTCTGGATGTGGCGTGCGGGTGGACTGAGCAGCACGCCGCGGCCGATTGCCGAGCCGTTTGCGCGCCAGATCGCCGGGGATTGGCAGGGTGCCGCTAAGCTGTGGGCAGAGATCGGCTGCCCCTATGAGCTGGCGCTGGCGCTCACCGATGGGGATGCACCTGCAAAGCTGAGCGCCCTCACGCTCTTCGAGCGGCTCGGCGCGCAGCCAGTCGCTGCTCTGGTGCGGCAGCGGATGCAGCAGCAGGGGATGCGAGGGATTCCCCGAGGCCCGCGCCCCTCGACCCGCACCAATCAGGCCGGTCTCACCACCCGGCAACGGGAAGTCCTGCTACTGATGGCCGAAGGCCTGTCCAACGCCGAGATCGCCAACCGCCTCTCCACCTCGCTCAAGACGGTGGATCATCATGTCTCGGCGGTGTTGGCCAAACTGGAGGTACATTCGCGGGCGCAGGCCATCTCCACCGCCTATCAGTTAGGGATCATTCCCAAAATAGGGAACCCGCTAGCCTAATATAGGCAATACCCCCGATGTGAAAAGTGGCTAGCGCGAGTATCCTTTCTTTGTGAGCGTTGATGTGCAACCCTCGCCACCAGCCAAAGAGAGGAACAGGATATGCCACGCTATGTCATCGAACGAACCTTTCCAGAGGGGCTGATCTTTCCCATGGATGAGACTGGGGCAGAGTTCTGCCGCTCAGTCGTGAACAACAATGCGCAAGATCAGGTGACCTGGATCCACTCATATGTCAGCGAGGACAAACAGAAGACCTTTTGCATCTGTGACGCGCCCTCCCCAGAAGCGATCCGACAAGCCGCACGGCGGAGTAAACTGCCGGTGGATCGGATCACAGAAGTGCGCGTCCTCGACCCGTACTTTTACAGGTAAAGCAGGGAAGAGAGTTGAGTCCAGATGTGCTTGCATACGAGGTCCTTGTGTGATGAATCGGTCGACAGCAATTTCAGTGGCGAAGATGAAGTGACGTCCCTCGTGTTCAGGGACTTTTGAAGTCAAATCGCTTATCGCTCGATTCGGGTGGACTGAAGAGAAAGCCATGCGAAAAAAAACCATGAGCCTGCCGTTTATCCATCAATGACATAGCGATCGTGAAAAACATTGCGTATCTTGTAGTGAATCAAGGATCTTCCAATGCTTGCCAGCACAGCCGGAACATCAAACCAGGACGAGAACAACAACAATGACACGGGCAACGGCCAGTTCAGCGCGCCGTCTCTTTCGCTTCCCAAGGGTGGCGGGGCTATTCGCGACATCGGCGAGAAATTCTCCGCCAACCCTGTGACCGGTACGGGTTCCATGACCGTGCCCATTTTCACCAGCCCCGGCCGCTCAGGCTTTGGTCCGCAGCTTTCTCTCTCCTATGATTCCGGCTCCGGCAATGGACCCTTTGGCTTTGGCTGGAGCCTGTCCACACCATCGATCACGCGCAAAACCGACAAAGGGCTGCCGCTCTACTGCGACGGCGATGAGTCCGATGTGTTCATTCTGTCCGGCGCAGAAGACCTTGTTCCGATCCTGGTGGAGAACAACGGCCAGTGGGTGCGTGAAAGTGACCTGCTACCGCCGCGCACTGTCTACGGCAACAAGCAGTACAGCATTCATCATTATCGCCCGCGCATCGAGGGCTTGTTCGCCCGCATCGAGCGTTGGGTGAATATATCGGACCCCCAGGATACCTTCTGGCGCTCGATCTCCAGGGATAACATCACTACCTGGTATGGCAAGACAGCGGAGAGCCGGATTGCTGATCCAACCAATCC
>Ga0207684_10004368_pt1 | contig 13357 bp, 10 predicted proteins | sample KBSK5501metaG_FD_184342 | JGI IMG/M metagenome (GOLD analysis project Ga0207684, IMG submission 184342) | Corn, switchgrass and miscanthus rhizosphere microbial communities from Kellogg Biological Station, Michigan, USA - KBS K5-50-1 metaG... | ecosystem: Host-associated > Plants > Roots >...
GCACATTCAAATGCTTCCGCTGCGCTGGTTCGATAACCGCGCCACCGGCGATCTTATGACACGCGTGCTCGAGGACGTGAGCTCCGTCGAGCGCGTTCTGATTGATGGAGTGGAACAGGGTGTGGTCGCCGCCTTACAAGTGCTGATCGTCCTGGGGGTGATGTTTTACATTAGCGTAACGCTTGCCTTGCTGGCCTTAGCGCCTCTGCCCTTTCTCGTCGGCGGCGCTCTTTGCTATACGCTCACCGCGCATCGCCGCTACCGACTGCAACGCCAGGCTTCGTCGGCGATGAATTCGCTGCTGCACGACAATCTTGCCGGCATTCGTCAGATCAAAAGTTTTGTCCGCGAAAAGGAAGAGCATGCGCGGTTCAACCGTGTGAGCAACCAGCTGCGTCAGGCTACGCTCGTGGTGATGCGTGTTTGGGCGATCTATCACCCTTCCATGTATCTTTCCGGCTCATTAGGAATTGTGCTGGTCATAGCGGTCGGCGCGAAGGCTGTATTGAGCGGTGCGATGCAACTCGGCGAGCTGGTCGCATTTCTCATGCTGACCGGATTTTTGTACGAGCCAATTGGGAGATTGCATCAGCTTAATCAGCTCATCCAAGCGGGTCGTGCGGCGGGTGAACGCGTATTCGAGATTATCGATACGGCAATCGAACCTGGCTGGGCAGGTGGAAAATATGCTGCGCGAATCGCCGGCGATATCCGCTACGAAAACGTGACCTTCGCTTACGCCGAAGGCCTGACCGCGTTAAAGAATGTCTCACTGCACGCGCGACCGGGCGAAACCGTTGCGTTAGTTGGCGCCACTGGCGCCGGGAAATCGACCCTGGTGAATTTGTTGACTCGTTTTTACGAATTAACTAACGGCGAAATTTACATCGATGAAAGACCGATTCGCGAGTACTCATTGCGAACGTTGCGGGAAGCGATTGGAGTCGTCACTCAGGAAAGCTTTCTTTTTAACGGATCGATTCGCGAAAACCTGCTCATGGGAAAACCTGCGGCCACCGATCTCGAACTATGGCGAGCCGTCGAGGCGGCCAATGCGCGGCTTTTCATCGAGCGGCTGCCGAATGGCCTGGAGAGCATGGTGGGTGAGCGCGGGGTTAAGCTCAGTGTGGGCGAAAAGCAACGGCTCTCGATCGCGCGCGCTCTCTTGAAAGATCCGCCCATTTTGATTTTGGATGAAGCCACGGCCAGCGTCGACACGACGACCGAGCGATTGATTCAAGGCGCGTTAGAGAATCTCATGTCGAATCGAACATCGATTGTCATCGCGCATCGGCTCTCCACGATTGTGAACGCGGATCAAATTCTTGTCCTTGATCGTGGGCGTATCATCGAGCGCGGTAAACACGAGGAGTTGATCGCGCACGGCGGAAAATACGCACAGCTGTGTCAACAGAGTCTGCTCGAGACGCGCGGAGAGCGTGCGGCCAGAGAAATCGATGAAGTAGTGGCGGGCCAGGATTCCATCGAACCGGTTATTATTGAGGAAGACATTTAGCAAGGTTCCTAGAATTCAACGCCCAACGCTCAACGCCCCAACGTCCAATGCTGAAAGTAGAAGCGAAGGGAGCGCGATTGGACTTTAAATAATCAAGTGAGCGCTGCGAAGAGGCCGTGCGTGCGATTTTCGTATTGAGCGTTGGGCGTTCGACCTTCCTGCAACGCTCTCGTTGTTGCTGGACCCCGAACCCTCGGGATTCAGGTCAAAGCGATTACTTACCGAGGGCGCTTAGCGTGCTTGGCGAGAAGCTCATTATGTTTGCGTTCCAGATCCCGATAACGTTCCTCAGCTTCTTCGAGGGCGCGGCGTTCTTCGCGCAGACTCTGTTCAAGATCCCGGATGCGATCCTGGAGATCGATCGAGATACCGCTTGCCGCCGGTGCGTTTGATAACTGCGGTTCGCTCGGCTCACTTGCCTGGGTCTCGAGAGGCGGGCTTTGTTCCGTGGGTTGCAGCAGAGCCGCGAACTCCTGAATTCGTCGGCGCGTTCCATCGCACGCATTGATTATGTATGTTTGGGTGTCGATTTCGCCGAGACGAATAAACTCCTGAATGGCCCCGAGGGTGGTCGGCCCATAATAGCGCTCGCTCGTCACTTCAACGAGCCAATCCATTCCAAGTTGAGGCAACATCGGCGCTTTTATCCATGTTGCCTCATCAGTCGAAATAGCGTCGTGCGGCGCGATCTGCGCGGTCGACGCCCATTCGGCCAGCTGCGCAAACGAAATTGGTCCGAAGATGCTGCCATCTTCGTGTTTGCGCAGAAACCATTGTTGGCTCTCCGGTTCGTCCATGTTATTCGCCCGGCGAAGAAGAGGCTGCCGGTGTAGGTGGGGCTGGAATCATTATAGACTGCCCAATCTGCAATTTCCGATCATTCTCGATATGATTGAGCTTCTGCAATTCGCTGACGGTGACGCCATGCATCTTGGCAATGGAAGTAAGCGTTTCGCCGCGGGCAACCACGTGCGTGTTGCCGTTAGGGGGACGTGAAGATGCCTCGGCCGATGCAGCGCTCGGCGCCGCCGTCGGCGTGGCTTCTCCGACCATAACTCCCGGGCGCAGGTTGGAAATTTGTTGTTCGAGTTTAAGGATTTGCTGAGAGAGCGTGTCAATTTTCGCATTCTGTTCGTCGATTTTTTTCGAAAGGGCTTGCAGTTGCGCTGCTTCCGCAGAAGCGGCCGGCGAGCGTGCAAAGGTTTGCCCAAATGCAGAAGAACAACTCCATACCACGAAAAGAAAAACGCCCAGATTGATGGCCACTCGCGTCATCGCCGAGGATTTTGACATCAGCGGCTTTTTCTGGCAAGCACGGCCAATTTGCCTTTATGCCGGTTCTTCCGTAAATTTTCGTATGCCGGAGCGCACTCAAAAGCCGATTGATCCTGTTCCATGGGGACCGAAACAAGGAGATGGCGGCGGACCGCGGTCACCAGATATATCAAGACCTGACACGAAGGATCTTCTAAAGAAAATGCGGAAAGTTGATCCTAATCAGTCCAAACGCTATCGCCAGCGCACGGGCCAATAATGGAGACTTGCTTTCGTGGCGCTTGACCAGATTTTCTCTGGCGCAAACGAAGACTTCCCGGCGCTGTTGCGGCGCCAAGGGATTCTCGGCGGCGCCCTGACCAGTTTCGAGAAAAGCGCGGCATCAATCGAGCCTCAGCAAGGCAGGTGGGCACCGACGGAATCGACGACGATTCTGGCATTTAAGTTTGCCGGCGGCGTATTGGTGGCGGGTGATCGACGCGCCACTTCGGGCCACACGGTTGTTTACGACCGCGCGGACAAAGTCTTGGAGATTGATCGGCACTCGATCATGGCAATCGCGGGCGTGCCAGCGACAGCCTGGGAGATGGCGCGGGTGCTCGAGCATTCCTTCCAATATTTCCGGCGGACGCAACTGCAAGAGATGAGCGTGGAGGGCAAAGTTCGCGCCCTTTCCAAGCTCTTGCGCGATAATTTTGGTTTTGTCATGCAGGGTGTCGGAATGGTTGTGCCTATCTTCGCCACCTATGACCAGACATCAGAACCGGCGGCGCGGCTCTATTTTTACGATGCCATGGGGGCGCAATTTGAAGCGGCCGATTACGCCGCAACCGGTTCGGGTTCGCCAGCAGTGCGCGGGATTCTTTATTACGAAAACACCTGGGGCGAAAAGCCGTTGCAAAAGAGGGAAGAAGATGAGGCGGTCACGATCGCGCTGCGGGCCCTCGACACCGCCGCCGAATCCGACACGGCGACCGGCGGAGTTGATCGAAGTGGCAAAATTTTCCCCGTCATCAAGACAGTTTCCCGGGACGGAATCACAACCCTGCCCGAGCAGAAGACGGCGGCTATTTTCAAAAAAGCGGTGGCATGATCGAAGAGCCTTACCGGTGGGTCGAGGCAATCGCGAACCGGCGCGAGTACATTGAAACGCAGCTTGCTTCGGGCAGCCCGATCGCGGCGGTGGGATATTGCGATGGGATCTTGGTTCTGACACTCGGCCGGGGGCGCCAAAAAATCTTTGAAATTTATAATCGGATCGCCCTCGGTGCGATTGGTCATCCAGGCGACATCGAGCGGTTGCGAATGGCGGCGATCGAGTTGGCAAGCACGGAAGGTTTCACACGGTCTTCGGCGGATGTATCGTTGCGGCGGCTGGCGCATTACTCGCTCAGCCCACTGATGAAAGCAGCCTTTGAGCAAGTCTACGGGCCTCCATATCTGGCGCGGCTGCTCTTTGCCGAGGTGGGCGCCAGGCCAGAGGAGGATTTGTTCCTGCGGGTGGAATACGATGGCGCGATCGCAACCAACGGCGCGACACTTTCTCAGCTACGGCAAGACTTCGCAGTGTTGAGCGCCAACCGCCAATCGACCGAACTGATGGAGTCTTTTTTGAAGAGCTCGCCCCTAACGAATGCACCGCTGGAAAGCGCGATCAATTTCGCCCTAAACGCCTGGAGCCTTGGACACATGACGGGCGGTCATAATGGAGCCAAGGAGATGCCCGAACCAGCAGCTATCGGCAAACACCTGCAGGAACAGCTTACGACTGCGGGCATTGAAGCCGCTGTTCTGGAACGAGAAGTGAAAACGGCAATTCGTTACCGGGCTTTAACCGACGACGAAGTACGCTCGTCGATTCAGCAATAGAGGCAGTTATGTTGGGCCGAGGAGTTCGACTGCCACGAGCGGTCCAAACCATTATGGCTTGGATCGGTTTGCTGCTCATGCTCGCATCGTTCGCTTGGATGGAGTGGACTTCAAAACCGCCGGTTGCAACTCACAGGTATGCCCCTCCCAAGCATGAACCATTTGCGGTGGTGGTCCTGGATCCGGGCCACGGTGGCCAGGACTCCGGCGCCATGGTTGCTGGAATCCTGGAGAAGGATCTTACTCTGGATATTGCGCAACGAGTCGACCGACTTTTGCAGTCGCAAGGTTTGGCCACGGTCATGACTCGCGTGGGAGACAGTTACATTTCATTGGCCGAGCGAGCAGCTCTGACCGACCGGATGACGGATTGTGTGCTTGTCAGTATTCACTTTAACGAAGGCAACAAACCCGTGTCCAGCGGGGTGGAAACCTATTATGCCGATCACCAAACGCCCGCCGGCAGCCCGATCATTTCGTGGCTGCCATTTTTGCAACGGATCGCCGCGGCAGCGCCGAATCTCGAAAGCCAGAGTTTGGCGGCGTTTATTCAAACGGCGTTGGTGCAGCGAACCAAAGCGATAGATCGCGGCACGAAGGCCGAGCAGTTCTTCGTAATCACAAACGTACGGCATCCGGCCGTGTTGGTTGAAGCAGGATTTCTCACGAACAAGGAAGATATTGCGCGGCTCTCCAGTGTTGAGTATCGCGAGCAAATTGCCACAGCCATCACTGAAGGCATCGTTCGTTACCGCGATCTGTTGAAACAACGGCCGGCGACGCTCGCCGTCGCGGGAGCGCGTAATTCCGAATAACCACTTAATGGCTGCGTCAAATTAGCGTGTCATGAAAGGAAGCCTTACCGTTGTGATTTTTCTGGTGTCGTTCGCGACGATTCGCGCTGATGAGATGATCGCGAAGGCGCAACAGGCCCTGAAAGATCAAGGTTTTTACTACGGTGAAGTTACGGGCGAGAAAAATACCGCGACGAATGATGCCATTCGCCGGTATCAAATTCGAAACGGGCTGCAAATCACGGGCGAACTGAACGACGAAACTCTTCGTTCGCTCCAGAGCAGTGCGTCTGCCACGCCTTCTCCTTCCGATCGTTCCGTGGCCCGAACGGTGCCATCGCCGAATACAGATACTTCTGATTTGCGCGACGAATCCGCTCGAACGGATCCGGGAACACGTTCAGTACCGGTTCAACCCTTTAATCAACCGCCGTCGGAAGGACAACCGGAGGTGCCAAATGGCGGCGTCGTGGTGCCCTCGCCAAATGGCTTATTCGCTGCAACCCCCTACGAAAGCGCTCCTCCCGAAGTGCAGCGAAAGGTCATCGCGGACGCGCAAAAGCGATTAGCGCGTCGTGGGCTCTTCAAAAACGAGATCGACGGTTCTTATGGACCTGCTTTGGAGTTTTCTCTGCGCGCTTATCAATCGCGGGTTGGTCTTCCCACCACCGGCCGACTCGATTTGGAGACACTTGCCGCGCTGCAATTATTACCGGGCCCGCAGATGCCGGTGTGGGCGCCGAATCGACGATGGCGGGGGCCACCGTCCGAAGGACCTCCCGTGCGAGGCGAGTGGGTTCGCCCATAAGGACCAAACAGCGCCGCTTTGCAAGGCGCCGGCCTTTCGGCGGCTTGGCTTATTATTTTGGGCCTAAGCGTCGTGCCCGTGATATCCTTGTCATGCAAGGCGGCAGCAGGATGAAAGGCCATTTAGTCGGCGAGTTACGGTCACAGAATGAGTTATGTCATCTCGAGTGAAAGGAGGGCTCTCTCGCTGGCTGATGGATCACGCTTCTTATCTAGTGTGCTCAAAGCTTCGTGGGTGAGATCCTTCTCCCGCAACGGCGGGATCAGGATGACAGACAGAAAAGTCACCCGATTGAAAAACCACTCCGTTGTCGCCTCTAGCGGGGGGCGTTTTCGAAACGCACCGATTGCAGTTCGGCGAATACTGTGCCAACAAAAATCTGCGCTTCGATCCGCAAGATAATGCGATCGGCATCATCGGACAGCCAAATGGTGGCGCGACGAAATTTTCGGTGAGGCTCCAGCTCCAGGTTCTTACCGATCTTGTTAAGCTGCAAGTCGACCTTAATCGCATTGTAGGAACCAGCGTGGACCGAAATCTTTTCATGACCTGTCACGGTGATGGTGGCCAGATAAGCCGAAGTTGCCGGATAAACGAGGACCCGGTAAACGCTGCGGTCTTTCAGCGGCTGGCTGCGCAGATAAAGTAAAGCCGAATGCAGATCGAAGAGCTCGGGCAAACTGAAGGTGCGCGTCTTGGTCACGCCGGCGCCCTTTCCCTCCGTTCGCGCCCGAGTGACGCCAGTGGCGCTAAATGAAAGGTGGGTGACGATTCTCTTGGATCGCGCAGTTTCGATTTGTTGCGTTTCGATTGGGCGTAGAGTGTCGCCGTCAGCAACCGCTCGGTAATTCACGTCGTATCTCCAAAGCGCCCGGGCCAGACCGGTAGTGCGACCCGTCCCCTCGAGTTGAAAACGCTTGCCGGAAAATTTTGAAAAACGTGCCTCGGCCGTTGCGGCGGTTAGTCCGGCCCAGCCGAAGTTGTAAGTTGCCCGCAGCGATCGGGGCTCGGGAAAATTTCCCGGTGGTTCTTTGCTAAGGGTCGATTGCCAAGTGGTGGCGAAACTGGGTGATCCGAGAAGAAGCATGGTCATACCCAATTGAGCGACGGGTATCTTACGACGCTCTCGCCTGCTTCTGAGATCGGCGGATTTCACATCGTCGGTTAATCGAGAGGCAGAACGCTTAACTCTGAACGCGTACGAAAAAAACACACGCGAGTTTCGCCCGCGTGTGTTTCTGATGCGGAAGATTAGATTAGGGCTTCGTCGGTTTCGGACTGGGCGAGCCGGTTGCCGCCGGAAGAGCAGGGAGAGCCGAGGTTTTTTCGGTGGAACTGGTGGCGCGTCCCGGCTTGTTGAGCACCGTGACGACGTCGTTGGTAAAGTCGAAGTTGTCCCGCGAATACATTACCAGGGGCACGCCATTCAAGCTCATGCCGGACTTGTCGAAGACGAGATCCAGGCTGTTGGTTTTCACCTTGTCCATCACGACGTCGGTAATTTCTTTCACAATTCCTTCGCGCATGCGCAGGGCTTGTTCCTGCAACTGCCGTTCGCGCGTCTGCCGGAACTCGTTGATCTCACGTTCCATATTCTTGATGTTCGCGATCTTGTCGTCGCGATCCTTCGCCAATTTGGTTTTGGCGTCGGCGCTTAACGCGGAAGAATCCAGCTGCTTGTTCAGATTGTTGATCTCATCGAGCGCTTTTTTGTAGGAGTCCGCCCGCTCGTCGTACTCTTTTTTCGCCGCGGTTTTCGCTTCGTTGATCTTGGCCTCGGCATCCTTGGTTTTATTATATTCCTTGAACGCGCGATTCATGTCGATCGTGCCGATTTTTAACGAGCCTTGCGCGAACGCCGCCAGTGGAAGCGCCAGCAAAGATAAGGCGAGGGTCAGGAGTTTGGTTTTCATAATGGACAGGGCTGTTGTTTGGAACGCATTAGACTTAAATTGTCAATATCCGTTCAAAATTGATAACCGACGTTAAAGTTGAAATGCCCACCGCTGGATCGTCCATCTCGCTGGATGGGAATTCCATAATCAACCCGTAAGGGCCCAATTGGCAAATCGAGACGTATACCGAACCCGAAGTCGGAAGCGATGTGGTCGGTGCTGAAATCGTAGGGGTCGGAGTTGACAAATCCGGTATCGTAAAAAATTGCGCCGCGGGCCTTTGTTATGATCGGAAAAGTCAGCTCGGCGGTGGCACGCGCCATCGATTGTCCGCCAAGTGGCTCACCCTGGTTGTCTCTCGGGCCAACATCGCGAAACGCAAAACCGCGCAGGTTGTTTGAGCCGCCCAAAAAAAGCCGATCGAAAATCGGCACTGCCGAAACCACTTCCAACTTCGTTACCGGTGTCGGGTGTGGATTGGCCTTGGTCTTCTTTGGAGTGTGCGTGAACGGGACGGTCTTGGTTTCCGGGCCATCCCAAACATCGACTACGGCCGCTTCACCGTTAAGTACAAGGATCAGGTCGAAAGGAAGGTGAAAATACTGCGAGACTTCCACATCTCCACCATAGATCTGTATGTCACCTCCAAGTGGGCCTCCCGATACATAGGGCGAAAACGAAATGCGCTGACCCGTCCGGGTTAACAACGGGTTGTCCCGGCGATCAAAAACAAAACTGGTTGAGACAGTACTTGCCACGGTGGACCCGGCTTCCGCCTGAATTTGCGGGGAGGCGCCGGAGGAGACGTTGTAGATATCGATGTCTTCCAGGCGATAACCCAACGTCATATATGTGTAGGCCGTGAGCGGCTTGCGTAATTCCAGCGCGAACCCGTAATTGCGCTGGTCATACACCGAGCTCAGGTAATTGGCTTCGCTGAAAAATGCCTGACCGCCAAGCGACAGGCGCCGGTCGAGAAAGTACGGTTCTGTTAGGGCCAGGATCAAATCTTTGCGTTGCGTGCCCAGTTGCATACGCAACCTGAACTTCTGTCCGGCACCCGTGAAACCGGGCCAGTTCATTAAATCGAAATTTCCCTGGGTCAGCTCCACGAAGACGACCAGCTGGTCTATCGTGCTAAAGCCGCCACCGAAGCTTAATGCACCCGTCCGCTTCTCCTCCACTTGAATGGTCAGATCCTTCCGGCCGGGCACGCCTGTGTCTTCCGGAAAAGTTTCGACTTTGGCAAAGTAGCCAAGGTTCTCGAGCCGCTTCTTCGTAACGTCCACTCGCACAGTGTTGAAAACATCACCGGGTGCAATCAGCACCTCGCGCCGGATGACCTTGTCCTTCGTGCGCGTGTTGCCAACGATATTGATCCGTTGAACGAAGGACCGATTGCCCTCTTCGATCTTATAATGAACATCGATTCTGGCCGGACCGGCCGGTGACCCCTCCGGCACAACTACCAAATCGACATACCCGCCGGCGCCATAGGCGTCGGCCATGGCCTTGGCATCGTCGTGCAGCCCTTTTGGGGAGTAAACGCCGCCCTCCTTCATCTTGAGCAGAGGACGAAGCTTTTGTTCGGTCGTGACTTTGTAGCCGGAGAATGAAATTTTGCCGACGTGGTATTGCGGCCCCTCCGTCACCGCAATGGTGATGACAATTGGACCGTTCGCGTGTTCTTTGCGCACGTCCTTCACCTCCACGTCGATATAACCGTGGTTTTGGTAAAACTCCTTAATGCTATCGAGATCTTGCGCCAACTGCGTCTCGTCCAGTCGCCCCGATTTATCCAAGAACGCGATGATTGTTTTGCCGCGCGTCTTCATCTGTTTGCGCAGGACTGCGTCGCTGAAATGCGTGTTCCCTTCGAAAAGAACACGTCGCACGGCGCCCTTAACACCTTCATTTATTGTGTAGACGATGCGTGCCGTCCCGCGCCTCTCGTCAATCGGGTCGACCCGAAACTGTACAGTCACGTCGTTGAACCCGCGCCCCTTATACATGTCGATGATATTCTGCCGCCCTTTCTGCAACTCTTCCTCGTTAACTGGCGAATTGATTTTGAGCGTGATCTCTTTCCGCAGCCGTTTCGCGCCCACTTTCTGGGCTCCGTCGATTTCAATCTCGCGCACGACCGAACGTGTCTGCACCGCCACGATGACCTTAACGCCGTCGCCTTCCGGCTGGGCAAAAATTCGGACATTCCGAATGGCGCCAGTAGAGTAGAGCTGCCGGATGTCCTGTTCCACCACCGCATCTGAATAGGGTTTGCCCACGCCGGTGCGCAGTTGGGCTAGGATGCGCTCCTTGCTTACCGTCGCCGGACCGGTGTACTCTACGTCGATCGAACGGACGGTGGGCGGACCTTGCTGAGCATGGGCCAGAATCGCGCCGACCAACCAACCGAGCGAAGCAACCAGCAGAGTAAACGCTCGGCTGTGACTCGGTCCCGGAAATCGTCGCATAAACTAAAGATTAGAGATGACGCGTCCCGCGCAGAAATCCGCGCGGGACAGGCCGGTATATCGGGAAGAAGAGGGCAATCGTCAAGGCGGGATTTTCCAACAGCTAAGGCGGCGCTTGTGCATAGACAACGCGCTGAGCCGTTTAGTTCAACAGTTTGTACCAGTTATTGCGGCGTCGAGGCTGGTAGCCGGCGTCTCGAATCAATCCCTCAATTTGCTCGGCATTTAGCCGAAATGTTGTGCCCGCGCTGCTGACTACATTTTCTTCCATCATGACGGAGCCAAAATCGTTCGCGCCAAACTTTAAAGCGACTTGTCCGATACCTGGGCCTTGTGTCACCCACGAGCTTTGAATGTTCTCGATGTTATCTAAAAAGATGCGAGAGAGCGCTTGGGTCCGCAGGTATTCGGAAACTCCAGTCGGGTGTTTTACTTTCAGGACGGTATGCTGTGGCTGAAACGTCCAGCAAATAAATGCGGTAAATCCGCCGCTGCGGTCCTGTTGATCGCGGATGTGTTGCAGATGCTCGATCCGGTCTGCAATCGTTTCCACATGACCAAACATCATGGTGGCGCTGGACTTCAATCCCAGTTCGTGCGCGATTTGCATCACTTCAAGCCATTGCTGGCTGTTGCATTTCAGGGGCGATATCCTTTTGCGGACGCGGTCAACCAAAATTTCGCCGCCGCCGCCGGGAATCGATCCCAGCCCTGCCTTCTTGAATTCCAAGATCACTTCCCGCAAAGACATGCCAAACGTCTCGGCGAAATGTTGAAACTCGGGTGGGCTGAATCCGTGGATGTTAATGTGCGGATATTTTTCGCGGATGTGATGCAAAAGATCGAGATACCAGGCGAACGGTAGTTTTGGGTGGTGTCCCCCTTGCATTAAAATTTGAACACCGCCCACGGCGGAAAGTTCGTCGAGTTTTTCATCGATCTGTTCGAACGAAAGAACGTAATGATCTTGATCACGCTCGGTTCGGTAAAATGCGCAAAACTTGCAGTAGACGTTGCAGACGTTGGTATAATTGATATTGCGATCGACGATGTAGGTCACGATCTCGCGTCCGTGTCCCTCATAGCTTTCTCCTTTCGCCAGATTGCGTCGCGCGTCTGCCAAAACACCTAGTTCCTCCAGGGGCCATTGATAAAGTGACAGCGCATCCGCGGGCGTAATTCTTTCGCCTGCGAAGATTTTCTGGCTCAAAGCGTCTCGATTTAGTGAAACCATCGCGAACAATCTAGCCGATCCATGGAACACTTACGAGCTTTCCGAGAAAAGCCGATTTTTTTCCATAAACCTTAGCAGTGCTTCATTGAACTCCTTTGGCTTCTCCATCATGACGAAGTGCGAGACACAATCCCAGACTTGATAATCCAGGTTGGCTACGATTGCCCGAGCGAACTGCTCGTATTCGGCTGTCCAGATCGGTTGCTTTGCCAATATCATCACGACCGGCACGTCTTGCCTGGTTGCCAGATCGCTGGATCGGCGGTGCCTCCTTTCGGTGCAGCAAAATCATTCCAGTCGGATTGTAGATAACCGATCCTCATTTGCACGCCTCTTGTCCTGGAGCGACCTGTCCTGTCGCGCCTTCTCTCTTCTTCTGTAGCGGCGGTCTGTGACCGTCGCATTATTTGTCCCTGTGGTCGCAGCTGTCTCGCATGCATTCGAAGGCCATGCATCGATTGCGCATTTTCGGCTGATCGTGTCAGATTGCACGACTCCTCATCTTCCCCTCTCCCCTCACAAGGAGAGAGGATTAAGGTGAGGGATTACTAATAAATGCAGAACTCTGTCGCAATCGTCGGCGCCGGCGTTTCGGGCTTAACCTGCGCCGTCGTTTTGGCCGAGCGCGGATGTGGCACCGCGATTTTTGCGGAAGAAACCGGTGAACACACTACCTCGGCTGCGGCCGGAGCTATTTGGTACCCGTACGACGCCGAGCCGGCTGAACAGGTGATCGTCTGGGCACTCGAGACTTACAAAGTCCTTGTCGAGCTTGCTCGCAATAAGCGCAGCGGCGTTTCCATGGTCGAACTGCGCACCTTTGCTCGCACTGGTGAAATTCAAATTCCAGAGTGGGCAATTCCACTCGGCGCGCGCCGTTTATCAAATTTCGTCCCGATTCCAGACCGCGCGCAGCGCGGTGGCTACAAGCCTGTCATTCCGAGCGGAGTCGAGGAATCTCTCACTATTAAACAATCAGAGATTCCTCCCGCACTCAGCAGCGGTTTCGCCCTCATTGTTCCACTGATGGACACGACCATCTATCTCGATTATCTCGCGCAACGCTTTAGGGTTGCGGGCGGCACCATCAACGGCGGTGTTCGTCTGGCCAAACTCGAAGATGTCAGCCGCGAATTCGACCTTGTCGTCAACTGCGCAGGTATCGGCGCGAAAAATTTGGTTCCCGATCCTGATCTTGAGCCGCATCGCGGGCAAGTCGTCATCGTGCCCAAGCTCAATGTCACTTGCCCGATCGTTTGTGATGATCTTCCTCTCATGTACGCAATCCCGCGAACAAACGACTGCGTCCTTGGCGGAACGAATGAAGTTAGTAATGATCGCCGCGTCGATCCTGCCGCAACCTCACGCATCCTCACTGAATGCAGTCTCTCTCTGAACATCAATCAGCCGAAAGTTTTGGCCGAACGAGTCGGGCTTCGCCCATTTCGCAAATCCGGCGTGCGGGTCGACCGCGGCCAGTTGGATGACGGCC
>Ga0207684_10004369_pt1 | contig 13351 bp, 12 predicted proteins | sample KBSK5501metaG_FD_184342 | JGI IMG/M metagenome (GOLD analysis project Ga0207684, IMG submission 184342) | Corn, switchgrass and miscanthus rhizosphere microbial communities from Kellogg Biological Station, Michigan, USA - KBS K5-50-1 metaG... | ecosystem: Host-associated > Plants > Roots >...
CTCGCGGATCGGACGTTCGCCGTGGCCGTCCGCAACATCGCGATCTTCACTGGCGTCGCGGTTCCCCTCGAGCTCGCGATCGGGTTCGGCCTCGCCTCATTGCTGCGTCGGCCGTTTCGCGGCCGATCCATCGTGCGGTTGGTCCTGCTCCTGCCGTGGCTGATCAGTCCCGTCGCCAGCGGCGTCATGTGGCATTTCCTGCTGGACAGCGAGACCGGATTCCTGAACTTCGCCGTTCGATGGCTCGGCCTGGCGAGCCTGCCGTCGCCCCTGAGCCAGCACATGCTCGCGCTCCCGACGGTCATCGGCGTCGAGTCATGGCGAATGGCCCCGCTTGTCGCCTTCCTGCTCCTGCCCGGTCTCGGCGCGATTCCGCGCGATCTCTGGGAGCACGCCCGACTCGATGGGCTCTCCTGGTCGGGCAGGACCCGCCACGTCGCTCTCCCTTCCATGCGACCTCTCGTCCTCGCCGTGACGATGCTTCTGGTCGGCGGCGCGTTGGCAACGTTCGACAGCGTGCTGACCATGACCGGTGGCGGCCCGGGCACCGAGACCGTGACGCCGGCCCTCTACAGCTATGACAAGGCGTTCGCGTTCAGCGAGTGGCCGATCGGCGCCGCCTCGGGCTGGCTGATCGGCGGCGCGGTCCTGGTCGCCGGTCTCGTGTACCTGCGGCTGGCCGCGAGGTCCGATCCGTGACCCGGAGCTGGAGCGCGCAACGCCGGCGAGCCGGGCTGATCCGAGCCGTTCTCCTCGCCATCGCGGTCGGGGTCGTCCTGGTGCCATTGGCCTGGACGGCGCTCGCGGCCCTCGGCATCGGCCCCGACAACCACACCTCGCCGCCGTCCCTGGTCGTCGCTCCGACGCTGGATCACCTCGCGGGCGTCACCGCGATCGAGCCCGCCTTCTGGCAGGAGCTGGCAACGAGCGTCGGCGTGTCCATTGCGGCGGCCCTGATCGCCACCGCGGCGGCATTCCCGGCGGGGTACGGGATCGCCCGGTCGGCCTTTTCCGCCCGGCGGCGCATCGGGCCGGGCCTCCTGGTCCTGGCGAGCCTGCCGGTCATGGCGTACGTCCTGCCCCTGAGCGACGTGCTGCGGCGCCTGGGGTTGCTCGACACGATCGCGGGGATCACGTTTGCCGAGGCGGCGGCGACCGCTCCATTGGCCGTCTACGTGTTTGCCGCCCACCTGGCCGGCACCTCCGTCGATCGTGAGGAAGCGGCCCGGCTTGAAGGGGCAGGTCTGCTGACCGTGCTGCGGAACGTGGTCCTGCCGGCCGCGGCTCCGATCGTGGCGGCGACGGCGATCGTGCTGTTCGTCCTGGACTGGAACTACCTGCTGACGCCGCTCGTGCTGACCGGGATCGACGTGCGCACGCTTCCCGTCGTTCTGACGGACTTGTTCACGCTCGAGCGCGAAGTGGATTGGCCGACGGCCGCGGCGGCACTGACGATCTCGCTCGTCCCGCTCATCGTCCTGATCGGCCTGCTCCACCGGGTGGTCGAGCGGTTCAGCCTGGCGGGCGCGGACCCTTCGACAGAGCCGACGACCTGACCACTCAAACATGGCCGCCTTCGGCCCGCCGGATCAGCCGACTCGGACGGCGTCCGGCTCCTGCGCCGCCGAGGCGGCGAGATCCGCGAGCAGGCTCATCGGCGGCGCGTAGTAGTACGCACCGCTGACCGGCCTGGAGAAATCCGTCAGGCGGTCGTGGAGGCCATCGCCATCGGTCCCGAACATGCGACCGAGCATCGCGTCGAAGCGCGAGCGGTCGGCCGAGAAGGCGACGAAGTAGAGCCCGTGCTCGGTGATCGTCCCGTAGGGAACGCTCCGCCGATAGATCGGTCGCTCGATCCCGGCCTCGTCCTCGATCTCCACGCGGGCGATGTGCGCCGTCGGTGGCTTCACCCCATCGGCCATCTCGACGCTTCGCGCCTTGGTTCGGCCGAAGACGCGCTCCTGCTCGGCGACGGGGAGGTCGTCGAAGGCGTCGAGATCGTGGATCCAGCGCATCGCCAGCACATGGCTACCTCCGGCGCCCGGTTGGCCGTCCGGAATGAGCGCCACCGTGGGCGCATCGAGGAGCGTGGGATTGGCGGTGCCGTCGATGAAGCCGGTCAGGTCCCGGCTGTCACGGTGGACGAAGCCGGTCTGCTCGCTGGCGACACGGGCCACCGTGTCGATCGCCTGGGAGGCCGCCCGCGCGTGCTCGAAGACCACGTCCTGGGAGCTGCCGTTGATCCAGAGCCAGAGGTCGTGCTGTGTCGCCGGCGCGTGATGGCCGCCGGGCCGGCCGATCGGCTCGAACGCTCCGAGCCCGGCCGGCACGTCGCCGGGAGCGAGGGCCTGCCAGAGACCGGCGCCGAACGCGAGCACGAGATTGACGCCACCGGCCGACACGCTCGGGCCGCGGAGTCGACCGAGGACGGACGCGGCCTCGCGGAGGTCGACGTCCGGACGCAGATCCCATTCGACGAAGGCGTGGGCGATCGTGCCCTGGGCGAAGATCCCGAATTGCGGAACGGACACCGTGCGCCGGATGCGATCGACGAGCGCTCGCGCGACCTGGCGAGCGACGCCGGGGAACTCGTCGAGCAGGTCCTCGAACTCGCGATGGCCGAGGACGAGAAGCTCGGCCTCGCCGTCGGCCGTGGCGGTGGCGGTTCGCGGCCGCCCGTCGATCAGAGCGATCTCGCCAAGGAAGTCGCCCGGCCCCAGACGGGCGATCGGCTCGCCGTCGCGATCGACGACGACCTGGCCACGGAGGACCACGAAGAACTCGTCTCCGGCCTCCCCCTGGCGCAGGAGCCGTTCACCGTCGGCCGCATGAACCTCGGTCGCGAGCTCGGCAAGCCGCCGGAGATGCGCCGCGTCCAGGCCGCGAAAGAGCGGTACCTCCTTCAGCAGCGCCAGATTCCGGTCTGATTGCACGGTGGGCCCTCGTCGCAGCAGCATCGGCGAGCATATTCCTCGACCGCCTGGATCGGAAGGCGTTCAATTGACGCTCGCCGACGTTCGACCGTACACTTCGCGTTCGCGCCTCGGGCACCGCCCGGCGCTTCTCCGTGTCCGTTGTCGCGGTCGGACCACGACCGTCACACCAATCCGAAGGGTTCCATGTACGCAGTCATCGAGACCGGCGGGAAGCAATATCGCGTCGAGGTCGGCACCGAGCTCGAGGTCGAGCTGCTCGACGGCGAGCCCGGCGACAGCATCAAGCTCGACCGGATCCTGCTGGTCGCCGACGGCGACGAGTCGTCGATCGGCCGACCCGTGGTCGCCGATGCGGCCGTCGAGGCCGAGATCGTCCGTCGCGATCGCGGCGAGAAGCTGATCTCGTTCAAATACCGGCCGAAAGCGCGCCGCCGGGTGAAGAAGGGCCATCGCCAGGAGCTGACGATCCTTCGGATCACCGACGTGAAGCTCGGATCGAAGAGCGCGGCCGCCGACAAGCGCAAGGCCGATGCGGCCGCGAAGACCGAGCGCCAGCGCCTGGAGGAGGCTGCTGCGAAGCAGGCCGCCGAGGACGCAGCTCTCGCGGCGAAGCTCGCCAAGGCCGCGGCGCCGAAGCCGGCCGCGAAGGCCTCGGCCAAGGCCGGCGCGAAGGAATCGAAGCCCGCCGCAAGGTCGACCGCCAAGACGGCCCCGAAGGCTGCGGCCGACACAAAGAAGACCCCGCGCGCGAAGACCCAGAGCGGCGCGGCCGATGCCAAGCCGGCCAGCAAGCCGGCGGCCAAGCCGACGGCGAAGCCCCGCGCCACGAAGAAGGACGAGTAGACCCAATGGCCCACAAGAAGGCTGGATCCAGCTCGAAGAACGGTCGCGACTCGGTCGGCCAGCGCCTCGGCGTGAAGGTCGGGGATGGCCAGACCGTCCCGGCGGGCTCGATCATCGTCCGCCAGCGGGGGATGACGTTCCTCGCCGGCACGGGCACCGGGCTCGGCAGGGATTACACGGTGTTCGCGACGACGACCGGCAAGGTCCGGTTCGAGCATGCGACGAAAAGCAAGAAGCGGATCCGGGTCGAGGCCATCGAGGCCCCGGTCACGGCCGCGTCACCGGTCGCCAGGGCGGCCAAGCCAGCGGCCGCGAAGGCGGCCGTCACCACGGCCGCGAAGCGCGCGACCACAACCGCGGCTGCGAAGCGCGCGACCGCCGCTGCCGACGCCTGACGGCCGACACAGCGAACGCACGGCGACCACCGGCTGGGCATGGGGCCCGGCGCGGACGGCGTCGAAGGAGAGCACAGACGTGAAGCCGGATATCCATCCCAAATATTACGAAGCCAAGGTTCACTGCGGCTCGTGCGGCACCGAGTGGACCGTCGGTTCCACCCGGCCCGAGCTCCGCGTCGACGTGTGCTCGAACTGCCATCCGTTCTTCACGGGCAAGCAGACGATCATCGACACGGCCGGCCAGGTCGAGCGGTTCCAGAAGCGCCTGGAGCGCTCGGCCCGGGCGTAGCTCGTTTTCCCCTCGCACGACACCGAACGGCGGGTCCCCCAGGGCCCGCCGTTTCCGATCCCCGAGGGCCGTCGTTTCCGATTCCCCGCCGGGGATTTGCCTCGTTCATCAAATCCCCGGCGAACGCGCGCGGCCGGTTCGCCCGTCCGGCTCGCCCGGGTCGAATCCGATGCACGTCACGCTCGCTCATCGCCAATTTGATGAGCCAGGCTGATCGTTGTGGTCGGCGGCCCTCGTCCGTCGCATGGGGCGAGTTCTCAAGCCAGGCTCAATCGCGAAGCCGAGTCACGCCCATGACCGCGACGACGACCGTAACTCGGATTGCAAGTCCGACGACGACGGCGACCGCTGCCGCGATCGGTCCGGGCAGCACAGCGGCCGCCACCAGGGCCGGCACAAGCATGAGCGCCGCCGAACGCGCCGATCGGGTGCGGATGATCTGAAATGGCGGCGCAGCGTTGGGCGAGACGCCCCAGAGGCTCCTGATGTCCTCCTGCGATTGCCGCAAGATGCCTCGATACCAGGGCCAGCGCCAGAGCAGCAACGCCTCCACTCCAAGGAGCGCGATCCCGCCGACGACCGCGAGAACGACGGTGCGCTGGTTTGCCTCCGTCGGAGCGAGGCTGGACATGCCCCGGGCGACTGCCTCGCCGATCAGGCGGATCAGCCCGCCCAACCACGCGACGTTCGCGATCAGCATCAGGGCCTGCGTGGTGCGTGACGCTCTCGTCCTGTGCTCCATTGCCCTCCCGTCCGAGCATAGGCCGCCGCAGTGAGTGGGGCAATGGCGCGGCGCCCGGCGATCGGATCCGCTTGCCCTCTCGCCGCGGTCCTCGATCGGTCGGCTACGATCCGTCCGTGGACGGCGAAACCGGGGCGACGATCTGGCACGGTGACAGCCGCGAGCTGCTCGCCCGGGTGCCGGACGCGAGCGTCGACCTGATCTGCACCGACCCGCCGTACAACCTCGGCACCTACTCGACCGGCAACATCGACATGAGCTGGCGGAAGTCGTTCAACAACGACGTCGCCGCGTGGGATCAGCTTGCCTTCGAGCCCGCGGCATGGCTCACCCAGTTCCGGCGGGTCCTGAAGCCCACCGGGACGCTGTTCGCGTTCACCTCGTACAACCTGCTCGGGCGGTGGCACGAGGTCTTCGACCCGGCGTTCGACACGTTCCAGTTCGTCGTCTGGCACAAGACGAACCCGCCGCCGAAGCTCCGACGGGCGGGCTTCCTGAATTCGTGCGAGCTGATCGTGGCGTGCTGGGACAAGGGCCATACGTGGAACTTCGGGCGGCAGCGGGACATGCACAACTTCATCGAGGCGCCGATCTGCGCCGGTCGGGAACGGGTCAAGGACCCGATCCACCCGACCCAGAAACCGCTCCGGGTGCTCCGCCAGCTGATCGACTGGGGCTCTCGACCGGGCGACCTCGTGCTCGATCCGTTCATGGGCGTCGGCTCGACCGGCGTCGCTGCCCTGGAGCTGGGTCGCCGGTTCATCGGGATCGAGCTCGAGGAGGGCTACGTCGCGGCCGCCCGTCGCCGCCTCGAGGCCGCCGAGGTCGCTGCCGCGGCGGTCTGAACGCCTGGCGTTCAAACGAGCGGACGGGGGACCGTCGGCGACGTTGCCGGGCCGTTCCCCCGGCCGGACGGAACGCCGAGCGATCGAAACGGCGGCGGAAGCCGTGAGATGGGGCTCGCAGGCCGCAGGATCCGAGCGCCGGCCGCCCGTAGGAACGCCCAGCGTTCAGCGGGCGTGGACTTCGGGCGAGGACTGCGGACGACCACTGCGGCCGACGACTGAAGGCAGGGGGCGACCATGGGGGCCCGGCCGGGGGCGCGATCGACCGCACCCGCTAGACTTCCCGAATGCCTCGCTACTCATATGGCGGCCAGGCCCTGATCGAGGGCGTGCTGATGCGCGGCCGAGACGCGATCGCCGTCGCGCTCCGCCACCCCGACGGCCGGATCGTCTACGCAACCGAGCGGCTCGATGCCGGCTTCCACGGCAGCCGCTGGTCCAAGCTGCCGTTCCTCCGGGGTCTCGTCGTCCTGTACGAGACGCTGATCGTCGGGACCCGCTGGCTCGTCCGGTCGGCGTCGCTCCAGGCCGCCGGGAGCGGCGAGGACGGCGAGGAGGGCGTCGAGCTCGGCAAGGGCTCGATCGCGCTCATGCTCGGGCTGACGCTCGTCGCGGGGGTCGGGATCTTCTTCCTACTGCCGCTGCTCATCGCGAGCGCGACGACCTCGAACATCCAGAACGGCCTCGTCCAGCACCTCGTCGAGGGCCTGATCCGGGTCGGGATCTTCCTCGGCTACCTGCTGCTCATCGCCCAGGCCGGCGACGTCCGCCGCGTGTTCCAGTACCACGGCGCCGAGCACATGACGATCCACGCCCTCGAGGCCGGCGATCCGCTCGTCGTCGACAACGTCCGCAAGTACCCGACGGCCCACCCCCGCTGCGGCACGGAGTTCCTCGTCGTCGTCATCGCCCTGTCGATCGTGGCCTTCAGCCTCGTCGGGCGACAGGACCCGGCGATCATGATCGGCAGCCGGATCGCGCTGATCCCGGTGATCGCGGCGGTGGGCTACGAGATCCTGAAGTGGGGCGCGAAGCACCGCGGCAACCCGATCGTCCGGGCGATCATGTATCCCGGGATCCTCGTCCAGATGATCACGACCCGCCAGCCCAGCGTCGACATGATCGAGGTCGCCATCGTGTCGATGGAGCAGGCGCTCAAGGCCGACGGCGAAGAGCTGCCGCTCGGATCCGGAACCCTCCCGCGCGACCTCCTGGAGCTTCCGGGATCGGTCGTGAAGGGGGAGGCGGCCGCGCCCGTCTCGATCGACCCGCCCGTCCCGGGAGCATGAGCGTCGCGGATCGAACCGGTCTCGACGCCCGCCTCGCCGACGTTGCCCGACAGTACGACGAGGTCCAGGCCGACCTGGCGAAGCCCGAGACGAGCCGGGATCCCGATGCGATCCGCCGCCTCGGGCAGGAGCTGGCCCGCCTCGAGCCGGTCGTCGAGGCGTTCCGCAGCCTCGAGGCGACGCGCAAGGAGCTCGCCGGCGTCCGCGAGATGCGCGACGCGAGCGACGGCGACGCCGACTTGAAGACGATGGTCTCCGACGAATACGAGCGGCTCACCGGCGAGGAGGCGCGGCTGGTCGACGAGCTGAAGGTCCTCCTCTTGCCGCGCGACCCGAACGACGACCGCGACGTGATCATGGAGATCCGCGCCGGCGCCGGAGGCGACGAGGCGGCCCTCTTCGCCGCAGAGCTCCTCCGGATGTACACGCGCTACGCCGAGAAGCATCGCTTCAAGCCCGAGATCCTCAGCGTCAACGCGACCGGGATCGAGGGCGTCAAGGAGGCGATCGTCCAGATCCACGGCGACGGCGCCTACAGCCGGCTCAAGTTCGAGGGTGGCGTCCATCGCGTCCAGCGGATCCCGGCGACCGAGTCGTCGGGCCGGATCCACACCTCGACGGCGACGGTCGTCGTCATGCCCGAGGTCGACGACATCGCGATCGACATCGACGAGGAGAAGGACCTCCGGATCGACGTCAAGCGCTCGTCCGGGCCGGGCGGGCAGTCGGTGAACACGACCGACTCGGCCGTCCGGATCACCCACCTCCCGACGGGTCTCGTCGTCGAGATCCAGGACGAGAAGAGCCAGCACAAGAACAAGGCCAAGGCGATGTCCGTCCTCCGCTCCCGGCTCTACGACTTGGAGCTGGCCAAGCAGCGGGAGGCGGATTCGGCGGCTCGGCGATCGATGGTCGGCGGCGGCGACCGCTCGGAGAAGATCCGGACGTACAACTTCCCCCAGGACCGCCTGACCGATCACCGGATCGGGCTCGACCTGTCCGCCCTGCCCCGAGTCATGGACGGCGACATCGATCGGTTGATCGATGCGCTCGCGACGGCCGATCAGGCCGACCGCCTCGCGACCCTCACCGGAGGTGACGATGACAAGGCGAGCTGACGCGCCCCCGACACCGACCCCGGCAACGACGACGCCGGCCGGCGATGCCCCCACTCGCCGCGGCGCGGCGGCGACCGGCAGGGCATCGCGATCGAAGGCGCCGCGCACCGGCGCGACCCGCTCGACTGCGCCGGCCGCCGACGCCGGCGGTGTCGCGTTCGTCGAGCCCCTGACGATCCCGATCCAGAAAGCGACCGACCTCGGCAGTGTCCAGGTGCTGAAGCACGGCAACCTGTACCTGCTGACCGATCCGTTCGGAGACATCCATCCGGATTCCCGCGGGCTCGGTCTCTACGCCTCCGACACGCGACTGCTCTCGTGCTGCTCGCTGCGGGTCGGCGGGGAGCGGCCCGTCCTGCTCCAGGGCTCGATGGGCGCCAACTACCGCGGCTCGATCCAGCTCACGAACCCGAGCGCGGACCGCAACCAGGACGCGAAGGTCCACCCGCTCGACGAGCTCATCGGCCGGACGATCGGGATCTCCCGGGACCGACTGATCGGCGCCGACGGGATGGAGGAGCGGGTTCGGATCGTCAACCACGCCGAGCAGGAGATGACGTTCATCGTCGAGCTCGAGCTGGGCGCCGACTGTGCCGACATCTTCGAGGTGCGCGGCTACCCCCGACCCGAACGCGGCACCCTCCTCCCGATCGCGATCACCCCGACCCGCTCGACGTTCCGCTACGACGGCCTCGACCACCGCCGTCGTTCGACGTTCGTGGCCTTCTCCGACGCGGCCGACGCCTACGGAGCCATCGACAAGCGGTCCGACGACGAGATGGTCGCGGGCGGCTCGGTCCGCTTCCGCTGGGAGGTTCGGCTCGCCTCGGGCGCCCGGAAGGACCTCCACTGGACCGTCTGGGGTACCACCACGCCGCTCGCCGGCGCCGAAGACCAGGGCATCTTCCACGACGCCAGGCCGCCCGCCGACGACGACAGCGACAAGGACGGCCGGGCGCCCGAGACGCTCTTTCCGGAGCCGCCCCGGATCAGCGCCGACGAGGGCGCCTCGGCCTACCACGCCTGGGGCCGCGGCACGACCTCGATCCAGACCGACCACGAGCTGTTCAACCTGACGCTCAATCGATCGCTGGCCGACCTCCGCCTCCTGATCAACGACGGACCGGGGCCGGACCAGCGATACGTTGCGGCCGGCGTGCCCTGGTTCTCGACACTCTTCGGCCGGGACTCGCTGATCGCGTCGTTCCAGGCGCTCGCCTTCCGGCCGCAGATCGCGATCGAGACGCTGTCGGTGCTGGCGGCGTACCAGGCGACCGAGGACGATCCGTGGCGCGATGCCGAGCCCGGCAAGATCCTCCACGAGCTCCGGCTCGGCGAGATGGCGCTGGACGGGGAGCTGCCGCACACGCCGTACTACGGCTCGGTCGACTCGACCCCGCTCTGGCTGATCCTCTTCGGGGCGACGTACGACTGGACCGGCGATCGGGCGTTCGTCGACAAGCTCTGGCCGCATGCCCTGGCGGCGATCGACTGGATCGATCGGTACGGCGACCGGGACGGGGACGGCTTCGTCGAGTACGAGCGGCGCTCGGAGCGCGGGCTGCTCAACCAAGGGTGGAAGGACTCGAGCGACGCGATCCGCGACCGGACCGGCCGCGGCCCGACGATGCCGGTCGCGCTGGCCGAGGTCCAGGGCTACGTCTACGACGCGAAGCGACGGATGGCCGCCCTGGCGACCGTTCGCGGCGAGGACGACCTGGCGAAGCGCCTGCTGGCCGAATCCGAGGCCCTCCGGACCCGCTTCGAAGAGGCCTTCTGGGTGGAGGACCAGCGCTACTACGCGATGGCCCTGGACGGCGAGAAGCGCCATCTCGACGCCATCGGGTCGAACGCCGGGCAGTGCCTCTGGACCGGGATCGTCGATCCGGGCCGTGCCCGTGACGTCGCCGACCGGCTGATGGGCCCCGGGATGTTCTCCGGCTGGGGCATCCGGACGTATGCCCAGGACCAGCCCGGCTACAACCCGATCGGCTACCACACGGGCTCCGTGTGGCCGCACGACACCTCGCTGATCGCCGCCGGCCTGAAGCGCTACGGGTTCGACGAGGAGTCGAACCGCCTGGTGGGGCACGTGTTCCAGGCGGCCCAGCACTTCGAGGATTACCGGCTCCCGGAGCTGTTCTGCGGCTTCGACCGGGACCAGTCGTCGCTTCCCGTGCCGTACCCGGTCGCCTGCTCGCCGCAGGCCTGGGCGGCAGGAGCGTCGTTCCTCTTCCTCGAGACGATGCTCGGGCTGCGGGCCCACGCCGGCCAGGGCGAGCTGGAGCTGCGCCACCCGAACCTGCCGGACTGGATCGGGCGGGTCACGCTGAACAACCTCCGGATCGGCGATGCGTCGGTCGACCTCCTGTTCCACCGCTGGCGCGGCACGACGAGCGCCGAGGTCCTCCGCAAGGTCGGCGACCTGTCCGTGACGATCCGGCTCTGACGACCGCACCGACCGTGCCCACGATCGGGGAGCTATTGGTCTCGGCCGCGACGCGCCTTCGCGAGTCGGGCTCGGAGACCGCGCGGCTGGACGCCGAGCTGCTCCTCGGCTACGCGATCGGCGCGGACCGGACCGCGGTCGTCGCCCATCGCGACGCCCCGGTCGGAGCCGATGCGGCTGCACGGTTCGAGGAGGCGCTCCGGCGCCGCGAGGCCGGCGAGCCCGTCGCCTACATCCGCGGCATCAAGGAGTTCCACGGGCTGGCCTTTGCCGTCGACCCGCGGGCCCTGATCCCGCGACCCGAGACCGAGGCGCTCGTGGATGCGGCGCTCGCCGAGGTCATGGCCCGACTGGGGCGGCGCGTTGGCGACACGGAGCCCGTCCGGATCGCCGACGTCGGGACGGGCAGCGGGGCGATCGCCGTCGCGATGGCCGTGGCCCTGCGCGGACGCCGGGTCCAGCTGGGGCGCGACGTCACGATCCTGGCGACGGATCGCTCGGCGGACGCCCTCGATCTGGCGCGCGAGAACGCGGTCGGCCACGCGGCCGCGGACGGGATGCGCTTCGTCGACGCCGATCTCCTGCCGCCCGTCCTGCCCGACGACGGCGCTCGTCTCGACATCCTGCTGGCGAACCTGCCGTATGTCCGCTCCGACGCGATCGCGGGACTGGCGATCGCCGCATCGTTCGAGCCGCGCGACGCCCTCGACGGGGGGGCCGACGGGCTCGACCCGATCCGAGCCCTGCTGGCGCGTCTGCCCGACGTCCTCGCCGCGGAGGGCGTCGCGCTTCTCGAGATCGGGGCCGACCAGGGGGAGGTCGCACCGGCGGCCGTCGCGGACCACCTGCCCGGCTGGCGAGCGTCGGTGGCCCCGGACCTGGCCGGGCTGCCGCGGGTCCTCCGCGTCGAGCGACCGCGCTCGTGACGGGCCGTTCGAGTCGCCGTCGGGGGCCAGCGGCGGCGCCCTCCGGCACGGGCCGGCCCACGCCGGCGCTGCCGATCCGGCTCGTCGCGCTCGACATCGACGGGACGTTGATCGGCGAGGATCTCCTGCTCCGGGATCGGACCCTGGCCGCCGTCCGGGAGGCCCGCGAGCGCGGGGTGTCGGTATCGCTCGTGACCGGGCGGATGTCGACGAGCGCCCTCGTCTTCGCGCGCCAGCTGGGCCTCACCGATCCGATCGTCGCGTACCAGGGCGCCCTGATCCGGGCGCTGCGACCCCCGGGCGACGATCGGCTGGGCCGGTTGCTCCATCACGAGCCCCTCGCGGCCGACGTCGCCCGCGACGTCGTGACGTGGTCACGGAGCGTGGGCCTCGAGCCGCACGTGAACCACCTCGAGCGCTTCGTGATCCAGGCCGACGACCCCCGCGCCGAGGACTACTCGTCGTTCCTCGGCTCGCGGGCCGAGGTCGTGCCGGATCTCCACGCCTGGCTTCGCCACCCGGTCTCGAAGCTCCTGGCGGTCGCCGTCGACCCGATCGACGACACGGGGCTCGCCGGGATCCGCCGCCGGTTCGCCGGTCGGGCGACGGTCACGATCAGCCATCCCCGCTTCCTCGAGTTCCTCGCCCCCGCCGTCTCGAAGGCCGCGGGCGTCCGACGCCTGGCCCGTCGGGCGGGCGTACCGATGGCAAACGTCCTCGCGATCGGCGACCAGTACAACGACCTCGAGATGCTGGCCGCCGTCGGGCATGGCGCGGCGATGCCATCGGCGCCGGCGCCGGTGCGGGCGGCCGCACGCTACATCGCCCCGCCGGTCGCGGACGAGGGCGCCGCCCAGCTGATCGAGCGCCTGGTTCTTGCCTCGCCGGCGTCGGCTGCGCGGAATGCCGCCGCGCTCGAGGCGGAGCACGCGGCGCTCTTGGCGCGTGCCCGAGTTGCGCCGGATGCGGCAAACGACGAAGCAGCGTCCCGTTCTGGGCGCACGGAGCGCACCCGAACGCGGATCGGCGCGCGCCGCGCATGAACCGGCGCAGGAACGCGCGCCGACCAGAGCACGGGCGACGTTCGGCCGTCGTTTGCCGCAGCGGACGCGGGAGATGCTCGGCATGACGGCCCGGATCGTCCCCGACGACGACTCGGGTCGCGCGGCGGCGATCGAGGCGCTCCGCGCGGGCGCGATCGTCGCCCTGCCGACCGACACCGTGTACGGGATCGCCGTCGCTCTCGACGCGCCGGGCGGGATCGAGCGACTGTTCGCCGCGAAGCGGCGGCCGCCCGAGAAGGGGATCGTCCTGCTTCTCGCCGACGCGGCCCAGGCCCGGGAGATCGGGCATTGGCCGCCGGCCGCGGCCGCGCTCGCGGATGCCTTCTGGCCGGGCGGCCTGACGCTGGTGGTCCCGCGGCGACCGGACGTCGCCCTCCCCGAGGCGCTGACCGGCGGCGCGGCGACGATCGGGCTGCGCGTCCCCGACCACCCCGCGCCGCGGGCGCTGGCGG
>Ga0207684_10004370_pt1 | contig 13350 bp, 8 predicted proteins | sample KBSK5501metaG_FD_184342 | JGI IMG/M metagenome (GOLD analysis project Ga0207684, IMG submission 184342) | Corn, switchgrass and miscanthus rhizosphere microbial communities from Kellogg Biological Station, Michigan, USA - KBS K5-50-1 metaG... | ecosystem: Host-associated > Plants > Roots >...
GCACGGTCGCGTTGTCGGCGGGCGTCCGGCCCTGCGACGTGTCGCCGGCGTTCTCCGGCAGCATGTCGTAGGCCTTCGCGACCTTGAGCTCCGGATCGCCGATCAAGGGATAGTTGACGGCGTGCCCCTGCGTTTCCTCGATGTCCTTGGACCAGCGCTCGTGGTCCGGCACCGGGTCCACACTCAAGCCGATGACTTTCGCGTGGCGTTTATCGAACTCGGGCTTCAATCCCGCCATGTAGCCGAGCTCGGTCGTACAGACGGGCGTGAAGTTCTTCGGATGCGAGAACAGAATGGCCCAGCCGTCGCCGATCCATTCGTGGAAATTGATCTTTCCCTGAGTGGTCTCCGCAGAGAAATTGGGGGCTTCGCTGTTGATCCTCAACGCCATGACTGACCTCCGTTTCGTGACGAAGGCTATCGAGACATGGCCTCCCCGGGCAAGGGGCGGCACCTCGGACAACCGCCGTCCCTTAGAATGATCCGTCAGCACAGACGATGCTCTCCGCCGGTACCCGGCTTGGTCCCTACGAAATCCTGGCTCCGTTAGGCGTGGGCGGCATGGGAGAGGTGTACCGGGCAAGGGATTCCCGGCTGGATCGGGACGTCGCCGTCAAGGTTCTGCCCGACCGGCTTTCGCAGGACCCCTCCGCTCTGGCGCGGTTCGAGCGCGAGGCGAAGGCCGTCGCGGCCCTCTCCCATCCGAACATCCTCGCTATTCACGACTTCGGACACGACTGCGGTATCTCCTTCGCGGCGATGGAGCTCCTCGACGGAGAAACGCTCCGGGAGCGGCTGAACGTCGGATCCCTTTCACCGCGCAAGGCGATCGACTACGCCCTTCAAATCGCACGAGGGCTGGGGGCCGCGCACGAGAAGGGCATCGTCCACCGGGACCTGAAGCCCGAAAACCTCTTCGTGACGAAGGACGGGAGGGTGAAGATCCTGGACTTCGGCCTCGCGAAGCTCTTTCCTCCCGTCTCGGGAACGGAATCGGGGACCGCGTCGCCGACGCAGACGGCGGGCACGGAGCCGGGCGTCGTGATGGGCACCGTCGGGTACATGTCGCCCGAGCAGGTGCGGGGCCAGCCGTCGGATCAGCGCACGGACATCTTCTCTTTCGGCGCCATCCTGTACGAGATGCTGACCGGGCAGCGCGCCTTCCGGGGCGGCTCGGCCGTCGAGACGATGAACGCCATTCTGAAAGACGAGCCTCCCGATGCGGGAATGCTCCATCCCGAAGTCACGCAGTCCCTCGATCGGATCGTGCGGCGCTGCCTGGAGAAGAGCCCCGCGGAACGGTTCGAGTCGGCTCGGGATCTCGCGTTCGCGCTCAGCGAGGTAGCGAGCGCTTCCCCGACGTTCGAGACCGCGCGACGCCGGCCGGCCGGCCGCCGCAGCCGACTCGTCCGGCTCGCCGCGATCGGCTCGGCCGTCCTTGTCCTGCTCGCCGTCCTCTTCGCAGCCAACGCCGGCGGCGTGCGTGAGCGCCTCTTCGGTCGGGCCGCACAGCCCGGGCGCATCCAGTCACTCGCCGTGCTGCCGCTGACGAGCTTCTCGGCGGATCCCGAGCAGGAGTTCTTCGCCGACAGCATGACGGACGCGATCATCACCGACCTCGCCCGGATCGGCGCTCTTCGCGTGGTCTCGCGGACCTCCGTGATGCGATACAAACGAACGCAGAAGTCCATTCAGGAGATCGCGAAGGAGCTCGACGTCGACGCCGTCGTGGAAGGATCTGTCGAGCGCGCCGGAAACCAGGTGCGAATCACGGCGCAGTTGATCCGCGCCGCTACGGATCAGCACCTCTGGGCGGAAAACTACGAGCGCGAGCTGAAGGACGTGCTCGTGCTGCAGGACCAGGTCGCCCGTTCAATCGCTCGGGAGATCCGAGTAAAGCTGACCCCCGCTGATCAGGCGAGACTGCAGAGTCCGAAGACCGTCGACCCCACCTCCTACGAGCTGTACCTGAAAGGTCGCTACTTCTGGGGGAAGAGGACCCCGGAATCCATTCAAAAGGCGATCGAGCTCTTCGAGCAGGCAATCGCCGCTGACCCGACCAACGCACTTCCTTACAGCGGCCTCGCCGACAGTTACATGTCATCGGGGTTCGCGTTCGACTTCGGCTCGCTTCCGCCCAAGGAAGCGATCCCGAAAGCCAAGGCAGCCGCGGCGAAGGCGATCGAGATCGACGATTCCCTCGCGGAAGTGCACAACACGCTGGCGTTCGCGAAGCTGAACTACGACTGGGACTTCTCCGGCTCCGAGCGCGAATTCAAACGCGCCCTCGAGCTGAATCCCGGCTATGCAAATGCCCACCATTGGTACGCGCATTACCTGATTGCTGTCGGACGGCCGGACGAGTCGCTCGCCGAGAGCAAGCGGGCTCTGGAGCTCGACCCCGTGAGCCCGGTCATGGGCGTACACCTCGGCTGGCTCTACTACTACCTGCGCCAATACGACCGGGCGATCGACCAGTTGAACAAAACGTTGGAGCTCGATCCGAATTACGGGCTCGCGCATTGGTACATCGGCTTCGCGAGGGAACAGCAGGGCCGGTACTCAGAGGCGGTCGACGCGATCCAACGCGCGGAGAATCTGCTGAAGGGCAACCTGGTTGTCGAAGCAGACCGCGCGCACGCGCTTGCACTCTCTGGACGAAGGGCTGAGACGGAGGAGGCGCTGCGGAACCTGCTCGCGAAGTCCCCAGTGCGCTATGTCAACCCGGTCGAGATCGCGCTGATCCACATCGCTCTCGGCCACAACGAGGAAGCGTTTCGGTGGTTGGACCGTGGCTACGAGGAGCGTTCCGACCTGCTCGTCTATCTCAAGGTCGACCCCCGTTTCGATCCAATTCGTTCCGACACACGCTTTGCCGCGCTCGTTCGCCGCATCGGCCTGCCTCAGTAGACCTGTTTCAGCCGCGCTCCTTCTTCTCCTTTCCCTTCGGCGCCTGCGCCGCAGACCGTGACGGAGGCTGCGCATGGGGTTGGGCGGCCTGGGCCGGAGGCGCGCCGTGCGGGTTGCCGTGCATTCGCGGCGACGAAGCCTGCGGCGCCGGCGCGCGAGCGATGCGCGGGGCGCTCATCGCGGCGTGCCGCGGGGGGGCGCTCATCGCGGCGCGTCTCTCCCGCTGCGGCGCGGCGCGCTCGTGCCGGACCTGCTGCCGGGACACGCGCGCGGGACGCGCCGAGACTCTGGGCGTGTGCTCGACCCGTCGCGAGACGCGGCGCGCCGGGGTCGACCGGGAGGCTTCCCGGCGGACCCGCGCTCTGCGGGCCGTTTCGTTGCGTCGGGTCATCGTTCCGTGCCGAAGCGCTGTCCCGTGAGTCCGGTGGACGACGCCGGATCTCGAGCTGCCGTGTGTCGCGCTGACCGCGCCACGGACGCGCGCCGACGAAGCGGCCCGCTGCCGGACTCTCGTCTCCCGGGCCATCCGGGTGCCCCTCGGTTTCGCTCTCGCGGCAGTTCCGGCAACTCGCGTTTCTCTCACTCGCACAGTTCGCGCGACCTTCATCTCCCGGGTGCTCGCATTGGCGCGCGCGATGCCCGCGGACCTCTCGCGCGCGGGTGCCACCACGGGGATCCGCTTGCCGGAGACGTGAGCGGCGGCGAGCGTCGCCGGCTGGGCCTTCAGTCTTCCGATGCCGGCCCTCTCGAGCCGCTTTCCGGTGACACGCTCCACGAAGCTCGGGGGCGGATCCGCCGTCGCGCGCACGACGCCGCCCGATACCGTGAAGCGGGTCCCCTTCTGCGCGCCGGCCAGGATCGCGGCGTTCTGCGTTTGCGGCACCCGCGCTGTGGTGACGTTGACGCCGACGAACTGCGTCGCCGGCACGAACACGAAGCGCGTGGGGGCGACGACCACGGCCGGTCCGAAATAACCGCTCGCCGTGATGAAGAACGTCGACGGTACGGGCGCCCATCCGATGTAGCCGTCCGTCCAGGCCCAGGTCACCCATGCAGGCGCCCAGACCGTGCCGGGCTCCCAGACCCAGCCGTAGGTTCCGACCCAGACCCACGTGCCGTAGTGATACGGGATGTCTCCCCAGGGATCGTAGGAGACCCACGTCCATCCGTAGTCCGTCCAGATCCATTCGCCGTCCCAGTAGGGATCCCAACCGGAGGCGATTCCCGACGGAACCCAAACCTCGCCGTACGGCTCGGTAACGACCCAGCGACCATACGGAGCGAGCGATTCGTGAAAGTACGAGATGCTGACGCTCCAGGACACCGAGGCGGAAGCCGGCGGCGGAGCAAGAAGCGTGAACGCGATCGCGAAAAGAATCGCGGCGAGAAGGTTTTTTCGCATGCTGTCTCCTTTCGAGACTCCAGGGGAGAAAGCAGCAACCCGGATGCCATCTCATAAGTCGCGCTCTTCCAAAGAAATGCGGTGTCCGCGGACGGAGTCCGAATAAAGTAGCGGCGCAAGGTTATGGCGGGAGCTTCCGAAACGGTCCCGGGTCGGCTCACCCGCGATGCGCTCGCCGCGCTCGTCGCGCGCGGGGAGATCGAGACCGTGATCCCGGTCTTCCCCGACCTCTATGGGCGGCTCATGGGAAAGCGGCTCGTGGGGCGATTCTTCGTCGAGAGCGTCGCCCGGCACGGGATGCACGCCTGCAACTATCTCCTTGCCTGCGACATGGAGATGGACCCGGTCCCCGGCTATCGCATGACGAGCTGGGAGAGCGGCTACGGAGATTTCCGCTGCGTGCCCGACTGGCAGACCCTGCGGCGCGCGGCGTGGCTCGAGAAGACGGCGATCGTCCTCTGCGACGTGGCGACCGAGCCCGGAGGCGAACCGATCGAGGTCGCGCCGCGCCGCGTCCTCCAGCGCCAGATCGAGCGGGCCGGCGAGATGGGCTACGTCGCGCGCGCGGGCTCCGAGATCGAGCTCTATCTCTTCCGCGAGAGCTACGACTCGGCCCGCCGGAAGAACTACGGAAACCTCGAGACGTTCTCCGGCTACATCGAGGACTACCACGTCTTCCAGGGAACGAAGGAGGAGCCCCTCGTGGGCGCAATCGTCCGCGCGCTCGAGAAAAGCGGGGTGCCGATGGAAGGATCGAAAGGCGAATGGGGCCGGGGTCAGCAAGAGCTGAACGCCGAGTACTCCGATCTGCTCGAGCAGGCCGACCGCAACGTCCTGACCAAGCACGCAGCGCGTGAGATCGCCTTCCAGCAGAACCTGGCCGTGACCTTCATGGCGAAGTGGGACGAGCGGATGGCCGGAAGCTCGATGCACCAGCACCTCTCGCTGTGGGACCGCGACGGCCGCGAGAACGTCTTCGCCGGCGAGGCGCGGCTGGGCCGGGTCGCGGCGAGCGACGTCTTTCGCTGGTTCCTCGGCGGGTGGATGTCGCGCGCGGCGGAGCTCGCGGTGTGCTACGCGCCGTCGATCAATTCCTACAAGCGTTTCCAGAGCGCGTCCTTCGCTCCGACGGCGATCGCGTGGAGTCATGACAACCGGACCGCCGGCTTCCGAGTGGTCGGCGAAGGTGACGCGCTGCGGATCGAGTGTCGCATCCCGGGCGCCGATGCAAACCCGTACATTGCGTATGCAGCCGCGCTCGCCGCGGGGCTCGACGGAATCCAACGAATGACCGCGCCGCCCGAGGAGTTCCGCGGCAACGCCTACCAGGCCGAAGAGCTGCCGCGCGTGCCGAAGAACCTTCGCGACGCGATCGTGCGGTTCGAGTCGAGCGCCTTTGCCCGCCAAGCGTTTGGCGAAGAATTCGTCGAGCACTACCTGCACTTCCTGCGCACGGAACAGCGGAAGTTCGACGAGATCGTCACCGATTGGGAGCGGGCGCGTTTTTTCGAGAGAGGTTGACGATGCGGCTCAAAGACAAGGTGGCTTTGATCACGGGCGCCGGGAGCGGCATCGGGCGCGAGGCCGCGCTCCTGTTCGCGCGCGAAGGAGCGAGCGTCGTCGTGGCCGAGGTCGCGGACGACGCGGGGATGCAGACGGCCGCCGACATCGAGAAGGCGGGAGGACGCGCCCACTTCGTCCACGCCGACGTCTCGAAAGGGGACGACGTGCGCGGGATGGTCGGAGAAGCCGAGAAGACGTACGGCCGCGTCAACGTGCTCTTCAACAACGCGGGAGTGTTCCCGGACGCCGATGGATCCGTCCTCGACACCGACGAGGAGACGTGGGACTTCGTCCTGTGCGTGAACCTGAAAGGCGTTTTCCTCGGCTGCAAGTACGGCATCCCCGCGCTTCTTCGCGCCGGCGGCGGGAGCATCGTCAACACCGCGTCGTTCGTGGCGCTCATGGGCGCGGCGACCCCGCAGATCGCCTACACGTCGAGCAAAGGGGGCGTCCTGGCGCTCACTCGTGAAGTCGCGATCGAGTTCGCCCGCAAGGGGATCCGCGTGAACGCCCTCTGTCCCGGCCCGGTCGATACGCCGCTCCTCCAGGAACTGTTCCGCGATCCGGCGAGGCGGAAGCGGCGGCTGGTCCACATTCCGATGGGACGCCTCGCCCGGGCCGACGAGGTGGCAAAGGCGGCTCTCTTCCTCGCCTCCGACGAGTCGTCCTACATCAACGGGGCCGCGTTCACCGTCGACGGAGGGATCACGGCCGCATATACGACTCCGGAGTAAAGCCGGGTCGGATCGCGATGCCCACCCGAGAGGAGATCGTCCGCCAGGACGCCGAGGACCTGAAGCGCCTCGGCTACACGCAGCAGCTCTTCCGCGAGATGGGGGGCTTCTCCAACTTCGCGGTCAGCTTCTCGATCATCTCGATCCTGACCGGGGCGATCCTTCTCTACGGCTACGGGCTGAAGCTCGCCGGCCCGATCGTGAACACGATCGGCTGGCCGGTGGTCAGCCTCTTCACGCTCGCGGTCGCGGCGAGCATGGCGGAGCTCGCGTCGGCGTATCCCACGGCAGGCGGCCTCTACTTCTGGGCGTTCCGCCTGGGCGGCCGCGGCTGGGCGTGGCTGACCGCGTGGTTGAACATGATCGGTCAGGTCACGATCACCGCCGGCATCAACGTGGCCGCCGCGATCTACTCAATCGGAGCGGTGACCCGGATTTTCGACCTTCCCCGCGACCTGAAGATCCCGGTCTTCGGCTCGCTGACGAACTGGAACTTCCAGCTCTTCGTGATGGTCGTCATCATGCTGCCGCAGATCGCCTTGAACGTCCGCGGGATCCGATGGACCGCGCGCCTGAACGACTTCAGCGTCTGGTGGCACATCGTCGGAGTCGTTGTGATCGTGCTCCTGCTCCTTTTTCTCGGCGCCCATCGAAACCCGGTGAGCTTCCTCTTTCGATTCGAGAACGTCGCCAACCCTCTCGAGGCGTCCTCCGCGGAGCTCGCCGGCGGGCGCGTGGGCCCTGCTCTCGTCTTCGGCAACGTCCACGTTCCCTCTCCGCTCTTCGCGCTCTTCCCGGGTCTAGCCGGCTTGTACGGGTCGGCGCCGTTTCTACTCTGCTTCGTCCTCTCGCTCCTCCAGGCGCAATGGACCTACACCGGGTACGACGCCTCCGCCCACATGGCCGAAGAGACCGTGATGGCGCGCTTGAACACCGCGTGGGGAGTGTTCCTCTCCGTCGCGGTTTCCGCGGTCGTCGGGCTGGTGCTGCTCGTGATGCTGACGTGGGCGATTCCGGGAGGCGACGTCCGCGCCACGGCGTCCGACCCCTATCCCGTTCTCTACGTCGTGGACCACAACATGCCGCGGTTCTTCGCGAACTTCGTCGCGATCGTGATCGGCGGCGCGATGTGGCTTTGCGGGGCGTCGTCGGTCAGCTCGATGTCGCGGATGTGGTTCGCCTTCGCGCGCGACGACGGGATGCCCGGCGCCCGGAAGATCCGGGCCGTCCACCCACGCTACGGAACGCCGGTCGTGGCGATCCTGGTGACGAGCGCGCTGGCGGTCGCGATCTCCTTCTACGCGGCCGCGTTCACCGTGATTACCTCGATCAGCACGATCGCGCTTTATCTCGCGTACGGGATCCCCATCTACCTGAACTTCCGCAACCGCCGGCGCCGCCGCGGGGAGTTCGCGAGCTCCAAAACCGCGCCCTGGAACCTCCGGCGTTGGGCGCCGGTCGTCAACGCGGTCTCGATCGTCTGGATCGTTTTCATCACCATCGTCTTCAGCCTTCCGCCGAACGAGCTGGTCCTCTGGACGATGCTGCTCCTGGCCCTGGCCCTGACCGTCTACTGGCTCGGGTCCGCACGGCGACGCTTTCCGGGCCCGGGGAGACCCCCGGTGTGACCGAGAATCTGTTGACAAACCCGCGCGCCCGCTCTATGAAGTGACCCGGAACGAGAGGGAAAACCCCTTTCAATTAAATCGCTTCCAGAGTTTCAACGAGGAGGCCGACATGATTCAGCCGCGGTCACCATTCCCGATCGTCGTTGCCGCGCTCGCTCTGCTGACTGCCCTGCCGTTGTTCGGACAGACCGGGGGAACAATCAATGGCACTGTGCGCAATGCGAGCGGCGACACGATGCCGGCTGCCACGATCACCGTCATCAACCAGGAGACAGGAGTCACGCGGGTCGGGAGGTCCGGCGCGAACGGCGCCTACTCCGTGAGCGGCCTCGGGCCCGGACTCTACGCCGTGACGGCCGATCTCCCCGGGATCGGCAAGGCGACCGAAAGGAATCGTCGGCTCACAGCCGACGGAACGCTCACCGTCGACCTCACGCTCGAGGTCAGGATTGCGGAGGAGGTCACGGTCACGGCCACCAAACGCGAGGAGACGATCCACGACATTCCCTTTTCCGTCGCCGCGCCGACCGAGAACGTCCTGCGGGAGCGCGGCGTTGAGAATGTCGAGCAAGTAGCCGCCAACGTGGCCAGCTTTGCCGTCCAGAACCTGGGTCCCGGCCAGAGCCAGATCGCCATCCGCGGTGTCTCTTCCGGCCAGATCGCGCGTGACCAACCGGGCGTCAAGGAGTCGGTGGGCGTCTATCTGGACGAATCGGTCATCTCGCTCTCCCTTTTCACGCCGGACCTTGACCTCTTCGACATTTCCCGCGTCGAGGTTTTGCGCGGCTCTCAGGGGACTCTGTTCGGCTCCGGCTCGCTGGGGGGCACGGTACGCTACATCACCAACCAGCCCGAGCTCGGCGCGACCCGGTTTTTCGGTGAGCTGACCGGCTCGACCATCAGTGGGGGCAACCAGGGCGGCAACGTCAAGGCGGGCTTCAACGCGCCTCTGGGCAGCAATGCGGCCCTGCGCGTCACGGGGTACTACGATCGGCTCGCGGGCTGGATGGACGCCGTGCAGCCCGACCTGAGCGTCAAGAAAAACGTCAACACCGGCGACCGCTACGGCGTGCGGGCGTCAGTCGAGATCGCTCCGAGCGATCAACTCACCATCACTCCGCGGTTCGTCTACCAGAAATTAAAGATGGACGGCTGGAACCGGATCGACATCTTCAACATCCTGGCCAATCCCTACACGACGACGCGGCCGGCAGTGACGCTGGGCGATCGCAAACTCTTCACCCAGATCGACGAGCCCTTCAACGACAAGTTTCTGCTCGGCGACCTGAACGTCAAGTACAACTTCGGCGACGTCGTCCTGACCTCGATCACCTCCTACACCCATCGCGACATCGACGTCTTGCGCGATGCGACCGCGCTGACCGCCAGCATCACCGGCGGGAGCATCGGCCTGCCCGCGAACCTTTACACCATCAATGCGCCTCTGGATGATGCAACCAAGGCGAAGGCCTGGACCGAGGAGCTCCGCCTCTCCGGCGGTCAGGACCGCATCCTCTGGCTGCTCGGCGGCTTCTACGCCGATTCGAAGCGCGACTACGGTCAGAACCTGCTCGTCGCAGGCTTCGAGGACACCGCGGTCGCGGATGGTATCCCCCGCACCACTTGGGGACCGTTGGGGACTCGTGGACTTCGCGCACCCAAGGACTCGCTGTTCTTCTCGGACCTCCATTACCACCTGAAGCAGTATGCCGCCTTCGGCGAAGCGACTTTCGCCGCCACCGACCGGCTGAAGCTGACCGGAGGCCTGCGCTATTACCACTTCAAGGAGGACAAAGATCAGATCTTCGACGGCATTTTCGGCAACGACAACAACGGCGTTTCCCTCGTCTCCCAGCCCGGCTCCACCAGCGCCGACGGAGTTGCGCCGCGCTTGCTCGCCACCTACAAGGTCAGCGACGCCACGAATCTGAACGCTCAGATCGCCAAGGGCTTCCGGCTGGGCGGGATCAACGATCCCTTGAACGTTCCGCTTTGCACGGCCCAGGACCTCGTGACGTTCGGCCACCGGGAGTCCTGGAAAGACGAGACGGCCTGGAATTACGAGATCGGCTCGAAGTCCCGGATCATGGGGGGCCGCGGCTCGATCAACCTCTCGGCGTTCTACGTCGACATCCGGGACCTTCAGGTAACCGTGACCGCGGGCTCGTGTTCGTCGCGACTCATATTTAACGTGCCGAAGGCTCGCAGCGCCGGAGCGGAGCTCGAGTTCGCATTGGCGCCGGACAACCACTTCGACTTTGCCATCTCGGGCGGCTACAACGATTCCACCCTGCGGTCCACTCTGACCTCCACAGACGCCATGGGCAACGTCAGCGTCGTATCCGGCATCGAGTCGGGAAAACGTCTGCCGAGCGTGCCCAAGTTCCAGGCGGCGCTTGCGGCCACCTACCAGCAGCCGATCACGCCAGAGTTCAACGGCTACCTGACCGGCAATTACACGCATGTGGGCTCGCGCTTTACTCAGGTCGGCGACGACCTGCTCGGCACGCTGAATCTGAATTCGTTCGGAGCCCACACGATCGGCGGCCCGTTGACGCAGAGCACGTTCCACTACAATCCGGAGTTGCCGGCCTACGACATCGTCAACCTGCGGCTCGGCGTCCGCCACGCGAACTGGGACGTCGCGCTATTCGCCAACAACGTAACCGATGAGAGGGCTTTCCTGGCGCTGGACCGTGAGCGTGGAACCCGCGCCCGGATCGGTTACCTGACCAACCAACCCCGGACGTTCGGCATCACGACCCGAGTCGACTTTTGACCGTCGCGCTTCCCTTGTGAACGACCTGCTGCGCACCGGCACGCGGCTCGGCAGGCCGGCCTCGACCGCGTGCCTGGTCGTTCACTGCGTTCGCGCTCCCGCGGCGCGAGGCTCCTCCCTCGATTACCTCGGGAGACTCCTCGGGCCGCGACCGGGGCTCGCTTGAGCACTCCGAGATGCAGAAGGTCTCTCGGCGCGCGCTGCTGACGGCGCTGCCCGTCGCATCGGTCGCGCACGCCCTTTCGGGACCCGGGAAACGGCCTCCTACGAAGGCCTCGAGGACCCGGGGGCCGAGGGTCGTCGTCGTCGGAGCCGGCGCCTTCGGCGGCTGGACGGCCCTGTATCTGTTGAGGCGAGGCGCGAAGGTCACTCTCCTCGATGCCTGGGGCCCCGGCAACTCACGCGCGAGCTCGGGCGGCGAGACCCGAGTGATCCGGGGGACCTATGGACCCGGCCGCGTGTACGTGCAGCTGGTGGCTCGGGCCCTCCAACTCTGGCGCGAGAACGAAAAGCGCTGGGGAAAGCACCTCTACCACCGCACCGGCGCCCTCTGGATGGCCGGGAAGGACGGCCGCTACGAGAGGGCCTCCCTGCCGCTTCTGCGCGGGGCCGGTCTGGCCTTCGAAGAGCTGACCGCGGCCGCCGCGGCGAAGAGGTATCCGCAGATCAACTTCGAGCGGGTCGAGTGGTCGATCGTCGAGAAGGACGCCGGGTACCTGACGGCGCGTCGGGCCTGCGAGGCCGTGCTGGATGGATTCCTGGCGGAGGGGGGCGAGTACCGGCAGGTCTCGGTCTCTCCCCCCGGGATCGAAGGCGGGAAGCTCCCCGGACTCACCGTCTCCGACGGCACGAAGCTCGTTGCGGACGCGTACGTCTTTGCCTGCGGGCCCTGGCTCGGGAAGGTCTTTCCGGAAGCGATGGGGAACCTCATCCGCCCGACGCGCCAGGAGGTCTTCTTCTTCGGCACCCCGCCCGGCGACACCCGATTCTCCGAAGAGGCGCTGCCGGTCTGGATCGATCATGGAGAGCGGCTCCTCTACGGCATCCCCGGAAATCAGTGGCGCGGCTTCAAGGTGGCGGACGACACGCGCGGGGCGCCTTTCGATCCCACATCCGGCGAGCGCGTCGCGAGCCCGGAGGGCCTCGAGAAGGCTCGGGACTATCTCGGATTCCGCTTTCCCGCGTTGAAGGGCAGCCCGCTTCTCGAGTCGCGAGTCTGTCAATACGAAAACTCGCCCGATGAACATTTCATCGTCGACTGCCATCCCGAAGCCCGAAACGTCTGGCTCGTGGGAGGCGGCTCGGGCCACGGCTTCAAGCACGGGCCAGCCATGGGAGAGCTCGTCGCGGGTAACGTGCTCGGGGAAAAACCGACCGAGCCGTTCTTCTCCCTCTCCCGGTTCAAGGCCAAGTCATGAACGTCCTTCTCTAGGTCGGTGCGGGGGGACGCTCCCGCCGCTTCTCGCGCAGGTAGAGAAAGAGCGGCAGCCCCAGGGAGACTCCAACGACGAGGCTCGAGGCGATGGGAGCCCAGAGATGCTTCACGCCGGCGCGCCGACCCTCGATGACGGCGAGCGCCCAGAGCACCAGAGACGATACGACGACGTCCAGCCCGAAGAACGCGCTGATCCGGTTGGCGAAGAGCTGTTCGTAGATCAGGCGCAGATCGAGGCCGTGCTCCCGCAGGAACGGCAGGAGCTGCGAGTATGGCAACACGGTCCCGACGATGCAGAACATCAAGTAGAGGCTCTTCGGTTTCATCGACGATCCTTCTTCTTCGGCGCCGCCTTGCGGGATGACTCCGGGAAGCATCGGTACCTCGGGGAACTCGGAGAGGAGTGTAGCCAAAGCTGATACTCTCCCCCTCCGCGAAATCCCCTGGTGACCCGGAGCGAACACATGTTGAGCACCCGGCTCGGCAACCGCTACGAGGTCGCGGCCGAGCTCGGCCGCGGCGGCATGGGAGTCGTCTATCGCGCGCGCGATCCGATGCTGAACCGCGACGTCGCCGTGAAGGTCCTCGCCACCACCGAGCTCACGCCCGAGATCGAGGAGCGATTCCAGCGCGAGGCGCAGATCGTCGCGCAGATGGACCATCCCGGGATCGTCCCGATCTACGACGTCGGCCGCCACGACGGCTCGCTCTTCTTCGTGATGCCGATCGTCGATGGAACGAATCTGCGCCGCATCCTCTGGAGCGGATCGCTCCGCCTCGGTGAAGTTCTCGACATCGCCATCCAGGTCGCCGACGCGCTCGAGTACAGCCACGCGCGCAACGTGGTCCATCGCGACATCAAGCCGGAGAACATCATGGTCGCGCGCGAGGAGAGCGGG
>Ga0207684_10004371_pt1 | contig 13344 bp, 12 predicted proteins | sample KBSK5501metaG_FD_184342 | JGI IMG/M metagenome (GOLD analysis project Ga0207684, IMG submission 184342) | Corn, switchgrass and miscanthus rhizosphere microbial communities from Kellogg Biological Station, Michigan, USA - KBS K5-50-1 metaG... | ecosystem: Host-associated > Plants > Roots >...
CCCGCAAGACCGTCCACATGCTGGCTGGGCCGCCGGTGGACCTGTCCGCGTTCGCCGGGAAGCCGCTCACGGCGCAGACCTTGCGCGGTGCCACCGATGCGGTCATGGCCGACATCACCGGTCTGCTGGCCAAGATCCGGGGTGAGCAGCCGCCGGCCGCCCCTTACGATCCAGCCGCTGCCCGCCGTGCCGCCAGGCAGGAGTCCGCCGCCGCTGCCGACCTCAGCAGCAGCCCAACGAAACTGCCAGCCGATGAACCACGCAAGGCCACGCCGACGTGAGGGCAGCTGTCATGGGGGCCGGCATGTGGGGCACCACGTTCGCTCAGGTGCTCTGCGACGCTGGCACACCCGCTGTGCTCTGGGCCCGCAGGCCCGAGCTGGCGGAGACGATCGCGGTGCGGCACGAGAACCCCGACTACCTGCCCGGGATCGCGCTCACCCCCGCGCTGACCGCGAGCGCCGATCCAGTCCGTGTGCTTGACGGCGCGAGCCTGGTCGTGCTGGCGGTGCCAGCCCAGTCGCTGCGGCAGAACCTCGGTGCGTGGACGCACCTCATCCCGCCCGGCGTGCCGCTGGTGAGCCTGATGAAGGGGATCGAGCTGGGTACGGGCGAGCGGATGAGCGAGGTGATCGCTGAGGTGACCGGCGCGGGGCCGGAACGGATAGCGGTGATCTCGGGGCCGAACCTGGCCAAGGAGATCGCACAGCGCCAGCACGCGGCCACGGTCGTGGCGTGCACCGACGACACGGTGGCGAAGTGGCTCCAGCAGGCATGCCACACGCCCTACTTCCGCCCGTACACGAACCCGGACGTGATCGGCTGCGAACTCGGCGGGGCGGTCAAGAACGTCATCGCGCTGGGCGTCGGGATCGCGGTCGGCATGGGTCTCGGCGACAACACGCGGGCCACCCTGATCACCAGGGGCCTGGCGGAAATCTCCCGGCTCGGCGCGGCGCTCGGCGCGGACCAGCACACGTTCGCCGGGCTGGCCGGGATGGGCGACCTGGTCGCGACGTGCAACTCGCCGCAGTCGCGCAACCGGACGTTCGGCGAGCATCTGGGCCGCGGCAAGGCTCCGGCGGAGGTCGCCGCGAGCACCACTCAGGTGGCAGAGGGGACGAAGTCGGCGGAGCCGGTGCTGAAGCTCGCCCATGACCACGGCGTCGAGATGCCGATCACCCAGGTGGTGGCCGGGGTGCTGCACGGCGAGATCGCGGTCGGACAGGCGGCAGTACTGCTGACCTCTCGTTCAGCCAAACCGGAGCGTTATGGGGTATGACGGCTGGCCGGATGCCCCGGCGGCGGACGAGGCCACGAGCTGGGAACTCGGTGAGAACACCCGGGCTGTGCACCTGCCGGCGGCCGCTTATCAGCCGTCCGTCACGGCCAGCTGCGACCACCCCGCCGCCGAGGCGTTCGCGGCCGCGGTCGCGGCCATGGAGGGCAGCCACCTCGCGCAACCGACCATGGGCCAGGCGTTCGCCTCGGGGATGGCCGCGATCAGCACGGTGTTCTGGACGTTCACACAGGCAGGCACGCACGTCGTGGCGCCGGCCTCGGTGCATCCGAGCGTCCACGGGTTCCTGCGCAAGGTGGCGGCCAGGTTCGGGCTCCGGTCCGACTTCGTCGACGTGACCGACCTGCGGCAGGTCCAGACGGCGCTGCGCCCCGAGACCCGGATCGTGTACGCCGAGACACTGGCCAACCCGACCGCGGCCGTCGCCGACCTGCCCGCCCTGGCCGGGCTGGCGCACACGATCGGCGCGCTGCTCGTCGTGGACTCGACGCTGGCCCCGCCGGTGGTCTGCCGCCCGCTCGAGCACGGCGCGGACCTGGTGCTGCATTCGGCCGCCGGCTACATCGGCGGCCACTGCGCCGCGGGCGGCGGCGTGGTGGCGGGCCGCCCCGACCTGATCGGGATGATCCGTGACGTGCGCGTCGACATCGGCGGGTCGCTCGCTGCCGACCAGGCGATCCTGCTCCGTGGCGGCCTGGAGACACTCCCGGTGCGGGTCCGCCGCCAGTGCGCGACCGCGATGCTGTTCGCGGCCGCCCTGGCCAGGCATCCCGCGGTGCGGGCGGTCGAATACCCGGGCCTGGCGCATCATCGCGGGTACGAGGTGGCCAGGCGGCTGTTCGACGCGGGGCCCGAGGGCACCCGCTGCGGCGCCATTGTCACGGTGACACCGCACGGGGGGCGCGAGGTGGGACACGCCTTCACCGGCCGGCTTCGCATCGCGCAGGTGGCTGAATCGCCGGGCGGCGCGCATACCACAGTCAGCCATCTGGCCTCCACCGCCTATCGGGAGTTCGACGAGGCGGCGCTCGCGGCGGCGGGCATCGATCCGGAGGCGGTCAGGTTCTCCATCGGCCTTGAGGACGGCGAGGACATCATCGCCGACGCTCACCTGGCGCTTGACTCCCTTAGACAGGAAGGGAAAGCATGAACCGGCAACGCAAGATCAGGGTGGCGGTGGTGTTCGGCGGGCAGAGCCCGGAGCACGCGATCTCCTGCGCGGGCGGCGGGGCGATGCTCGCCGCGATCGACCGCGACCGCTATGACGTCATCCCGGTCGGCATCCTGCCGGACGGGCGCTGGGTGCTCACCGCGGACGAGCCTGAGCGGCTCGCCATCGCCGGAGGCGAGATGCCCTCCGTGGAGTCGGTGGCCGGGCCGGGAACCCGGATGGCGCCCTGGGCCGCCCCGGGAGCCCGCGACGTGACGGCGGTGGGCGCGCTCACCACCACCGAGCCTGGGGCGATCCCCCGTGAGCTGAGCGAGGTGGATGTCGTGCTGCCCATCCTGCACGGCCCGTTCGGCGAGGACGGCACCATCCAGGGCCTGCTCGAGCTGGCCGGAATCCGCTATGTCGGGGCGGGCGTGCTGGCCAGCGCGGTCAGCATGGACAAGGAGTACATGAAGCTGATCTTCAGGGCACGCGGCCTGCCGGTGGGCCCCTATGTGGTGGTCCGCGACCGGGACTGGCAGCCTGCCCCGCGCGGTGGTGCGTCACCGTCAGCAGCCGTGGCGCGCAAGCCGGTCCTCGACGCGATCGCCGAGCTGGGCTGGCCGGTCTTCGTCAAACCCGCGCGGGGTGGCTCCAGCATCGGGACGTCCAAAGCGGCCGATCCCGCTGGCCTGCACGAGGCCATCGAGACCGCGAGGCGCTACGACCCGAAGGTTCTCGTCGAGAAGGCCATCGACGGCCTGGAAATCGAATGCGGCGTGCTCGAAGGGCTGGATGGAGGGCCGCCCGACACCAGCATGCCGGGGCAACTGCTGGTCGACGGGGGCGAGGAATTCTGGGACTTCGAGGCGAAGTACCTCGATGAGGCGAGCGGGATGGCGATCCCGGCCCCCATTACCGCCGAGGACCTGGAGGAGATCCGCCGGCTCGCGGCCGCGGCCTTCGAGGCCGTGTCATGCGAGGGCCTCGCCCGCGTCGACTTCTTCTACCGGCCCGACGGCGAGATCCTGGTCAACGAGATCAACACGATCCCGGGGATGACCGCCGCTTCGTACTTCCCGAAAATGTGGGAGGCGAGCGGGCTGCCCGTGGGTGAGCTCATCGACCGGCTGCTCACCACCGCGCTACTCAGGCGCCCGGGGCTGCGCTGAGCCGCGTGGCCGTTCCCGTTCGCATGAGGGGGCCCGCGAGGCGGGCCCCCTCAGCGAAACGGACTACTACTTCTTCTTCGCGGCGAGCTTCTTCTCGCCGTTGACGACCGCCTTGAAGTCCGCGCCGGCCCGGAACTTGGGCACGGATGACCGCGGTACCCGGATGGTCGCCCCGGTGGCCGGGTTGCGGGCGGTGCGAGCCGGGCGGACGGTCTTCTCGAAGACCCCGAACCCGGTAATCGCGACCTTGTCCCCTTTGGCCACTGTGAGCTGGATCGTGTCCAGCACGGCGTTCACGGCCTCGGTCGCGGTCTTCTTGTCCCCCAACCGTCCGGAGATCGCATCGATCAGGTCACGCTTGTTCATCACATCACTCCTGCGGTTCCCCCACGGGAGGTCGCGGACAGGGCAGCCGGAACCGCGACCTCTGACCTGCCCGAAATTAGGCGATGCAGCGCCCGGAAACAACCACCACCGCTTAAAATCCCGGCGTGTCGAGCCATGAAAGCCCCGAAATCCCCTCCGCGGAAGGATTGTCAGCCGACCTGGGCGGCCGTCGGCAGCCAGTCAGCCCGGTCCTGCTCGAAGCCGGTGATCTCGTCGGCGTGGCGCAGCGTCAGCGAAATATCGTCGAGCCCCTCCATCAGCCGCCACCTGGTGTAATCGTCGATATCGAACGATGCGGTGACCACCGGCGGCTGCGTGCCGGTCCGGGCGGCCCGCACTTCGCGGGCGGCCAGATCCACCGTGATGACACACTCGGGGTCGGCCTCCACGGCATCGGCCAACGCGCCGATCACCCCGGCGGGCAGGCGCACCGGGAGCAAGCCTCCCTTAGTCGCGTTATTACGGAAGATGTCGCCGAAACGCTCCGATATGACGGCCCGGAAGCCGTAGTCGGTGAGCGCCCACACCGCGTGCTCACGCGATGAGCCGATGCCGAAATCCGAGCCGGCGATGAGCACCGTCGCACCGGCTGCCTCCGGGCGGTTCAGCACGAATTCAGGATCCGCCCGCCAGGCCGCGAACAGCCCGTCGGCGAAACCGGCGCGGCTGACCCGCTTCAGGTACTCCGCGGGAATGATCTGGTCGGTATCGACATTGCTGCGCCGCAGCGATACAGCGCGGCCGCTATGGGTGACGAATGGCTCCATGGAACTGCTCTCCTCTCACGTTCACAGGTCGGCGGGGGCGGTGAGGCGGCCGGTGATGGCAGTCGCCGCCGCGACCTGAGGCGACACCAGATGCGTCCGGGAGCCCTTGCCCTGGCGGCCCTCGAAGTTGCGGTTGGACGTGGACGCGCTGCGCTCACCGGGGTCCATGGTGTCCGGATTCATGCCCAGGCACATGGAACAGCCCGCCGAGCGCCACTGCGCCCCCGCGGCGGTGAACACGGCATCCAGTCCCTCGTCCTCAGCCGCGGCTTTGACCTCCATAGATCCGGGCACCACCAGCATCCGGACCCCGTCTGCGACCTTCCGGCCGCGGAGCACCTCGGCGGCGGCCCGCAGGTCCTCCAGCCGGCCGTTCGTGCACGACCCGACGAACACGGTATCCACCCGGATATCGGTGAGCAGCGTTCCGGCCCGCAGGTCCATGTAGGTGAGCGCGCGCTCCGCCGAAGCACGCGCGCCGGGGTCGGCCATGGACCGCGGGTCCGGCACGGCCGAGGTCAGTGGCGCCGCCTGAGCCGGGTTGGTGCCCCAGGTCACGAACGGGGTGAGGGCGGCCGCATCCAAGGTGATCTCCCGGTCGAACACGGCGTCAGGATCGGTGGGCAACGACCGCCAGTAATTGAGCGCTGCCTCCCAATCGCTGCCCTGCGGGGCGTGCGGGCGGCCCTCCAGGTAGCTGAAGGTGGTGTCGTCGGGCGCGATGAGGCCGGCCCGCGCACCCGCCTCGATCGACATGTTGCACACCGTCATCCGCCCGTCCATCGACAGGCCCCGGATGGCCTCGCCGCGGTACTCGATCACGTGCCCGACCCCGCCGCCGGTGCCGATCTGCGCAATGACCGCCAGGATCAGGTCCTTCGCGGTGACCCCGAAGGGCAGCGCGCCGGTCACGTTCACCGCCATCTGTGCGGGCTTGGCCTGCGGGAGAGTCTGGGTGGCGAGGACATGCTCGACCTCGCTGGTGCCGATCCCGAACGCCAGCGCGCCAAAGGCGCCGTGCGTGCTGGTGTGCGAATCACCGCAGACGATCGTCATCCCCGGCTGGGTCAGCCCCAGCTGCGGGCTGATGACGTGCACGATCCCCTGCCCGGCATCGCCCATGGGGAACAGCCGGATGCCGAACTCGGCGCAGTTCTTGCGCAGCGCCTCGACCTGGACGCGGGACACCGGGTCGGTCACCGGGCTGCCCGGACCTGCGAGCGGCAGCCCGGGGCCGGTGACGCCGGATGTCGGGACGTTGTGATCCTCGGTCGCGATCGTCAGGTCGGGCCTGCGCACGTGCCGACCCGCGAGCCGCAGCCCGTCGAACGCCTGCGGACTGGTCACCTCGTGTACCAGGTGCAGGTCGATATAGAGCAGATCGGGCTCGCCGTCGGCGCTGCGCACGACACGCGAATCCCAGATCTTCTGCGCCAGCGTACGTCCCATCGATGTCCCCTCTCTGCGAGCCTCACGCATCGCCGCGAAAAGGCCCGTCAACGCTTGCGTCTCGCACTGTGAGACGGCAGTATCGAACCATGGACAACTCTAGCGGAGTCGGCGTGCTGGACAAGACCGCTTCGGTGCTAAACGCGCTCGAATCGGGGCCTGCCTCACTCGCTCAGTTGGTCCAGGCCACCGGTCTGGCCAGGCCGACCGCCCACCGGATCGCCGTGGCGCTTGAGCGGCATCGGCTGCTCGCGCGCGACTCGCAGGGCCGGTTCATCCTGGGACCGCGGGTCGCCGAGCTGGCCGCCGCCGCGGGCGAGGACCGCCTGCTGGCCATCGCCCAGCCGGTCCTCATCCAGCTGCGGGACCAGACCGGGGAGAGCGCGCAGCTGTACCGCAGGCAGGCCGACACCCGGATCTGCGTGGCCGCCGCGGAGCGGGCCGCCGGGCTGCGCGACACGGTGCCGGTCGGCGCCGCCCTGCCGATGACCGCCGGGTCGGCCGCCCAGGTCCTGCTCGCGTGGGAGGAGCCGGAGCGCATGCACCGAGGGCTGCGTGGCGCCAGGTTCACCGCCACGTCCCTGGCCCAGGTGCGCCGCCGGGGCTGGGCGGCGAGCGTGGCCGAGCGCGAGGCGGGCGTCGCGTCGGTATCCGCCCCGGTGCGCGGCCAGGGCGGCAAGATCATCGCGGCGGTCTCGGTCTCCGGTCCCATCGAGCGGCTCACCCGCTCCCCGGGCCGGCTGCACGCCGCCGCGGTGCTGGCCGCCGGGGATCAGATCAGCGCGACGCTCCGCCGCACCGGCTGACCTGGGGGGTGTCGACACGTGACCGGCGAAGTGGCCCACGATGGCCGACCGCATAACAAGGCAGGCGATACTCATCTTGTGCGATCATGCCCGAAGGTCCCCCGTGTTGCGGGACGGTGGCCGCTGACCATCTCGTCGCGCGCGAACGAGGCTCGCTCACCGGCCACGCCCCCAGAAACCGTGAGGTCGCGCCGATGAAAGTAGCCGTCGTCAAGGAGACCGCTCCTGGCGAGCGGCGGGTCGCTCTCGTCCCAGAGATGATCGCCCGGCTGCGCGGCGCCGGGCTCGAGGTGCTCGTCGAATCGGGGGCCGGCGAGGGCGCGTGGCTCGCCGACGGGGCCTACGCGGACGCTGGCGCGGCCATCGTGAGCCGCGATGAGCTCCTGTCGGCCGCGGACCTTGTCGTGACGGTCGGCCGGCCGGCCGAGCAGATCATCGGCAGGCTGCGGCGGGGCCAGGCGATCCTGGGGATGCTCAACCCGCTGGCCGACCCCGGACTGGCCGCCATCTTCGCCGCCAACGGCGTGACCGCGATCAGCCTGGACGGCCTGCCACGCACGCTGCCCAAGGCCCAGTCGATGGACGCTTTGACCTCCCAGGCCAACGTGGCCGGCTATAAGGCGGCGGTGGTGGGTGCGGCCGCGTTCGGCCGGTTCTTCCCGTTGCTCATCACCGCGGCGGGCACCGCGCGGCCCGCGAAGGTACTCATCCTGGGCACCGGCGTGGCCGGCCTGCAGGCCATCGGCACGGCGCGCAGGCTCGGCGCGGTCGTATCGGCCTACGACGTGCGGCCGCAGACAAAGGCCGAGGTGGAGTCGCTGGGCGCGACTTTCGTCGAGCTGACCTCGGTTCCTGCGGCGGCGGGTGAGGGAGGCTACGCGCGCGCCCTGACCGACGAGGAACGGCTGGCCCAGCAGGCGGAGCTGACCGGCCATATCGCCCGCAGCGACGTGATCATCACCACCGCGCAGGTGCCGGGACGCAAGCCGCCGCTGCTCATCACGCACGACGCCATCAAGGCCATGACCGCCGGGTCGGTCGTGGTCGACATGGCGGCGGGCCCGCTCGGCGGTAACGTGGCAGGCTCTGTGGCCGACCAGACGGTGGTGACCGAGAACGGGGTGACCCTGATCGGCGCGGGGAACCTGCCGGCCACGGTGCCGGGCGCGGCATCGGCCGCGTTCGCCCGGAACGTCAGTTCGCTGCTGCTGCACATGGTGGCCGACGGCGCGCTCGCCATCGATCCCTCCGACGACATCCAGGCCGGAGTGGTCATCACCCACGGCGGGGAAGTTATCCATCCCGCCACCGCAGCCCTGCTCTCCGATGACCAGACGCACTCCGCTGGAGGTACCGCCCCGTGACGACGGAACTGCTCACTGACATAACGATTTTCGTGCTCAGTCTCCTCGTCGGATTCGAGGTCATCAGCAAGGTTCCCGCCACCCTGCACACCCCGCTGATGTCCGCGGCCAACTCAATCCACGGGATCGTGCTGGTAGGCGCCATGCTCATCGCCGTCACCGCGAATAACGCACTGGGCTACATCCTGGCCTTCGTGGCCGCCGCCTTCGCCGCGATGAACGTGGTCGGAGGGTACGTGGTCACCGGCCGGATGCTCAAGATGTTCCGCCGCGCCCGCACCCCGGTGCCCGCCGGGAAAGCTCCCGCCGGGATAGCGGGAAGCGCGGGGTCGGCGGATGGACACGGCCCGGGCGGCCCGGGTGGCCCGGAATGAGCGAGGCGAGCGGGAGGCAGAGCACAGCGTGAGCGCCATCGACTGGATTACCCAGCTGCTCTATATCGCCGCGGCGACCTGCTTCGTGCTGGGGCTGCACCTGATGAACTCCCCGGCCACGGCGCGGCGCGGCAATCAGGTGTCCACCGCGGGCATGGCCATCGCCGTGGCGACGACGCTGGTCCTGGTCATCCACGCGGGCACGGTCAGTGTCACGGGATGGATCGTCATGATCGCGGGCGCTCTGCTCGGTGGCGGGGCGGGGCTTTACGCGGCGCGCACGGTCCAGATGACCGCCATGCCGCAGCTGGTCAGCATCTTCAATGCGGTCGGCGGCGGCGCCGCGGCCCTGGTCGCGATCAACGACTACGTCAAGGTCGCGGGCGCCTCGGCGGGCGTGGCCGAATCGACCACGGTCGCGACCATCCTCGACGTACTCATCGGCGCCGTGACGTTCTCCGGGTCGATCATCGCGGCCGGGAAGCTGCAAGGCCTGATCAACGCGGCACCGATCAGCTTCCGCGGCTCGCGCGCCGCCAATATCGCGGCCGCTGTGGTGGGGGTCGGCGGCGGCATCTACATGATCGCCACCCCGGACGTCGTGGTCCTGGTCATCATCATCCTGGCCGCACTCGCGTTCGGCGTGACCATGGTGCTGCCGATCGGCGGGGCCGACATGCCGGTGGTGATCTCGCTGCTGAACGCGTTCACCGGCACCGCGGTGGCGATGGCCGGCTTCGTCATCGGCAACTGGGCGCTGATCATCGCCGGCGCCCTGGTCGGTGCCTCCGGTGGCATCCTCACCAAGCTCATGGCCGACGCGATGAACCGCTCGATCCGCAACATCATCGTGGGCGGGTTCGGCACCGGCGACGACCAGGCCGCTGCGCTGGAAGGGCCCGGCGGGGACGTGCGGTCCATCGCTGCCGACGACGCGGCGATCCAGTTGGCCTACGCGTCCAAGGTCATCATCGTGCCCGGCTACGGCCTGGCCGCCGCTCAGGCCCAGCACCAGGTGGCCGAGCTGGCCAAGCTCCTGGAGGAACGCGGCGTGGAGGTCAGCTACGCCATCCACCCGGTCGCGGGCCGGATGCCAGGCCACATGAACGTGCTCCTGGCCGAGGCCAACGTGCCGTATCCGCAGCTCAAGGAGATGGAAGAGATCAACCCCGAGTTCCCCCGGACCGACGTGGCGCTGGTGATCGGGGCGAACGACGTGACCAACCCGGCCGCGCGCCGCCCCGGCACGGCGATCTCCGGCATGCCCATCCTTGACGTGGACAACGCGAAGAGCATCATCGTGATCAAGCGGTCGATGGGCCATGGCTACGCGGGCATCGACAACGAGCTGTACGTCAACCCGAAAACCAGCATGTACTTCGCCGACGCCAAGTCGGCCCTGACCAACCTGACCGCCGCGGTCAAGACCCTCGTCGGCTGAGCCGGACGCGTTTCCGCGGAAACGCGAGTGGCCGCGTTTCCGCGGAAACGCGCTACCGGGTGCGCAGCCAGGCGGCGCAGTCCGGCGGGAGCACGCCGCCCTGCAGCGGCGCGCTGCTGATCAGCACCTTGTCGTGCGGCGGCAGGTGGACCGGGTGGGCCGACAGGTTGAGCACGACCGTGACGTCGTCGCCCCTGCGGTAGCTCAGCACGCCGGCGGGCGAGCCGAGCCAGCGCATCTCGGCGGAGGCCAACGCCGACTCGGCCCGGCGCAGCCGGAGCGCGGCCCGGTACAGCTCGAGCATGGAGCCCTCGCTTCCTGACTGCGTCTCAGCGGTGAGTTCCTTCCACTGGGCCGGCTGGGGCAGCCAGGGCACCGACCCCTCGGGGCCGAACCCGAACGGCGGCTGGCTCCCGGACCAGGGCAGCGGCACGCGGCAGCCGTCCCGGCCGCGGTCGGTGTGCCCTGAGCGCTCCCAGAACGGGTCCTGCAGCAGCTCATCGGGAATGTCCTCGACTTCCCACAGGCCCAGCTCATCGCCCTGGTAGAGATAGACGGCGCCGGGCAGGGAAAAGGTCAGCAGTGCGGCGGCCCGGGCCCGGTGGGTGCCGAGCTGGAGATCTGAGGGCTCGCCGATCCTCCGGTCGCTCATGCTGAACGCCGTGTCGGCCCGCCCGTAACGGGTGACGTGCCGCACCACGTCATGGTTGCTGAGCACCCAGGTCGGAGCGGCGCCCACTCCCTCATGCGAGTCCAGGGTGGCGTCTATCACCTCGCGCAGCCGGGCCGAGTCCCAGGCGCAGCAGAGGAAGTCGAAGTTGAACGCGGAATGCAGTTCATCTGGGCGCAGGTAGCGCGTGAGCCGCTCGGCGTCGGGAAGCCACACCTCCCCGATGAGCACCCGCTCTCCCGGGTAGGAGTCGGCGATCCGGCGCCATTCCTGGTAGATGCCGTGCACGGCGTCGCGGTCGACGTAAGGATGCTCGCCACCCGGCGGCCCGGGGTCGAGATCGCCCAGATCCGGGTCCTTGGCCAGGAGGGCCGCGGAGTCGATGCGGAATCCGTCGACCCCCCGGTCGAACCAGAACCTCAGCACGTCGGCGAACTCGGCGTGCACGTCGGGATGCGCCCAGTTGAAGTCCGGCTGGCCGGGGCTGAACAGATGCAGATACCACTCGCCCGTGCCTGGGTCGGCGCCCTGGACGCGCGACCAAGCCGTCCCGCCGAACTCCGAGGCCCAGTTGTTCGGCGGCGAGCTGCCCCCTTCGCCCCGGCCGGGCCGGAAATGGTACCGCGCGCGCTCCGCCGAGCCAGGCTGGGCGGCCAGCGCGTCGGCGAACCACTGCTGGCGGTCGGAGCCGTGGTTCGGCACGATGTCGATGATGATCCGGATGCCCAGCTCGTGGGCCTCGGCGATCAGCCGCTCGGCCTGGTCGAGGTTTCCGAACAGCGGCTCGATGGCCCGGTAGTCGGCCACGTCGTAGCCCGCGTCGGCCATCGGCGACGGATACCACGGCGCGAACCAGATCGCGTCGATCCCCAGCTCGGCCAGATACGGCAGGCGCGCGCGCACACCGGCCAGGTCACCTATGCCGTCGCCGTTGCCGTCGGCGAAGCTGCGCAGGTACACCTCGTAGATGGCAGCTGTCCGCCACCAGTCACGCGGCACGGCGCGCTGGCCAGTGTGGGGCACGTTAACCTCCTGGGAAATTCTGTGGAGTCGGCGGGTTTCTGGTTCCGGGCGTCGTGCGCCCGCGATCAGGGGGCACCTCCAGGTCGTTCATCCCTTGAGGCCGCCGGCGGTCAGGCCGGACAGGATGTTGCGCTGGAAGATCAGGAAGAAGACGATCGTGGGAATCGCGGCCATGGCGGAAGCGGCGATGATGAGGTTCACGGGTGTAGTCGTCGCCCCCGTGATCCCGACATTGATCGTTTCCCTGGTTGGGGTGTAGCCGCTCTCGACAAGTAGCGGCCAGAGGAAATCCTTCCAGACAGCGACGAACCCGAAGATCGTGACGACGCCCAGGATCGGCCGGGAAATCGGCAGGACAATCGAGCGCAGAGCCCGCAGCGGGGACGCACCATCGATCGCCGCGGCATCCATCAACTCGGCCGGAATCGAATCGAAGAACCGCTTGAGCAGGAAGATGTTGAAGGCGTTAGCGACGGAAGGCAGCCAGATAGCCTCAGGTGTGCCGATCAGGTTCACATGCAGGATCGGCAGGTTGGCGACGGTGAGGTACTGCGGCACGATCAGGACGGTGGAGGGGATCATCAGGGTAGCCAGCATCATGCCGAAGATGGCGTTACCCAGCACCGGCCGGAGCTTGGAGAACGCGTAGGCAGCGGCAACGTCGAAGATGAGCTGGAACGCGAGCGCACCGAACGCGTAATACAGGGTGTTGAACATCAGCCGGCCGACGCTGAGGGTCTTCCAAGCGGTGACGTAGGTGCTCGGATGGATATGGGCAGGAAAAAACGTCGGAGGCACCTGGCCCGCTTCTTGGGTGGACTTGAGCCCGTCGGTGAACAGGAAGTAAAGCGGGCCGATGAACACCAGCGTGAAGACGACGACGACCAGGATCAGGACGATCCGGTAGACGCGCTTACTGCTCGGTCGGTTCAGCTGGGCCGTGGATATCAGTGTCCGTGACGTCGCCTCGCGCTGCGCCGTGCGGCGCCTCGACGTCTCGGCCCTGGCGGCGAGCACTGACACGTGAGCTCCTCCTCTCCTAGCCGCGGTCGCGGCTCAGCCAGAGGTAGGCACCGGAGAAGGCGCCGAGCACCAGCATGAGCACCACGCCGAGCGCCGAGGCGCTGTTGTAGTTGCTTGAGCCACTCATGGAGAACGCGTAAATGTAGATGAGGTCGACCACAGACAGCGTGTTGTTGTTCACTCCTGGCCCCCCGGTCAGGATGAACGCCTCGATGAACATCTGCATGGTGGCGACGATCTGCAGCATCAGCAGCAGCGAGAGGATCAGCCTGGTCTGCGGCACCGTGACGTGCCAGATCCGGCTGAACAGCCCGGCGCCGTCGAGTTCCGCGGCCTCGTACAGTTCGCCGGGGATGTTCTGCAGCGCGGCGAGGTAGATCAGTGTCGCAGCGCCCATGTTCATCCAGGTTGCCGCGAT
>Ga0207684_10004372_pt1 | contig 13344 bp, 8 predicted proteins | sample KBSK5501metaG_FD_184342 | JGI IMG/M metagenome (GOLD analysis project Ga0207684, IMG submission 184342) | Corn, switchgrass and miscanthus rhizosphere microbial communities from Kellogg Biological Station, Michigan, USA - KBS K5-50-1 metaG... | ecosystem: Host-associated > Plants > Roots >...
CCCGGTCTCGTGCTCGCGGCGTGGGTCGCCGGCGGCGCGATCGCGCTCGCCGGGGCGTTCGCCTTCGCGGAGCTGGCGGCGCTCTTTCCTCGCGCGGGCGGCCAGTACGTCTATCTCCGCGAGGCTTATCACCCGCTCGTCGCGTTCCTCTTCGGTTGGGCATCGCTCCTGATGATCCAGGGGGGCGGACTGGCGGCGGTGTCGATCACGTTCGCCCAGTATGCTCTGCGGCTCCTCGGTCGGAATCCGGCCCATGCCACACTCGGGGCCGCAGTCGCGATCGGCGTGGTGGCGGCGGTCAATTACGTCGGGGTCAAGCCGGGCAGCCGACTGCTGAACGTCCTCGTGATCGCCAAGTTCGTCGCGCTGGCGGCGTTGATCGGCGGAGGACTCCTGTTTCCTCCCGCCCGGGGACCGCAGGTCGCTCCCGTCTCTCTTCCCCCGTCCGGGAGATTCGCGGCGTTCGGAGCGGCCCTCGTCCCGATTCTCTTCGCCTATGGAGGATGGCAGAGCGTCAACCTGGTCGCCGAAGAGACGCGCGAGCCCCGCCGGACGATTCCCCGCGCCCTGATCGTCGGAATGGGAATCGTGATTGCGGTGTACCTGCTCGCGAACATTGTCTATCTGCGGGTGCTGTCGCACCCCGCGCTGGCTGCCACGGCAACGCCCGCGGCCGAGGCTCTCCAGCGGATCTTCGGGCCCGGGTCGGATCGCCTGATCGCCGCGGCCATCGCGATCTCCGCGTTCGGTTTCCTCGATCTGACGCTGCTCGCTCAGACGCGCATCTACTACGCGATGGGAAAGGACGGAGTGTTCTTTCCGGCTCTGGCCCGTCTCCATCCGAACTTCGGGACACCGACCCTCGCGATCGTTCTCCAGGCGGGCTGGGGGATCCTCCTCGCGCTCACTGGCACGTACGGGCAGCTCGTCGACTCGGTGGTCTTCGGCGACTGGATCTTCTTCGGTTTGACCGTGGCGGCGATCTTCGTTTTCCGCCGCCGCATACCGGTCGAGAGCCGCGAATCCGGCTCGTTTCGAACGCCGGGCTACCCCCTCGTTCCGGCGCTCTTCGTAGCCGCGGCCGCGGTGGTGGTCGTGAGCGCCGTCCGGACGAACCCCTTCCGGTCGGCGATCGGCATCTCCCTTCTCGCGATCGGCCCGCTCGTGTACTGGCTCTTCGCCCGTCGAAACCGGGAGGGCTCGGCCGCATGACCCGGGCTCGGTCTCCCTACATGGAGTGGGCGAAGCGCCGGCACAAGCCGGCGATCGACCTCGCGGGATCGAACCTTCTCGCCTGCTCGCTCGAGGATCTCCCCGGCGCGCGGGAGGCGGTGGACCTCGCGGGCGAGAGCCCGAACGGGTATCCGCCGCTCGTGGAAGCGATCGCCTCGCGCTACGGAGTCCGCTCCGCGAACGTCGCGACCGCGGTCGGCTGCTCGGGAGCGAACTTTCTCGCCCTCGCGGCACTCGTCGACGCCGGGAACGACGTGCTCCTGGAAAAGCCCGGCTACGATCCGCTCGCCGCCGCCGCGACCATGCTCGGGGCAACGGTCTCGCGGTTCGAACGCCGGTTCGAGGCGGGCTACCGGCTCGATCCGGAGGCAATTGGCGCGGCGATGACCCCGCGCACGCGAGTCGTCGTGCTTTCCTCGCCGCACAACCCGTCGGGGGTCCTCGCTGGCGTGGAGGAACTGCAAGAGATCGGACGCCTCGCGGACCGCCACGGATTTGCGGTCATCGTCGACGAGGTCTACCTCGATCTCGCCTCTTCCGGGCACCCGCCGGCCGCGACGCTCTCCCCCGCTTTCGTTTCCACTAACAGCTTGACGAAGGCCTACGGTCTCGCGTCGCTGCGGTGCGGATGGGCGCTCGCGTCAACCGAGACGACCGAGAAGATCCGGCGCGCGCGGGACGTCGTGGACGTGTGGAGTCCCATGCCGGCGGACCGGCTCTCGGTTCTGGCCTTCGGCAACCTCGACCGCCTCGCGGAGCGCGCCCGGCGGCTCGTCGAGGCAAACGCGCGGCTTGTCGGGTCGTTCCTCGCGCGCCAGCCCGGGGAACTCGAGTGCGTCCCCTCGACCGCGACGACCGCGTTCCCCCGGTTCGCCGACGGGCGGGACGCGGGTCCCTTCGTCGCGGAGCTCCTCGAAGAGCGCGGCGTCGCCGTCGTGCCCGGATCGTTCTTCGACGCGCCGTCCCACTTCCGGATCGCGTTCGGAGGCGCGACGGAAACGGTGGAGAAAGGGTTGGAAGCGATCGCCGCGTGTCTCGCAGACTCGTGAAAGAGGCTCGACGGGGTCAGTCGGGGCTCGACGGGGTCAGTCGTGTATTCCTGTACTCTGGCCGCCGAACTGAGAGTTGCCGCGGCGAAAACGGCCGGTCCCGGTGTCTTGGGGTCTGCGGCAATACGCGATCGACGCTCCACGGATACAGGAATACACGATTGACCCCGACTCCCGACGAATACAGGAATACACGATTGACCCCGACTCCCGACTCAGTCACCGACTCAGTCATCGCTGACGGTCGGCGATTCTCAGACTGTCGGCTCGATCTCGACCGCCATCTCCTGGATAGCCTGCCACGCCGCGGCCACGTGCCGCTCCTCCGTCCGGCTCTGACCGATCGACATCCGCAGCGTGTACCGGCCGCCGAGCGTCGTATGGGTCAGGTAGAGACGGCCGCTGGCGTTCAGTGCTTCCAAGAGCTGCTCGTTCAACGCGTCGCCGCCGACGTGCCGGAAGCACACGAGGTTCAACGGCGCCGGCGCCGCGAGCTCGAACCGATCGGACTTCTCCACCCATGACTTGAATTCCTGCGCGAGCTCGACGTGCCGGCGGACGTAGTGCTGGAGCCCCTCGACGCCGTAATGGCGGATCACGAACCACAGCTTGAGCGCCCGGAAGCGGCGCCCCAGCGGGACGTGCCAGTCGCGGTAGTCGAAGACCGCGCCGGACTCGGTGGCCTTGTTCCGCAGGTACTCGGGTAACACCGACAGCGTGCGGACGAGCGCGTTTCGGTCCGCCACCCAGAACGCGTCGCAGTCGAAATTCGTGAACATCCACTTGTGCGGGTTGAAGCAATAACTGTCGGCGAGTTGCAGGCCCTCCTGGATCCACCGGAACTCGGGGCAAAGCGCCGCCGTCCCCGACATCGCGGCGTCCACGTGGAGCCAGATCCCCTCGTCGCTGCAGATCTTTCCGATCTCGGCCACCGGATCGATGGCGTTTGACGACGTCGTCCCCACGGTGGCGGCGACGAAGCACGGGACCTTCCCGGCCCGCCGGTCCTCGGAAATCGCGCGTGCGAGCGCGTCGGGCCGCATCGCGAAGCTCTCGTCGACGTCGATCAGTCTCAGGTTCTCCCGACCCAGGCCGGCGACCTTCACCGCCTTTTCGATCGAGGAGTGAGCCTGGAACGACGCGTACGCCACGAGCCGCCCGTCGGCGCCGCTCTCGTTGACACGGAAGCCGGTCGCCCGCTCTCGCCCCCCCAGCAACGCGCACAGCGAGGCGCTCGAAGCGGTGTCCTGGATGACGCCGCCACCGGTCGAATCGGAGCGGAACTTCCTGGGCAGCCCCAGCATCCCGGCCAGCCAGTCGAGAACGTGGGTCTCGAGCTCCGTGCAGGCCGGGCTCGTCGCCCAGAGCATGCCCTGGACGCCCAGACCGGCGGAGAGCAGCTCCCCCAGGATCGCCGGCCCGGAGTTGTTCGACGGGAAGTACGCGAAGAAATTGGGGGACTGCCAGTGCGTGATCCCGGGCAGGATGAGCCGCTCCACGTCGGCGAGCACGGCGTCGAAGGGTTCGCCCTCCGCCGGGGGGTCGGGAGGCAGCTTCGCGCGGATCTCCCCCGGCAGGACGGGCGAGAGGACCGGGAAGGTCTCGACCCTCTCCATGTAGTCCGCGATCCAGTCCACCACCGCGCGACCGTTCCGGCGGAACTCCTCGGACGTCATGTGGAACCCGGGCGCGTCGGTCATCGATTTGCCGCCCGCGGGCGGCTTCACTCCCACTCGATGGTCGCGGGAGGCTTGGACGTGACGTCGTAGACGACGCGGTTGATGCCGCGCACGGTCCCGACGATCCGACTCGCGATCCTGTCCAGCACTTCGTGCGGCATCCGAAACCAGTCCGCGGTCATGAAATCGGTGGTCTGGACCGCTCGCACGGCACAGACGAAGTCGTGGGTACGGTTGTCGCCCATCACGCCGACCGACCGCACCGGGAGGAGCACCGCGAACGCCTGGGAAATGGCGTCATAGAGGCCGGCGGCGCGAATCTCTTCGAGGACGATCTCGTCCGCCCGTTGCAGGATCGCGACCTTCTCGCGCGTCACCTCCCCCGGAATCCGCACCGCGAGACCCGGCCCGGGGAAAGGATGGCGCGACAGGAACTCCTGCGGAAGACCGAGCTCCGCGCCAAGGCGCCGAACTTCGTCCTTGAAGAGCTCGCGCACTGGCTCAATCAGCTCGAGCCCCAGCTTTTCGGGCAGGCCGCCCACGTTGTGGTGGGTCTTGATGACCGCCGACGGCCCCTTGATCGAGACGGACTCGATGACGTCCGGATAAAGAGTGCCCTGCGCGAGGTATCTCGCGTCCGGGATTCCCTGCGCCTCCTTCTCGAACACCTCGATGAACGTCCGGCCGATCGAGCGGCGTTTCTCTTCCGGATCGGTGACTCCTTCCAGACGGGAGAGGAAGAGGTCCGACGCGTCCACCGCGCGGATCACGATTCCGAGGCGGCCGAACGCGTCTTCGACCTGCCGGGCTTCGTGCGCGCGCAGGAGCCCGTGATCCACGAGGATCGGGTGGACGCGGTCGCCGAGCGCTTCCCGGAGAAGGAGCGCGGTGACGGCGGAGTCCACCCCGCCGGAGAGAGCACAGACAACCGCGCCGGCCGGCGCCTGGCTGCGGATCGCCTCGATCTTCTCGTGACGGAAAGACGCGATCGTCCAGTCGGGCCGCACGCCGCAGGCGCGGAAGAGAAAGTTCTCGAGGATCGCCGAACCGTGCTCGGTGTGGCGGACCTCCGGATGAAATTGCAGCCCATAGATGCGGTGCTCCGAGTCCTCGAAGGCCGCGACCGGAGTGGACGCGGTCGAGCCGGTGACCCGGTATCCCGGAGGCGGCTTCACGACGGAGTCGCCGTGGCTCATCCAGACCGTCTGCTCCGGCTCCAGGCCCGCGAAGAGCTCCGAATCCGTCGCGAGGCGGGCCACCGCTCGCCCGTACTCGCGCCCGTTCGCGGGCGTCACCTCTCCCCCGCTCACGTGGGCCATCCACTGCATTCCGTAGCAGAGTCCGAGCACGGGGACGCCGAACGCGCGGGGGTCGGTCCGGGGCAGCGGCGCGCCTTCGTCATAGACGCTCTGCGGCCCTCCGGACAGGATGATGCCGGCCGGATTCCAGCGCCGGATCCCTTCCTCGGGCTCGTCGGGCGGAAGCACGACCGAGAAGACCCGCGCATCGCGGACGCGCCGCGCGATCAGCTGCGCGTACTGCCCGCCGAAGTCGAGCACGACGATCGAGCGGCCTGGCGCCGTCATGCCGCCCTCGTCCGTGACATCACCGCCGCCGGGGCCGCGAGCAGGGAGGCCGGAACGATCGCGACGGCGGCGCCGAGAAACGGCGCGAGCGCCACGAGAATCGGTGTCACGAGAGCGCCAGGGGCGTACGCCCGAGAGAGCCGGTCTCCCGCCATCACGAGCGCCGCCACCGTCAAGAGATACAGCACCGGAAAGGCTTTCCGAAAGGCGCGGTCGAACGCGGAGCGCGCGACCGGGCGCCTCGGGCCGTAGAGAGCCGTTTCCGCGAGGGCGATGCAGAGGACGAAGAGGAGAGCCACGAGATAGAGAGGGAGGAAGAAGACCATGCACTGCTCCAGGAACCGGAACTCCGGCGTGGAGCGGGTCGCGCCGGCCGCGCCCCACTGCTCGAAGAAGGGATAGGACGCGAAGCCTGCGTCCTGGCGGCCGTGGGTCAACAGGAAGAGAAGGACGCCCAGAAGGAAAGCGGAAGGGAGGAGAAGCGCCGTATGCCGGAAGAACTTCAACCTGTCGCTATTCTAACCGCGCCGCGTCTGCGGCTATCCTTCGCCCGCAGTGACTCTCCGCAAATCGACGAGGAAGTGGCTCGTGGCCTTCGCGGTCGCGGTCGCCCTGATCGTGATCGACGGCGGCGACGCCGACCGGCTGGGCGTGCTCGGCGTCCTCGCCTGGATCGTCGCGGACACCGCCGGGTGCGTACTCGCGTACCACTTGATCAGGGCGGCGTTCCGTCTCGTCGTGCGGCGGCTGACCCTGCGCCTCGCGTTCTCATACTTTCTGATCGGGATCGTGCCGATCCCTCTGCTCGCGATGCTGCTCCTTTCGGTCGGGTACCTGTTCTCGTTTCAGTTCGTCGGCGGGCGTCTTCGCCGGGAGGTCCAGGCGGTGGCGGAGAACGCAACAGTTGAGCAGCACAACGCCTGTACCCTCGAGGTGCGCGAGGGGCGGGTTCTGGGCTCCCCCGTCGCTTGGCTGCCGCCGGGCACGACCGTCCCCTGGGCGTCCCGGCCGGGCGGGCCGAAGCTCCTTATTGCCGAGGACAAGCCGTGGATCGCGGCGGGCGAGGCGAAGGACGGGAACGGCCGGATCCTCCTTCTCCAGCTCTCCGACCGCGAGGTCCTCCAGGAGATCGCGGACCGGACGGGATACGTCGTCCACTCCGAGGCAGGGACGGAACGACAACCGCGCGGCTTCCAGATCGAGAAGAACAAGGCCGAGAAGCCGAAAGATCCGAACCCGGAACTCGACCCCGAGAAGGCGGTGCGGCCCCGGTCGCGGCCGAAGGAACCGGACGGTTCTTTTCTCGACAGCGAGACCGTCTTCGGGATCTACGTGGCGCGCCCCGTAGCGGTCTACCCGTCACCCCGCGGGGATGCCGACCGAATCGTCGCGGTCATCGGCCACACGTCTCCACGTCTCTTGTTCGAGGAGCTCTCCTTGAACTGGGTGCCGGGTGCGGGACGAATCGTTCTGGGGGTCATGGCCGGACTGGCCGGAGCGCTGCTCTTCGTCTACCTGATCGCCCTCGCGCTCGCGTTCGGGCTCGTCGCGAGCATCACCCGAAACGTCAATCGGATGAGCCGCACCGCCGCCGCCATCGCGCGGGGGGACTTCTCCGTGCGCATCAAGACGAAATCGCGCGACCAGATCGGCGAGCTCGCCAACTCTTTCGACCACATGGCGGAATCCATCCAGCGACTCCTCCTGGACACGGCGCGAAAGGAGCGGCTCGAGGGGGAGATCGCTGTGGCCCGGACGATCCAGCAGAAGCTTCTCCCGCCCGCTTCCGCCGAGCTCGCAGGCGCCCGCGTGCTCGCGCACGTGCAGTCCGTCGCGGAGATCGGCGGCGATTACTACGACTACCTGCCGACGCCGGATGGACGCACCGCGATCGCGATCGGCGACGTCTCGGGACACGGGCTGCCGACCGGACTGCTCGTCGCGATGGCGAAGTCGGCCCTGGCGACGCTGATCGAGAGCGGACTCGCCGGGCCGGCGATCTTCACCCGCCTGAACGATCTGATTCACCGCTCGACCGACTCACGGAGTTACATGACTCTCGCGCTCTTCGTGTTCGACTCCGCCTCGAAAAGCGCCGAGCTCACCAACGCCGGGCAGCTCGCGCCGTATCGCGTCTCTCGAGCCGGGGTGACGAGCCTCTCTCTCCCCTCCTTCCCGCTCGGGGTCTCGGAGAACTCGAGCTTCGCGACGCAGACCTGGCAGCTCGCGTCCGGTGACAAGGTCGTCTTCCTGACGGATGGGTTCGTCGAGTGCACGAGCATCTCCGGCGAGCCCTTCGGTTTCGGGAGGCTCGAGGCGATCCTCGCGCGCGAGGCCGTGGCCGACGCCGCCGCGATCCGCGACGCGATCCTTCGCGAGGCAGAGGCCCACACGGGCGGCGCCCCGCCCGAGGACGACCGGACGCTCCTGATCGTGACGCTCGACTGAGAATTGTCACGGGGACAGGCCCTGCGGGCCTGCACCCGTATCCTCATTTCCCTTGCGGCGACTACCGGTCGATCTTGGGGGCCGCAGCGGTGCGCGGCAGCCGGGCGTCGTCGACCGCGCGGTTGAACTCCGCGACGTCCCGGTCGACGAGGGCGCGATATTCGCCGACGATGACGTCGAGTCTGTTCTTCAACAGGTCGTAATACGCGAGCGAGCCCGCGGTCGGCTTTGCATCGGCCGATGCAACGATTCCGGCGAGATTCGTGAAGTCGTGATCGAGCTTCGGCTCGTAGTTCAGATCATCCTCGTCCGCCTTGATATTGGGATTGATCAGTTTCTCTTCCACCGCCGTGAACTTGTCGGCCGTGGCCGCGGCGCGCTTCTTCAAGGCATCTCCTTTGCCCATCCGCTCGGCCCGCTCGCCCAGGTCCTTCATCTGTGCGCGCAGGTCGCGGATCGCGAGCACGGTCGCGTGCGTCTCCGACAGGCGGTCGCGGATCGCGGAAAGGAGTTCGTACTGCGCTTTCAGGTCTTCCGCCTTCGCAAAACCCGCGGGATGCGGCCGCACTTCGAAGGTCTCCTTGACCGAACGCCCGCCCGCCGTCAGCCGCACGCTGTAAGTGCCCGGACCGACCTTGGGGGGAGCCTTTTCGCCTTCGTTGAAGACCGCCTTCGGGACGAGTGTCGGCTTGAAGACCCGCATGTCCCAGACGAACCGGTTGACGCCCGCTTTGGGCTCGAGCGGCTTGTCCCTCTCCTTCTCCTCCTCCTCGTGGGTCGCCTGCTCCTTCAAGTCGCCCTTCGGCTCCTTCTTCTCGTTCGAAAAGGTTCGGATGACTTTGTCGCCGGCGAGGAGCTCGAGAGTGACCTTCTCCGCCTTGCCCGGCTTTTCCTTCAGCCAGTAGTTGACGATCACGCCGTTGGGGATGTTCTTGCCGACCGGGCTCCCCGGCTCCTGGTCCTCCTCGTCGGGTTTGCGAGTCTGGATTCGCACCGACGGCCGCGGCGGAAAGAGGTGCGCGGGCTCGCCGGTGACGGAATCGCTCCACCTCCGCAGCGGCGTCAGATCGTCCAGGATCCAGAAGGATCGTCCCTGCGTCGCCACGACGAGGTCGTCGTTCTTGATCGCCAGATCCGTAATCGGCACGGCCGGCAGGTTCCTCTGGAAAGGATTCCAAGAGGCGCCGTCGTCGCTCGAGACGTAGAGACCCGTCTCGGTCCCGGCGAAGAGAAAGCCTCGTCGAGCCGGGTCCTCGCGCACGACGCGTGTGAAGGCGTTATCGGGGATCCCGTGGTCGATCCGTGCCCACGTCTTTCCATAGTCGGAGGTCTTGTAGAGGTAGGGATGGAAGTCGTCGAACTTGTACCGGGTCGCGGCCACGTAGGCCGCGCCCTTCTCGTGCGGCGAGGCGTCGATCGAGTTGACCTGGATCCACTCCGGCATGCCTTTGGGCGTCACGTCCTTCCAGGACTTGCCGTTGTCTCGCGTGACGTGAACCAGCCCGTCATCGGTGCCCGCCCAGATCACGCCGGGCTCGAGCTTCGACTCGGCCAGCGCGAAGATCGTGTCGTAGACCTCGACTCCCGTCACGTCCGTCGTGATGGGACCGCCCGACTTTCCCTGCTTGGAGCGGTCGTTGCGCGTGAGATCCGGCGAGGCCTCTTCCCACGTCTCCCCGCCGTTGCGGCTGCGCAGGAGGATCTGCGACGCGTGGTAAAGAACCTTCGAGTCGTTCGGCGAGATCAGGATCGGGGCGTTCCACTGAAAACGGTACTTCAGGTCCTTCGTCGCATGGCCATCGGCGAGCTGCGGCCAGGCCATGATCTCCCTCGCCTGCTTCGTGCGGTGGTCGTATCGCGTGATCTGCCCGCCGTACTCACCGGCGTAAACGATCTGGGGATCCTGCGGATCGGGCGCGATCCAGCCGCTCTCACCGCCGCCGACGGCATGCCAGTCCGTCACGTCGATTCCCTCGCCCGCGACGCCGCTCGGGATCGCGACGTTCGAGTTGTCCTGCTGGCTTCCGTAGACCCAGTATGGGAACTGGTCGTCCGTGACGACGCGATAGAACTGCGCCGTCGGCTGGTTGTTCTGCGTCGACCAGGTGCGGCCGCCATTGAAAGTGATCGCGGCTCCGCCGTCGTTGCCGAGAATGATGCGGTCCGGATCGTCCGGGGCGATCCACAGGTCGTGGTTGTCGCCGTGCGGGACCTTGAGGTTCGAGAAACTCCTGCCGCCGTCGGTCGACTTGTGCATGTACACGTTGGGCAGGTAGACCGTATCCGCGATCTTCGGGTCGAGATAGACCCAGGAGTAATACCAGGCGCGCTCTCGGATCTTGTGCTCGTCGTTGACGTGTTTCCACTTCTCGCCGTAATCATTGGAGACGAAGAGGCCACCCTTGCCCGCCTCGATAGACGCATAGACGCGGCCCGGCTTCGCCCCGGAGGGCGCGACGCCGACTTTCCCCCAGAGACCTTCGGGAAGTCCCTCGTGCTCGGGAAGCGCAATCTTCTTCCAGTGGTCGCCCCCGTCCATCGAACGCCAGAGAGAGCTCCCGGGACCGCCGCTGACGAGCTCCCATGGATGGCGCACGACCTGCCAGAAGCCCGCGTAGAGGATCCGCGGATTGTTCGGGTCCATCGCGAGATCGGAGGCGCCCGTCCGATCGTCCACGAAGAGGACCTTCGACCAGGTCTTGCCGCCGTCCTTCGAGCGATAGATTCCGCGTTCGGGATTCGGGCCCCAGACGTGCCCCTGAGCGGCAACGTACACGACGTCGGAATCCTGGGGGTGGATGCGGATCCGCGCGATCTGCCGCGTGTCGGAGAGCCCGACGTTCTTCCAGTTCCGTCCACCGTCCGTCGATTTGTACACGCCGTCGCCGTGAGAAACGTTGCCGCGAATGTGAGCCTCTCCCATCCCGACGTACACGACGTTCGGGTCCGACTCGGAAACCGCGATTGCGCCAACCGATCCGGTCTTGAACGTCTTGTCGGAGACCGACTCCCAGTTCGATCCGCCGTCGGTCGTTTTCCAGACGCCGCCGCCCGTGCCGCCGAAGTAGTAGGTCAGAGGCTGCCGCCGAACGCCTGCGACCGCGATCGAACGGCCACCCCGATAAGGGCCGATGCATCGGAACTCCAGACCCGGAAAAAGATCGGCGAACGATTTGTGCTCCTCTCCGCTTGCCGGTCGAGCTTTCTTTGCCGCCTCCGCGGAAAAGAGCGGCCAGAAGACGAGTACTGCCCCGAAACAGAGGGCCTTAACCTGAGACTTCACGCCGTCCTCCCGGAAATCATCGGTTTTTTTGCGCCGGGAGTATATCGGCGCCAAATTTCGAGGCGCGAGTCGAGCGGGCAGTGGGGTCAGGTCTCCACTTGCCACATGCGGGGTCAGGTCTTTTTAGCGCCAGTGCCCCTCGACCCAGTACCAGCCATGGCGCGTGTGGCGCCAGTGTCCCGACACCCACCGCGCGTGTGCCCGCGGCCGGAGCTCCCAGCGTCCTGGCACCCACACGTAGTGCGCCCCGTCCCAGTGGTAGTAGCCGCGGATCCAGATGTGGCCAGGCGACGGCGCCACCGGGCGCCTCTCCACGCGAATCCGGGGCGGCCGGATCCGGACGTACACCGGATCGGCCGCGATCGGGGCAGACCCGAGGAAAAGCGCCACGAGACCGGCCGCAGACCAGAGAAGAGAGGGTTTCTTCATCTCGATTCCTCCCGGATCAAAGCGCTCTTGCAACGACTTTGCCGAGAGTCTCGGCGTCGATGTTCCCGCCGGAGAGGATCACCGCGACCTCGCGCCCGGCGAGCTCCTTCGAAAGCCGCCGCAGGCCCGCGAGCCCGGCCGCTCCGGCCCCTTCGGCGAGGTTGTGCGTCGTCGAAAGGAGGAGGCGCACCGCTTCGGCGATCTCGGACTCGCTCGCCGTGACGAAGCCGGACAGGCCTTCTCGAAGGGCGGGGAAGGTCAGCTCGTACGGCTGCCGGGTCGCGAGGCCGTCGGCAAACGTGTCCGCCGAGTCGCGGGTCATGACGCGTCCCGCGTGCCACGAGTCGTGGATGGCCGCGGCGCGCTCCGCCTGGACCCCGTAAACGCGCACGTGGGGCGCGATCTCGCGGACGACGGTCAACGCGCCGACCGACTGCGAGCCGCCTCCGACCGCGACCACGATCGCCTCGATCTCCGGCCGCGCCTCGAATATCTCCAGGGTGAGGGTCGCGGCGCCGGCGACGACGAGAGGGTCGTTCGTCGAATGCACCATCGTCAGGCCGCGCTCGCGGACGAGCCGCTCCGCGACTTCGACGGATTCGTCGTAGTCGCGCCCTTCTTCGACGAGCTCCGCGCCGAAGCCGACCATCGCGGCGTTCTTCTCGGGGTTGTTTCCGACGGGGACGCACACGGTGACGGAAACTCCGAGAAGACCTCCCGCCCAGGCCAGCCCCTGACCCCAGTTACCGCGGGTCGCGCCGATGATGCCCCGTTCCCGGGCTTCGGCCGGTAGCGCGGCGAGGGCCGACATCGCGTTTCGCGCCTTGAACGAGTTCGTCGGGTTGTGGTTCTCGTGCTTGACCCAGACGCGAATTCCATTCCCGACGGCTCGATCGAGAGGCGCGTACTTGCGGAGCGGCGTCGGCGGGAGATAGGGACGGATGCGCTCCCGCGCCTCGAGAACGTCGTGGAATTCGATCGGCCACGTGCCGGAGTTCATCGCGTGACAATATAGATTGCTCCGGAAAACCCTCGATGCCGTCTCGCCGAAAGAAGAAGAAGGGGGCCGAGCCCGCCTCGCGTGGTCTTGCCGCCGGGGAGCTCGGGGCGCGGGAGTCCCCCGCGGAGGTCCAGAAACTGGAACGCACGATCGAATCGGACGGAGGCTCCGTCCTGGGGTCCTATCGTGACCCGATCGGCGCAAAGTGGCAGGTGCTGGCCGGTCTCCCCATCGACAAGGTCGCGCCGACCCCGTTTCAGCGGGACGTTTCGCCCGCCCACGTCGGCCGGCTGGCCGCCGTGATCGACCGGCTGGACCGGTTTCTCGATCCGATCATCGCCGTGCGCGGGCCGGACGGATCGTACTGGACTCCCAACGGTCATCATCGACTCTCGGCGCTCCGGGCGCTCGGCGCGAAGTCGGTCACGGCGCTCGTCCTGCCCGACCCGGAACTCGCCTACAAGATCCTGGCCTTGAACACCGAGAAGGCGCACAACTTGCGCGAAAAGGCGCTCGAGACGATCCGGATGGCGAGGGACCTCGCGGAGAAGCGGCCGTCCGCGGCCGAGAAGGACTATGCGCTCGAGTTCGAGGAGCCGGCGTTCCTGACGTTGGGTCTCTGTTACGAGGAGAATGG
>Ga0207684_10004373_pt1 | contig 13344 bp, 17 predicted proteins | sample KBSK5501metaG_FD_184342 | JGI IMG/M metagenome (GOLD analysis project Ga0207684, IMG submission 184342) | Corn, switchgrass and miscanthus rhizosphere microbial communities from Kellogg Biological Station, Michigan, USA - KBS K5-50-1 metaG... | ecosystem: Host-associated > Plants > Roots >...
GCGAGCATTGAAATGCGTGAGCGGCGATCCGATATGCGACCTGCAAGCCAGAGTGCAAACAGCCGACCGAGCACGCTCAGGGCGATGAGGTGGCCAACGGCCTGCGGAGACAGTGTGCCTCGCTCAACGAGATAGAGGGGGTACAGGAAGACGAGCACGCCGGTCTGAATGCCCATCACCGCAGCGTTGGTGCAACACATCAGCACGAAGCCCGGGACGCGTGCGAGATGCCGAATGGGGCGGCATTCGGACGTCATAGTCGCCGCAACGGACGGCGCGGCTTCCGGCAGCCCGAACCAGCCCACTACGAGCGCGGCCATCAGCATGCAGCTCGCCTCGAGGACGAACGGACTCGTGGACCCACTGTGTGCGTAGACCCAACCGCCGGCGGCGCTGCCGACCAGTAGCCCAAGCGTCTCGGCCATTAGGAGCCGGCTGATCGCACGGCCACGGCTGCCAGCGCGACTGACCATCGCAGTGGTCGCAACGGTGGCGAACATCGCCCAACCCATGCCCGCGCACGCGCGAGCCGTGAGGAACGGAACGTACTGGACGACCACGATCGAAGCGACATCGCACGCGGCGATGACGAGCAAGCCGGCAACGCTCAGGCGGAGCCGGCCGACACGATCGAGCAGGTAGCCTGTCGGTAGGTTCGCGACCCATTTGCCCGCGCCGAACACCACGGGGATCAACGTCACCATTCGATAGTTAGCAGCGAATACGTCACGGAGGTACAACGGCAGAGAGGGACGAAGTACGCCCTGTCCGAGATTAAAGAGGAACGCGGCTCCGAGGATTCCGAAGCCGGCGCGCCAATCCGCGCGAGCCTCGGTTAGCCGCTCCCGTTTGTCTTTTTCAGGCAAGTGCAATACTCGCCGCTTCCGTCCGAGTGCGGTCTCCGGACCACCGTCCGCCGACGGAGCTCCAGTTCGTTCCTAAGGCGGGTCAACGCCGCGATCCGCTCAGTGGACTCAGCGATGCGGTCGTCGAGTACTCGCAGCAGCCGGCGTCGCCTGCTGCCGTTCGAACTCTTGACGATCCCGCTGATGGCGCCGAGCGTCAGTCCGAGAGCCTTGGCGTCTCGAATGAAGCTCAGGCGGCCGAGATCCGTCCCGCAGTAGACGCGATAGCCGTTCGGGCGGCGGTTCGCCGCTGGCAGGATGCCGCGACGTTCGTAGAAGCGCAGGGCCTTGATCGAGAAGCCGGAACGGCGAGATGCCTCGCCTATGGTCATGAGGCTGCCAGACTGTTGCTTCGGCTGGTTCATGATCGCCGGCATGGTAAAGCCTCCTCCTGAGGGGACAGTCAAGCCGCGCTATTCAAGAACAGTTCGGGAGCCGAACCGCCATTGTGTTAGCTTCCCGCCGACGAAGACCCTCGACCGTTCCCACCAGGAGGCTGCTTATGCCCGCCTTCGCCGTCCAGGATGCTGATTTCAAGGCCAGCGTACGCCGGAGCTTCGACAGCCTCACGCTCATGCGAACTGTCGGCGCGCGACTTCAGAATGTCGCTCCCGGGGAAGTCGAAATCGCCCTACCGTTTCGGGAGGATCTTACGCAGCATCACGGTTACGTCGCAGGCGCAGTGCTCACGGCGATCGTCGATGTCGCCTGCGGCTATGCGGCGATGACGCTCATGCCAGCCGGCGCATCGGTGTTGACGATCGAGTACAAAGTGAACTTTCTTTCGCCGGCTCTGGGCGATCGGATGATCGCGCGTGGGAGGGTGGTCAGGCCCGGACGCACCGTCACCGTTTGCTCGGGTGACGTTGTCTCGATTGCCGGTGGGGACGAGAAGGTCGTGGCAACGATGCTGGCGACGATGGCGACGGTGAGCTATGCGCGTGAGGACGTGGCAGAGCGACGGAGGGACATGACCAGTGTCCGCGGTCACGCGGTTGGTTCGCATGATCGCAAAGCCTCGACGCGGAACCGGTGGTGCGTCTGCGGAGCTCTGCGGCGACGGTTCACTGCGCTTGCATGAACCGGCGTGGTAGCACCATGAGGCTCGCCGCCGGTCTCAGGGCCGGCGGCGAGCAGGATTCGCACCCCGCGAGCCCGGGCAGCTTACGCCCTAGCCGCGAAGCCCTGCGGCGCGAGGCGGAACGCCTTGGCAAACTTCCTCGCGAAGACTTGGTACCCGATCACGAATACCAGCTCCAGGACGTCCGCCTCCGAGAAGTGCTCCCGAACCCTGGCAAAGCATGCGTCCGAGACCTCTCGGTCATCGGCGACGATTTCCTCAGCGAGCTCGAGGGCGGCCCTTTCGCGTGCTGTGAAACGGTCGGTCGCGCGCCAGTCGGGCAGCGCGGCCAGCGTCGCCTCGTCGATGTCCTCCTTCACGCCGACGGCGTGACGTACGTCGAGCTTTACGTCATGAGCTAGTGGCGCGCCGCAGGGGATGTTTTGCCCGCGCCACCTAACTGAGTGGATGCTTCTCCGAATCAACCCGGACGCAGTCCGGGAAGCATGCCTCTGATCGTTTCCGCATGCTCGCGGACCAGATCCAGAAACGGTCCGAGCGCGGGGCCCTCCCGCCCGGCAGGCCAGACCATCACCAGAGGGATGCGAACGGTGTCGGGCTGAACGGGCCGCAAGACGATACCGCTACCGCGCAGGTTGCTCACGCAGGCGGGAACGAGCGCGACGCCTTCGCCGGCATCGACCAGCGTCAGGACGGTCTGCATCATGTCGGCCTCGTCGACTACGCGTGGCGTGAAGCCGGCGCGGCTGCAGAGGCTGACGATCGCATCGAAGAGCTCCGGTGCCCCGGCACGATGGAACAAGACGAAGGGTTCGTCAGCTAGCTGCTCCACGGACACGACGGCGCGAGCAGAGGTCCGATGCCCTTTCGGGAGGACGGCAAGCAGTGAATCGCGGTAGAGGCACTCGGATCGAAGCCAGGTCTCGTCCGTCGCCGAGATAGGCCGGGTGAACCCGACGTCGAGTCGGCCGGCTCGGAACTCGTCGATCTGAGGCGCCGGCGCCATCTCGCGCAGCGTCAGGCGAACGCCAGGGAAGCGTCGCCGGTAGTCGCGGATGATCCGGGGTAAGAAGAACGCGGTCGCTGAGCCCAAGAAGCCCACGGACAATGACCCAATCTCGCCTCGCGCCGCCCCACGAGCCAGCTCGACGGAGCGGTCAGCGTGCGCCAGAATTTCTTTGGCTTCCTTCAGGAACACCTCCCCTTCCGACGTCAGGCGCACGCTTCGAGAGTTGCGCGTCAGAAGTCGGACGCCCAGCTCGCGCTCGAGGTCGGACACGGTCTGGCTGAGCGCAGGTTGGACGACGTGCAGCCGGCGGGCCGCCTCGCGGAAACCCTTCGACTCCGCCACCGCCCGGAAGTAGCGCAGGTGTCTCAGTTCCATAGCACTTCAGTGATCGCGTCTCGCGATCACTTCGATCGAAACATACTACGCCACGATCGTTGGTCGCTCCGGCATCGTAAGCGTGTCCGAAACACAGCATTGGCGAGGCGACCGATGACTCAGCGCGAGAGGAAAGCTTGGAACGCAGCTAAGAACAGGAGAGAGCTTATCGAGGCGGGATTCAGCCGGCGCGATCTGTTCAAGATGGGGCTTTTGACCGGCGCTGGCTATCTGGTGGCGAAGGGTGGTCTGGATGCCCGGGCCGACGAGCAAACCCAGCTAAGAGGAGGACAGAGCATGATCTTCATGGTCCCCAAATTCACTGGCGCGGCCTACTTCGCCGCGACCGAGAAAGGTGCCAAAGAAGCAGTGGTCGAGCTGAAGGGGAAGGGCGCGGCCATCGACTTTCTCTACACGGGACCGAGCGTCGCGAATACCGACGAACAGATGCGCATGATCGATGACCTGGTGGCGCAGAAGCCGGATGCCATCATCATCGCGGCCAGTAACGCCGACGCGATCGTGCCCGTGGCCAAGAAGGCGAAGACCTCGGGGATCAAGGTCATCACCTATGACGGCGACGTAGCCGATCCCACCGCGCGTCAGTGGTTCGTGAACCAAGGGACCTTCACACTGGCGGGGGCAGCGCTCGTCGACGTGGTGGCCGAACAGGCCGGGGCGCGCGCGCGCTTCGCCGTCGTGAGCACGGATCCCGGAGCGTTCAGCCAGAACTCCTGGATCGCCGCCATGAAGGCGCAGATGCAGGCGAAGTACCCGAAGATGCAGCTGGTCGACATCCGCTATGGGATGGGCAAGCCCGAGGAGTCGTTCAGTGTGGCCCAGGACTTGATCAACAAGTACCGGGGGCAACTCGACGCAATCGTCGCTCCCACGGTGGTCGCACTTCCCAAGGTGGCTGAAGCAGTGGAGCAGGCGGGGCTCGCGGGCAAGATCGTCGTCACCGGGATGTCCACACCCAACGACATGAAGGAGTTCGTCAAGCGGGGCACGGTGAAGACCGTCGTGCTCTGGAATCCAGTCGACTTGGGCTACCTGGCCGTCTACGTGGCTCAGGCCAGTCTGGCGGGCACCCTCAAGGACGATGCGACGCAGGCGAAGGTGCCGGCAGGACGGTTGGGCACGCGCGACGCGGTCGCATCGCTCGAGGACATCACAGCCAAGGGTCCGCTCACGCTGAAGAACGTGATCGTGTTGGGGAATCCGTTCCGGTTCACGAAGGACAACATCGACCAGTTCAACTTCTAAGCCGGGAACGGCGGGAAACGATGCTGGGCATGCGCAAGGGGGGAGGAGAAGGAATGGACGCCTCCTCCTCCCCTCAGCCTGCGGCCCGAGGATCTTTAAACTTAGACGAATTACTGAGGGCGCGCCGCCTAATCGAGAGGCCCACGCGCGTTCCCATCTTGAAGGAGGATTTCAATGCCGAAGTTCCAAGGAAAAGTCGCTGTCGTCACGGGCGGCAGTAGCGGTATAGGCCTCGCCACCGCCAAGCGCTTCGTCGAAGAAGGCGCGTTCGTCTACATCACCGGGCGCCGCCAGACGGAACTGGACAAGGCGGTATCGCTGATCGGCCACAGCGTCACCGCAGTGCAGGGTGACGTGTCCGACCTCGCCAATCTCGACCGGCTCTACGCCAAGGTCGCCAGCGAGAAGGGCAAGATTGACATCCTGTTCGCCGGGGCGGGCATCGTCGATCCTGAGCCGCTCGCCGAGACGACGGAGGAAAGCTTCGACAAGGTCTTTGCGATCAACACGCGCGGCCTGGCCTTCACGGTCAAGAAGGCCCTGCCGCTTCTGAATGACGGCGGGGCGATCATCGTGATCACATCGATCGCCGAGAACAAGGGCATCCCCGGCTTCACCGCCTACAGCGCCACTAAGGCGGCAGTCCGCTCCTTCGTCCGCACCTGGACGGCCGAGTTGAAGGACCGCCGCATCCGCGTCAATGCGATCAGCCCAGGTCCGATCGACACGCCGATCTTCGACCAGCAGGCGCCGACCAAGGAAGGGGCCGACCAGGCCCGAGCCCAGTTCGCCGCGGCGGTTCCGTTTGGGCGGCTCGGCCGCCCGGAGGAGATCGCGTCGACCGCCTTGTTTCTTGCGTCTGACGAAGCAAGCTTCATCGCAGGCGTAGACCTCCCGGTCGATGGCGGCATGACCGCGATTTGAGATTGGCGGCTGCCGCCCTCCGGCGCGTCCAGGCCGATTGCTCGATCGAGATCGCGACCAACGCCTATAGCGTGCCGTGGCGGCTGATCGGCGAGACGGTGCGCGTGGTCGTCGCCGGCGGCCGCTGCAGGAATACGAGCAGCTGGTTGGAGGAGGCTGGTGATGGCGGTCGATCACGACGGCCTGATCGGCATGTTGACCCGGCTCAAGCTGACGGCGATCCGCGACCAGCAGCTACGCCGACATCGAGGCAGCCGCAGGGGCTGGTGAAACGTGCCCAATAATGTGCCCGCGACGACCTGTACGCGAAACAAAAGCAGCCAACGCCACCCAACGATGCAGGTAAAAACCCCTCGGCAAATCGGCGATCTGCCGGGGGTCCAACAGCGTGCCGGTCTCATAACCCAAAGTTCGCTGGTTCAAATCCTGCCGCGGATATGAACGAGCGAATTTCAAGCTGCGTGTTTTAGTCGCGTGCCCTTGTTGCGGCTATGCTGCTGTGCAACTGCGCGAGCACCCTAGCGAAAACGTGATCGTGACTCAAACACGGGTTCGAGTCCCGTTCGGACGTCGCGATGACTTAAGTCGCCAATCGGCCTCCTTCGAACCGTAGCCATGAACTCCTGTGGTAGGCAGCGACACCCTCGTTTTCCGTGCCGCCCATGCCGGAGAGCGCTTCGTCGGCATACTGGTCCTCAGCCGCGATGACCCAGCCGTGCTGGTTCGCGGAGCGTTACGTTCTCATCGCTTCCTACACAGCTCTGCCAGCAGCCGTAGCTTCGTGCACTTCGTCCAACTTGCCCGTCCGTACGTCGTAAATGTATCCGTAGATCGGAATGGACCGGGGAATCAACGGGTGGTTCCGAATGCGCCTCACGTCGGCGAGGACCGCCGCGGCATTATCCTTCATCGTGAGCCAATCAATGAACTCGCCCTCCGTCGATCCGGGGCCCTTCCCGACATCGCGAAAACCGCTGGGCGTGAGCTCAGCGGTCTCGAGGCTGCTGGCCAGGAGATTCCGCATCACCTCGTCCGTGAAGAACAGCATGCCGCAGTCGGTGTGGTGGATGACGAAAAACTCATTGGTGCCGAGCAGTTTGTAGGAGATGACCAGCGAGCGGAGCGCGTCGTTGCTCGCGCGCCCGCCGGCGTTGCGAATCACGTGGGCATCGCCCTCCGCGAGTCCTGCGTACTTGGCCGGATCCAGCCGGGCGTCCATGCACGTGAGAATCGTAAAATGACGCGCCGGGGGTATGGTCAGCTTGCTCTTCGCGCCAAACGTCGCCGCGTAACTGGCATTCGCCTTCTGAACTTCTGACAGCACGCTCATCGTCGTCCTCCTTGTTCCACGAACACCCGAGCTCGACGTCTGCTCTCCTCGCTGCTGACGCCAACGCCCCCGATGGCCAGACTTGGTCACCCGGGGGCGTTGTATTTTCACCGCGACTTGCGGCCTGAGGCTGAATCCTCCTTCAGGCTGGAGCAATTGCGACTTTATCGGGAACTCAGGCGCGCCATGTATAGATCCTGGTGATCGGCGATGTCAAGGGCTCACCCCTTTTGGGTCCCCCCTTTCGCAAACTCTCTCTGGTCGGCTCGCGAGAACGTTCGCCGGTCCATTTCAGCCGCCAACCTAGATTGGTGCCCGACTCAGACGAAGACGACCGCACTCGGTATTATTCTGTCCGTGGCCAAAGTTCGAGTTGTTGAGGCCTTAGTGCATCCGAGTCATGCGGCGTAACGTTATGATTCGGTCTCTTAATCAGCGGGTCCAAGGTTCGAGTCCTTGACGGCCCACCAATCGAATCGGGCGCTTCCGAGACACCGGGAGCGCCCGATTTGGTTTTGGTGCGGTGACGCGCCGGATCTCGGCGACAATCTTCCCCGCCAGGCAGCCGTCGCGATACTCGTCGTCGACCTTGTTGAGCGCGAAACCGACGTGGACCAGGACCTGAGGGCAAGCCTCTTGGACAATGTCCTCTATCCCTTCTGGCCCGATAATCGCGTACACGAACCGATAGACGATCGGCGAGACACGCTCCACGAAGTCCACGATGCCCGCGGGCATCACCTCTGGAAGCGCGGTGGAGCACGAGGACGTCGACGCGACGCCGACGTTGTCGGTTGTCCTGTCGGGACGGTGATGTCGCGACTGTCTAGGGGGCGAGCGCAGCTCCGAGCCGCCCTCTTGGATGCTGCGCGCGCGCACGGCTACGCGCCCGAGACGCCATGAACTGTCAGGACTTTCTCGCCCAGCTGCATCCGTACGTTGCCGTGACGGGATAGGAGCGATATCCCACCGAAGCCGCGCCGTCAGATCATATTGCTCTGGGAGTTCCTTTCGGATAGGCTGCGCTTCAACGTCAGGGATGCCCACGAGGGCCCAGGGAAGGCGGTGCGAAACCGCCGCGACCCCGTCACTGTAATCGGGGACGAAACCCGCAAGTGTCACTGGCCGCGAGGCTGGGAAGGCGCGGGGAGTAGGACGATCCGAGAGCCAGGAGACCTGCCCGGACGCTGACCACCTCAACCCAGTCTTCGAGGGAGGACTTGGACGATGTCGGAACGCGACCACAACCTCGGTACGCAGAAGTTCCCCGAACAGATCGAGCTCTGTGGCGTGTGCGGTCGCCGTGTGCATCGGCTCCCACCTGCTGAGACACGGCTCTATTGCGAAAAGTGCGGTCAAGCGCAGACGCAGCCGACAGTCATTTACCGACGCGTGACGCTATGAAGCCCTTCGCTGACGTCCGGTCGCTAGCCGCGCTATGGATCGCAACGTTGGTGACGCTCAGTGCGGGGCTAACGACAACATACACTTGCGTCGTGCCATTCGCAGCAGTAAGTGTCGCCGCCGCGATGACGCTGTCCAGCCGCCAGGCGTTGGTTTGCACGGTGGCGGTCTGGTTCGCGAATCAAGCGGTGGGTTTTGCCGTGATGGGCTATCCGTGGACGCTCAACACGGTCGGGTGGGGCGTCGCCATAGGCGCGGCGGCGATCGCCGGAACATTCGCCGCGCAGTCGACGCTGCGAGGCCTGAAAGGCTTGCGTTCACGCACGAAGACGGTGACAGCGTTCCTGATAGCGTTCGCAGTCTACGAATCGACACTTTACGCTGCCGCCCTCTCAATGCTTGGGGGAGCGGGGGCCTTTGCACCGGGCATCATCGGGCAAGTGCTTGTCCTGAACGTCGTGGCGCTCATGGGGTTGTGGGGCCTGAACCAACTCCTGGCGGCGATGCTCTCGAATTACCGCCGCCGCGCTGCGGCGACGCCGGCCCGCTTCGCGTAGGGCTGGCGCGAAGAGGTTCGCGCGTGGGCTATCGCATCGCGTCGTTACTCCCATCTGCGACGGAGATCGTGTGCGCGGTCGGCGCCGAGGCCGATCTCGTCGGAATCTCGCATGAGTGCGACTTCCCGGAGAGCGTGCGTGGTCTTCCGGCGCTGACTCGCGCGCGATTGCGGCCGGTCAGAGGCAGCCGTGAGATCGATCGAGACGTTCGCTCGATCCTCCAGCAGGCGCTCGCGGTCTACGAGATAGAGCTTGCGCGGCTGGAGGCAGTACGGCCCGATGTGATCGTCACGCAGGATCTGTGCGACGTCTGCGCGGTCTCTTTCAGCGATGTCTGCGCGGCCACGGCCAAGCTGGTTCATCAGCCGACTCGTGTCGTCAACCTACATCCAAGGCGTCTCGACGACATCTGGGACGATGTCCTTCGCGTCGCTGATGCGCTCGGCCGCACCTCGAATGGTATCGACGTCGTCGCCGAGCTTCAGCGGCGCGTCACAGACATCACAGAGCGAAGCGCAGCCTCGGGACATCGACCTAGGGTGGTCTCCATTGAGTGGCTCGACCCCGTGATGATCGGTGGGATGTGGATGCCTGAGCTGATCGAACGAGCGGGTGGAGTTCCACTAGGAACAACGCCGGGTGATCATGCGCCGACATTGACGAGGAATGCGTTGCGCGCACTTACTCCAGACGTCGTCTTGATCAATCCATGTGGCTTTCCGCTTGATCGGACGCTCGAGGAGATTTCGTTGCTGGCCACGGCGCTGCCCTGGGACGCTTGGCCCGCCGTCCTCAGCGGGCGTGTCTACGTCGTTGATGGCAATGCTTACTTCAATCGACCGGGTCCGCGGATCGTCGAGTCGCTGGAAATCCTCGCGGCATGTCTGAATCCGAAGGCATTCGAGGATTTTCGTCGGAAGCACGCCACCTCTATCGTTCGAGTGGACCAGAATCTGGGTCAGCATCCCGAGTTTCGGCTTCAAGGTGGCTTCTAGGATTGGATAACGAGCGACTGCGCACGCCACTCGCCCAGCGGGGCGCGGGGGCACCGGTCTTGCGTCCTGACACCAGGCTACTGATCGGCGTGAGTCCCCTCGGCGACGTCCCCGGCGTCGTCGTCGGCATTCTTTTGGGCGAAGTTGTAGAGCATCACAAGGATGGGCAGGAGATACATATGGCCGCTGATCCACATGATTCCGCCTGCTGCCGCTTGCTCCTCCACCGCATTCACCGCGAGTCGACGCGCGGTTTCGTCGTAATGCGGGTAGAAGCTGCGCTCGGGAAGAGTCAGCATCGCGCCAAGGGCCGTGTTCTGAGCCGTCGCGGCGATCAGATAGAGGAGTTCGAATCCGAGGTGCGCACGCGGACCCAGCCGCGGGGCCGGACGCACGATCGGCCACCAAAACAGGAGTGCGGTGGTGAAGAAGGCGACGTGCTCCACAACATGAACGATCTCGTGCTCGAGAGCGAGCTGGTATAGAAGCGGCACATGCCACGCCCACAGGTCCACCACGTAGACGAGCCAAGCGACGGGCAGGGACGTGAGCACCCCGAGGGCAATGCGGAAGCGCGCGCCCATGGTCAAGGGCGACGCCAGGAAGCGACGGACCCTGCGAGGAACACCCCAGAGCACCACCGGGAGAGGATTACCCAGCACGACGAGCGGCGCCGCCAGCATCGTGAGCAGGGGTGCTGCACCATGTGCACCGGGAAGAGTTCATCGGCAAGGTCATCGATGGGCGACAGGACAGCTGCCGCGATTGCTGCAAGTCCGAGCCCATAGAGCGCTAGCCGCCACCGGGACGGAGGATGGCCGATACGGCCCAGGCGCAACCAGCCGCGTGCGTAGAGAGCTCCAACGCACACGAGCACGAACGCCAAGGCAACCTTCAGCATGGGAGGATCATCGTATCTCCGCCGCACATGGAGGGCGACGGACCAACCGATTCGCGCACGCGCGTGGTGGCAATGCACTTGTGATCGAGGTGCGTGGGAGGTACGGTGGCGAAGAAGGAGCCGCGATGTTTGGGCTCGGGTCGCAAGAGCTTCTCGTCATCCTCGTCATCGTCCTGATCCTCTTCGGCGGTAGCCGCCTCCCGGAGCTGGCGCGTTCCCTGGGCTCGAGCATCCGGGAGTTCAAGAAGGGCCTCGACGCCGGCAAGTCGGAGTCGGACGGCGCGACAGAGGCTCAGGCGAAGACCGATCCGCCAACGCCCGCGGGGTGTCGGTCTTGCGGAGCCGCCCTCGCCACCGACTGGAGCCATTGCCCTCGCTGCGGGACGGCTATCGTCGAGCGCAACTTCGGGACACCCGACGCGGCGAAGGGCGGCGAGACGGCGACACGCACCGACGTCGACGCGCGCGTCGGTCCGAAGAACGGAGCCGCCCGCGATGTTTGAGCTAGGCGGCAGCCTGCAGGAGATCCTTCTCATCCTGGTGGTCGCGCTCCTGGTGGTTGGCCCGAAACGGCTGCCCGAAGTCGGGCGGATGCTGGCGCGGGCGCTGAGGGAGTTGCGAAGCGCCAGCGATGAGTTCCGCTCGACGCTGGAAACGCACCTCGAGATCAATCAACCCGTCGTGAGGCCGCTTCCCGTCCAGCCAGACAGAGGCATGACGTCGGCATCGATCGCCGGCGAACCCGTGCCAGCCGCGACGCTCCAGCCGCCGGTCGGTGAGCCGGTTGACGACGAAGCCTCGACGCCGTACGTCGCGCAGCGCGGAGGACGGCTGTTCCACCGGCGAGAATGCCCCTGGGCGTCGCGCATCAGCCGCAACGACCGCGTGGGGCTCCCAGCCGCGGCCGACGCCGAGCGAGAGGGGTTCGTCTCGTGTCCGGCGTGTGAGGACGACCGGGAACTCACTCCTTATTCGACGGACTCGACGAAGAGCTCGTTGGTGTCGTCCTCGAACCCGTAGAGTTCGGCGTAGCGCCCCCAGTCGATCGGTAAGCTTAGTCGCGAGGTTCGTGCCCCAACCAAGCCAGGGGAGTGACCGAGCGTGAAAAGAATCGTCAGCATCGACCCGGCCTGGGGCATCACCGTCGTACGGATTTCGACCGGACTCATTTTCGTTGTCCACGGAGTCCAGAAATTTGCTACTGGACTCGGTGGTGTGACGGCGTTCTTCGCGAAAATTGGGATCCCTGCGCCTGATGTGATGGGCCCATTCGTCGCCATCTTGGAGCTTGTTGGCGGTATCCTGCTCATCGTCGGCCTCGCGACCCGCTGGATTGGTCTCCTCTTCGCCATCGAGATGCTCGTTACGACGCTATGGGTCCAGATTCCAAGTCGAGGATGGACTGCAAGCGACCTCGATCGAGCCTTGCTGGCGTCGAGCCTGCTGCTGGTGCTTGCCGGTGGCGGGAGGGCGAGCGTCGATGCGATTTGGCTCGAGAAAGATCAACAGGCCGAGGCTCGACGACCGTAACCTCAACACAACGAAGCGGCAGTCGCCTTACCTGTCCACCGTCTATCTTGGCGAGGGCAGGTCACTGCGTATTGGTGCCCAATTGGTGCCGGCGCTTCGTTGCGGCGGGCGTCGCCGCCGGACTGAAGGACTTGGTCACCGCGTCGGGATGGCGCGCGAGATCGCCATCCCGACGGACTCGACACGGTCCGGCCGTGTTGTACGGCGCGCAGGTCTCGATTCACACTCCGGCGTTGTTGAACGCGATGCGATCGTTGCGGCGTCCTTTCGCAGAAGCGGGCGAATACCTGCCGTCGACCACGACGCGCCGCAACCGATCGGCGTAGCGCGCAAAAGCAGGCACACCATGCGCCCGATGCCGCGAATGACGAGCTCGGTATAACGCCATGGGGTCAAATGCGGCCTTTACCGAAGGGGTTTTTATGTGACGAACGGCAGGGCGCCGATCCAGCCCGTTACCTCGCTTACAATGGTCCGCCGCAGAGGCGGCGAGTCTTGATGAGCGAGGTGCCGCGATGGAACTGTTCGAGGCGCTGTACACGACGCGCGCGATGCGGCGGATGCAACCGCGCGACGTCCCCGACGACCTGATTCCGCGGCTCCTCGACGCCGCGATTCGCGCGCCGAGTGGCGGCGGGTTTCAGAACTGGTCTTTCATCATGATCCGCGACCGCGAGATGAAGGCGTATCTCGGCACGCTGTTCGAGGGAGACATCGTCGCCGCGCGGGCGGGGCGATATCGGCCGATGGAAGAGGCCATCGCGCGCGGGGAGCGTAGCGAGAGGCTCGACGCGCACGCCGCCTTCGTGCGGTCCATGCTTCACTTGTCCGCGCACTTCGCCGAGGTGCCGCTCCTCATCGCGGCCCTCATCCAGTCGGGGGAGAATGCGATCTGGCCTGGAGGATCGATCTATCCGGCCGTATGGAGTCTCCAGCTCGCCGCGCGGGGACATGGGCTCGGCAGTGTCCCCGTGGGCAGCCTCGCGCGGCATCAGGCGGAGATCTTCCCGCGTCTCGGCGTACCCGAGAACGAGGGATGGATGCTCGCGAGCATCGTCGCCCTGGGA
>Ga0207684_10004374_pt1 | contig 13343 bp, 12 predicted proteins | sample KBSK5501metaG_FD_184342 | JGI IMG/M metagenome (GOLD analysis project Ga0207684, IMG submission 184342) | Corn, switchgrass and miscanthus rhizosphere microbial communities from Kellogg Biological Station, Michigan, USA - KBS K5-50-1 metaG... | ecosystem: Host-associated > Plants > Roots >...
CCGACGCGGTCACCACCGAGCAGAGCTCGAAGCGCTCCCGCATCACCCGAGCGAACGGAAACGGGACCCGGTTGGCGTCCGTGAAGCGCAGGTCCGAAAAGCCCGGCCCCACCTCGGCCGCCCAGGCCCGGGAGCGCGGGTACTGAGCGCCCAGGAAGGCGGACAGGCGCTCGAGGCCGAGCCGGCGCCGCGCGGCCCACGACTCGGGCGCGCCGTCGGCGCGGAAGAAGGCCTCGTCGGAGTAGCTGTGGGGCCTCACCCAGCGGGCGAGCCGCCGGTAGAGCATCGGGGTCAAGGACCGAGCCGGCCAGGTCTGGAGCACGATCATGACCTTGCGGGACACGATCCCCACCGTGAACAGGACGGGCACGAGAGCCAGCAGCAGGGCCACGGGTACGTCGCTCATCGGCGATCCCCTCCTCCGGTCCGGATCGAACCGGCCTCGGTCGGTACTCGCGAGACATCCGCCAGCAAGGCCTCGAAGCGCTCCACCACGCGGTCCCAGTGCAGGTGAGCCACCGACTCCCGGACATGCTGGCGCATCCGGTGGAGCCGCTCGGGCGAGGCCGCGAGCGCGACCGCGCCCTCGACGAACGCGCGGGCGTCGCCGCAGGGCACGAGAGTCCCGGTTTGACCCGGCCTGACGTGCATGCGCGCGGCCGCGTAGTCGTAGGCGACCACGACGAGCCCGCTCGCCAGGGCCTCCAGGGTCACGTTGCCGAAGGTCTCGGTCTCGCTGGGAAACAGGAACAGGTCGGCGGAGGCGAAGTGCGCGGCGAGCGGCTCCCCCGTGAGCATCCCGGTGAAGAACAGATCGGGATTGGCCCGCTCGAGCGCGCCCCGCGACGGCCCGTCCCCCACGATGACGAAGCGACACGGGCGCACGACCTGCTGCATGGCCCGGTAGGCGGCGATGGCCAATCGGATGTTCTTCTCGGGGGCGACGCGACCGACACAGAGAATGACGGGGTCGGCGTCCGACACGCCCCACGCCCGCCGGAGGGAGGCGCTCCGGCGCGCCGGGGTGAACAGCCGGCCGTCCACGCCGCGGCCGAGGACGCTGACGTTCTGGAATCCGACGCGGCGGAGCTGATCCCGAAGGTCGTCGGTCGGCACCACCGTGCCGGTGGCGCGGTTGTGAAAGCGGCGAAGATAGCGGGCGACGATCTGCTCGACCCAGCCGGCATGGTAGTGCTTGGCATAGACGTGGAAGTTGGTGTGGAAGCCTCCGAGAACCGGGAGTCCGAGCCGGCGGGCCGCGCGCACCGCCGACCATCCCAGCGGGCCCTGCGTCGCCACGTACACCACGTCCGGGGGCCGCCGGCGCCAGCGGGCTCGGAGCATGGCTCCGGTCGGCAGACCCATCCGCAGCCCCCGGTACCCGGGCAGCGCGAGGCCCGGCACCAGGGTGAGCGCGGGATCGCCTAGGACGCCGTCCGGATCCAGCCCGCACTGTCGCGGCCGCACGATGGACACCGTGTGCCCACGGGCTCGCAACCCGCCCACCAGGTGGGCCAGCGTCAGGGCGACCCCGTTGATCTCGGGTGGGAAGGTCTCCGTGACCATGCACACGTGCCGCCGCTCGCGCACGCCGGACGACGGAACGCGGTCCGGAGGAAGCGCACGCTCCAGATCCAGCACCAGATGCCTCTGCAGATCGAGCATGAGTCGGGCCTCCTCGCCCCTGAGCGCAGCTCGCGCCTCGAGACGATTGTCGGCACGACGTCGCCCACCCGTCCCATGAAGAGTCGACAACCAGATGATTGCTTCTCGATGTCGGCCCCGGCGCCGGCCCGTCACGAACTCGTTGGGCTCGCGTGATCGATCCGTGATCTTGTCGGGCTATCGTCCGCAGCACGGCGGCTCATGACGACGGCGGACCTTCTCGACGACCTGGGCGCGGACACCGACCTCGCTCGCCTGGTTCGCCGCGTCTGCCAGGACCAGCTCCCGTGGGTGGTGGTCTCCAGCGCCGCGGTCGCCGCTTGGATGCGACGAGATCCCGAGAGCTGGCAGAAGGTCGCGGACTGGCTCGCGGCGCAGGGAGTCGCCCTCGTGCGGATCTGAGGCTTCTAGGCCAGCGGCCTAGAAGGCGGGAGCGCGGTAGGCGTGGACCTTGTTGATCCCGGCGAGCGCCGCGACCTTGTAGCACTCCGCCAGGGTGGGATAGTTGAACACGTGGTCGATGAAGTAGCGGATGGTCCCGCCTAGCGCGATCACCGCCTGTCCGATGTGGACGAGCTCGGTCGCCCCGTCGCCGATGATGTGGACGCCCAGCACCGCGCCGGTCTCTCGATGGAAGATGAGCTTGAGCCGGCCGATCGTGTCGCCGATGATCCCGCCCCGCGCGATCTCGCGGTAGTTGGCGATCCCGACCTCGTAGGGGACCTGGCCTCCCGTGAGCTGCTCCTCCGTCTGGCCCACGAAGGACACCTCGGGGATCGTGTAGAGCCCGTAGGGGAAGAGGGCGGGCATCGTCACGGTCGGGATGCCGAAGGCGTTGGCGGAGGCCACCCGACCCTGCTCCATGGAGACCGACGCCAGGCTCGGGAAGCCGACCACGTCCCCCGCGGCGTAGATGTGCGGGACCGTGGTGCGGAACGTCGCGTCCACCGCCAGCCGGCCCCGCGGGTCGGCTTCGAGCCCCGCCGCCTCGAGATTCAGGTCGGCCGTATTGCCCTGACGGCCGGCGGCGTACAGCAGCGTCTCCGCGTGGAGCTCCTTGTTACTGGCGAGGTGGGCGACGACGTGATGGTCGGCCGGACATTCCACCCGCTCCACCACTTCGCCGAGTCGGAAGGTCACCCCGGTCGTGCGCATGTGGTAGATCAGGGCCTCGACGATCTCCACGTCCAGGAATTCGAGCAGCCGATGCCGGCCATCCACGAGGGTGACCGCGACCCCCAGGGTGGCGAACATGCACGCGTACTCGACCCCGATCACGCCGCCGCCGACGATGATCATGCTCCGGGGCACGTCGGTCAGCCGGAAGAGCCCATCCGAGTCGATGACCGATGCGTGGTCGGTCGGCACGCCGGGCGAGCGCGCGGGCGCGGTCCCGGTGGCGATCACGAAGTAGTCGGCCCGGAAGCGGGCGTCACCCGACTCCGCGTTCACCCGGATCGTATGCGGGTCCTCGAACGTCGCGTGCCCTTCCAGCACGTCGACCCCGTTGCGGACGAATTGCGCGCGGTAGACGTCGATCTCACGCTCGATGACGTGGTGGCAGCGGAACATGAGGTCGTGCATCGTGATGTGCGGCTTGACCCGGTACGAGACCCCGTAGAACCCGCGCTGATGGACGCCGGACAGGTAGAGCACCGCCTCTCGGAGTGTCTTCGACGGGATGGTCCCCGTGTTTATGCAGACCCCCCCCAGGCATTGTTGCCGCTCTACGATGGCGACCCGCCGCCCGAGCTTGGCCCCCTGGATGGCGGCATGATGACCCGCCGGTCCGCTGCCGATGACGATCAGGTCGTAGTCGCTCATGACCCGCGCCATCAGAACACGGAAGTCGGGAGCGGTCGATGACGACGGCGCGACGGGACGGTGCCGAGGCCGCGGCGGCGGCGGTGCTGGTCCGGCCGGAGCAGCCCTTCGTGACGATTTGATGGCATTTTCGCCACGTACCGGCTAAGAGCATACACCCATGCGACGGTCCGCCCAGCTCTTCGGACCCGACGGGCCGACCACGTATGCCACCAACCGGAAGCGCCCGGCATGCTGCCCGGCTCCTGCGCCGGCTCGCCGCCGACCGCGAGACGGTCGGCCGCCACGCCGAGCGCCTCCTCGACCAGGCGAAGAAGGTCCAGGACATTCTTGGAGAACATCAGGACACCGTGGTAATCCAGGGCTATCTCCATGAGGCCATGGACCGCACCGAGCCCGGCCCCGCGCTCGCCCAGTCCCGCGTCCGCGGACCGCGCGAGCGGCGCAAGAAAGCGCGAGCGGCCTTCTTCGAAGAGTGGCCACCGCTCGAGCGCCGAGGTTGCACGGCCTGGAGCCAGTGACCCGCGCCCTCGCGAGCCGCGGGCGCGCGCCAGGCGCCCGTGAAGCTGCTGCTCATCCGTCACGCCGCGGCGGTCCCGCGGGGAACCCACGGAGTCCGCGACCACGAGCGTCCCCTCACGCGGCGAGGCCGTGAGAAGTTTCGCCTGGCCGCGAGAGGACTGGCCCGGATCGTCGATCGCCCCGACGTACTCCTCACGAGCCCGCTGACCCGCGCGCGGGCCACCGCGGAGATCGCCGCCGCCGCCTTCAAGCGGCTCGCGCCACGGATCGAGCCCGCGCTCGCTCAGGAGAGCGCCGAGGTGGTCGTGACCGCGCTCCGCAAGCATCCCCTCGCCGCCACGATCGCGATCGTCGGGCACGACCCCGCGTTGTCCCGGCTCCTCGCGCGCTTCCTCGGCACCCGGCCGGGCGACGACCGGCTCGCGTTCAAGAAAGGCGGCGTCGCGCTGATCGATCTCCCCCACGGCCCATCCGCGGCGGGCCAGCTCCGCTGGTTCGTGAAGCCCGCGATCCTCCGATCGCTCGGAGCCGACTAGGGCCGGCCGACCGACTTCACCCCGGAGCGCCGATGGCGGACAGTCCGGTCGTTCGGTCCCTGAAAGTGGGGCTGCTGCTGCCCCTGTCGCTCGTGCTGGCGGTCATCGTCGTCGGGACGCTCGGCTACCGCTGGTTGTGGCACGACGTGGGCGGGACGTGGATGGACGCCCTCTTCATGACCGTGACCACCATCACCACCATCGGCTATGGCGAGGTCAAGCCCCTCACCACCGCCGGCCGGCTGTTCACCATCGGTCTGGCCTTCACCGGCATCGGCAGCCTGTTCTACACGCTGGGCGTAATCATGGAGTATCTGGTCAGCGTCCGCCTGGCCGATCCCACTGGGAGGCGCAGAATGGAGCGTCGCATCGGAGAGCTCACCGGACATGTGGTCGTGGCGGGATTGGGCCGGGTGGGGCGGCAGGCCGCGATCGAGCTCCACGCGGCCGGCACCCCCTTCGTGGTCGTGGATCCGAGCGAGGCGGCCGTGCGCCACGCCACCGAGCACGGCTACCTGGCGCTCCTCGGCGACGCCACCGAAGACGAGGTGCTGCGCCGGGTCGGGATCGCGAGGGCTCGAGGGCTCATCGTCACCACCGCCAACGACGCCACCAACATGTACGTCGTGCTGTCGGCGCGCGTGCTCAGCCCCGATCTCTACATCGTCGCGCGCGCGGCCGACGAGGCTGGCGTCACCAAACTCGCCCGCGCGGGCGCCAACCGGGCGGTGAGTCCCTACGCGATCGGAGGCCACCGCCTGGCCCACCTGATGCTGAGCCCGGCGGTGGTGGACTTCTTCGAGACCGCGCTGCGGCGGGGCAACGACACGCTCAACATCGAGGACCTCGCCATGTCGGCCGACAGCCCGAGCCTGGGCAAGACGCTGGACGGCCTCGACATCCGCCGCGCGACGGGCGCCACCGTGCTCGCGATCCTGCGTGACGGCAACCCGCTGGTCAGCCCGCCCGGCCATCTGGCGCTGGCCGCCGGCGACCACCTCCTGGCGCTGGGCACCAGCGATCAGCTGCGACGCCTGGAAAAGCTGATCGGCCGATAAGGTCAGCCCTCCATGAACGCGGCGAGGTCGGGCGAGGAGACGCCGCGGTCGACGTAGCCGAAGGTGCCCTTGTCCTTCACCTCGCGGGCCGCGTCGATCAGGCCGCTCATGGCGGTGCGATAGAGCGACGTCGCGAGGCTGATCCGCTTCACCCCCGCCGCGGTCAGCTCGGCCACCGTGAACGACTTGCCCTTGATGCCCACCATGAAGTTGACCGGCTTCGAGACCGCTGCGCACACCGCGCGCACCGCCGCGAGGTCGGGTAGGCCGGGCGCCATGAGCACATCGGCCCCCACCTTCTCGAAGGCCTGCAGCCGCTTGATGGTGTCGTCGAGGCTCGGATTGCCACGCAGGAAGTTCTCCGACCGCGCGGTCAGCGTGAAGGGAAACGGCAGGGCGCGCGCCGCCTCGACCGCAGCGGCCACGCGCTCCACGGCCTGGCCGATGTCGTAGAGCGGCTTCTGCTTGTCCCCGGTCGCGTCCTCGATGGAGCCGCCGACCAGGCCGACGGCGGCGGCGAGGCGAATGGTCTCGGCCGCCACGGACGGCGCGTCGCCGAAGCCCTTCTCGAGATCCGCGGCGACCGGCAGGTCGGTCGCGGCCACGATGGCGCGGGAGTGGGCGAGCGCCTCCTCTCGCGTCACCTTGCCGTCGCGACGGCCGAGGGTGCCCGCCGAGGCGCCGCTCGACGTGGCGAGCGCCTGGAAGCCGAGCGTGGCGAGGATGCGGGCCGAGCCCGCGTCCCATGGATTCGGGATCACGAAGGCACCCGGCGCCTCGTGCAGCGCCCGGAAGCGGGCGGCCTTTTCGTTCTGGCTGGTCGTCATGAGCCACCTCCCGGACCTCACTGTACCGATGCGCGGCGGCCGGTCAACCGGTTTGCGCGGGCGCGGTCCCGAGCCCTCTACCCGGCGCGGCTATTCCGCGGGCTCGAGCCCTGTCGGACATTCTGGACATTGTGGCCGCCGCGCCCGGCGGCGTACGATCCGAACGCGGTGATCAAGACGGGACGGATCGAGTTCTACGATCGGCCGACGGCCTGGGGCCTGATCATGGGCGACGACCAGGAGCTCTACGTCGTCCGCGGGCGGGACGGCCGCGGGCTGGTGCCCCGGGTCGGCGAGCGGGTCTCGTTCGAGGCGCAGGGGATGACGGACGGCAAGCGCGCGGCGGAGGTGCGGCTGGTGAGCCGGGGGCTCACGCCCGTCGGGCGTGAGGCGGCCGCGGGAGGGGTCAGGCTCCTCCGATGATCTCGGGCACGACCGCGAAGCCGCGCGTGCGGATGGCCTCGTCGACGCGGATCTGGCGCCGGCGATCGGATTGGCGCCGCTCGGTGGTGGTGGTCTCTTCGCGCTCGCGCCGCTCGGCGTGACGCCGATCCAGGATCACGGTGACGGGCTCGCCCGCATACTCGCGCTTGAGGTAGTCGAAGAGCTGGATGTTGTGGCGCGCCACCACGAAGAGGTGCCCCAGATGCAAGAGCTCCTCGGCGGCCCGCGACAGCCAGAAGCGCATGTCCATCTGGCGCAACAGCCCGAGCGCCGTGGCCAGGTGATCCTCGGCTCGGTCGCGATCGCCCGCCAGCCGCAGGAGGCGGCCCAGGCCAAGATGCGTGCGCGCCTGCAGCGGGCGCATCTCGAGCTCCTCGGCCAGCGTGAGGGCCTGGCCATAGTAGGCCTCCGCCTCGCCGACCGCCGGCGGCTCGCTCAACCCGGCCAGCTCGCCCATCAGCCGGAGCGCCCACGCCTGGTGGCCGCGCTCCTTGTGCCGGAGCGCCTGGTCGAGCGCCCGCTGGGCCACCGTCCGCGCGCGATCGAGCTGCCGCGCCGCCGCCAGGCCCTCGCCCAGGTTCGTGGTCCACAGGGCGAGATTCGCGCGCACGCCCAGCTCCTCGGTCAGCGACACCCCGTCCTCCAGGAGTCGCAGGCCCTCCTCCACGCGTCCCAGCAGCACGAGCGTGAGCCCGAGCAGCGACGACGGAATGGGCCGCCACACATCCAGGCTCTTCTCGCGGCACGCGTCGAGGCTTCGCTGCAGCGCGGGCAGCGCGCGCTCGAGCTGGCCGCGGCGCAGCCAGGCCAGCCCGGCCATCGTGCGGGCGATGGTCTGGGTATAGGCGTGACCGCTCGCCTCACCGGCCCGCTGCGCCTTGTCGAGCGACAGGGCGGCCGCATCGAACTCGCCCATCTCGGCCAGGGTGAAGGCCAGCCAGCCGCTCGAGGTGACGTACGACACCCCGGCCTGGCCGCCCGGCGCGTCGCCCTGGACCAGCTCGAGCGCCTCCACGCTGTCCCGCAGGGTCGAATGGGCGCGGCGGTACTGACCCTGTGCGTGGCAGCTATAGCCCAGGTAGCCGCGCGCCAGCGCCTGCAGGGCCGCGTCGCCCGCCGCGTCGCCGATCCGCAGGCAGCGCTCGCCGTACTCGATGGCGAGATCCGGCTCGCCCTTGAGATAGTGATAGTTGATCAGGTAGGTGTAGACGCGGGCGAGCCGCTGCTCGTCGCCGAGCTTCTCGGCCATCGCCTCCGCTTCCTGCGAAAGCGTCAGCACCCGTTCGAGCTGCCCCAGCTGGAGCAGCGGCGAGCGCAGGTCGAGGCGCAGGTCGATGGCCTGCTCGGTGACGGCCCGGCCCTCGGGCAGGCGGGTCAGCGCGCTCATGGCCTGCTCGAAGAAAATCACCGCCTCGCGGTTGGCGGAGCGCGCCGCCGCCTTGGTCCCGGCCTGGCGCAGATAGGCCACCGCCTTCGTCCACACCTCGCCCCGCACCGCGTGATGGGCGAGCCGCTCGAAGTGCTCGGGGAGCCGGTCGGCGTAGACCTGCTCCATGGCCTGCACCACGCGTCCGTGGAGAGCGCGGCGGCGATCCTGCAAGAGGCTCGAGTAGGCGACCTCGTGGGTCAGCGCGTGGCGGAAGGTGTATTCCACGCTCGGGAAGAGGCTGATCTCGTACAGGAACTCGCCGGATTGGAGGAGAGCCAGGTTCCGGCGCACCGTCTCTTCCGACAGGTCGGCGATCTCCTGCAGGAGCGCCATCGGCACGTCCTTGCCGATGACGGCGGCGGCCTGCAGGAGCCGCTTGCTCTCGATGGGCAGCCGATCGATGCGCGCGGCCAGCACCGCCTGCACGGTGGCCGGCACCTGGACCTTCTGCACCTCACGCGTCAGGTGATAGTGCCCGCGGGTGCCCCCGAGCACCTTCGTCTCGGCCAGGGTGTGCACGCTCTCCTCGAGGAAGAACGGGTTGCCCTCGGTGCGCTCGATCAGGAGCTGCTTGAGCGGGTCGAGACCTGGATCGTCGCCCAGGAGGGCGCGCAGCAGCTCCTCGGCGCTCTGGGGCGGCAGCGGATCGATTCGGAACTGGGTGTAGTAGCTCTTGCGCGCCCAGCCGTGCTGGTACTCGGGCCGGTAGCTCACCAGGATGAGCGCCCGGGCCAAGGGGAGGCTGTCCACGAGGCTGTCGAGGAAGGCCTGGCTCTCCGAGTCCAGCCAGTGGAGGTTCTCGAACACCGCGAGCACCGGCTGCACCTGACCTTCTCTCAGAATGAGCCGCTTCACCGCGTCGAGCATGCGCTGGCGGCGCTGCGGGAGGTCCGGCGTCTGCCACTCGGCGTCGTCCACCGGCACGTCGAGGAGCTGCAGGAACGCGGGCAGGGTGGGCCGAAGGCTCTCGTCGAGCGTCAGCAGCTTGCCGGTCACCTTTTCCCGGATGCGGCGCACGTCGTCCCGCTCTTCGAGATGGAAGTAGTTCTGGAGCAGCTCCTTCACCGTCAGGTACGAGGTGTTCTTGCCGTAGGAGGTCGCCTGCGCCTCCATCATGAGCCAGCCGTGGGCGCGGTGAGAGTGGGTGAACTCCCAGAAGAGTCGCGACTTGCCCACCCCCGGCTCGCCCGAGACGGCGACGATCTGGCCGTGCCCCGCCGCCGCCCGTGCCATCGCCTGATGCAGCGTCTCGACCTCCGGCTCGCGCCCGACGAATGGGGTGAGGCCGCGGGCCGCGCTGGCCTCGAGGCGTGAGTGCACCTGCTCGGTGCGGACTAGCTCGAAGACCTCGACCGGCTCCGGCATCCCCTTCACCGGCACCGGCCCCAGCGGCTTGACCTCGATGTAGCCCTCGGCCAGCCGCAGCGTCTCCCGCGAGATCAGCGTGCTCCCGGGACGGGCCAGCTGCTCCATGCGCGCGGCCAGGTGGGTGGTCTGCCCGATGGCCGAGTAGTCCATGTGGAGATCGCTGTCGATGGCCCGCACCACGACCTCGCCCGAGTTCAGCCCGATACGGATCTGCACGTCCACGCCGCGGCCCCGGCGCAACTCGTCGGCGTACCAGCCGACCGTCTGCTGCATGCGGAGGGCGGCGTGGCAGGCACGCACCGCGTGGTCCTCGTGGGCGAGCGGCGCGCCGAAGAGCGCCATGATCCCGTCGCCCATCACCTGGTTGACCGTGCCCTCGAAGCGGTGGACGGCCTCCATCATCCGCTCGAGGACGGGATCGAGGAGCCGCCGCGCTTCCTCGGGATCCCGGTCGGCCAGGAGCTCCATGGAGCCCTTGAGGTCGGCGAAGAGGACCGTGACCTGCTTGCGCTCGCCTTCCAGCGCGTGGCGTGAGGTGAGGATCTTCTCCGCGAGGTGCTTCGGGGTGTAGCCCTGGGGGGAGCCCTGCCGCTCCACCGGCTCGGGCGTTGCCGGGGAGCCGCAGGAGCCGCAGAACCGCTTGTCCGGGAGGAGCTCGGCCCCGCAGCTCGCGCAGGTCGTCACCAGGCGGCCGCCGCACTCCTCACAGAACCGCACGCCCTCACGGTTCTGGGACTGGCAGCGCGGACACTTCACCTCGGCCCTCCTAGCGGGTCGGAGCCCAGACAGCTTCCGGAGAGAGTAGCCCTTCCGGGTAGGGGGGTCAAGTGCCCGGTACTCCGGGTGAAGTATCTACTCAAGATTGACCCCCTTTGCTTTGATGGGCAGCTAGGTGTCCAGCCTGTCCAAACCAAGGGGGGAGCCATGATCAAGCTCAGCGACGTAAAGGTTCGGCCGCAGTATCGGCCGCGGGTGCGTTACCGCCTGGTGGTGCTGGAGTATGCGTGGGAGCACGGGCCAGCCGCAGCGGGTCGGCATTACGGACTCAGCGCTCGGACGATTCGGCGGTGGCGGAAGCGCTGGCGTCGCGGGGGTGTCGAGGGGCTGGTGCCGTCCTATCCGCGGCACCGGGCGCGGCGGGTGTCGCCCGCGGCCGTCGAGCTCGTCCGCCACGCCCGCCAGGAGTTTGGCTACGGGGCGGCTCGCACACGGCTCTGGCTCCAGCGCGTGCACGGCATTCGGCTGGCCATGGGGACGATTCAACGGGTGTTTCGAGACATGGGCCTGCCCCGCCTGCGGCGGACCCGCAAGCGGGAACCCCGCCAGATGAAACTCTTCGAGAAGGCGGAACCGGGAGAGTCGATTCAGGTCGACGTGAAGTACGTGCAGATCGCGGGCCGCTGGGCGTTTCAGTACACGGCCCTGGACGACTGCACCCGCTTCCGAGTCCTGCGGCTCTTTCGGCGTTTACATCACCGGTCGAGCCTCGCCTTCCTGACCGAGCTCCGGCGGGCTTTTCCGTTCCCCATCCAGCGCCTGCAGTGTGACCACGGGCAAGAGTTCTCCTTTGCCTTCGTGCTGGGGGTCGAAGCCGCCGGGATCCGCCACCGGTACATTCGGCCCCGCCGGCCGCAACAGAACGGCAAAGTCGAACGCAGCCATCGGATCGATCAGGAGGAGTTCTGGGGCCGGCAACGCTTCCCGGACTTCGAGGCGGCCGCCACCGCCCTTCGGGGCTGGGAGACCCGGTACAACTATGAACGCTTCTCCCTCGCGCTGCAGGGCCGCACCCCGGCCGAAAAACTTGCCGCGCTCCAGCCGCCACTGCGGGCCGCCTAGGCATCTCTTGTCTGCGCGTGCTCGACACCCAAACCCGGGGGTCAATCTTGACGAGACCCAACACACCGTCCGCCGGTGACTTGACCACCGCGCGCCCCCGCGGTAGCGTCGGCCCATGCCCACGCGACCGTCGAAGACGCTCGAGGTCGTGCCCAACCCGCACCCCGACCGCGACTACGAGGTCAGCCTCGAGATCCTCGAGTTCACCTGCGTCTGCCCCCGCACCGGCCAGCCCGACTTCGCCACTATTCGGGTGCGATACGTGCCGGACCGGCACCTGCTCGAGCTGAAGGCGATCAAGCTCTACATCTGGTCCTATCGCGACGAAGGGGCCTTCCACGAGGACGTGACCAACCGCATCCTGAACGACTTCGTGGCCGCGGCGGCGCCGCGCTGGATCGAGGTGGTGGGCGACTTCACGGTGCGCGGTGGCATCAAGACGGTGGTGCGCGCCACCCAGGGCAAGCGGCCGGAGATCTAGGCGGCGAGGCTCAGCAGCACCACCCCGGCGAGCATCACCAACGCGCCGGGCGCGATGTCCCGCACCCTCTGCTTCTCGTGGAACATCAGCGTGCCGATCGCCATCGCGAACAGAATCTCCACCTGCTTGACCGCCTCCACGTAGGAGGAGAGCGTCATGAGATAGGCCGTCCCCTGGCTCACGGTGGTGACCGAGGCGAACAGGCCGAAGCTCACGAAGGCCTTCCAGTAGCGCGGCACCTCCACGAAGCGGCGCCGCGAGGTGTAGAGCACGATCGGGGTGACGAGCAGGCTCGAGGCCAGGTAGCCGCCCAGCGTGCCCGTGTACTGATCGGAGCACTGCATGGCCCACTTGATGGTGACGACCGACGGGGCGAAGAAGAGGGCGGCCAGCAGCGTATAGCGCATCCCGCGGTCGGTGAACAGCACCGCGAGCGGCGCCGACCACGCGATGTGGGCCCGGTTCACGTTGAGCAGGTAGACGCCGGTCATGCTGATCACGATTCCCGCGATACCCAGCGTCGTCGGCCGCTCCCCCAGCGTGAGGTAGCCCAGGACCACCAGCACGAGCAGGCTCACCTTCCACAGCGCGGTGACCATGGAGATCTCCGAGAGCTTGAGCGCCTTCGACAGCGCCAGGGTCGAGATGGTCTGGGAGACCGCGAAGCAGGCGCAGGCGAGCCAGAAGCCGGACTTGATCACCGGCACCCCGTTCCAGAGCACGAAGCCCGCCGCGAAGGGCAGGAGGAAGGTGAAGCGCCCCCACACGTTGATGTACTCGTCGAGGGAATGGCCGAGCCGCTTCATCACCGTGTTGCGCAGCACCTGGCAGAGCGCGGCCACCAGCGCGAGGGCGAGCCACATCTTGCGACCTACCGCGTCCGGGCCAGCAGGGTGAGCAGGGCGTCCACCACCACGCCGGGCTGCTCGCGCGGCATGAAGTGGCCGGCGTCCGGAACGACGTGGCGCTCGGTGCCGTCGGGGAACATCGCGCGGTGTGTCTCCGACCGCCGGGGAGGATCGACGGTATCGTCCCGCCCCTGGAGGATCACGCTCGGCACCTCGATGCGCGGCCGCTCGGCCAGGCGCCGCTCGATCGCGTCGAATCGCGGGTCGCCGGGGGCATTGCGGTGGCGGTGCCGGTAAGAGTGGATCACGACCGGGACGAAGTCCGGGTTGTCGAAGGCGGCCGCGGTGCGCTCGAAGGTGGCGTCGTCGAAGCGCCACCCCGGGGACGAGTCCCCCCAGAGCAGCCGGCAGATCTCCCGCCGGTTCGTCTCGAGGCCCAGCCGGCCCCGCTCGGTGTTGAAGTACCACTGGTACCAGTTGGCCCGCTCCTGCGACGCCGAGG
>Ga0207684_10004376_pt1 | contig 13333 bp, 12 predicted proteins | sample KBSK5501metaG_FD_184342 | JGI IMG/M metagenome (GOLD analysis project Ga0207684, IMG submission 184342) | Corn, switchgrass and miscanthus rhizosphere microbial communities from Kellogg Biological Station, Michigan, USA - KBS K5-50-1 metaG... | ecosystem: Host-associated > Plants > Roots >...
TTCGGATCGGAGTGAACACCGGCGATGTCGTCGTCGGTCGCCCCCGGGAGGGCAGCTCGTTTGTGACCGGTGATGCCGTCAACGTCGGCGCCCGCCTCGAGCAGGCTGCAGAACCCGGAGAGATCCTCGTCGGCGAGCGAACGGAGGCTGCCGTACGCGGCGCATTCGAGTTCGAAAAGCCGAAGACGATCGATGCGAAGGGAAAGCCCGGCGGTGTCGTCTCACATCGGCTCGTGCGTGCGCTCTCCTTGATGAGGCCACGCGGCGTTGGCGGTTTGCGCCGCGTCTTCGTCGGGCGCGAGAACGAGCTGCAACAGCTACGGTCGGCCTACGAGCAGGTTGCGAGTGACGGGACGCCACACTTGCTGACGATCTTGGCCGATGCCGGGGTCGGCAAGACGCGGTTGGTGCGTGAGCTGTGGGAGTGGCTCGCGGAGCAGGAGCCTCAGCCTGTGCAGCGCACCGGCCGCTGCCTGTCGTACGGGCAAGGGATCACATATTGGCCGCTTGCGGAAGTTCTGCGCGAGCATTTCGGGATCCTCGAAAGCGACCTCCCCGAAACGGCCGCGACCCGGCTCGGTAACCGCCGATTCCTTGGTCTGACGCTCGGATTGGACGTCCAGGAGGAACTTCATCCACTCGCGGCACGCGAGCGTTTGCACGACGCCTGGGTCGAGTTCGTCGAGGAGCTGTCACAAGAACGCCCGGTCATCTTTCTGATCGAGGATGTGCACTGGGCTGGGGACGATCTGTGTGACTTACTCGAGACGATGGTCGAACAAGTGCGCGGGCCGCTGCTTGTGGTCACGACGGCCCGCCCCGAGCTGCTTCAGCACCGCCCCAGCTGGGGTGGGGCGCGTCGCAATACGTCGACGCTCCTCCTCGAATCATTACCCCCGACGGATTCGGGGCGGCTGCTCGACGAGTTACTCGGTGTCGAGCTGCAGCCATGGGTGCGCGACGTCGTGGTCGAGCGCGCGGACGGGAACCCGTTCTTCGTGGAGGAATTGCTCGCGACCTTGATCGATCGCGGCTTACTCGAGCGCCGGAACGGCGGCTGGACTTGCGCCGAGCTACCGGCCGGGTTCCACGTGCCGGATTCGGTTCAGGCGGTGCTCGCTGCGCGCATCGATCTCCTCCCCCCTTCCGAGAAGGCGGCCCTCCAGGCAGCCGCGGTGATCGGGCGCATCTTCTGGAGCGGCCCCGTCTACGAGCTCCTCGGTGGGGCGTCGCCGGATTTCGGTCTTCTCATCGAACGCGACTTCGTGCGACGGCGCCCGGGCTCTTCCGTCGAGGGCGAACGCGAGTACACGATCAAGCATGCCCTTACCCGCGAGGTCGCGTACGGCAGCCTGCCAAAGGCGAGACGGGCCCAGCTTCATGCTGCTTTCGCTGGGTGGCTCGAGCGGAGCGGCGAGATCGACGAGCGTGCATCTTTGCTCGCGCATCACTACACCGAGGCGGTCCGTCCCGAGGATGTCGATCTCGCGTGGTCTGGCCAGGACAAGCACGTCGCCCAGCTCCGCGATAAGGCGATCGCGTGGTCGCGGCGAGCGGCGGCACTGGCGATCGGGCGCTATGAGATCGATCAAGGGCTGGCCCTGTTGCACCGGGCGCTCGAACTGGAATCGGATCAAGCCCGGCAGGCAGAACTCTGGTACGAGATCGGTCACGGGAATGCGCTGAAGTACGACGGCGAGGCCTTTACGGCCGCGATGGAGAAGGCGATCGAGCTCGGCGGCCCCTCGGCAGAGGTGTACACGGAGCTTGGATTCCAGACGGTGCAGCGCGCCGGGATGTGGAAGAAGCGCCCGACCCGAGACGTCGTCAGCGCGTGGATCGAGCAAGCGCTGAAGATGACCGAGGCGGGTTCCACGCTGCGAGCCAAGGCTGTTCTCTCTCGCGCGCTTTGGGACGACGACGAGACATTCGCCCTCGAAGCCCTCGAACTCGCGGAGCGACTTGGCGACATCGAGCTGCGATCGCACGCTCTTGAATCTCTGATGATTGCAGCGTGGGCCGTTGGAGATTACGGCCGAGCGTGTCGCCGGATCGAACAAATCTTCGATCTCTTGCCGCAGATCACTGACCCCGACCTTCGTGCCAGCCTCTATGTCGACGCTGCGGTCATCTTCACCGGAGCCGGGAGATTCGCCGACGCACGGCAGGTCGTTGCGTCGCTCGGACAGACGGCGCAGGGGCTAACTCCTCACCACAGGCTGCATGCGGCCGGAAGCCGAGTCCAAGTTGAGGCATGTGCTGGTTGCTGGGACGACGTCCGGCAGTTCGCCGCGCGAGCCGTTGAGGCCGTTGAGGCGAACTTGGCTACGCCGTGCCCGTTGAACGTCTCGACGCTTCTCTACTGCGCCGTGGCGACTGCGCACGAGGGCGATTCCCAGGAGGCCGGGCGACTGCACGCCAAGGCGGACGCGATCGGCATGGAAGGATACGGCCCGTTCTTCGATCCGCCGAAGCTTCAGCTTGCCATCATTCAAAACGACCTTGACCTGCTTCGACGCCTTGTCGACGGCCTGGACAAAGATCAGCTCGAGCCGTGGGCGTACAAGTCTCGGTCGGCACTTTTCGATGCGCTTGTCGCGTTGGGTGACCGCGAGCGGATCGAGGCAGACGCGCCGAACTGGCTCCAGCCAGGAACCTACGTCGAGCCGTTCGCGATCAGAGCGCTCGGCGCGGCTCGCGAGGATCAAGGTTTATTGGATCAGGCTGCGAGCGCCTTCGAGGCGATGGGTCTCCACTGGCATGCGGACGAAACGCGCAAGCTCTTCTTGCATTAGCCCCGCCGCAGGTGCATGGGCGGACTTCTTGGTCGAAATCGAGGAGGCGAGATGATCGAGGAAGTGGTCGAGAGGTGGCACCGTTTCATCGCGGGCAACCCGTCGGAGGGACTGGACGCTTTGCTGGCGGACGACGTCGTTTTCTATTCACCGATCGTCTACACACCGCAACGCGGGAAGGCCGTGACGGCGATGTATCTAAACGCGGCCGCACAGATACTGCTCGGGGATGCAGGTGACGGTGCGTTCCACTACACCAATCAGGTCCTCGGCCACGACGTCGCGGTGCTTGAGTTTGAGACGACCGTCGGCGGCAAGTACGTCAACGGCGTGGACATCATCCGGTGCGACGACACCGGCCGCATCGTGGAGTTCCGAGTGATGATCAGGCCGCTGCAAGCCATCAATGTCGTTCACGAGCAGATGCGCGCCATGCTCGCGGCCGCCACGCCATAGTCGCAATCTGTGCGGGAGATGGGCCTTGGGGTTAGAGCGCGCGCAATGAATCGACCACCAGCTGCTCGGACGGGTCGTCTAACGTCGTCCGCACGATGATGGTGCCGTGGCCGAACGATCCGACGTAGTACGTCACGTTGCCGTTGGGTCCGGTCACGACGAGCTTCGTGAACGTCGCGCCTCCCAGCCGCACCGACGAGCGGTCTTCCGTGTACGCGCACGACGGGTCCGAACACAGATGCTTTTCCGACCGAGTGATGGTATTGAGCGCCGTCGATACCGGATCGTTGGTCATCGCGAACGTTAGCGGCGAGGTCTGATAGAACCTGCTCGAAAGCAACCAGCGGAAGTCGTATCCATCCACAGCGCACAGCGTGTGACACGTGATCACTCGCCAGCTCGGCGGCCGTCGGAAGGCGATCCCCATCTGCCTTATCGTGTCGACCGGCGCTGCATCCGACGTTACGGCGATCGCCCCAACATCCCCTTGCCGTTGATCGGCGATCATCACGAGCCCGACGTCGTCCGGCAGCGCGACTGCGGTCCGTTGCTCGGTAGTGAGATCGATGAAACGAAGGTGCCCGAACGTCGAGAACCAGATCACGTTTGGCGCGAACCATCCTGCTGCGGTGAACTGCACGGAGATCGACTCTTTCACGGGCGATAGCGCGCCCCGCGCATAGATAACGAGACCAGGGCTCACGGTTCCCGACTGTATGAACACGAGTCGCGTGTCGTCCTCGTTCCAAACGGTAGGCCACAACGGCTGCCCAGGATCGGGGATCTGCAGAGGCTGCTCCAACGAAACGGTCTGCGTGGACCCCACACCCTGATCGGCGATGATGCCGAGCGTCGATGCGTCCGGTGAAAACGCGCGCTGATAGAAGATCAGCCTCCCGTCGTGCGAAACGATCCCGTTCAAGGCGTCGGGGTCCGCGACGAACTCCGGCCGGCCGCTGGCGACATCGATCGCGATCGGATCGATGAACGTATTCTGCGTGGCGTTCGCAACGATCGTCTTCGCATCGAGCCAGCGGCATGAGACCCACGGCGACACGTGGCGCCACGGCCCCCCGTCGCTGGTCCCGATCCACGACCCGGCGGCACCGTCCGCTGCTTGCACGCCGAGAAGGATCTTCGTCCCGTCCCCGGAGAACGATCCGCAGAGTGCTTCGTCGGTCGTCGCCGGGAGCTGAGCGCCGCCCGGGTTATCGGTGGCGCCGAAGACACGGTTGTACGAAGCGAGCAGCCGCGGCTTCGCGCGCGGGCAGTCGTCGATCGCGATGGAATAGACGCCGTTCTTCAGACCATCCACTAACGAAAAGATAAGCACTCGCCTCGACAGGTCGAGCAGCCTCACGGTGCCATCGCGAGCAAGGCACCGTGTGACATGCATAGAGGCGTCGATAGTTGAGATCGTTGTCGTCGTGCCACCGTTTTGCGTGGACGTCACCACGCCGATAGCTCGGCCGGGGCTGATCGCGCCAGCGGAAGTGGAGGTGGAAACGGTCGGAGCTGCTGGCTTCTTGTGCGCGGCGGGCTTTCCGAACGTGCGCGCGGCCACAACCCCGCCGCCGGCCAGGAGTGTGCCCGCGAGTGCGACCGTTACCGCCCGCCTCACTCGGTGGCTGCCGGGGGCGGGCTCCCGCCCCCAAATCCTCTCCGTCGGCTCCATGCGTCTCTAGTACACGCACCGAGCAGGACAGTCCAGGGCCGTTCGTACGGGAGGACGGCTCCGCGCAGGAACGGCTCCGCGCCGGAGCCAAAGTCCCACAGATACCGTCTGACGGTCTGACGGTCAGACGGTCTGACGCTGGCTGCGCGGCCTCATATTCGGTTCACGCGCGGCGCTCGAGCACGATCACCGGGATCTGCCGCGTCGTCCTCTTCTCGTACGCCGCGAACCCCGGCATCAGCTGCTTCTGCTTCGACCATAGGCGCTCGCGCTCCTCGCCGATCGCGATCGGCGCGCGCACCGGGATGCGCTCGGTTCCGAGCTCGATCTCCACGTCCGGGTTCGCCTTCAGGTTGTAGAACCACGCAGGATTCGTCGGCGCGCCGCTCTTGGAGGCGAAGATCGCCCAATGATCGTCGTCCAGGATCTGCACGGCAGTTGGGTTGACGCGTTCGATCCCACTCTTCGCACCGCGGTGATGCAGCAGCACGAGCCGATGCCCTTCGAAGGGTCCACCAACGATGCCCTCGTTGGCCCTGAACTCGTCGATGATGTTTTGGTTCCAGTTAGGCGCCATACACCCGTGAACGCACTGCCCACGAGGGGCATTCCGTGGACCCCCAAGCAGGCCGAAGAGTAGGCTCGACTCGATCAGAAGAAAGGGGAGCGCTATGGCAAAGATGGAAAAGAAGAACCTCGATTCGCCGGATGAAGTTCGGGAGGCGGGGAAAGGCAAGATCAGCGTCGTCGGTCTGTCTTCCGCAAACGTCGGAAGGCTCTTCTATGAACCGGGATGGAAGTGGTCGACGGACGTCAAGCCGATCCACGGAACCGAGAGCTGCGAGCTGCATCACGTCGGCGTCGTCGAGTCGGGATCGATCCACGTCAAGATGAACGACGGATCCGAAGAGGAATTCGGTCCTGGAGATGCTTTCGAGATCCCAGGCGGCCACGACGCGTGGGTCACGGGCAAGGAGCCTTTCGTGGCGCTGGACTTCGGAGCTTTTGCGAAACACTAAATCAGCTTAGGCGTGTGATCGTTACGCCAACCTCGAGGGTCTGATCGGCTTCTCCCGCATGCACGCCTTGGAACGGAACGACGTCCGTGTAATCCCGGCCGTGTCCGACTTTCACATGCCGCTCGGCCGGTTCGATGTCGTTGGTGGGATCGATCGGGAGCCATCCGACGCCGGGTAGGAGCGCTTCAACCCAGGCATGACTCTCGGCCTCGACGGACTCACCCATCGCGAGGGGTCGCGGCGCGAAGTATCCGGAGACATAGCGGGATGGGATCTCGAGCGTGCGAAGGATCGCGCAGCACAGGTGCGCATAGTCCTGGCAGACGCCGCCGCGCGCGGCCAGAACGTCGGCCACCGGCGTGCCGACCTCCGTCGTGCCCGGCTCATAGGTCATCGCAGAGCGCATCCAGTCGATCGAGGCACGGACGGAGTCGGCCGGAGAATCTCGTCGCAGCGTCGCAGCGAGCGAGACAACGTCGGTGTTCCACGCGATCATCGGCGACGGTGGCAGGTATTCCACCGCGCGCGCAACATCCGGTGCAGGGAACCGCTCCGATGGGGTTCGGCTGAGTTGGACGACGGCCGAAGCAACGACGTCGAGATGGTCGTGGGGCGCCATCACGTCGAAGGACTCGACGGTTGTGCCGAAATAGTCGAGGTAGGCAACGCGGTGCGAGGGCATGGGGTCGACGACAAGCTCGGCAGAAGGGATCGTTTGCCAGGGTGTTGCCGTTGGCGTCATACGGACTTCGTTCTTGCTGTTACGGACTTCATGCTCGTATCGATACGAGGTGCGATGCTCGATCTTCAATGTGTAGTCGCTCACGGCGTTTCCCACCCGCCTCGCCAACCGCTGATGACTGATGCATGGATCCGATCGCAGGCACCGAGGAGGCGATCCGCGAACGCAGGTACCTTGCCGTCCCCAAGGTCGAGCGGGGCGGTGAGAAGCTTGCGCGCGCGACTGGTCACGCCGAACGCTTTGGTTCCCGATGGAACGACCGATTGCACCTCGCGGAGCGCGAAGAGAACGGAGCGAGGACACGTGGCGGACTGCAAGAGAAGCGCTAACACTTCCGGTCCCCGTGGAACCGCGACGCTCGTGCGGCGATAGGCATCGAGCGCGGAGCACGCGCGGAGCGTCACCGTCCATGCATGGAGCGCGAGCGGGTCGTCCTCCGACAGCCGCTCGACGGCTTCTGCACCGATGAGTACTGCCCGAAGAGTCATCGCCGCCCGCTCGAGCATGGTGCCCAGCCTGAAAACTTCCCAGGCTTCGTCCCGAGGCGTTGTTGTCTCGACGACGCCGAAGAGCGCGCGCGTGTACCCGGGGACGCGGTCGGCGACGATGTCGTATGACGCTCCGGAAGCAACCAACGACTCAAGCGCCGATGCCGTCCCGTTCAAAGATTCCCACACCTCGAGCGAAAGGACTTCTCGCGCGCGCCGTGCGTTCTCGCGCGCGCCTCGGATGCACGAGACAACCGACGTGGGATTTGAACCCGCCGTCACCCACCAGGTCGCGGTAGACCGGAACGTAGATTCCTCATCTTCCTCGTGCTCACCGAACGCTGCGATCAGGTCGTGGAGGCCCGATCTTGTCTCGAGAGATCCGAGCTGCGTCGCGCTGTAGTGATAGGAGGAAACCATCTTCGAGACGCCTTCGGCGCGCTCGGTGAACCGACCGATCCAGTAGACGAGCTCCGCGATTCGACTCAGCATGGCGGTCGCTCCGAAGCCTGCTGCTGTTGTGGCTGTTGCCATCCGAGCGCCGTGTCGTCTCGCTCCTCGCGCAGGGGCCGGATCAGTGACCTCCGCGCACCGGTTTCGATCCGTGGTCTTGGGGTTGTTTCACGCAGCACCCACGTATCTTTCGAGCCGCCGCCTTGCGAGGAGTTCACGACGAGGCTGCCTTCTCGCAAGGCAACCCGGGTCAGGCCTCCGGGAAGGACCTCTATGCGATCGCCTCCTTGTACGACGAAGGGCCGGAGGTCGACGTGACGGGGCGCGAGCGCGGACCCGATCAAGGTTGGGTGGCGCGTGAGCCGGACAACTTCTTGCGCGATGTAGCCACGAGGGTTCGCATTGATGCGCGCGCGGAAACGCTCGATCGTTGCCTCGTCTGCTGCCGGCCCGATCAGCATCCCGTAGCCGCCCGAGGCGTCGACCGGTTTCACCACGAGCTGATCCATCCGTCTCAGGACTTCCTCGCGCTGATCGGGTTCGCCGCAGAGGAACGTCGGAACGCTCGCCAAGACAGGGTCTTCATTCAAGTAGTAGCGGATCATCTCAGGGACGTACGCGAACATGGCTTTGTCGTCGGCAACGCCATTTCCGATCGCATTGGCGATCGTCACGGTTCCTGCGCGCGCCGCGGCGAGGAGGCCGGGGCAGCCAAGCAGCGAATCGGGGCGCAACGCGAGCGGATCGAGGTACTCGTCGTCGATCCGCCGATAGATCACGTCGACGCGCTGCCGGCCTCGTGTCGTGCGCATGTAGACGACGTCGCCGTCGGTCAGCAGATCGCTGCCCTCCACCAGCGGCACGCCCATGTGTCGCGCGAGCAGCGTGTGCTCGAAGTAGGCCGAGTTGTAGGCGCCGGGTGTGAGCAGAACGATCTCGGGCTCGTTGCCGGCCGATGGGGGAGCGGCGGACCGGAGCGCCGACCGCAGCATCGCCGGGTAGTGGTCGACCGGACGGACGGGGGAAGACCCGAAGAGCTCCGGCAGGACGCGCGTCAGAACCTCGCGGTTCTCGATGACGTACGAAGCGCCGGAGGGCACGCGGAGGTTGTCCTCGAGCACCATCCAGTCTCCGTTGTCTCCGCGCACCAGATCGAGACCGGCGACATGGACGTGCACCCCGCGCGGCGGCCGGATCCCCCATGCCCGACGCTGGAACTGCGGTGAGGAAAGCACCATGTCCCACGGGATGATCCCGTCGCTCAGGATGGCCTGCTCGCCGTACACGTCTTCGAGGAAAAGGTTGAGCGCGCGCACGCGTTGGCGGAGCCCCTCTTCGATGTGTGCCCATTGGGAGGCTGGGATGATCCTCGGAACCAGATCGAGCGGGAAGGTCCGCTCGGTCTCGGCGCCTTCGGTTCGCATCGTGAAGGTCACGCCGCGCGACCGCTGCACGACCTCGCGCAACTCCACCCGCCGAGCCAGCGCGTCCGCGCCCATGCGGTCCATCGCAGCGAGCACCGGACGATAGTGAGCTCTGGGCGAACCGTCGTCGTCGATCGCTTCGTCGCGGTAGCTCGCGAAGTCGTACCCCTCAAGCAGGCTCATATGCACCAAAGCATACGAGCCTCACGTGGCGGGTTTGTTTCCAATCGCAGCGCGGTTTTTTTCCGGGGGTAGCTAGTGCGCCGGCGCGCGCCTGACGGGCATCATCGTTGGGCTCGGTTCTTTCTCCAGGAAGTCCAGGATGATCCGGTTCACCAACTCCGGTTTTTCCATCATGACAGCGTGCGATGCGCCCGGCACGACGGCCAGCTCCGCGTTCGGGATCGTCCCATACAGCGTCGCCGTGTGTTCGAGGGTGGGCAGGTCGTCGTCTCCGGAGAGAACCAACGTGGGGGCGGTGATGCGCGCGAGCTCCTCGAGGGCGATGTGCGGCTGCGTGTGCGCCATGACTTGGAACTTCTCGTAGAGCGTGTTCCAGCTCTCCAGACCGCCGGGAGCCACTGCAACGTGCATCGCGCGCGGCATCGCCATGTCCTCGCTGTCGGCCGTCACGTGGCCGAGTCCTTCCTGGAGCTCCGCCGGCACGCCCGTGAGGTCGTAGTTCGCGCCGATGACAACGAGCTTGCGCACGAGGTCGGGCCGTTCGATCGCCACGAGCAGGCCGACGATGCCGCCATCGCTCCACCCAACGAGGTGCGCGGGCCCTCCAACGACCTTTTCGATGAACCCGATCGTGTCTGCCGCCATGTCGTCGTAGTTCAGCGGGCCCTCAACATCCGGCGTACGGCCGTGTCCACGTCGTTCGGGGGCGACAACCCTGAACCGAGCGCTGAACTCGGGCATCTGCATGCCCCACGACTCGTTCGGCACAAGACCGCCGTGAAGCAAGACCAGAGGCTCACCTTCCCCCTGCTCGTCGTACCAGGTCTTCACCGTGCCGATGTCGATGTACTGGCCCATGACGTCCCCTTTCCTTGCGTCTTCGGGAAGGCTAGCCCTTGGGGAAGACCGGGTCATGAGGAGTTCTCCCCACTTTCCTGCTTTTTGGGTGACCGTCGGTCCGAGCGACTTTGAGCTCAAAGCCCCCGGTTCACGTCCGTGGAACCGAAACCAGCAGCTACGCGTCCTTGTGCTCGTGATGGTGGATGCTTAGCGAAGTCATGGAGCGCAGCGGCAGAGCCGATGCCGGCCGATTGGGCGATCTCTACCGAGCCCACGCCGACGGTGCCGTTCGCCTCGCGTATCTGCTGACCGGCGACCGCGCGCTCGCCGAGGATCTCGTTCAGGACGCGTTCGTGCGGCTCGCAGGCCGGCTCGTCCATCTTCGAGACCAGCAGGCTTTCGAGGCGTACCTTCGAAGGACGGTCGTAAACCTCAGCAACTCGTACTTCCGCCGGAGAAAAGTAGAGCGGGCCTTCATGGAGAGCGCGCGCGGGTCGCTCGACCCCCAGAGCGTCCAGCGCGCGCCATCTATGGACGACCGCGAGGATCTCTGGCGCGCGCTCGGCCGGTTAACGGCACGGCAACGAGCAGCCGTCGTCCTTCGCTTCTACGAAGACCTCCCGGAACGCACGGTGGCCGAGTTCCTCAAGTGCCAACCGGGAACCGTGAAATCGCTCGTCGCGCGCGGGCTCGAAAAGCTCAGAAGTGACATACGAGGTGAGGACAGATGACAGAGATCGAAGACGACGTCCGCGAGATCCTGCGGCGTAAGGCGGACGAAGTTCCCCTGCACGGTCAAGTCCCGTCCGCGTTGGTCGGGCGCGCGCGCCGCCGCATCGCATTGAACTCGGTCGGCGTAGGATTGGCGATCATCGCTGTTGCAGGCGGCGCATTCGCAAGCGTGCGAGCGATCCAGCAGCAACATCCCAAGCCGGGCACGTTTGCAACCAACCCTCCCACGGTAACGACCTCGGCGTGTACCGCCGGTCAGCTTCGAGCCGTCGGATCGATGGATGGGGCGGCCGGATCGCGCGAAGGCGCTGTGCGTCTGACCAACTATTCAAGCAAGACGTGCACGCTTCGCGGTACGCCTGCGATCACGCTGTACGCGAACGGCCGTGCGATCACGTCGGGCGTCAGGTTCAGCGCCTCACCGCCGGCATGGAAGGCGAACGGCTTGTCCCAGCCGGCCGGATGGCCCGTCGTAACCCTCGCGCCGTTCAAGTCCGCTTCTTTCCGTCTCCGGTGGGGGAACTGGTGCCCGCAAGGTCGCGCCGCACCGCTCTGGTACATCCACATCGGGAGTGGAACGGTCGCAGGTAACGGGCTCGAGGCGGTCTCCCCGCCGCCCTGCAACGGCCCCGGCCTCCCATCGACGATCGAAGTAGGACCGTTCGAACCCAGCAAATAGCGCCCCCGACCTGCGCGTTTGGTCGCGCGCGGAGTCCCAGCCGAAAACTCATCGGTTCACCGATGAGTTTTCGTGCTGCCCGGCGTTTCATGGTCGTAGAGTCGCAAACGGCGACCAGAGGAGGACCCAGGATGGACTTCAGGATCGAACTGCTGCTGATCCCCGTTTCGGACGTCGACCGGGCGAAGGCGTTCTACACCGAGCAGGCCGGCTTCAATCTCGACGTCGACCACCGCGCCGGCGACGACTTCCGCGTCGTGCAGATGACCCCGCCGGGGTCGCCGTGCTCGATCGCCGTCGGGAAGGGCATCACCGATGCGCCGGCCGGCGTCGCGCGCGGGATACATCTGATCGTCTCGGACATCGAAGCCGCGCGCGATGAGCTCGTTGCGCGCGGGGTGAAGGTCAGCGACATCCGCCACATGGATGCCGGTGAGTGGAAGCCGGGTCCGCACCCGGAGCACAGCGATTACTCATCGTTTGCGGACTTCGCCGATCCCGACGGGAACACGTGGGTTCTTCAAGAGGTCGACCGGACGGCCTCCAAGGAGTAGCGGCGAGCGGTGGCCGGCCATGGTGCTGGGATGATGACCGATAACTCTGAGGTAGTTGCCTCCGCGATCGGCGGCGACGAAGGCGCCTTCGCGTCGCTCACCGAGCGCCACCGGCGCGAGCTCCACGTGCACTGTTACCGGATGCTCGCTTCGTTCGACGAGGCCGAGGACGCCGTCCAGGAGACCTTTCTGCGCGCGTGGCGTGGCCGCGAGACCTTCGAAGGTGACGTGCTGTTCCGCGCATGGCTGTATCGCATCGCGACCAACGTCTGCGTGGACATGATCCGCGGGAGATCGCGGCGTGTGGCCGATATGTACTCGATCGCCGAGGTTTCTTGGCTGACGCCGTATCCGGACAGGCTGCTCGACGAGATCGCACCGAGCGACGATGAGCCCGATGCGACCGTTGTCGCGCGCGAAACGATCGAGCTTGCGTTCCTTGCCGCGATGCAAGTGTTGCCACCTCGTCAGCGCGCGGCGCTGCTCCTGCGAGATGTGATGGGGTGGCCGGCGAGTGAGACGGCGAGTCTGCTCGAGACGTCCGTCGCCGCTGCGAATAGCGCGTTGCAGCGCGCGCGCGAGACGATGCAGCACCACTTGCCGTCGCACCGGATCGATTGGTCCGCGTCGGAGCCAAGCGCGGAGGAGCGCGCGCTGCTCGACCGGTTCATCGACGCGCACGAGCGATGCGACGCCGCAGCCGCGGCCGCGATCGCGTCGCAAGACATCCGGATCACGATGCCGCCCTATCCGTATCTCTTCGACGGGCTCGACGCGATGTTGCCGTTGCTCGAGCGTGCCTTCGGACCCGAGCGCGACGGCGACTGGCGACTCGTCGCGACGCAGGCGAACCGCATGCCGACGGCGGCGAGCTACCTCCGCAAGCCGGGGGACTCCGCGTTCCGTGCGTTCAAGTTCGATGTTCTGCGGATCGAAGACGGTGCCGTCGTGGAAATCACAACGTTTGGTCCCTCTTTGTTTTCGGTTTTCAACCTCCCGCCGACGCTCTAGATTTCGGCAGGATTCCCGGCGGCCGACCGTTGGACGCGGCTCCTACTTCGGTTTCGTTCGGCTAGTTACTTCGAAGCGCGCGTCGTTAGAATCGCCCGGTCGTGGTAAATCCCTTCGGGTCTGCGCAGCTTGGTCCCATCACGCTGCGCAACCGCATCATCAAAGCCGCGACGTTCGAGGGGCGGACACCCAATCGCGTCGTCACCGACGAGCTGATCGATTTCCATCGCGCCGTTGCAGCCGGTGGTGCCGGTATGTCGACGGTTGCGTACTGCGCGGTTT
>Ga0207684_10004377_pt1 | contig 13330 bp, 10 predicted proteins | sample KBSK5501metaG_FD_184342 | JGI IMG/M metagenome (GOLD analysis project Ga0207684, IMG submission 184342) | Corn, switchgrass and miscanthus rhizosphere microbial communities from Kellogg Biological Station, Michigan, USA - KBS K5-50-1 metaG... | ecosystem: Host-associated > Plants > Roots >...
CGACGCTGCTCCAGCAAGACGTAACCTGGCCACTTGCGGACCAGCGCCATTTCCTACAGACGATCAGCGGCGAGGCCGATCGGCTGGGGCAGCTCGTAAGCAACCTGCTGGACCTCTCGCGCCAGGAAGCCGGGCTGCTCCTCCTCAATCGGGGGCCTGTCAGGATACAGGAACTGGTGGCGAAGACGATCGAGCGACTGAGTCACCCGGATGTCACGATATCTTTGCACATCCCCGACGACCTACCTCTGGTCAACGTGGACAGCGGGCGCATAGAGGTTGTGCTCCACAACCTGGTCGCCAACGCGCTGGGGTATGGTGAGGGCGAAGTGCGTATCACAGCCGAGAGGCGGGGCGATGGAATTGTCGTATCAGTTTCGGACAATGGACCTGGCATCGCCCCCGACGAACTGCCACACGTGTTCGAGCGTTTCTATCGAGCGCGACATGGCCGCCAGCAGCATTCTGGCGGCACTGGCCTCGGACTGACAATCTGCAAAGCCTTCATCGAGGCCCATGGAGGCGTCATCTGGGCGGAGAGCAGTATGCGGGGCGCCTCTATCTCGTTCTCGCTGCCGCTCGTCTCACCTGCAGTTGCTGCAGTGCCCGTAGATACGGCGGCAACGGAGCTCACGACAGAAGAAGGAGGTGCGTATGACGACGAAGGCAAAGCGCATTCTGCTCGCCGAAGATGAAGTGGCGCTGCGCGACTTCGTGAGCCGGAACCTGCGCGTACGCGGCTTCGAGGTACTAGAGGCGAGCAACGGGTTGGAGGCCTTGGCCGTGTGGGAGCGGGAGGATCCGCACCTGCTGATTGTGGACATCATGATGCCGCGCATGGACGGCTTCGAAGTCTGCCGGCGCGTGCGTGAGCACTCTGCCGTGCCCATCATTGTGTTGACCGCGCTGGATGCTGAAAGCGACAAGGTCACAGCGCTCGATCTCGGCGCGGACGATTACCTGACCAAGCCGTTTGGGGTGGAAGAACTCCTGGCTCGCGTGCGCGCCGTGTTGCGCCGTACCCAGGGGTTGACGATGCCGCCCACAAGTGGCATAAAACAATTTGGCGATCTTGAGATCGACCTTGCGGGGCACATCGTGCGACTGCGCGGGGAGGAGGTGCGGCTGTCGCCAATAGAGTTCGCTCTACTGGAGCAACTGATCACCAACGCAGGCAAGGTACTCACTCATCGCATGCTGCTGCAGAGTATTTGGGGACCTGAATACGGCGGCGAGGCCGAGTACCTGCGCGTTTATATCAACCGTTTGCGCCATAAGCTGGAGCTCGATCCTGCCAATCCGCGCTACTTACTCACCGAGCCGGGCGTGGGGTATCGCTTTGTTGCGCCGGAAAGTGAGCGCGTACGTAGACGCCCTCCTCCAGCGCGTAACAGCAGCGACTAAGGCGTACACTATGCGGGCTAAAGCAAACTCAAACCTGTGATTTTCTACGCTGTATAGCTAGGAGTATGCCAACGATGAGTAGTAGCCCCAGGATGACGATGCCTACTATCAGAAAGATAAATAGGCTTGTAGTTCCGTTTGTAGGCGTCGTTGCCGCGGCGGAGGTTGTGACTTTATCTGACAGGTGGTTGTCTGGGATGGGGTAGATGACCTGGGGGTTTGCTGGCGGATACCCGTCTTGTTGAGCGCTTGCATAAGGATTGTGGTAGCTGGTGGGCTGCGTTCCTACGTTGATCGTCTTGAAGATAGAGTGAGCTGCGTTTGGTGAACCGACTGTTAGTTCTAGCATATAGGTGCCTGTTTTGGCATAGGTGTGCCTTACGGTGATGCCTCTGGCTTGTGTGCCGTCACCGAAGTTCCAGGCATAGGTCAACGCATTGCCGTTGGGATCGAACGAGGCCCTGGCATCAAGTGTGATACTCCGGCCAACAACTGTCTGCCCGATGTCGCTGACGGCTGCAATAGGATTGGGGCCAGCTGTGTGCGCATTCGTGGGAACCTGGCCAAGAATATCCGGTTGGTTGAGCATCCAGGTAGTGAGCATGCCTGGTAGTGCAAGCGCCAGGGTGGGCGCGTAGGACTTCTGTGAATTGCCGTTGGCAAAGGTATTCATGAGCTGGATTGTGTCCTGTGGTTGATCGAAGGGATACGACCATGGAGGTGGGTTGCCGTCGTAATAGGTTGAGTTGCCGACAAATGTCGCACAAGGCAATCCCGCGAGTGTAAAAGGAATCTGGTCACTACCACCCAGGATATCGTCCTCCTGATGTATATAACTCAATTGGTTGGTGGTAAAGATGGGTTGGAAAACGTCACCCTGCTTGCCGTTGTGATACGAGAGCATTTGGAAGCCCATCGCCTGGAACTGCTGGAACGAGGCGACGACGGCTTGCTGCATCAAGGCTCTAAAATGTGAGATATTCTTTTGCTGCTGAGGTGACAGTTGATCCTGGTGGGGGTAGAGCGCGTTGTTCCGTAAAGGCGACATGTCGATGTAGAATGGTAGGAGAGGATTCGACATCTGGCCGAGGTAGCGTAGTGGATAAGCGATGCCGTTCTGCTCCTCATTGAACATAGCAACGAGGTTCTTTGTGTCACCATTAATTGTACTGTTCAGGTAATGAAAAGAGCCAAAAAGACCTTGTTCTTCGGCATCAAAGATCACAAAGCGCAGTGTTCGTGCCGGGTAGAGATGATGGCTGCGCCAGTACTCGCCCATCGCCCTGGCAACTCCTAGTTCGATAGCGCATCCGCTGGCGTCATCATTCGCCGATTGTGTTGAACTTGCTTCTGCGTCATAATGGCAACCAATAACCACTACCTGCTCGGGGTGGGTAATGCCTGGGACAGTAACTTCCACATTGAATGCGGGGACGGTTGCTGGACGCCTAAGCCACCCTTTCACCGGGAATGTATCACGTCGCACTTGTGGCCCAAAGCCTTGTAGATCATGCACGATCTCCTCTGACCAGTAGGCGGCGAACTCATCATGGCCGTTCACATTTACGGGTAAGTTGGCATCATAGCCTGCTTCCCGTCGCTGAAAATGTGTAACCATGTAAAAAAGTTGGTCATAAATGTAGCTGGGATCGACTGCTGGGACCCCCGGGCTATATAGCTGAGTATGCTGCTGGTATGATGTGCTGGCAATGGCTGCAGTGGGCAGTAAGAGGCCGATAATAAAGGCAAATACGCAGCAGAGCCGTATTACGCGATGAAACATAAGGTAGCGCTCCCATGTTATAAAACTATTGTAATAGATATGCGTTTGATGCAGGACAAACCTCACCTGGTAATAGCTTGTCTCTTTCTCACGCGATTGAAAAACGAGTTTGTTTGCATAGCCTATTTGCCTTATTATGCTGAGCAAAAATGAAACAACATGGTACACTTTAGTGCGGAAGTTTAGTTAAAAGGGGAAAACACAGTTGCAAACGCTCGAAATTTTGATAGAGGAGAATGCATATGGCGCGGTGCGCCCAATGGAGGTTGCGGCAGATACACCTGTTTTCGCACTGTTACCCGCCATAGTTGAAGAATTGAAATTGCCACGTACGGACCTTTTTGGCAATAGACTCATCTACATGCTGCGCTATCCTTCCGGTGGCCCTATTCTGCCTGAAGACAGGAGTTTAATGGCCGCGGGTGTGGCCAGGGGCGAGAAGCTTGCCCTGGATTCATATGTGATGGAAGGGTCTGTCGCAACCTTGCTGCAAGCTGGACAAGAGCATCCTCAACCGTCCTTCTATTCTTCCGAGACAATCGCTGATGCAACATACTCTCCCTCGCTGGGCAAAGATACCTCTGCAAAGTTCCCGGCAGTCGGGTACAAGCAAACAAGGAAAAAGGGCAGATGGACACGCCGGGCCTTTTTAGTACTGGGCGGAGCCGCTTTTGCTGCTGGTAGTCTTAGTTTTGGTTATGCTGCCTATCGCAAGTTTATGAGTGACTCTACTATCATGTCAACGCGATCAACCGCGCACGCGCCTGTGAAACCTGCGCAAGCCCAGGCTACAGCGAACCAACTAACCATCCCTACCATGGCAAAACGGATACTGGTCTTTTCGCAGCATCAACAAACTGTGCGTTCTGTTACCTGGTCACCCGACGGGAACATGCTGGCAAGTGGCGCCAACGATGCGCAATTGCTCACCTGGGATCTGGGGGGTACGGTGCATGTACGTACACAACAAGCAGGTGCTGTACGTGCTGTAGCGTGGTCTCCGAATGGCCAACAACTTGTCGCCGGTGTGGCAAACCTGGTGATGTTCTTGAATCCCCAGACAGGCGCTGCACAGGCCCAGCCTGCACAGGTGCATACCGCTCCGGTGACAGCCCTGGCCTGGTCGACGCGGCAGCCTTTACAAGTGGTTTCTGGTGGGTTGGATAAAAAGGCGGTTGTCTGGAATGCTGCCTCCTACATGCCACAGGCTGTTTTCACCCAGCATACCACTGCGATTGAAGCAGCCTCCTGGGCAGCAGATGGGCAGACGGTGGGTACCTCTTCACTTGGTGGAGTTGTGCGTGTCTGGAATGCTGACAATGGTCAGCAGACTCATGGGTTCTTTATGGATGCCCAGCTACCCATGCGTGCTTTGTCCTTTGTATCCTCCAGCGGGCTACTTGCAGTAGGGGGGGATGATGGCATAGTGCGTCTCTGGAATGGCCTCACCTGCCAGCTACAGGGACAGGGTGGCTTTGGGAACCAGTGTATGGATATGCCGCAGCGTTTACATGCTCATACAGGAGCCGTGCGCGCTTTAGCCTGGTCGCCCGATGGCCGTTTCCTGGCAACAGGAGGAGATGATGGTATACTGGCGATCTGGCATCCGGCCAAGGCTCACAACTCGCTGCTGAAGGTACGCCACAATGCGCCTGTGCTGGCTGTTGGCTGGTCCTCGAACGGCAAGCGGGTGGCGGTGGCCTCGGGCGATACTGTGACCATATGGGAATTGCATTGATATCTCTACTTAACTGACATGCCACACGCTCCGTGTGAGCCAGAGGTCGCGCTGCTGCTTCCCACAGAAGAGATTTTCTCTTACGACATGGCAAGACCAAGCCCTGCTTCTTGTAGGTCACGTTGGAATTCTTGCAAGTAGAGTCGTAGAAAGGCGGTGCGACGTTGTGCCATTGCCCTCCCCGACGCAGTGGTCATCACCTCGTGCAGGTTCAAGAGTTTTGTGAAGAAGCGGTCGAGCAGATAGTGCTTGTCATCCGGGAGCCGTTGTATCGCGAAAGGATCCTCAGGATGATAAGTCTTTGTTTCAGGCCACCGCCGGTGGGTAGAGGTCATGGCCCAGCGGAGCACACCGCTAGCACCTAAGCTGTCAAGACGGTCCGCGTCGTAGAGTACACGGGCTTCAAGAGTCGCCGGGGCGATGCCGCGACTATAGCTATGAGCAAGGATTGCGTGGGTAATAGCGTACTGGGTGTCGAGAGGAAGGTTATAAGGTGCCAGAAGTGTTGTAGCGAGTATTGCAGAGCGTTCCGCGTGCGGCCGTGTGGGATCTTTGGTAGTCCGCCCCAGGTCATGCAACAGCGCGGCCATCCCCACAATGAGGCGATTGGCGTGTTCCTGCTCCGCCAGGCGCAATGCCAGGTGATAGACCCGCTGGACATGCTCCCAGCCATGTGCCAGGTCATCATAGCCAGTGAAATGAGCCTCCACGTCTTTCGTGACGGCTGCAAGTAGTTGTGACTCTCGTTCTCGTGTTTCCATGGATGAGGATCATCCTTTTCTCGTGTGTTTTGTGTTCATCGATCTGCCAGTCATGCCTCTGCTGGGCAGTAACAACTATATATAATACGTTTTGCATGAGCTTTTTGGCGAAAAACTAAGAAAGTCGCTTGATACCAATGCGCGTTCTACACCCGGGCTACAGAGACGCCTTGCAGAGTCGATTGCAGTTCGACCTGCGTACTTGCGGTTTGCGCCGCGCTCAATAAGCATATCCCGGCCAAGTGAAATAACGCTGTGCCTATGTTGAGATGAGTCTGAGGACGTCTGTGCCATGCCAATGAAATTCTCAGACTCATCTCAGCTACCTCACAGTCTGAGTTCATGCCTGTGCGATATGCTGTTAGTATGTGCTTGCTGAACTTGGCCGGGCTCCAAAGGTTGGCGACAGTGTCTACATAGGGGGTATCGGCTCCAGGTAGAGGCAATAGATCATTTACACATTGCTGGCCTGTGGGTTGAGCATGTTGAACAAGTTGATGCGGACATTCATGAGCATATGATAAGCACAGAGGAAAATACGTGATGCCTTCAGGAAATATCTGGTTATGGATAGGATTTAATGTCTTCATCCTCGCGATGCTCGCCCTTGATCTGGGCGTGTTTCATCGCAAAGCGCATGCCGTCTCGATCAAAGAGGCATTAACCTGGAGTGTCGTGTGGATTGCATTAGCGATGGCTTTCAATGCTGGAATCTACTTCTTCAGTGGACCTGAACCTGCGCTGCAGTTCTTCACAGGTTATCTGATCGAGAAGTCCCTTAGTGTTGATAACATTTTCGTCTTTGCGCTGCTCTTCACCTACTTCAGTGTACCAGCGGCCTATCAGCACCGGGTGCTGTTCTGGGGTGTCCTGGGTGCCCTCCTTCTGCGTGGCATCATGATCTTGCTGGGGGTCGTCCTGCTGGAGACGTTCCACTGGATTATCTACCTGTTTGGGGCATTCTTGATCTTTACAGGGATCAGAATGGCATTTCAAAAAGAAGCGGAAGTCCATCCCGAGCGCAATCCCTTGCTGAAGCTCGTCCGTCGCGTTGTCCCGGTCACGCATGACTATGAGCGTGATCGCTTCATGGTCCGGCGAGCAGGTCAAGTACTGGTGACGCCACTGCTGCTTGTACTGCTGGTCGTTGAGACCACGGACGTGATCTTTGCCCTGGACTCGATTCCGGCAATTTTCTCAGTCACCCAGAATCCGTTTATTGTCTATACATCCAATGTCTTCGCTATTCTCGGCCTGCGTTCGCTGTACTTCGTGTTCGCGAATGCGATGGTCAAGTTCTACTACCTGAAACTCGGCTTAGCAGTGGTGCTGTCCTTCGTCGGTGTGAAGATGGTCCTGGCCGACATCTATTCCATTCCCACGGCACCCTCGCTGGCGGTAATTGCAGTGATACTCGCTGCTGCCATTGTTGCTTCAGTCATGCGTACGCGGCGTCTTGTGGCGAGAAAAAGAGGGCCTCCTCTTGCTCTGGCTCATCAACGCCATTACCGGCGGACGCGGGATAGGCAAGCGTGCCAGAGGCCAGTAAACCATCCCTTGCTGTAGGCTCCCACCTGCAAGTGGTTTCTACAGCAAGGAAAGGCTCTTCGTTACGACACGGCATTATTCCGCACTTGTATGCTATACTCCCCTACAGAGTGAAACACACCGTCGGTCCTGTATATCGACAGTGAGCATCGAAATGAAAGCGATCATGCATACAAGTAAGGCATTGGAGCCAAAGTGGAGTCTCCACCGTTCGCTCCGGCTGCGGCTAGTACTTTGGTACAGCTCACTCATTGCTGTTGCACTAGAGGCTGTACGAAAAGGCCAGAGAAGCCATTTCCCATTGTTGGGTTTCCATTGGCTTCTTGAGCCACTTGCTCTGCGAGCGAAGCCCATTTGAACGCAAATATCTCGTCTTGGCTTCTGGAATGGCTTGCCAGGGCGAAACAACTCATCAATGCAACCTGGCTCCAGAAGGCTTTTCGTACAGCCTCTAGAGCGCCGGTCAAGTAATCAAGCGGCGTCCTGAAGATCAACTTGGAGCTGTTGGGAACGAACCAGGACGTGGAGATTGTGGACGACGGCGCACCGTAGCAGATCGAAGAGATTTTTGCGCAGTCCCCGATAACGGGCACGTCGTCCTTGCCATCGACCGATATGCGCGAGCGTATGCTCAACCGCCACCCGCTCACGCAGTTTGTGGCGGCCTTCTGGAGTTTGCTGGCTCTGGCGTAATTCGACGAGCAACGCTTCATCCGGATGGATGCTGACACTGCGTCCTTTGGTACTGGTCGTGCATTGGGCTTTCAAAGAACACTGGGCACAGGTCTCTTTGGGAAAGTGGACCACGCCGCCGGGAACAAAGGGCATCTCTTGTTCAGCAGGACAACGGATGAGCTGCCGTTCCCAATCCAGCGCAAAGGCCTGCTTGTGAAAGCGTTTGCTCTCGCGAACGGGCCAGGCTTTGCAATACACCTCCAGCTCATCGCTGCGCTCCCGCACCAAATGGCTACTCAAATAGGCCCGATCAATGTGCAGTTCTTTCAAAGAAACCTTTTGCCGATCAATGTCCACGCTGATCGCTTCGGTGACACTCGCTTCAGGGACATTGGCGGGGGTGATACCCACGGCTCGGATGAGACCCGTGTCCAGATCATGCAGCACATGGCGCTTGTACCCATCCACGCGCACACTCCGACTTTTGCGCCCATGATGCATTTGGCCATCTTCGACGCTGATACGCCGATCTTTGGCAACGCCCTTGATGAGACTCGCTTTCCCCTTCTCATCGACTTGTACATCTTGCTCCTGGACTTGCTCCGCAATCTCTAAGACTTGCTGCGGCTTTTTCCTCTTGCTCGGTCAAGGTCTGCACCCAGGTTTCGACGGTCTGCAAGACCTGCAAAACGAGCGTTAGCGCCTCGTCTTTCTGAAATGAAATTGTTGATCCCAGTCGCGATCCAGTGCTGCCTTCAGGCTTGTCCTGCAGACCAGTTCCGCCCCAGCCTCCGACGCCACCTCCGCCAGTTCCCGGCCCTGTTGATCGGCCACCACGCACATGACTTTTTTGAGTGCATGTCCGATCAGGTTGTAGGTATCCTCAACTCGTCCAGCTCCCCACAACGGACTGCTATCCAGTGCAGCCCGTAATGGTCGCGACCCAAATGCCTGGCTTTGGCTCGCAATCTCGATGGTTCGTTCGATGAGCCGTCGGTCCATCTGTCCCTCAATCAGCCGCTGGCGGAAAGCCACCAGTGTTCCTTTGCTAAAAGGTGCCTCTTCAGTATCGACACAATCCAGGACAAGCTGCCAACGTCGGTCCATCACGGTCGCCTCAATGACTTCATCATCGGAGACCCCTGTATACGCCTCCAGGATCAGCGCCAGAGCCAGCATCGCAGGGGCCACCGGAGGCTGCCCTCGCTCTGCTTTCCGATACAGGTTCGCCAATTCTTGCTGAAATGCTTCATCTAGCGATTCGTGGCGGTGCTGGCGCAAAAACGCAAACAATTTGGCTTTCCGTATTCGTTTCATGATCCGTTCTTCTTGCGTCGAAAGCTCTACAGAAGGCTGCCAAAGCGCTGGTCTCATATTTCCTCTCCTTGCTTCCGGGCTTTCCCCGAACTTACCACTGTCAGTATCAATGGCCAATCGGTACGATTCTGCGCGTCCTCGATAGTCGTTCCGGTTCGACTTACCGCTCGTTCCTTTTCTTGCCCATCACCCACACGCCCTCGTGTCGATAGTCGTGGGCGATCCGGGTATCGGATCACCCTGTTTGTGCTGTTCTTGAAAAGCTGTCGCCATGGTCTGGTGGGTCGAGCAGGCGCGTGCATGAACGACGGACCCGGCCTGGATGATTGCTCTGCTAGCGGTTGAGCCTACGATAGGCGCGCACTGAGAGCGGCAGGAAGATGGCGACGAGCAGCATCGGCCACACAAGCGCCATCAGCACCGCGTGCTCGGAGACCCAGGAACCTGCCTGCCATCCGGGGTTCATGAAGAGTTGCCGGATTGCCGAGGTGGTCGCGGAGAGCGGATTCCACTGGGCAATTGCCCCCAACCAGGACGGCATCGTGGATGGGCTCACGAAGACATTCGAGAGAAAACTGATTGGCCAGACCAGGATTTGCACCGATGTGACCGACTCAGGCCCTTTGGCGAGCAGCCCGAAGAAGATCCCGACCCAGAGTAGGGCAAAACGCAGGAGCAGGAGCAGCCCGACCGCGCCAAGTGCGGCTGACATCCCAGCATGCCAACGCCATCCCAGAAGCAGTCCGGCACCGATCAGGAGAGCCAGCCCCACGATTGAGTTGAGTATATCAGCGGTGCAGCGGCCCAGGACGACGGCTGATGCGCTCATCGGCAGCGACCGGAACCGGTCGGTGACGCCCTTGGAGGCGTCAGTGGTGACTGCGATCATTGTTGTTTCGAGACCAAAGAGCATGGTCGTTGCGAACATGCCGGGCATCAGGAACTCGAAGTAGTTCCCACCGTTTGGCACGCGGATTGCGCCACCAAAGAGTAGTCCGAACATCAGCACAATCATGAGCGGGAAGATCCACCCCACGATCACCGCTCCGGGTCGGAACCGCCAGTGCGTGAGGTCTCTGCGAGTGATGGTCCAGGCATCGGCTATAGCCCAACCGAACCGCGCGATGGGCGAGATGGTTTGGGTGACGCGTCCAGATGTATGAAGAGTTGAGTTCACGATGCTACCTCCAGTAAGTTTTCTGCCCCTGCGGGACCGGTGAGGTGAAGGAAGACTTCATCGAGGGTTGGCCGGCGCAGAGCGAGGTCTTCCGGTTCGATCTGTGCCTCCGAGAGTGCCGTCGTCACAGTGATTAAGGCTCTCATCCGATCCGTGACGGGAACGCTGATCCTGTTCGCCTGCGTATCGATGCGGATGTCACCGCAGGCAACAAGCTTCACGATCTGCGCCACGGTGGCTGTCTCGACTCCAGGGCGCAAAACGATGTCGAGCCAATCCCCACCCAGGGCGGACTTAAGCGAATCTGGGGTGCCCTCGGCAATGACCCGTCCCTCCTTGAGCATGGAAATGCGATGAGCAAGCTGATCGGCCTCCTCAAGATACTGGGTCGTCAGCAACACCGTGGTGCCGGTAGCGACCAGTGATCGAATGGCGACCCAGACCTCTCGTCGGCCAGCAGGGTCGAGTCCGGTGGTCGGTTCATCCACAAAGAGCACCGAGGGTGAGACGATCAGACTTGCTGCGAGATCCAGGCGGCGGCGCATGCCACCGGAAAATTTGCTGGCCGGCGTCTTGCCAGCATCCGTCAAAGCGAACTGTTCCAGTAATTCGTCAGCACGAAGCTCGGCCTGGCGGCTGGAGAGATGATTGAGCCGCCCGAACATCACGAGGTTCTGTCGTCCAGTCAAAATCTCATCAATCGCAGCGTATTGACCAACAAGTCCGATATGCTCGCGAACCTGTCGTGCCTGCGTCATGACGTCGAGCCCGGCGACGCTCGCCTGGCCATCGTCGAGTTCAAGCAGGGTGGACAGAATTTTCACCGCCGTGGTCTTGCCCGCCCCGTTGGGACCGAGAAGCCCACACACTGATCCAGACTGCACCTCAAGATCGAAACCGTTGAGTCCAGTCCCATCTTTGGCCCCCGCATACTGCTTGCGCACCCCGCGCGCAGCAATCGCGAATGCTCTGCTTTCCATAAGCACCATTCCTTCTCTTTCCGCTAAATGACCTGCCCTCTCCAGGGCAACAAACAATGTCGTTATTCGTACACTGTACGGTACAGTGTATTCCATGTGGTAGAATGATGTCAAGAATATCAATAACTGAGCACCAGTTGGAGACCATGCTAGTGAACCACAAAAACCTTCCACACCCCGACCCGGCCCGGAGTCTGGCTCTGCTCTGGGGTTCTCAGACCGAGGCGGGGCGTTCCGGCCTTACCCTGAAAGCCATCGTAGCTGCCGCCATAGACATCGCGGACACCGATGGCGTGGACGCGCTCTCGATGCGGAATGTGGCTGAACGACTTGGCGTGGGTACCATGTCCCTCTACACCCATGTCCCAGGCAAAACCGACCTCATCGACCTCATGTTCGATACTGCCTACGGGGAACTCTATGAGAGCATCGAGAGTCCATCGAAGCAGCCGGGGGGCTGGCGTGGCGCGCTCCGGTTCATCGCGAACCAAAACTGGGGCCTCTACCGCAGGCACCCTTGGATGTTGCAGATCACCACCGGGCGCTCAGTCCTTGGCCCCCATGCCGCCATCAAATATGAAGCCGAGCTCCGCCCACTCGACAAGCTCGGGCTCAATGACGTGGAGATGGACGCCGTTCTCACCCTCATTCTGACCCACGTGGAGGGAGTCTGCCGAGCTCAGGCAACCCGTGATCGTACCCAACAGGACACCGAGATGACGGACGAGGAATGGTGGGTCGCCCGCGTGCCGCTTCTGGACAAGCTCATTGACCCAACTCGGTTCCCCGTTGCGACGCGTGTCGGAACATCCGCAGGGCAGGAATATCAAAGTGCCTCTAGCCCGGAATTTGCCTTCACATTCGGGCTGGAACGCATTCTGGCGGGAATCGCTGAGCTCATTTCAGCGAAAAACAGCGAAGAAAACACCAACCATTGAAGAACTTCCTTTTGAAATCGACACACCAGGCGATGGAGCGCTTCCCTCATCAGGAGGATATCAATTGACATCACTATCTCTCTTGTCTTGCCACGCGGAGTGGGCCGCCAGTTCTTACTGCCAATAGGTGTTGCCTATCCTCTAGCCACGTATGGCCAAGAGGGAGAGATGAGAAGGTTGCACCAGCTATGAGGGCCAAATGTTCACCAGCGTATTCGTAGAACCGGTGCCTGCATTGCACCAAATTTATTTTCCTGGCTCCTGATTTTGGTAGAACTGCCCCATACGTGATTACTTGACCGACGCTCTAGCGGTCGCCCTTCAACCCGAAAATCCGATTGAGGCAGGAAACTTCGCCAATAATGTATGGCCTCCCTGTGTTTGGCTTTCGTCTTTGTCGCGGTGAGCATACCACAACAGGCGAGCGTATGCTGGCAGGGGATAACCTCCCATTCTGATACGGATGAAACCCCCACTGACACCTGTGGGATGCATGTTACAGCGGATAGAGCACTCCTGGGGAAATCAGTGAACGATGGTGTGCGATTGTTTGCCAGGTGGTGTGCCTGCTTCCCATTTAGCTTCCCATCAACCCCTGGCGCCAGGCAAAGATGGCGGCCTGCGTGCGGTCGACGAGATGCAGCTTGCCGAGGATGTTGCGGACGTGGCTTTTCACCGTCTTTTCGCTGAGGACGAGCCGCTCGGCAATCGCGGCGTTGCTCAGCCCCTCGGCGATCAGGCGCAGCACTTCCCGCTCGCGCTCACTCAGTTGGGCGAAGCTCGCCATGTCATGATGCGACGCGCCATCCAGCTCCTGCACGACGCGGGCGGCGATGTGGGGATGCATCACGACCTCGCCGCGCGCCGCTTTGCGGATCGCGTCGGCCAGATCGGGCAGGCCGATGTCTTTGAGCAAATAGGAGAGCGCGCCGGCACGGATGGCGGGAAAGATATGCTCGTCCTCATGATACGAGGTCAGCACGATGACCTGGGAGCCGGGGCTTTTCTG
>Ga0207684_10004380_pt1 | contig 13323 bp, 16 predicted proteins | sample KBSK5501metaG_FD_184342 | JGI IMG/M metagenome (GOLD analysis project Ga0207684, IMG submission 184342) | Corn, switchgrass and miscanthus rhizosphere microbial communities from Kellogg Biological Station, Michigan, USA - KBS K5-50-1 metaG... | ecosystem: Host-associated > Plants > Roots >...
GATTCGTTGTAGCATCCTGCGGCTTGAACTCGCGGATGCTTTCGAAGTCAGCCGTGTCGGCGACAACCGTCGTGAACTTCTTGATCTGTTCTAGTTGGTTCAGCTTCGTGCTAGTTGTTTTTTTATCGTTAATGGCACTGCTCATTCCTTTCCTCTCGTTAGTTTCTCAACCATACATCGAACTATGCTTTGCTCCCAGCTTTTCGAGATCCTTCGGTGTGAATGGCCCAGACTCCGCGATGAGTTCGCGAGCGGCCTGCACCTGCCCCCACACATTCCATAACAGAACACCCCGCACGCGGGCGTTCTTTAGATAATAGAAGACGCCTTCTTCGTTAGGCCGCTTCCAGTCGGCAAATGTCTCCAGGCGTGAATCTACTTCGCCGACCGCTTCGTATCCCAACTCGAACATGTCGGAGTAGAAGGAAGGCAGATGATTGTACGACTCATGCATACCCGCCATGTTCCGGCCCGCCGATCGTCCCATCGAGTTGGCGTTATCTTCGTGTTCGACTCGAATGCGCTTTCCTAAGGCAGCGCTGTGGAATGCGGCCACATCTCCTGCTGCATAGATGTCGGGATGGCGGGTGCGAAGGAACTCGTCCACTACGATTCCATTGTCCGTCTTTAGCCCCGCTGACTGGGCAAGTTCGATATTCGGCTCCAGACCGATTCCCGCCACCACGCCATCGACGACGATTTCGCGCTCCGTGGCCGTCTTCAAGACGTGCTGGTTGCCGCACGCTTCTAGAGCGACAATCTTTTCGCCTGCCAATAGTTCGATCCCCTTTTGCTTGTAGAAGCTGGAAACATACTGAGAGAGATCCCGCGGAAAAACGCGTTCTCCGATATCCTGATCCGGAAAGATCATCACCACTTCTTTCCCGTTCATGGCCAGGGCCGCAGCAATTTCCGAGCCGATAAAGCCGCCACCGATGACGGCAAATCGGCGGCCGGTTGCGGCGAGTGCACGAAGGCGCCGGTAGTCCGAAAGCGTGCGGAAGTAAATGATCTGATCATCGTCGAAAGCAAGGCGCCGAGGCCTACCGCCAGTGGATAACAAAAGCTTTTCGTAAGTGAAAACGTCTCCTTTGTCGTCCACGACACGTTTTTCGTTGGGAACAATCCGTTTGACCACGCGACCCAGGTGCATTTCCACCCCTTTGTTCTCCGTCTTGCGCCAAATGCTGTCCAGGGGTTTGCCCTTCCAAAGCGCTTTCGAGAGAGGAGGACGGTTGTAGGGAGCGTCCGGCTCCGTGCTGATCATCCCGATGCCGCCGTTTGCATCGACTTCGCGGATGCCGTCCACCCCGGCTCCAGCGGTCATTCCGCCGCCGATGATCAAGTAATTGTAGTTCGTCATTGTTGTTTCCTCTTTATGAGTGAGAATCGGTGCGTTGCCGCTGACGGTTTGCGAGTGACTATCAGTTCCATCTCCAGGGGCGATCGTACTTCTGACTGAGTCGGCCGAGTGCCAGCGCGCCGAGGGCGAGGCCCAGATCGCGCAGCGCTACGTCGAAGTAGCCCGGAAGTATAAGCAAGTTGAGAATGATGCCCACGAGCCAGGCTGCGACGACGTAAGCGAAAATCCGTGGCTTGATAGCCACCCCGATGCCTGCAGCGATCTCGACTACCCCCACAACGGCCATAAAGAGACCGGGGGCGATCAGGTTTCCGACGAAGGGCGCGAGGTATTTCTCCCAGTTAACAAGGATGTTGAAGAACTTGTCGAGTCCCGCCAGGATCGGCGCTGCAATGAAGCCGGCCTGAAGGATGCGATAAGCCTGATAGGCTGGGTCACCGATCTGTGCCGCTGTCATCGATGTGCCCGTTGTTCGTGTTTCTGATGTTGTATTCATTGAGATATTTTCCTTGTTAGCTTTTCTTGAACGTCTGCCATAAATACAATAAGTCAAATAATTGTGTGATTATATTGATTTATATCGGCCTGGATGTTATTACTGGAAGGTATGATGGAACATTGGAGTAATCGCTTTCTCACCAGCACACGCGGCCAGGTCGTGCAACTCCTGCGCCGGGGTGAGGCGACCGTCAACGAGTTGGCCGAGGCTCTAAACCTGACTGACAACGCGGTCCGGTCACATCTTTCGACCTTGGAACGTGATGGACTTGTCCGGCAGTCGGGCAAGCGGACGGCCACGCGTAAACCGGAGGTGCTCTACTCTCTTACGCCGGAAGCCGGACAGCTTTTCCCTAAGGCTTATGATCTGCTTTTAAACCAGCTCCTCCATTCCCTGGAATCACGAATCACCCCAGCAGAGAAAGGCGAGCTGTTGCGTGACGTTGGTCTGCGTCTCGCGGGCGTTCGGGCTCCGCTTTCCACGGCTCCTAGGGAGGCTGAGCTTCGAAAGCGTCTGAAAATCGCAGTTGACGTCTTGCAGGATCTCGGTGGCTTGGCGGAGCTGGAGGACACGGGTGATGAATTCGTCATCCGAGGCTTCAGTTGTCCGCTGGCCTCCGTCGTCATCGAGCATCCCGAGGTATGCCAACTCGCCGAGACGTTGTTGGCAGAGATCATTGGCGCGCCCGTGCGGGAGGCGTGCATTCGCAATGGCGCACCGCGGTGTCTGTTCAGACTGAGCAAATAGTGTCCAGCCGGACGGATTCCACAGCGGCCGTCTTTTTCTGAGGAGATCTAAGCTTTGCCTCGATAGACGTTCTTTCGGTCCGCGTACACGGACTTGCTGCCTGACATTCGGGGTAAGCGGGAGCGCGCCACGGCGAACATCGCGTCTTCCGCTTACGCACGACCAACTTTCCGACCGCAACGAAAAGATCCGCCCTGCCGCGAATGTCTCGGCTCGGGCAGCGTCAGCTGCATCCGGTGCGGACCAAGTGAATTCGCTGGCTTCGATAATGCCTTCCTGCGAACCTACATCCGCCGCCAGATGCCTCACGGGGAGAAAGGTGCGTCAATGTAGATGATAATCGTGGTGGTGTTACCACGATCCTTGTCACAGGACACCAGGATATGCCGCGCTTTTTTCGGTAACGAGAACCTGTTACCAGCGCAACATGGCGCGGCGGGTGCCGGTTCGCGGGGAGAAACTCTCGAAGCCAACCGGCACCGGATGCGCAGTGGGTAGATGGCACCCGCGAAATAGACGAGACGTTTCTCGTCAACCTTGACCTTATCCTTCATTAGTCTCAAACCTTCGAGTAGGACCAAGCTCAATCGCTTCACGAAGAACCGACGCGGACGATGAAGTCCACACCTTCCCAATGGCCAGCGTCTGGCCAGTAGAAAGTGAATCTGACCTCCTTTCTTTCGGGAAGCGCTTCGGTCGCCAGATCAACGAAATGCATTCCGAGCCCGGTATCGCGCGTCTTGACATCCTGGACCGTGTCCCAATCATCGACGCTCCAATGAATGAGAGCAGGTGCCATCGTCTCAATGCGCAGGATTTTGCCGGCAGGCATGACGCGAATCTTATGGTTGAAGCGCCAGGCGATGCGCGGGGAACCGGTCTTTTCGATCAGGTAGCGCTGCACGGTTTGTGGCGGCAGGTCGAACACACGGCTCTCTTGCAACGAGCGGCGCAGCTTGAGGTACTCGGCGTGTGCCCACACGAGCGGCATGGCTGAACCGGAAGGTCGTCCGAACGAGAGGTAGCGTTCCGGAATATCCGCCGTGTCCCACACTTGCTCCGAGATTAGACCACCTTCGTTGGCGAACGATTCCATGGTGCCGAGCAGGTTCTTTGCGGTTTCGAGCCGTTTGGCGGCCAGTTCATAGTGCGCGCGTTCGCCGGTGAGCAGCGGCCACCCGCGGCCAATCCCCGTTCCGTCAAAAGGCGCACCATCCTCATGCTCGCCATACCCATCGCCGTTGTAGCGATGCCAAATGGGGCCATGCGGTGTCTCCGCCTTGAGAAGCGCATCAATCACTTTTGCCGTGTCGAGAATGCGGGGATCGTCCGCAGCGCGCAGGCCGAAACGTACCAGGGCCAGTGCGTCGGGACTCACCAAATGACTGGCGGAGCGGGTGGCTTGGTCGGGCGAAACGTTCTTTATGAGTATACTCTCCTGGAAACGTGATACGACTTCCCCTTCTTCAATCGGAGCGATCCGGACGTAATACCCTTCGACGCCGAACTTCCGGCACCAGTCGGTGCCGGAAACATACATCCAGCGTTCGATGGATGCGTTCCAAACATCGGCAATCTCGCGTAGGTAGGTTGCAATTGATGGTTCGTGATTCAAATCGGCCAGATCCGCCGCCGCCAGGAGCGCGGCGATTTCTGCCGCGATCGTGAACGGCGAATAGCCGGGATCTTCCTCCCAACGATCTTGTGGGCTCGCCGGACCGTTGCACACCAGATAAGCGACGGCCTTCCGCACCATCGGCCCAAACTGGGCTACATCCGCATCCGCCAATGCCTTTTCGCGCCGGGCCAAGTCGACCAAGAGAATAGGTAAAGCCGTCTCGTCCATTTGGATTCCGTTCCAATACGGCGTGCCATCCAACCACATATTTTGCGCCCAGTGTCCGTCGGCTTGCTGCGTGGACTGCAAATAACCAAGCACGCGGCACACAGCCTTGTGCGCGCCGGTCGCCAGCAAGCCGCCCGCGGTTTCCACCAAATCACGCGGCCAGACGAGATGATAGCCTCCCAGATCGTTGTCGCCTTTGGCAAAGCCCCATGGGATTGAGAGGCTGGCGATCAGGCCCCCGGACACGACCTTGGACTCGTGGGTGCGCAGGACCGCGACGCTGATCTGGGAAAGATCGCGTTGGCTGAGTTCGGTCTTCTTCAGCGGCGGCGTGAGCGTTTTCAGCCATTCCTGCCAACCAGCGATGTAGTCATGCTTTGCTTTGTCAAAACCGTCGCGGAGGCTGACGACGGCGTTTCGTGCCGCTTCTTCCGGGTTGCTGCCGAAACCGAGCGCGAACACGAATTCCTCCTGCGATGTGAGGGAATCGATCTCCGCGGTCATGGCCACATTGCCGTTCTCGGCCCGGGTATATTCCCACGTCATGTTCAGGTGAGAATGCAGGTCCTGCCAGCCGTCCGAAAAACCGACGTATCCGACCGAGCATTTACGCCAAGGGATCGAACAGGCCAATGCCAGCGCGTTACCTTCCCGTTGCGCAAACAACATTGGTGCGCCTTCATATTCGTCCATCCAGGCGGTATTGCCGGCGCCGTGATTACCCAAATGCGGCGCGAGCAACACATAAAGTCGATAATCGGAGGGCTGGCCTTGCTGCGCGATGAAACGAGTCTGCTGCAACACCGTGTCCCGTTGTGGATCGGTCACGATCTGCTTTTCGATGCGATAGCGGGCCTGACGGCAGGTATTGATCAACCGGAAAGCTGGCACGCCGTCGGCCAGCCAGTTGACTTCGGAGTCGACGTCACGTTTCTCTTCGGAGAAAAAGTCCCTTCCGTCTGTGACGATTAGCCCCATGTCGCGGATGCAGGCCTGGTCAATGCGCGGATAGTAGATCTCGTTAAAGATGCCGTGACTGAGCGTGAACCAGATGTGGCTTTTGTTGCTCAGGGCCGTGCCTACACCGGTTTTGGCGCTGGAGGTCCAGCGCGCAGGGATGCCGGGCCAGCCTGGTGCGTATCGATTCGCTATGCTCATAAGGTTTCCTTCTCTTGATTTTTGTGATCAGCCGGTGCAGTCACTGTCCACTGCCGGCGCCACCGTGTGCCCAGCCAGCAACTCCTGAAACATCACTTCCTGGACCTGGGCGGGGGCGGCGTTGTCCAGGAACCAACCAATACACGCACTCCACAGCAAGGCGGCGAAGAGCACGATACCCGTCACGGCGCCTATAACCCAACACAGTAGCGCGCAGATTAGAATAAAGGAATAATCCAAACCATTTGGAATCCTTAGAAGCCTGCCGAACGGAAGATTTTGTCGAGTCATCAGCCTTTTCCGTTTCGTGAAGTGAGCCCGCAAATAGCGATCATTCCGATTACTATTGGAAGATCTATAACTATATCGTACAACGATCGATCGGTGCAGATCTATTCATACGCCGAGAATTTGTCGGATAAGAAGCCGGTTTCCATTGGATGCGATTTTCGAGTTTAGTGAAAGACTAGCTCCCGTCCGGCACCTCCAACTTCTTTTTACTTCACTTTATGAGAAGTCATCAAAATTCCGGCACCCGCGCGAGATTCAGGCAACGATTGCTCCGGAAAAGGACGCGACTCGGAGAGTCACGGACAAAGAATACGAGAAATTGGCTGCTTTTCGCTACAATCTTCGCCCATTTTTACGCTTTAGCAAGGTGGCCGCCCGATCCACAGGACTGACGTCTCAGCAGCATCAGGCCCTGCTGGCGATTAAGGGCTTCCCGGATGGGAAAGCGATTACCATCGGAGAGCTCGCTGAACAGCTACCAGTGGCCCACCACAGCGCGGTCGAGTTGACAGATCGTTTGGCGCTACTCGATCTGGTCTTCCGCGAGGCCAGCACTATGGATCGACGACATGTCTTCATAAAAGTGACCGATCGCGGAGTTGAAATTCTCTCTTTGTGTGGATGATCGCAGGTGTGGGTTGCGTCCTTCTCGATCAAACTCGCCTTACTCGATGGAGGAATGGATACGAGTCAAGTATTACTCGCGTCATTGTAGGTCTATCAGAAAAACACGGGGTGATCAGTATTTGCCGTTCCGTCCTCAGATGTAGCGCGCCGCCTTTTGCTAAAGGCTCACCTTGTTTCCTTGTTAGAAGATTTCATATCTCCGGGGATAGTGCTGAAGAAATTAATCGAGCGCAATATCGCTGCGAATTGGTGAGTAATGGTTGTTCGGATGAGCGGCAGGAAAAATATAATGATCATCGATGAAGTTTTGAAAGAATCATTACGCGCTGCGGTTAAGAAGGATCCGTTGCATCTTTTGCTCGAGATTGAGCGATGCATCCGAGCGGAAGAGAGAAAAGATCACAGCCAGCGGGAAGTCCGCATACAACATGCATTTGATTACCGTATTCTAATGTCAGCCACTAAACATGTATATTATATATTGCTTTAAGCAAACTTTCGAATAAATTCATAATATATGAAAGTGTTATCTAAATCTTCGCGTGTTTCTGTTCTATCGTCCCGAAATGCCGGAAGGCCGGTCACGCGTGGGATTCCCACAATGTTGCGACTTTACCCTCGAGGAGATCCGCAGATGAAAGATCTCAAGATGTTGCGGCGGAGGATCTTTTCCGCATCCGTGGGCCCACTCATGGCGCAAGCGCTTCGGCTAAGGGCGCCATATCCTTGATAGGCAGGTACTTTTCGACACTTCGTTGACCAACGGAATAAAAGACGGAGTTCGAGAGAGGATGCTCTGGTGGCTGCTGGGGCGGGATTAAGGATCATTTCTGTCGCGTTGGACGATAGCTTGAATAGACTCCTCGGTGGACGCCGTTCCACCCAGCTCGCCGGTGCGTTCCTTATCTTCGTTTAGCGTCTGAGCGATCCCCTTGCGCATCGGATGCGCAAGGTCACTCCGGTCAACTCAACCGAGCATCATCGCGGCCGCAAGAAGAAGCGCGAGCGGATTGGCTATCCCCTTACAGGGCAAAGCGATCGAGTCTCTGCTAGAGCTAGACTAGTGGCGATTGGCGTCGCGCCTCTCGTCCCATCCGGTGTTTCGTTCAAACTGGATCCGAAGGGATTTATCCAAATCGATGACCGTTATCAGACGAGCGTTCCTGGCATCTACGCTGCCGGCGATATCATCGGGCCGCCTTGGCTAGCGCACGTAGCCAGCTGGGAAGCCATCCAGGCGGTCAACGGGATCTTTGGCGCTGCCAAACCAAAGCGCCTGAAAACGTTCCCTGGTTGTACTGCCAGCCTCAGGTTGCCAGTGTCGGTTTGACGGAGCGAGCTGCTAAAGAGAAAGGGCTTAAGTTCCGAGTAGGAAAGTTTCCTTTTTCAGCGAACGGCAAAGCGCTTGCCGCCGGAGAGCCCGAGGGTTTTGTCAAACTTCTGATCGGGAACCGTATGGTGAAATCCTGGGAGCACATGTCATTGGTGCCGAGGCTACCGAGCTTATTGCAGAACTCGGTTTAGCCATCAATCTCGAAGCAACTCACGAAGAGCTCGAGGATACAATCCATGCGCATCCGACCTTAAGCGAAGCCGTCCACGAGGCGGTTGGGAATGCGTTTGGCTTAGCCATTCATATCCGGGGTGACTACACGAAACGGAAAGTATTCCGTTAACGGAATACATTCCGATATTCCGAGTTCCGGAATATTCCGAGTTGTTGATCCTTACCGATTGCCGGAGCCGATGAAATCAAGAGCGTGGAGTCACTGAACTCGGAATATTCCTGGCAGCCAGCCTGGCCCCAGCAGTAGAAGCGTATTGCTCTTCGGCAGGATTCGAGAGCGTTCGCGAAGACGCACGTCTTAGTCGCGGCAGCTGTTGTAATCAAGGAACGGGCACTTGAGCGCATTCAGACAGCGGATTCCCAAATGCGCTGATTGAAAGGCCGACGATATGCGCAGCCCGGCCTTTCTCGCCTCGCTATAATATTCCGAGTCCTTCTCAATCAAACGCAAGCGCAGAGCAGGTTTGCCACCCACACCCGGAATATTCCGGAACTCGGCATATCGGAAAATAAAGTACGCTAAGGTTCGGAATTAGCCGTAAACAAGCTTGAAATCGAGTGCTGGGGTTTTCGTAGCGGCCGAAAACGCCCTTTAGCGATCCGTTTGTTGGCGTGCCAGACGTAGTCTCCGGTCAGATTGATGTGCTCCCAGCCTACCGGCGACAGATGCGTCAAAAGTGACTCATCAATCGAGCGGCCATCCTCCCGGAGCGCTTCGATAGCGCGGTTTACATAAACCGTGTTCCATAGCACGATGGCAGCAACGACCAAATTCAACCCGCTAGCCCGGTGGCGCTGATTTTCGAATGTCCGATCGCGTAATTCGCCAAGGCGATTAAAGAATACTGCCCGTGCCAAGGCGTTCTTTGCTTCACCCTTGTTCACGCCGACCTGAACTCGGCGACGGAGTTCGGGATTTTGGAGGCATTCTAGGATAAACAAGGTCCGCTCGACACGGCCAAACTCACGTAGAGCAAGCGCCAGACTGTTCTGGCGCGGATAAGCACCAAGTTTCCGTAGGATCAGTGACGCTGTTACTGTGCCTTGCTTAATCGAGGTTGCCAGCCGAAGAACTTCTTTCCACTGCGTGGTCATTGGCGCCATATTCAGTGTACCGCCAACAAGGCTGCCTAGCGCTGGGTAAGCACTTCCTTTTTCAGGAACATAAATTCGTCGGTCGGCCAGATCGCGAATGCGCGGTGCAAAGCGAAAGCCCAACAGGTGACAGAGTGCAAACACATGGTCAGTGAATCCTGCAGTGTCAGTATAATGTTCTTCAATCTGCAGATCGGATTCGTGATAGAGCAGTCCATCCAGCACGTGCGTGGCATCACGTACCGTCGCGTTGATCACTTTAGTGTGAAATGGCCCATACTGGTCGGAGACATGAGTATAGAAGAGCACTCCAGACTCTGTGCCATAACGAAGATTAACCTGCCCCGACCGCCGGCCCGGAACCGTTGCCCGTCTGAGGAAGAGGTTGTGCCTTCGCCCCAATGGACTGCGAATGGTTGGCGATGGTGATAATTGACAATCTCGGCGAGCGCTTTGCTGTATGTCTCATCGCGGATAAACCAAGCCGAAAGCCATGACAATTTTGCAATCGAAGTTCCGGGACATCCTTCCGCCATTTTGTTAAGTCCTAGGTTGATTGCGTCGGCTAAAATAACCGTCAGAAGCAAAGTGCGGTCTTTCGCCGGCTCATTGCTTTTCAGATGGGTGAAGTGACTGGTAAAATTTTGTCCATTGATCTACTTCCATGAGCAGACCCGTCACTTTGAGGTGAGGCACCCTGGCATATGCCTGTCTCATCAAAATCTCTGCTTCTTCGGGAACGGCGTTGGTGAGCGGTGTCACTTTAAGAATGCCATCGGTGATCTCGGCATTGGGCAGCTTGCGGACGCGCGGCTAATGAATCCACCTTTTCAAGCTCACGTTGTAAGAGCGCTTCGCGTTCCGACCAATACCGATCGAAACTCCCGTCCGTTCCGAGCGGTAGGGAACCAGAGGTGTGCATGGATTCGAATACTGGTGTGGGCAGGAGATAGTCTTCGAAGTCTTTGAATTGCCGACTCCCCGGCACCCAGATATCTCCTGAGCGCAGGGCATTCTTGAGTTCTGTCACTGCGCACAGCTCATAGTAACGACGATCAAGGCCCGAGCTAGTAAACACATGAGGTGCCCAGCGCCATTGGCTTGTTCTACTACCTGCCCGTCGTAGTGGTGATGTACCGGCTTCCTTCGCCAAAGATCGAGCCTTCTCCGATAAAATTGTTGGTCCCGCTAGGCGGAAGTGTTATGCTGGGATTCTGTTGGTGTTACTCGTTTGGCTGGGAGTTTACCTGCGCCATTCATCGACTCAATTCAGACTGCCTTGGCCAGTTTGCCGTGACTCGGCCACCCCGATCAAATTAGCGATGAAGATGGCAGTACTGAAGTCTCACGGTCGTTTCGAAGCGAATCGAATCCTCGTCGCGTTTAGGTTCGAAGCTTAACTAACTTCAACTAGCTAGCTGTTCACCGTCTGGATAGAGCGCGATGACTAGGCAGGCAATAGCTTCGATACCGGCGCCATCAATTTTTGCGAGAGTCAATCTAACTAAGTCTAAATTGTGAGAATTTACCTCCTCTTCAGGAAATCAACTCATTGACGATATTCTCCAAAAGTTCCTGGCGCCCGCTCGTGTGTTGGACGGGGTCGGGCCGGCCTAGCGCGAATTTCTCAAGGGAGGTAAAATCTTCCTTGCCAGCTTCGATCGCCGCGCCGATGTCGCTGTCCCAGGACGCATAGCGCCGCTTCAGCATTTCAGCCACGCGTCCATCGGCGCGAATCGCCGCCGCGATCTTTAAGCCGCGGGCGAAGGCGTCCATGCCCCCGATGTGCGCATAAAAGAGATCCACTGGCTCGAAGCTTTCGCGCCGGACCTTGGCGTCAAAGTTGAGCCCGCCTGTCGTAAACCCGCCCATTTTCAGGACCGTCAGCATGACTTGGGTTGTCAGGTAAAGGTTTGTCGGGAACTGGTCAGTGTCCCAGCCGATCAATTCATCGCCGGTGTTGGCGTCGATGGAGCCCAGCGCGCCGGCGGCGGCGCTTACTTCGCATTCATGCTGCATCGAGTGGCCGGTCAAGGTGGCGTGGTTGGCTTCCAGGTTGAGTTTGAAGTGTTCCAGCAACCCGTATTCGCGAAGGAAATTCAGGCAGGCGACGGCGTCCGAATCGTATTGGTGTTTGGTCGGTTCCCGGGGTTTCGGTTCGATGTAAAAGACTCCCTCAAAGCCGATCGCTCTTTTGTAATCGACGGCCATGTGCAAGAAGCGTGCAAGGTGATCCACCTCCCGCTTCAGGTCGGTGCTCCACAGGCTGGCGTATCCTTCACGTCCGCCCCAGAAAACGTACCCTGCGGCGCCCAATTCATGTGCCACCTCCAGCGCCTTCTTCACCTGGGCGGCGGCGTAGGTAAAAACGTCGGCATTGGGACTGGTGGCCGCGCCATGCACAAAACGCGGGTTAGTGAAGAGGTTGGCGGTGGCCCAGAGTAGTTTAATGCCCGTGCGTTGCTGCTCTTCTTTAAGCACTTTGACCACCACATCGAGATTGCGGTTGGACTCCGCGAGGCTGGCGCCTTCGGGCGCCACGTCCCGATCGTGAAAGGCGTAAAAGGGGCACCTAGCTTTTCGATGAATTCGAAAGCCCCGCGCGCGCGATTACAGGCGTTCTCCACGGAATTTGAGCCGTCATCCCAGGGGCGGATGGCAGTTCCAGCGCCGAAGGGGTCACTCAAAGTGGCCCGGAAGGTGTGCCAGTAGGCCACCGAAAAGCGGAGGTGATCGGCCATCTTCCGGCCCTCAATGATCTTGGCGGGATCGTATTGTTTGAACGCCAGAGGGTTCTTGGAGTCGGGGCCTTCGTAGGGGATCTTTCTGATTTCAGGAAATGCGGGGCTCATAGGCCAAGGGCTCCTGCTATTTCGATTTATGCATTTTTGTCGTCGTAAACCAGGACGGGACAAGGCATTCTCACCGTCTTGTCCACATTGAGCAGTTGACTGAGGACTGGATCGGAGCTGGCGATAACGATCAGATCAGCGTGGATATCATTCGCCAACGTCGATATGCGCTCTGCTGGATCGCCGGCCAAGAGCGCCGCTTTGCAAATTGGGACCGTCCCGCGTATCTGGTCGGCGAGATCCTCCAGCTTGTGCCGGAATTCTCTCTGCTCTCGATCAATTAGGTCGTAGTGGTCTCCCTGGGTTCTCATGGAAGGCCAAAATTAAATACGTAGCATAGATACAGTGCGGCGTCGTAACGCCGACTAATCTCGGCTGCATAGCCCACTATGGCCTCGCATTTGTTGGTAAGGTTTGAGCGCTACTATTATCCGCCGAATCGACAGCGGTTTTGATTCGATCTTTTTAGTCGGCCCGTCGTTTTGATTCGACCTTTTCAGCTGTAACAGTTTTCAACGAAACATCTCCTATTTTTCGGTTCGCACTGCGTGAGAGGACGGTAAGAGATTTACTGTTCGAGGTTTTCGATTCACTGCCGGTTTCCGAGAAGAGTGTGATCTCTTCGGCCGTTCGAAGGACAAATAGTGCGATGGTCTGGGCCGATTCTCCGAATCCCGTAAGTATATGACCGTGGCGATCGCAGGTTGGGTTGAAGCAGGGCTTCATAGGAAACCGTCCTCTCTATCATTTGTATTTGGTTGCTTGGCGGGGCCATTGACACGCCGCCCGCTAATGCAAATTAAATCAGCCCCGCCAAAAGGCTGTCCGACGAATGCGATGCCCTTCAACCTTTGTATGTGAGGATCCGGCCCCATAGACTCTTGGTGCCCCAGATGCCCGAACGCAGGCACTCGAGGTGGACGATCTGGCTGTGATCCACAAAGAGATTTACTTCCGCGCCGTAATTTTTGACATACCACGCGAAGACGTCAGGATCCGCTGCTTCAAACATCGGCTTCTCCAGGCCCAGAGCATTGATGATCCTAGCGACCACATCGGTGCGCCAAGTCTTCACATTCTCGGTGATGCCCTCTGATTCAATCATAATCATGTAGGCACCGGCGTCGACGAAACGCTTCGCCTGTGAGATCGCCCATTCGGGGTCCCGGGTTCCTTCGGCTTCCAACTCCGCCGCAGCAGTGGCTCCGCCCGCGCCGAACTGGATTCCAACCTCGGGCTTGGCTTTTAAACCCGCCTTTTGTACTTTCTCAACCAGGC
>Ga0207684_10004381_pt1 | contig 13322 bp, 15 predicted proteins | sample KBSK5501metaG_FD_184342 | JGI IMG/M metagenome (GOLD analysis project Ga0207684, IMG submission 184342) | Corn, switchgrass and miscanthus rhizosphere microbial communities from Kellogg Biological Station, Michigan, USA - KBS K5-50-1 metaG... | ecosystem: Host-associated > Plants > Roots >...
CCTGAAGTTCGCGTCGCGACAGGTCGTCTACGACAGCGAAATGATCCCCAACTCCATCATCTATCCGATCTGAGGCCGGCCCATGGACGACAACACCACCGAATGGATGGACGCCACGGCGCTGGACGACGTGCCGGCCGACGACGTGATCGGCATCCTCGTCGCCGGCCGCGACATCGCGCTGTACAACGCCGGCGGCGAGATCTTCGCCACCGACAACATCTGCACGCACGGCCACGCCCGGTTGTGCGAGGGCTTTCTCGAAGGCCACGAGATCGAATGCCCGTTGCACCAGGGCAGGTTCGACATCCGCACCGGCCAGCCCGCCTGCGCGCCGGTGACCGAAGCCGTCCGGAGCTACCCGGTCAGGGTAGAAGGCGGGCGCGTGTTTCTCGCGCTCGACTGAACCCCCACACGAAAAGACCAACGGAGACAACTTCCATGCGTCAGATCGACGTCCACCAGCTGTCCGACAAGGCCGCGTTCAACCGCTTTCACGGGCTCGTGCTCGTCGCATGCGCGCTGATCATCGTCTTCGACGGCTATGACCTCGCCGTCGTCGGCATCGCGCTGCCGGCCATCATGAAGAGCATGGGCGTAGACGCGACCCGTGCCGGCTTCATGGTCAGCTCGGCGCTGTTCGGCATGATGTTCGGCAACATCCTCTTCGGCACCCTCGCCGACCGGATCGGCCGCCGCCGCTCGGTCGTGATCTGCATCGTGCTGTTCAGCGTGTTCACGGCCGCGGCCGGCTTCGCCACCGACCCGATCACGTTCAGCGCCGCACGCTTCATCGCCGGCGTCGGCATCGGCGGCGTGATGCCCAACGTGGTGGCGCAAATGACCGAGTATTCGCCGCTGCGCATGCGCAGCACGCTGGTCACGCTGATGTACAGCGGCTATTCGGTCGGCGGCGTGCTGGCCGCGCTGCTCGGCAAGGGCCTGATCGAAGCCTACGGCTGGCCGTCGGTGTTCATCGCCGCAGGCCTGCCGGTGGTGCTGATCCCGCTGATCCTCAAGGCGTTTCCCGAATCGATGCCGTTCCTGATCAAGAAGGGCCGGATCGACGAGCTCAAGCGAATCGTCGCGCAGATGGAGCCGAGCTACCGGCCGCAGCCCGACGACCGGTTCGCGCTGCCTCTCGAGGACCGCGCCGACAACGCGACCATCCGGCATCTGTTTCACGAGCAGCGCGGCTTCAGCACGGTGATGTTCTGGGTCGCCTTCCTGCTGTGCCTGTTCATGGTGTACGGGCTCAGCTCGTGGCTGACCAAGCTGATGGCCAGCGCCGGCTACAGCCTGGGCTCGGCGCTGACCTTCGTGCTGGTGCTGAACATCGGTGCCGTGGTCGGTGCCATCGGCGGCGGCTGGCTCGCGGACCGGTTCCGCATCAAGTTCGTGCTGATCGGCATGTACCTGCTGGCGGCGGTGTCGATCACGCTGCTGGGCTACCCGATGCCGACCGCCGTGCTGTTCGTGCTGGTCGGCCTGGCCGGCGCGTCCACCATCGGCACGCAGATCGTCAACCTCGCCTACGCCGGGCAGTTCTACCCGATGGCGGTGCGCGCCACCGGCATCGGCTGGGCGCTGGGCGTCGGGCGCATCGGTGCGATCCTGGCGCCGATCGTGATCGGCGTGCTCGTCGGCATGGCGTTGCCGCTGCAGCAGAACTTCATGGCGATCGCGCTGCCGGCGCTGGCCGCGGCGGTCGCGATCTCGCTGGTCGATCAGCGCCATGGCGCGCCGGCGCGCCGGCCGGACGCGGCGTCCAGCCTCGCATGAAGACCGACCGCATCGTCATCGTCGGCACGGGCCAGGCCGGCGGCTGGGCGGCGCAGACGCTGCGCAAGGAGGGCTACACCGGCAAGGTCGTCCTCATCGGCGACGAACCGCATCGTCCCTACGAGCGCCCGCCGCTGTCCAAGGCGGTGCTGTCCGGCGAAGCGCCAGCGGACAGCACCTCTGTGCTGAAGACCGAGGCGTTCGAGCAGCTGGATCTGGACTGGCGGCCGAACGTGCGCGTGACGTCCATCGACCGAGGGGCGCGGCACGTTCGGCTGTCGGCCGGCGAGCCGATCGCCTATGACAGGCTGATCCTGTGCAGCGGCGGCCGGGCGCGTCGGATGAGCGTGCCCGGCGCAACGTTGCCGGGCGTGTTCACGCTGCGCAGCATCGCCGACGCGCGCGCGCTCGCCGAGGCGCTCGTGCCCGGCAAGGCGATCGTCGTCGTGGGCGGTGGGTGGATCGGCCTCGAGGTCGCGGCGACCGCGCGCAAGAAAGGCGTGGTGGTGACCATCGTCGAGGCGATGGCGCGCCTGTGCGAGCGCACGGTGCCGGCGGAGATTTCCGAATACCTGGCGCGCCTTCATGCGCGTCACGGGACGCAGGTGATCCTGGGCGCCGGCGTCGAAGGCTTCTCGCGCAACGCCGGCGGCCGGCTGGCGGTGACCTTGATCGATGGCCGTGAGCTCGTCTGCGATGCGGTCGTGGCCGGCATCGGCATGATCCCCAACGACGAGCTGGCGCGCGAGGCCGGCCTGGAGTGCGACGGCGGCATCGTCGTCGATGCGCAGTGCCGCACGTCGGACCCGAACATCCTCGCGGCCGGCGACGTGGCGGCCTGGCACTGCCGCTGGGCCGGCCGGCGCATGCGGCTCGAGTCCTGGCAGAACGCGCAGGAGCAAGGCATCGCCGCGGCACGATCGGCCCTCGGCATCGCGGTCGAACACCAGCCGCTGCCGTGGTTCTGGTCGGATCAGTACGACGTCAATCTGCAGATCTACGGCATCGCCGATCCAACGCATCGCGTCGTCGTTCGTGGCGACCCGCAGTCCGATGGCTTCGTGCTGTTCTACCTCGACGGCAACGATGCGGTCCGCTCGGCGATGGGGCCGAATGCCGCGCGCGACCTGCGCTTTGCGCGCCGCCTGATCGACAGCGGGAAGCGCATCGACCCGGCGCTGCTGGCCGACGCGCGCGTCGCGATGTCCAAGCTCTGACCCGCATGCCCTGGAGTGTTCAATGGAACGCGTTCTTCACACCTACTTTCGCAGCTCGGCGTCCTACCGCGTTCGGATCGCGCTGAACCTCAAAGGGCTTCAGGCCCGGCATGTTCCCGTACACCTCACCCGGGCCGGCGGCGAACAGTTCTCCGATGCGTACCGGAAGCTGAATCCGCTGGCCCTCGTGCCCGTGCTGACCGACGGCGATCTGCGGCTGAGCCAGTCGCTGGCGATCCTCGAGTACCTCGACGAGCGCTATCCGTCGCCGCCGCTGCTGCCCGCGTCGATCGAAGGGCGGGCCCGCGCGCGGCAACTCGCGTCGATGATCGCTTGCGAGATCCATCCGCTGAACAACCTGCGGGTGCTGAAGTACCTGACCGGCAAGCTGGGGCTGCCGGACGAGGCGAAGGGCGAATGGATCGCACACTGGATCCACCTGGGTTTCGAGGCCTTCGAAGCGGAGCTGCGAAGCTCGACTTCAGGCGGACGCTTCTGCGTGGGCGACAGCCCGACGATCGCCGACTGCTGCCTCGTGCCGCAGGTGTTCAATGCGCAGCGCTTCCATGTCGATCTGTCGGCGTACCCGACGCTGCTGGCGGTCCACCAGGCCTGCGAAGCACTGCCGGCGTTCCAGGCCGCGCATCCTGCGCGTCAGCCCGACGCCGAGTAGGTTGACCCTCACCCCAACCCTCTCCCAGAGGGAGAGGGAATAAGACCTCGGCGCACGTCGGAGTCATGCACCACCTCGCCGTCTTCCTTCGTGAAGGCGGCAAGCTTGCCGACGGGCAGCAGCTCCAGCACCGCCTCGGAAGGCCGGCAGAGCTTCGTTCCGAGTGGCGTCACGACCACCGGGCGGTTCATCAGGATGGGATGCCGGACAATGAAGTCCAGCAACTCGTCGTCGCTCCACTTCGGGTCGCCGAGGCCGAGCTCGACGTACGGCGTCCCCTTCTCGCGCAGCAAGGCCCGCACCGGCAGGCCGGTGGCCGCGACGAGTGCGCGCAGTTCGTCCTTCGACGGCGGAGTCTTCAGGTACTCGACCACCCGCGGCTCGATGCCGGCGTGCCGGATCAGCCCCAGCGTGTTGCGCGAGGTGCCGCAGGCGGGGTTGTGATAGATCGTGATGTCAGCCATGGTGGTGGGTGGCGCAAGGCAGAACGGAAATGTCGCCGCTTGTCGCCTGCACGGCAGGCGACTCGCCGAGCGCGCGATGCACGAGCACCGCCAAGCCCGCGCCCAGCAGCTCGGCGGCGATGAATCCCGGCACGCTCGCCGGCGCGATACCCGCGAAGCTGTCGCTGAACATGCGCCCGAACGCGGCGGCCGGGTTGGCGAACGACGTGGACGACGTGAACCAATAGGCCGCGCCGATGTAGGCAGCGACCATCGCGGCCGCGCGCGACGCGCTGGCGCGCAGCACGACCAGCAGCAGGCCGAAGGTCGCCACGCCCTCCCCGACCCATTGCCCGGCCCCGCTGCGCACCTTGGCCGAGAACTGCACGATGCTCATGTCGAACATCGCATGCGCGAGCCACGCGCCCAGCATCGCGCCTGCAAGCTGAGCCACGACGTACGGCACGAGGAGCGGCCACGCCAGTCGACCCCGATGTGCCATCACCAGCGACACGGCAGGATTGAAATGCGCGCCGCTGACAGGGCCCAGCACTTCGATGAGAGCGTAGAGACCGCCGACGGTGGCCAGCGTGTTGGCCAGCAGGGCGATCGCCGCGTTGCCGCCGGACAGGCGCTCGGCCATGACGCCCGAGCCGATCACCACGGCCAGCAGCAGCGCGGTGCCCAGCCCTTCGGCCAGCAGCTTGCGTGGCGTTGCGTTCACGGCGCCATCCCGTGCCTGCAGTGCCGGGCCCTCGGCGGCAAGATCAGCAGCAAGACGACGCCGCCTTGACGGGAATGGCCACCGGCTTGCCCCGCGGCGCGCCGGCGCAGCAGGCTGCTGCGGCGCTTGCGTCCTGCTCGTCGATCGATGCGCTCTGGCTGAACACCGGGATGTTGCCCAGCGTGTGGAACTGCTCCCACGCGATGCCCTGCGGGTCGGTCAGCCAGTATTTGTCGCTGCGGGCATAACAGCACGTGGTCTCGCCGACATCGAGCAGCGTCATGTCCGCCGCTTCGGCCTGGGCCTTCAGCGCCAGCAGCTCTTCTTCGGTATCGGTCTGGATGCCCAGATGATCCACGCCCGGCTTGCCGCCGCGCGTGGAGATCGCGAAATTGATGCGCGGGTCGTCGAGCATCCACTTCGCATAGTCGCCCTCGACGCGTGTCGGCTCGGCCGCGAACATCTTCGAATAGAAGGCGATGCTCGCCTGCAGGTCTTCGACGTGGGCGTGGACGTGGAAACGCTTCATGGTTCGCTCCGGAGTTGAGGCCTCAGCATTTGCAGGAGGCCGGTGATGACGACGGGACGGCGCAGGAAGCGCCCTGGCAGCAGTTCTCGGTCAGGTAGCCGAGCAAGGCATTCATGCGGTCATAGGCCGCGCGGTAGATGATGTGGCGGCTGGACCGCTCCTGCAGCACCAGGCCCGCGTTGGCCAGCTCCTTCAGGTGGAAGGACAGCGTGTTCTGCGGGATGCCGAGCGCTTCGGCCATCGTTCCGGGGGTCAGGCCGGCGGCGCCCGTCACCACGAGCGCGCGGAACACCTGAAGGCGCACCGGTTGCGCCAAGGCCCCCAGCGATTTCACGACATCGACCTCATCCATAATTCCAGAATACTCGAATTATTAGCCCTGTGCAAGCGCCGCAAGGCCGCCCGCAGAGCGACGTGTCGAGGTCGTCGCCCGATCACGGATCACAATTCGCGAGGAAAACGGCATGGAGACGAACGACATCATGGAGCTGATTCAAACCCTGTTCGGCGAAGGCACCGAATTGAACCCCTGGCAGATGGGCGCGCGAGCGCTGGTGATCTTCGTCGTGACGATCGTGCTGATCCGCCTGGCGGGGCGCCGCTCGTTCGGCCAGCACAGCACATTCGACGCCTGCACGACGGTGCTGCTCGGCGCGGTGCTCAGTCGCGCCGTCATCGGCGCGTCGCCGTTCTGGGCGACGGTCGCGGCCGGCGCCGTTCTCGCGCTGATGCACCGGCTGGTCGGCCTCGCGAGCGTGCGCTGGTCCTACGTCGAGTCGCTGATCAACGGCCGCGAGCTGACGCTGATGCGCCAGGGCGTGCCGGACCCGCTCCAGATGCGACGCGCGCTCGTCACCAGCCGCGACCTGCACGGCGCGCTGCGCAAGAAGCTCAACACGGACGACCCGTGCGAGGCCGAGCGAGTCACCCTCGAGTGCGATGGCGACATCACCGTCGTCAGGGCCAGGCCGGCACCAGGCACTCGTTGACCTGCGCCGACCGTAGCTCGAACTCGCTCAGCTGACGATGCCCAGGTGCCAGGGCACAAACTCGTGGTCGCCCAGGCCGAGCAGCTCGCTCCTGGTCTTCTCGCCCGACGCCGCGCGCAGGATGTGCCGGAAGATGCGCTCGCCCATCTGCGGCACGTCGCATTCGCCGTCGATCACGAGGCCGCAGTTGATGTCCATGTCCTCGTGCAGGCGCTCGAACATCGGCGTGTTGCTCGCGAGCTTGAGCGTCGGCGCGGGCTTGCTGCCGAACATCGAGCCGCGGCCGGTGGTGAAGCAGATCAGGTTCGCACCGCTGGCGATCTGGCCGGTGGTGGCCACCGGGTCGTAACCCGGCGAGTCCATGAAGACGAAGCCGGTCTTGTCGATGGGCTCGGCATAGCGGTACACGTCGACCAGCGGCGTCGTGCCGCCCTTCATCGCCGAGCCCAGCGACTTCTCGAAGATGTTCGCCAGACCGCCCGCCTGGTTGCCGGCGCCGACCACGCCGTTGAACTGCGCGTTGTGGCCGCGCGTGTACTCGGCCCACCACGCGAGGCGGTCCAGCAGCTTCTGGCCGACCTCGCGGCTGACCGCGCGGCGCGTCAGCATGAATTCGACGCCGTGGATCTCGGGCGTCTCCGAGAGGATCGCGGTGCCGCCGTGGCGCACCAGGATGTCCATCGCCGCGCCCAGCGCCGGGTTCGCGCCGATGCCGGAGAAGCCGTCCGAGCCGCCGCACTCCAGGCCGATCTTCAGGTGCGCGGCACTGACCGGCTGGCGCCGCGCCGCGTCGGCCAGCGGCAGCATCTCCTCGATCGCCGCGACGCCGGCGGCGATCGTCGCGCGCGTACCGCCGCTGTCCTGCATCACGAAGGTGCGCATCAGCGGCCCGGGCTGCAGGCCCTGCGAGGCGACGAGGTCGGCGACCTGGTTGCGCTCGCAGCCGAGGCCGACGATCAGCACGCCGGCCAGGTTCGGATGCCGCGCATAGCCCGCGATCGTGCGGCGCAGCAGATCGAAGTGCTCGCTCGGCGAGGACATGCCGCAGCCGCTGGTCTGCGCGAAGGCGGCCACGCCGTCGACGTTCGGAAACGCCGCGAGCCGCTCGGGCGTGAAGTGCGCGGCGATGCGGTTGATGACCGTCGCCGAGCAGTTCACCGAGCTGAGGATGCCGATGAAGTTGCGTGTCGCGACACGGCCGTCCGGCCGCACGTAGCCCATGAAGCTCGCGCGCTCGGCCTCGGGCACGTAGGCGACCGGCTTCACGTCCAGGCCGAAGCCGGGGTCGCGGTACTCGTCGATCAGCGCCAGGTTGTGGCCATGCACGTGCTCGCCGGCCTCGATGTCGCGCGCCGCGGCGCCGATCACGACGTTGTACTTCAGCACGCGCTCGCCGGCGGCGATGCGCCGCGCGGCGATCTTGTGGCCGGCCGGCAGTTGCGCCTTGGTGCGCAGCCCGAACTCGGGCAGTTCCTGGCCCAGCGCGAGCGGGTGGCGCACCACCAGCACGTTGTCGTTGGCATGCAGGCGGATCAGCGGCGAGGCGGCGGGCACGTCAGCCCTTCGCCATCAGCTCGCGCAGCTTCAGGCGCTCGATCAACTGGGTCTCCTTGCGGTAGACGGCGGCGACGTACTTCTCGTAGTCCGGGCCGTCGAGGTACATCAGGGGTGCGTCGATCCTGCCGCAGGCGGCGGCGAACTCGGTGCTCGCCGCGGCGCCCTTGAAGGCCTCGCGCAGCCGCTTCTCGATCGCCGGCTCCAGGCCCTTGGGCGCGCCGACGCCGTTCGGCGCGTCGACGACGACATCGAAGCCCTGGTCCTTCAGCGTCGGCACCTCGGGGAACTCCTGCGTGCGCTTGTCGCCCCAGGTCGCCAGCAGGCGCAGCTTGCCGGACTTCACATGCGGCGCCCACGAGCTCGAATCGGCCAGCGCATCGATCTGGCCGCCGAGCAGGTCCTGCAGCGCCGGCGCGCCGCCCTTGTACGGGATGTGGTTGAGCTGGATGCCGGCGGCCAGCGCGAACTCTTCCATGCCCACGTGCGTGGCGCCGCCGATCCCCGCGCTGCCGTACGTGAGCTTGCCCGGCGCGGCCTTCGCGGCGGCGACGAAGTCCTTCAGCGTCTGGTACTGCGAATCGCTGCGCACCGCGACGCCGAAGGTCTGGCCGGAGGTCCGCGCCAGATAGGTCAAGTCCTTCAGAGGGTCCAGCTGCACCGTGCCGAGCTGCGCGAAGCGCGCGACCGAAATCGGGATCTGGCCGATCGTGTAGCCGTCGGGCTTCGCGCTGGCCAGCGCCTTCAGGCCCAGCATGCCGGAAGCGCCGGCGCGGTTCTCGACGACGATCGTCTGCCCCAGCCCCTTGGCCGCGGCGCTGCACAGCGCGCGCATCGTGATGTCGGCCGTGCCGCCGGCCGGCCACGGGCAGAAAAATGTGATCGGGCGCTCGGGGTAGGCCGCGGCGCGTGCCAGCGGCGATGTGCTCCCGATGGCGGCTCCCAGCGTGCCGAGGACGAAATGGCGGCGTCGAATGCGCATGGACTTGTCTCCTGGAATTTTTTTGAGGACGTACCGGCCCGATTCTGCTGGGACCCTCCATTGCCAACCAATGAAGAAGTCGACATGCTTCATCACCTATCCTTCATGTAGCCTTCATGCAGCCTGGAAAATCTGGAAAAGCCGGATGAGCGACATCGACCGCGTCGTACGTTCCAACCTCAAGCTCAAGCACCTGCAGCTCATCGTCGCGCTCGACGAGTTCCGCCACCTCGGCCGCTCGGCGGAGTTCCTGTCGCTGACGCAGCCCGCGGTGAGCAAGTCGCTGGCCGAGATCGAGAGGATGTTCGGGCTCGATCTCTTCGTCCGCTCGACGCGCGGCACCGAGCCGACCGCCTACGGCGAGAAGGTCGCGCGGTTCGCGCGCTCGGTGCTGGCCGACTTCGACCGCACGCGCGACGACATCGCGATGGTCGCGAGCGGCGGCGCGGGGCGCATCCGCGTCGGCGCGATGGTGGTCGCGACGACCAGCCTCCTCGCCGGCGCCGTGGAGCAATTGAAAAAGCAGTCGCCGCACACGACCGTCTCGGTCGAGGAAGGCGACCTCACCCGGCTGCTGCCGCGCCTGCGCGTCGGCGAGCTGGACTTCATCGTCGGCCGGCTCGAGCCCGGCTACGCCGCGCCGGACCTGGAGACCGAGGCGCTGTACACCGAGCCCATGTGCGTCGTCGTGGCGCCCGACCATGCGCTCGCGCGGCTGCGCAAACCGGCGTGGGCCGACCTCGCGGTGCATCCGTGGGTCGTGCCGCCGGCCTGGGCCTCGTCACGCGTCAAGCTGAACCAGGTGTTCTACAAGCACGGCCTGCAGCCGCCGCCGGACATCATCGAGACCGCGTCGTTCCTGGTCACGCTGACCTTCCTGCGGCAGCGCCGCTGCGTGGGCTTCGTCGCCCGCGATGTCGCCCGCTTTCTCGCATCCGAGCGCCTGGCCCGCGCCTTGCCGCTGGAAGTGCCGATCGAGCTGCCGCCGGTCGGCCTGATCATGCTGCGGGGCGGCTTGCGCACGCCTGCGGGTGCGCGCCTCGTCGACGCGATCCGGTCGGTCGCCCGCCGCGTCAGCTCCGCGCAGCCGCGCCCTCGCGCCGCGTGAGCTCGAGCACACGAAACGCCGGCCGGTCGGGGAACGAGCGCTGCAGCAACGGCTTCGCGACGTTGTAGACCGGCGTGCCGTTGACCGTCCGGCCCTCGAGGCTGCCGCGATGCGCGTGGCCATGAAAGACCGCGGTGGCCGGGTAGCGGATCAGCGGTTCTTCGAGACGGCTGCTGCCGAGGAAGCACGAGATCTCGAGCGGCTCGCCCTGGATGGTCGCGACGATGGGCGCGTAGTGCAGCAGCACGACGCGCTCGGGCGTGCGCAACTTCGCGAGAGCCGACTCGAGCCGGTGCGCTTCCTTCACGGCCTCGGCGACGAACGCCTTGATCGTGTTCTCGCCCCACGGCCCGAGTGCGTATCGGCCGAAGCCGCCCGGGAACCCCTTGGCGCCGGCGATTCCGACGCCCTGGATCTCGCAGGCCTCGCCATCGAGCAGATGCGCGCCGGTGGCCGCCAGCAGGCGGCGCACCTCGTCCTGATGGCCCGACTCGAAGTCGTGGTTGCCGAGCACGCCGACCACGGGAATCGTGATCGTCGCCAGCGCCTCGGCCAGCACATGGGCCTCTTCGGGCAGGCCGTAGTCGGTCAGGTCGCCGCACAGCAGCAGTGCATCGGCCGCTTCGGCCGCCGAGGCGAACAGGTGGCGCAACTCGGCACCGGAGTTCAGCGTGCAATGCAGGTCGCCGACCGCGGCCAGCCGCAAGGGTTTTGGAGATGCCATCGAACGCTCCAGTCGTTGTGATGTTGAGGTGGACGTGCCGGTGCTGGCATCCGGCTTGCCCGCCATGGGTTCTTCGCAGCGCCGCCGCACATCCATGGCCACCCCGCCCACCCCGCCCAGCGGCGTTGTTGTTGCGGCGCACGATCGTTATCGCGCGGTGCTGGCGTGCCTGGTCGCCGCGAATGTGCCCATCCTGATCGGCGGCGGCTACGCCTACGGCTGCTACACCGGCATCGACCGCGTCACGAACGATCTCGATCTCTTCATCCGGCGCGATGACTACGAGCGCCTGCGCCGAGCCTTGCTGGCGGCGGGCTATCGCAGCGAGCTGACCTACTCGCACTGGCTCGCGAAGGTCCGTCTCGGCGGGCCGGTGGTCGACATCATCTTCAGCTCCGGCAATGGCCTGTCACCGGTCGACGACGAATGGTTCGAGCATGCCGTCGATGCCGAGGTGCTGGGCCTGCCGGTCGCCATCACCCCGGTCGAGGAGATGATCGCCTCCAAGGCATTCGTGATGGAGCGCGAGCGCTTCGACGGCGGCGATATCGCGCACCTCGTGCGCTACCAGGCCGCGACGATGGACTGGCAGCGCCTGCTGCGCCGCTTCGGCCCGCATTGGCGCGTGCTGCTGGCGCACCTGACGCTGTTCGGCTACGTCTACCCGGCCGAGCGCAATCGAATCCCGGCCTGGGTGCTGGACACGCTGATCGGCCATCTGCAGCTGGAGGCGCAGACGGTACCGCCGGACACCCGCGTGTGCGCGGGCACCCTGCTCTCGCGCCAGCAGTACCTCGACGACATCCGGCGCTGCGGCGGCATCGACGCACGCCTGCCCCCGCATGGGCACATGAGCCCTGCCGAGATCGGGCGGTGGACCGATGCGATCGGCGCAGTCGACAGCTGACACGGGTTCGGTCGCACGGCGGCCGGTAGGAATTGCCGCAAAGACCGGCTCGACAGGCGTGGGCCGGCACCTCGATTGCCGCCCGTGGCATCCACGGAGTCATTTGTTGCTGTTGTTGTCGCGCTCGCCAAGCTCCCCGTCTCGCGCAAGATGATGCACCTCGTCGTATCGCCACATCTGGACGACGCCGTTCTCGGTGCCGGCCAGTGGCTTTCGGTGCACCCGGGCGCGGTGGTGCTGACCGTGTTCGCCGGCATACCGCGCGCGGCCGACATGCTGACCTCATGGGATCGCCGTTCCGGCTTTGCGAATGCGGCCGAGGCAGTCGCCACGCGTCAGGCCGAAGACCGCGCCGCGCTCTCGGTGCTCGGGGCCGAGCCGCTGTGGCTCGATCACGTCGACGACCAGTACGGTGAGCCTAGCCGGCTCGAGACGCTGGTGGCGAGCCTGCAGACGGTGCTGCGCCGCCTGGCGCCGACGAACATCCTGATGCCGCTCGGGCTGTTCCACCATGACCACGTGCTGGCCCAGCGCGCTTGTCTGCAGGCCGCACACGCCGAAGGCGCGGTCACGCTGCGCGCCTACGAGGACGCGATCTACCGGTCCTTGCCGGGCCGCCTTCAGGAGACCCTGGTGCGCCTCGCGCACGACGGGGTGCGAGCCACGCCGGCCGCCGAGCAGCCGACGAGCAACAGCGTGACCGCGAAGGCACGTGCCCTGGCCGCCTACGCCAGCCAGCGGCGCGCCTTCGACGGCACTCGGTGGAACGATGCATTACGGCCCGAGCGCTATTGGAAGCTCGAGTGGCAGCGTGGCAACTGACGTACCCGTTGCACGAATTTCGGCAAATCATTCAAACCGGATGCAGCGCGCGAGGTCCATGCATCGTTTCGCGCAGTCGACACAGGCCGAAACATCCTCGCGCCATTGCCCCATCTGGTGCCAACATCGCCGCACATCGCGGCAACGCGTCGATCATGGCGCTTCATGAGCGGAACCGCAGCCCGAGGCTGCCTCCTCGATGGCGTCGCTCGGCCGCGCCGGCATGGTCGATGCAGCAGTGCCTGTCATGACGGCCCTGCGACTCGATACCCGCCAGCACCAGACCGCGACGCCCCGGCTGCGGCATGCGGTGCGCATGCTGCGGCTCTCGTCGCTCGAATATCTTCAGGAGCTCCGTGGCCTGTCGGCGAGCAATCCGTTCATCGAGGTCGACGAGGCCGATCCCGCCGCGGCACTGGCCGCGGCAGCGGCCGACGCGGTCGCGACACCGATCGAATGGCCGTCCGACGCCGACACATCGGGCGGCATCGCCGAGCAGCTGCACGAAGCCGATTCGAGCACCGGCCCGGAGGGTTCCTCCGAGTGGGAGTCGCCGATCGCGCCGCACGCCTCGTCGTCGAACGACCGCGGCCGCCCATCGGAGGGACTGGGCGCGCTGGAGGCCATGCCCGCGGCTGTCGAGCTGCGCCAGCACCTGCACGGCCAGGCGAACGTGCTCGCACTGAGCGAGCGTGATCGGGCGCTGGCGTACATCGTGATCGAGTCGCTGGACGACGATGGTTATCTGCGGCAGGACATGGCCGAGCTGGCGGACCTGTTGCCGCTCGCTCCGCCGGCCGATGCGACCGAGATCGGCACCGCGCTGAAGCTGGTGCAGGCCTTCGACCCCGCAGGCATCGGCGCACGC
>Ga0207684_10004383_pt1 | contig 13315 bp, 12 predicted proteins | sample KBSK5501metaG_FD_184342 | JGI IMG/M metagenome (GOLD analysis project Ga0207684, IMG submission 184342) | Corn, switchgrass and miscanthus rhizosphere microbial communities from Kellogg Biological Station, Michigan, USA - KBS K5-50-1 metaG... | ecosystem: Host-associated > Plants > Roots >...
CATGGCGAAGTGGTCCGATCCCGACGCCGACTACGACGCGATCGGGGTCGAGCAGAGCAAGCTCGAGGACCGGATCAACGCCGCCGACGCCTGGAACGTCGAGCGCAACGTCGACATCGCGATGGAAGCCTTGCGCTGCCCGCCCGACGACGCCGACGTCACGACGCTCTCCGGCGGCGAGAAGCGCCGCGTCGCGCTCGCCCGGCTGTTGCTTCGCCACCCGGACCTGCTCCTCCTCGACGAGCCCACGAACCACCTCGACGCCGAGTCGGTCGAGTGGCTCGAGCGCTTCCTTGACGAGTACGCCGGCACGGTCGTCGCCGTCACCCACGATCGCTACTTCCTCGACAACGTCGCGAAGTGGATCCTCGAGCTCGACCGGGGGAGGGGAGTGCCCTTCTCCGGGAACTACTCGAGCTGGCTCGAGCAGAAGCTGGAGCGGATGTCGCGCGAGTCGAAGCAGGCCGACGCCCGCCAGCGCACCCTCGCCCGCGAGCTCGAGTGGGTCCGAATGGGCGCGAAAGCGCGCCAGGCGAAGGGCAAGGCCCGGCTGTCGGCCTACGAGCAGCTCCTGGCCGAGGCGAACGACGCGAAGGACACCACCCGCGAGCTCGAGATCGCGATCCCGCCCGGGCCGCGGCTCGGCGACACGGTCATCGAGGTCAAGAGCCTGCGGAAGGGCTACGGCGACCGGCTGCTGATCGAGGACCTCACGTTCTCGCTGCCGCGGGCGGGGATCGTCGGGATCATCGGCCCGAACGGCGCCGGCAAGACGACGCTCTTCCGGATGATCGTCGGGCAGGAGCAGCCGGATGCGGGGTCGATCGAGATCGGCGACACCGTCCAGATGAGCTACGTCGATCAGAGCCGTGACGCGCTCGCGGCTGACAAGACGGTGTTCCAGGAGATCACCCAGGGGGTCGAGATCGTGACGGTCGGGAAGCGCGAGGTCCCGGCCCGCGCCTACGTCTCGTCGTTCAACTTCCGCGGCACGGACCAGCAGAAGCTCGTCGGGACGCTGTCCGGTGGCGAGCGGAACCGGGTCCACCTCGCGAAGCTCCTCCAGGCCGGCGGGAACGTCCTGCTCCTCGACGAGCCGACGAACGACCTCGACGTGGACACGCTTCGCGCGCTCGAGGCGGGCCTCGAGAGCTTCCCGGGCTGCGTCGTCGTGATCAGCCACGACCGCTGGTTCCTCGACCGGATCGCGACCCACATCCTCGCCTTCGAGGGTGACAGCCAGGTTCGCTGGTTCGAGGGCAACGTCAGCGACTACGAGGCGTTCCGCCACAGGGAGCTCGGGACCGCGGCCGACCAGCCCCGCCGGATCCGGTACAAGCGCCTGGTGGCCTGAGCGAGCGCCCGACCTGTTACCGTCGGGCGGCCGAGGGTCTCGAGGGAGCAGGCAGATCGCAGAACACGCACGACCGGAGAGGGCGGACCTCGATCTCGCCGTGATCGGCGGCGGGGTCGCCGGGACCTACGTCGCCCAACGGCTACAGGCAGCCCGACCCGACTGGTCGATCGTCCTGTTCGAGCGGTCGGATCGGGTCGGCGGGCGTCTTCGGTCAATTCAGATCGACGGCCTCGAGCACCCCATCGAGCTCGGCGGGATGCGCTTCCTCACGAGCCATCGCCTCGTCCAGGACGTCGTCACGACCTTCGGCATCGAGACCCACCCGTTCGACACGACTGGTGGAACCGAGCGCTCGTTCCTCCGCGGGCGCTTCGGAAAGGGCGCCGCCGACCCCAACGCCGGGGCCGGATACGAGCTCCCGAAGTCCGAGCTCGGTCGATCGGCGCTCGAGCTCGGCCTGGCGGCCTTCGAGCAGATCGCCCCAGGTTCCGCCTCTCTCGATGACGCCGACTGGTCGCGGCTCCGGGCGACGCACGCGTACCTCGGCCGTCCGTTGACGGACTGGTCGATCGGCGAGGCGCTGGCCTCGGTCCTGAGTCCCGAGGGCCATCGATTCGTCACCGACGCGTTCGGCTACGACTCCGGCCTGCGTGCGTTCAACGCCGCCGACGCGATCCAGTACCTGCTCGGCGGCGGAGACCCGAGTGCCGAGGCACGGACCCCGAACGCGGGAATGGACCTCATCCCCCGGACGCTGGCAGCCCGGTTCGAAGCCGACGGAGGGTCCGTCAGGCTCGGTCACGAGCTCCGAACCCACGAGGTCCACGGGGGAGTCCACCGGTTGCGGTTCGGCAACGGCGCGGAGGTCGTCGCCCGCCGTCTGGTCCTCGCCGTCGCCGCGCCTGCGCTCGTCCAGCTCGAGGACGCCTCTCCGGTTCTCGGCACCACCGGCGTGCGCCGTTTGCTCGACTCCGTCGAGGCGTTTCCCGCCGCGAAGCTGTACCTCTGGTACGACCGACCGTGGTGGGGGACCGACGACCCCGCGATCCGGCTGACGACGGACTTGCCACCGCGGAAGCTGTTCTACTTCGGGTCGCGCTCGGATGCTCCCGCAACCCTCCTCGCCGCCTATACCGACGGCCTGCACACGGAGCCATGGCGACGCCTGTGGGACGGCGCGCCGGCGGGATCGCCGGCGCCGGCGGCGATGCTCGAGACGATCCAGGAGAACCTTCGTGCGATCCATCCGCACGTCGCTGACCTGCCGCCGCCGACCGGCTCCGCGTTCGTCCTCTGGGGCGGCGATCCGCATGAGACGGGTTGGACGTTCTGGCGCTCCGACATCCGGTCGGACGACGTCATCGCGGCGGTCGTCCAACCGGATCCGGCCGTGGACGTGTTCATCTGCGGTGAGGCGTTCTCACGCGCCCAAGCCTGGGCCGAGGGCGCCCTGGAGTCGGCCGACGCGGTGGTCCGCGTCCTGAGCGACTGACCCGTCGAGCCCGGGCACGCCGGCGATCAGTCGAGCCGCCAGAGGTCGATCTGGGGCAGGCCGTGGATGCCGAGCGTCTGCGAGAGCTCGCCACAGTGGTACGCGTCGTGCGTGAGGAGGCGTTGCAGGATCGACGCCCGCGAATGAACCTGGCGCTGCTCACTGTAGAAGCGCTCGACCTCCTCATTGAGCATCTCGGGCGTCCAGCGTTCGAGACAGCCCTCGACGATCGCCCACGTCGTGTCGAGCGCCGTCACGAGCTGGGCGGCGGTCCGCGGGTGGTCGAGGTCGTCCTCCCAGCCGTCGACCGTGGGGTCGGGCCACGGTGTCGTTTCCGCGCCTGGTTCTCCCAGGATGGTGCAGAGCCAGTACACGCGAACCGCGGCGTCGTGACCGACCGTCGCCCAGATCGGCCAGAGATCGGGGGCGGGCCGGATCGCGAGCTGCGCCTCGCTCATGGCCCCGACGACCTCGGTCAAGCGGCGGTTGTACTGGGGCCAGCGGTCGTAGAACGGTCGGACCGAGGCCATCAGCCCGCCTCCTGGGCTTCGTCGCTGGCTCGCAGACGTCGCGTCCACGCCGCAAGCGCGACGAGCAGATCGCGGACTTCCTGGCGAGTCGACGGGTCCGTCAGGTTCCCGTCCGAATCGAACTTGTCGCCGGCCAGGTCGACGAGGACCTCGGGCAAGGGAAGGACCATGCCGTTCGTGTAGGTCAATCCGTCCCGGAGGTGGGCCTGGGCTCGTGCCGTGCCACCCCGGCCCGAGCTGGCGCCCATGATCGCCACGGGCTTGTTGGTCAGGACGGACCGCCGCGCAGGCCGGGAGGCCCAGTCGATCGCGTTCTTCAGGACGCCGGGCACGCAGTGGTTGTACTCCGGGCTCGCGATGACCATCGCGTCGGCGACGGCGATCGCCTCCTTGAAGGCGGTGACCGCCGGCGGGTCGCCTTCCGCCTCGATGTCCGCGTTGAACAGGGGAATGTCGCCCAGGTCGTAGGGGATCACGACGGTTCCGGACGGTGCGACGTCGACGGCGGCCCGGATCAGGCCGCGGTTGAACGACGCGCGCCGCAGGCTCCCGGCGATGCCGATGAAGGTGAGTCGGTCGGTCGATCCAGGCGCCATGCGTGTCCTCCGGCAACAGGGGTGTCACGCTGAATGGTGAGCGTTCCCGCGGCGACCGGCCGCCGCGTGATCGCCGGCGGACCGAGATCGACTCGACGAACGAGCCCGAGGTCGTGCGGGCCCGACTCTCAGGAAGCGCGCCTGGAGCCCGTGTCCTGCATGCCGCGCCTGGGCACCGAGCCCGCGCTCTCGGCCAGGAAGTCCTCCCAGGTCCGGCGACCGACGGCCCGATCCGGGGCCAGGTTCGCTCCCGCCCGGACCGCGGCCGCCGCCTTGCCCGCGACAGGGACGCGGAGGATCCATCGACGCTTGCCGGCAGCGCGCAGGTAGCCGCGGACCAGATCGGCCATGTCGTACGCGCGGGAGCCGCCCAGCGCCGGGACCAGGCCGGCTGGAACACCCAGCGCGAGAGCGACCAGTCGGCCCGCGACCTCGGCGGCGTCCACCGGCTGGAACCGGAATCCGGCCGGCACCGGGATCACCGGCAGCTTCGCCATCGTCTCCACCGTCCTCAGCGTCAGGTCGAAGAACTGGGTTGCCCGAAGCGTCGACCACGGGATTCCGGACTCGGCGATGACCTGTTCGGCGGCGAGCTTGGATCCGAAATAGCCGAACATCAAACGGTCCATGCGACCGGTCATCGGGATCCGATCGGCTCCAACGACGGAGATGTAGACGACATGGCGGACCCCCGCCGCCGACGCGGCTCGGACGAGATGCCGCGCCTTCTCGCCGTCGCCCTTGGCGGTGCCCGCGCAATGGATGACGACCTCGACACCGGCGACGGCGGCTTCCGCGCCCTTCCCCGTCGAGAGGTCGCCGGTCACGAACTCGATACCCTCGGCGTCGTGCGAACTTCGACTCATCACCCGGACCGAGCGGCCCTCGGCCCGCAGCCGCTCGACGACAAGCCTCCCCAGCGTCCCGGTGCCACCGGTCACGAGGATGGGAAGGCTGGAAGTGTTGGTGGTGGGTGCCTGCATGGCGGTCTCCTTCGTCACGTTCGTAGCGGTCGTGGGGTCACGTCCCTGACACCGCCCACCAGGAGGACGTGACCGACGGACGAGAACACGTGGCTGGCCGACCGCTTCGAGGAGCACCGGGCCCACCTGCGCGCCGTGGCCTACCGCATGCTCGGCTCGCTCACCGAAGCCGACGACGCCGTTCAGGACACCTGGCTCCGAGCGAGCCGCGCCGACGCGAGTCACATCGACAACATCGGCGGCTGGCTCACGACGATCGTTGCCCGCGTCTCGCTGAATCTGCTGCGGTCGCGCAATCGCCGACGCGAGGAAGCGTTCGGCGTCCACGTTCCGGATCCCGTCGTGACCGGGGAGGGGATCCAGCCGGAGGACGAGGCGCTTCTCTCCGACCAGGTCGGGCTCGCCCTTCTGATCGTGCTCGACAGCCTGTCACCAGCCGAGCGACTCGCGTTCGTCCTCCACGACCTGTTCACGCTGCCGTTCGACCAGATCGCGCCGATCGTCGGTCGAACGCCCGTCGCCGCCAGGCAGCTCGCGAGCCGGGCGCGCCGCCGTGTCCGGGACGCCGAGATCCCGACACCCGACCCGGACCTCGCCCGCCAGCGCGAGGTGGTGGACGCGTTCTTCCGCGCGGCCCGCGAGGGCGACTTCGACGCCCTCCTCAGGATCCTCCACCCAGACGTCATCCTTCGATCGGACTTCGGCGCCAAGCACCGCGCGGCCTCGGTGGTCTATCGCGGAGCGACCGCGGTCGCCGGCCAGGCCCGCGGCTTCCCGGGTGCGCTGGTGACGCCCGCGCTGGTGAATGGCGCGGCGGGGGCGGTGGTCACGGTCCACGGACGCCCGATCGCGATCCTGGGCTTCACCGTGGTCGAGGGCCGGATCGTCGCGATCGACGGGATCGCCGACCCGGAGCGGGTAGCGAGAGTCGCCGCGGCTGTCCTCTCCGGCCTCTAGAAGTCGATCCGCATCACGACCCGGCGGAGGGTCGGATGGCTGACCTCGTCGAACCCGGCGTCGGCGAAGACGCTGCGACTACCGACATTGAGCTCGCCCCAGGTGACGTCCTGACCCGGCTCGACGAGCATCGGGTAGCCCTCGAGCGCCCGAGCGCCGCGTTCCCGGGCGAAGTCGACCGCGGCGCGGGCGAGCGCCCGGCTCACCCCCCTGCGCCGGTATCCGGCGCGGGTGACGAAGCACACGACCGCCCAGACCCCGGCGTCGTCCCTGTCCTCGTCACGGCCCTTCCACGGGATGCGTGTGCGGAGCAGGCGCGCGTAGGCCGTCCTCGGCTCGACCGCGCACCATCCGACCGCTTCGTCATCCAGGTACGCCACGAGGCCGCTCGTCGTCCGAGCGCTCGCGAAGCCGCACTGCGTCTGCTCCTCGAGCCGCTGCATCCGGCCCGAGACCTGGAGCGACCTCCACTCGGCCCAGCTCCGCATCTTCGGCCGCTGGCACTGGCAGTAGGCGGCGTAGCCGCGACTTCCGAAGATCGCTCGCAGGTCATCCCAGGAAGCCTCGTTCGCGGGCACGACCGTCACAGGCTTCGTCGTGTCCGGTCCCACCTGTGGCTTCGGCCGATGCACGCTCACGACCTCCCCAGAGCTGCCCGACATCCCCGCTGAAGTCGGCCCCGGCGCCCACATTCAACCGCGAATGCGACAGATGTGGACACCATTGTCAGGCTCAACGGGTTCGGAGCCTCGCGGATTCAGGGTCGACGCTCGGAATCCGACGACGCTCCAGCGGTATCCTCCAGCCGTGAATCCCGAGACCCACTATGCCCGGGTCGACGGCCTCCATATTGCGTTCCAGGTCGTCGGTGACGGACCGGTGGACGTCGTGCTCGTCGACCAATGGCTCGGGCACATGGAAGCGCAGTGGGACGTTGCGCCGATGGCCGAGCTCCGGCGGCGGCTGGCGTCCTTCAGCCGGCTGATCCTGTTCGACAAACGCGGCGTCGGCATGTCGGACCCCGTTCCCATGGCGTCTCTGCCCTCCATCGAGACCTGGATGGACGACCTGCGGGCGGTCATGGACGCGGCCAGCTCCGGCGAAGCGGTCCTCGTCACGACGATGGCCGGCACCATCATGGGCCTCGTCTTCGCTGCTTCCCACCCGGACCGCGTCCGGGCTCTGATCGTCGTGGATGGCTTCGCGCGGATGCTGGCGACTGACGACTACCCGGAAGGGCAGCCGGCGGGGGAAGGGGACCGACGGGTCGAGCAAGTCGAATCGTCGTGGGGACGCGGGTTCATGCTCGACCTGTTCGCTCCGAGCATGCGGGCCGTGCCCGGCGTTCGCGACGCATGGGCACGCTACGAGCGGATGGCGGGGAGCCCCGGCGTTTCCCAGGCGATGATCCGGAACATCTACCGGCTCGACGTTCGCGACGCCCTGCCGCTCATCGGCGTGCCCACGCTCATCGTCCAGCATCCCGATGCGCGCGGGCTGAACCCGGGCCATGGTCGGTACCTCGCGGCGAAGATCCCGGGTGCCCGCCATGTCGAGCTGCCGGGGTCCGACAATCTGATCTGGGCCGGCGACCAGGAGGCCGTGGTCGCCGAGATCGAGGAGTTCGTCACCGGAGTCCGACCTGCGCAGCGGACGGATCGACGTCTCGCCACGGTCCTCTTCACGGACATCGTGAACTCGACCCGCCACGCCGCGAGCATTGGCGACGCGGCCTGGCGGGCGCTCCTGGGGCGTCACGACACGCTCGCACGCGCGGCCATCGAGCGCTCCGGTGGTCAGCTGATCAAGTCGACCGGTGACGGTGTCCTTGCCACCTTCGACCGACCCAGCCGGGCCATCGAGACCGCGATCGCGATCCGCCAGGAGGTCGATTCGCTCGGGATTCGGGTCCGATGCGGCCTCCACACCGGTGAGATCGAGCTCGCAGGCGGGGACGTCGCCGGCCTGGCCGTCCATGTCGCCTCGCGGGTCGCGTCGCTCGCGGGACCGTCCGACATCCTCCTGACCAGCACGGTTCGGGATCTCATGCTCGGGTCCGGGATCGATCTCGTGGAACGTGGCAGCCGTGTCCTCAAAGGCGTCCCGGGCCGGTGGCGGATCTTCGCCCTGGCCGGTCACGCCGGCTGAGCAAGCGGCGGAACGATCGGGACCGCGGTCCGATATCCCATCCGAGCGCCCCGAGTAGCTGCGCCGATGCGGGCCGCTGGCAACGCCTCGCGCCTTGACACATGTTGGGGTGCTCGCCGAACAGGAACGGGCTAGGCTAGGCCCGAACGAGGCTCACGGAGGAGGCCAACCATGTCGATGCGAGAGTCATTGTCTGAGGCGATGCACCTGCCGAACGACAGCGACACGGCCCGCTGGATGCTCGACCGTGGGGTCGCGGTGGCCAACGAAGACACGATGAGCAAGGCCATTCACGACGTCTACTGCGGCATCACGGCCGACCACGATCACCCGAGCGAGAAGGACCATCAGCAAGCTCTGATGATGATCGCGGCGCTTCAAAAGCACGCGATGAGCGAAGCGCCGGCCTGATCCTCGGATGGATGACGATGCGGTCCGCGACCAAGCTGAGGGGTTTGCCCGGGCGCTCGTCGCCGGCGACGTCGACGCGGCGATCCAGCGCTTCAGCCAGGAGCTCCGGCGCAACCTCGGGGAGGTCCTCCAGATCTTTCCGCTGCCGGCGACCGACGCGACCGTCGAGTCGGTCGAGCATGGAGGCTCCGGCTACAACGTCCTGATCCGCCTCGTCGGCGAGACCGAAGAGAGCCAGATCCTGACGCGATGGAAGGTTCGCGATGGTCGGCCGACGATCGTGGAGGCCAGCCATCAGAGCCGGATCGCCCGGGCCGCCGAGGCCGAAGCGGACGAGGCCGAGGAGCCCAACGAGACGGCTTGATGACGAACGTACCAGCCGATCCCGTCGTTGTCGCCACAGACGGGGCGGGCCGCGGCGACTAGCCTCGACCAATGACCCCCGCGATCAATCGGTTGCTCCATCTCGGGCGCCGCCGGCCCGAGCCCGAAGCACCCCCGGCCCCTGCGCCGACCGTCGATGTCGATGCGATGGCGCTCGAGAGCGCCACGCTCGCTCCACGGCTTCTCGAGCCGGCTGCGATCTTCCGCCAGGTCCTATTCGACCCGACCGAGTTCACGCCCCCGTGGCTGAGACCGCGTCCGGCACCAGCACCGGCAACGGCGACCGCGACGCCCGCTGCCCCGGTCGTCGACGAGACGCCGGTCGCAAGCGCAGCGCCGGCCGATGAGCCGAAGCGCGCAAAGCGTCCCCGACGCGCGAAGGCAACCGGTGCGCCGGCCACGAGCCGAACCCGGTCGAAGCGAACCGCCAAGGCGGATCACGACCCTTCGCGTCCTGCCGATCTCGAGGATCTCGCGTAGCGGTTCGCTCATGCCCGTCAGGCTAGCCGCGGCGCGGAGCCAACGTCGTGCGGGCCGGATCCGTGCGCATACTGAACGGGTGATTGGCGGTTGGCGCGCCCTTGCAGCCGTGGATTCACCCGGGTCGGACGTCCCCCACTTGCGGATGCCCGCGCCGGGAACCGCCGGCGGGATCGAGACCTCGGAGCTGGGCAAGCTCGCGGACGGGTCCGGGCCCGTGACAGTCACCTGTATCGACTACTGTCCGGACCAGGTCGAGATCCAGGAAGTCGGCGACCTCCCGGAGTTCCTCGCTCGCCATCGGCCGTCCTGGTCCCACGTCCGCTGGATCAACGTCGACGGTCTCGACCGGATGGACATCATCCAGGCCCTCGCGGAGAAGTACGGGCTCCATCCGCTGGCGATCGAGGACATCGTCCGGACCCACGAGCGGGCCAAAGCCGAGGACTTCCCGGGCCACGAGGACCAACCGGGTCGCCTCTTCATCGTCGCCCGGACGATCGATCGGCGGGACGGCCGACTGCACAGCGACCAGCTGAGCATGTTCCTCGGCCGGACGACGCTCCTGACGTTCCAGGGCGCGCATCCCCAGGATTTCGCTCCGATCCGGCAACGGATCTCGACGCCGGGTTCCCGCCTCCGGGAGAACGACGCCAGCTTCCTGCTCTACGTCGTCCTCGACGGCATCGTCGATCGCTACTTTCCGGTCCTCGAGCGGTACTCGGAGTGGCTCGGCGAGCTGGAGGAGGACGTGCTCGAGCGGCCAAGCCAGGCGACGCTCGAGCAGATCCACCGCGTGAAGCGCGAGCTCCTCACGATCCGTCGCGCCGCGTGGCCGCTCCGTGAGCTGATCGGGCACCTCCAGCGGGAACGTCACGAGACGCTCTCATCGACCGCCCAGACCTACCTCCGGGACGTCCACGATCACTGCGTCCAGATCATCGACCTGATCGAGTCGTACCGGGAGATCGCCAGCTCACAGGCGGAGACGTACGTGTCGGTCGTCTCGAACAAGACGAACGACGTGATGAAGCTGCTCACGATCATCGGCACGATCTTCATCCCGCTGACCTTCCTCGCCGGCGTCTACGGAATGAACATGCCGATCCCCGAGAACGCATCGCCGCTGGCGTACCCGTTCTTCTGGCTCGTCTGTGGCGTCGTCGCCACCTCGATGGTCGTCTGGTTCCGGCGCCACGGCTGGCTGTAGAGCGGGTCTGCATCGGGAGCCGTCGCGCCGCTAGCCTTCTCGGATGCCCGACCACCCAGAACCGTCCGGCGACGAGCCGCTGAGCCGGAACCGCGATTTCTCGACGCTCCTCGTCAGCCAGAGCGTCTCGGCCGTCGGCGACGCGGTGAGCGCGACCGCGCTGCCGCTGCTCGTGCTGGCCCTGACCGGCTCGGGTCTGGCGATGGGGACCGTCGGGGCGGTCTCCACGGGCGCGGACTTCGTGATGGGCACAATCGCCGGCGCAGCCGCCGACCGCGGCGACCGCAAGCGGATGATGTTCCTCGCGGATCTCGGCCGGGCGCTGTTCACGGCTCTGATCCCGCTCTCCGAGCTCGTCCACGGCCCGACCATGGCCGTCATCGTCCTCGTCTCGGCGCCGCTCGCGATCCTGCGTGGGTTCTTCCGAGCCGGCTACCTGGCGGCCATGCCGAACCTCGTCGGGCGATCCCAGCTAGCGCGCGGCAACGGGATCCTCGAGACGGCGTTCTCGGCCTCCTTCATCTTCGGTCCGGCCATCGCCGGGCTGCTCGTGACCACGATCGGTCCGGGCCAGACGCTCGCGGTCGATGCCGCGTCGTTCGCCGTGTCGTCGCTCGGCCTGTTCTTCATCCGCCGCGAGCTCAAGGCACCGGCGGATCGGCCGACGTCACGGATCGTCGACGACATCCGCGAGGGGGTCGTATACGTCGCACGGCACCCGGTCCTGCGGACGGTGATCCTTCTGTTCGCGACGACCTCGGCGGTGCTGACACCCGTCGCAGCGGCCATGACGTTCCGGATCGTCCGTGACCTCGACCAGAGCCCCGGCGCCTTCGGTCTGGCATTGAGCGGTCTCGGGGTCGGAACCCTCCTCGGTGCCCTGTTCGCGACCCGCCTTGGCCCAAGCACGAATGTCGCCCGTATCTTCGTCATCGCCGTGCTGGTCATGGGCACGCCCCTGATCGCGGCGGCGGCGATCGACTCGCTCCCGGCCATCGTCGTGCTGACCGCGCTCTCTGGCGCCGGCGAGGCGGCCCTGGTCGTCGTCTACATCAGCATTCGGGCCGCGAACTCGCCGGACGCGCTCGTCGGGCGGATTGCGAGCACGGCACGGGTCATGGCCCTCGCGCTCATGCCGATCGGCAGCCTCATCGGCGGCATTCTGATCGACACGGTCGGGGGCACGGCCACGCTCGCGATCCTCGGCGCCTCGTTGTGCCTCGTCGCCCTCGGGTTCAGCCAGGTCCGCGCGCTCCGCGGGGCGTCGCTGGCGCCGGCTCAGACGCCGCCACTCAGCCCGATCCTCCCGATCTCGGAAGGCCTCGAGCGATAGGCCGGCCAATTCCACCGCTCACGCGGCGATTGCGGATTCCGCGTTCGCCGCGGCGCGCCCACGGTGGCGGTCGGGATCAGGAACCCGTCCGGTACGACCCGACGAGCGTCAGCTCCGTCGCGACCGGCGGTTCCTCGCAGCGACTCTCGATCTCGGCGGCGAAGGCCTTGAACGCCGATACCTCGTTCAGGATCCGTCCCGGCTGATCCGTCTCGAAGACCACGTGCATGAAGGTGACACCGTCTGGCAGCTTGAAGGTCGCGTATTGAAGGCGATCCGGTCGCTCGCGGGCCAGTTGCTCGTACACGGCCTTGACGAGGCGTTCGTTCTCGTCGGCCCGATCCGGTCGGACCTTGTAGCGGATCATGGAGCTGCCCATCTCTGACTCCCGTATCGGCACCGTCCTGATGCTCTGCCTGCCATGACTGGCCGCGACAACGGAACTCATCGATTCCTGATCGGGGCCGCTCCCGCAGGCCATAATCCATCTGTCGCCGGGGGGCCGACCAGTCCCGCCCACACGAGGTGAGTCCAGTGGCCGCCCAGCGCTTCGAGTCGTCCGTCACCGCGGTGTCCTGGATCCCGTCGGAGGCGATCACCGGGCCGTCGAAGATCCCATTCGAGCTCGGCGTCACCCACTACGACGAGCCGCCGCCAGACCAGCTCGAGGATCTCGAGCAGCTCCGGACGAGCGACCGCTTCCGCGAGGCGAACGAGCTGCGCGGGTTCATCGAGGTCGAGGACGGCCGAATCGTCGCTGCCGGCCATCTCGGCCAGGGCCACATCGGCGCGACGACGGTCCGGGTCGGGCCGGCCGCCCTGCGCTTCCCCGCGGTGCACCTGCCCGACATCCAGGCCGAGCCCGAGGTCGGCGCCACGTCCGTGCGTTTCGTCCAGACCGTCGGCGGGCGGATGGGCCTCCCGACGCCGCGGCCGGTGCCGCACCCACCGTTCGTCCAGTTCTGGCCGTCGATCGCCTGGACGACCCTCGCCCTGACGATCAACGCCGACGGCAGCTCGAGCCACGAGCTCGTCGGCGCGAGTCCGTTCCCACGCCACTGGATCTACGACGCGAACGGGCGGCTCGTCGAGAAGTCCGGGGCGATCGACTTCGGGAAATGGTTCAACCACTCGTTCGGCGATCGAACACCGTGGGGCGAGCAGGACTCACCGGCGGTCGTTGCCGCTGTCGAGTCGGCGCTCGAGCGGTCGCTGTCGGGCGCGATCATGCACGGCGGCGCCAAGCCCACGATCCGGACGGTCGCCGAGGGCGAGAACCTCGTGCGCCAGGGTCAGCCCGGCACGGATGTCTTCCTGATCCTCGACGGGATCTTCGTGGTCGAGGTCGACGATCGCCAGGTGGCCGAGATCGGCCCGGGCGCGGTGGTCGGCGAGCGGTCCGGACTGGTGAACGGCAAGCGAACGGCGACGCTG
>Ga0207684_10004385_pt1 | contig 13303 bp, 13 predicted proteins | sample KBSK5501metaG_FD_184342 | JGI IMG/M metagenome (GOLD analysis project Ga0207684, IMG submission 184342) | Corn, switchgrass and miscanthus rhizosphere microbial communities from Kellogg Biological Station, Michigan, USA - KBS K5-50-1 metaG... | ecosystem: Host-associated > Plants > Roots >...
GCGCAACCGTGAAGTCGGCTCGATGAAGCGCGACGGGTTGATCCTCGGCTGGGGAATGGCCGGTTGCGCCTGGCTCGCCGCGCGATTCCCCGCGGAGGCCAACGTCCAGCTCCGCGACGACGGCACGGCCCGCGTCGCCTCGGGCACGCAGGACATCGGCACGGGTACGTACACCATCCTCGCGCAGCTCACGTCGCAGAAGACGGGTGTTCCGCTCGACAAGATCGAAGTCGTGCTCGGCGATACGTCGCTCCCGGAAGGCCCGATCTCGGGCGGTTCGATGGTGACCGCATCGATGATCCCGGCGGTCTTCGCGGCGGCGGACAACGCGATCGCCTCGCTCTTGACGATCGCGACGGCGACGCCGGGATCGCCCTTCGAGAAGCGCAAGCCCGACGAGCTGAAGCTCGAAGGCGGCCGCGTCTTCGTGAAGGCCGACGGTCCGGCCGGCGGCGTGCCGTTCGGCGATGTCCTCCGGCGCGCCAACATTCGGATCGTCACCGGCGGCGGCAAGTCTGAAATGTCGTTTGGCAATCCCACGCCGAAGTTCTCGACGCACTCGTTCGGCTGCCACTTCGTCGAGGTCACGTGGCAGCGCGAGATCGCCCGATTGCGCGTCAGCCGGGTCGTGTCGGTCATCGACGCGGGACGCATCCTGAACCCGCTTGCCGGCCGGAACCAGGTCGAGGGCTCAGTCGCGATGGGAATCGGCATGGCGCTGTTCGAGCACACGACTTACGATCCGCAGAACGGCGCGCCGATCAACAGCAATCTGGCCGACTATGTGGTGGCGGTCAACGCCGACGTGCCGCCGATCGACGTGCATTTCCTCGATTTTCCCGACAAGGAAATCAACGAGCTCGGCGCGCGCGGGATCGGCGAGATCGGCCTGGCCGGCGTGGCGCCGGCCATCACGGCGGCGGTCCACCACGCCACCGGAGTTCGAGTGCGGGAACTGCCGGTGAAGATCGAGAATCTATTGGCGTGAGGTGTTCCCCGTTCGCAAATCCTTGTTGTTGTGCCTGGACCCTGGCGCGAATCTGAACAGCTCCTGAAGAAAGTGGGCGGCCTCAATCCTTACGGCCGCCGCGGTGTATTCCTCATCGAACCACGGATCGTCCGGGGTTCGATTTCGAGGAGGACCTGTCATGAAGAAGTCGCTCGGTGCCCTCGTCCTGGCTCTCTCGTCGCTCGTGATCTCCGCCGCGTGTGCCTCCTCGGGCACTTCATCCAAGCCGGAGCCGCCGCAGGCGGATTCTGGAGAGAGCTGGGCCAAGGCTGGGCCGTCTCAACTTCCGAGCCGGACCACGAGGTCCGCTGCTGTCCAGACGAAAACGGGAGGCCGATGAAGATGGTAGGTTTCGCCCGAGGGAGCGATAGAAATGAGACATCTCGTTCTCGGCGGAACTGGAACCGTGGAAAGCCTCGTCGTCCGAGGGCTTCTCGACAAGGGCGAGGCCGTCCGCGTGCTGACACGCAGCGCCGAGCACGCCAAGGTCCTTCCGAAAGGAGCCGAGGCGGTTCTTGGTGACCTGACGGACCCGGGGACCTACGAGAAGATCTTCGCCGGCTTCGAGAACCTGTTTCTCCTCACGGCCAACGGCCGAGCGACCTGATGGAGGGTTTGGCTGCCGTCAACGAGGCGAAGCGGACGAAGGCCAAGCGGGTCGTCCACCTCTCGATCCACGACGTCGAGAAGTGCGCCGAGGCGCCGCACTTCGCCAGCAAGATCGCCATCGAGCGGGCGTTGAAAGAGAGCGGTCTGCCGCACACGATCCTGCGGCCGAATAACTTCTACCAGAACGACTACTGGTCCAAGGACGCTATCCTTCAGTACGGCGTCTACCCGCAGCCCATCGGCGACATCGGGCTCTCGCGCGTGGACGCACGCGACATCGGGGAGGCCGCCGTCCGGGCGCTGACGGAAAGCGGCCATTTCGGAAAGACCTACGCGCTCGTCGGGCCGGACGCGGTGACCGGCAAGGATTGCGCCGCCGAGTTCGCGAAAGCTCTCGGCAAGCCCGTCGCCTACGCCGGCAACGATCTCGCGGCCTGGGCCAAGAGCATGGCGCCCTATCTTCCCGCCTGGGCCGTCTACGACTACGCTCTGATGTACGCGATGTTCCAGGCCAAGGGTTTGAAGGCGACCGCGCCCCAGCTCGCGGAGACGCGGACGATTCTCGGCCGCGAGCCGCGCAGGTTCGCGGACTTCGTCTCCGAGACGGCCGCCGCCTGGAAGGCCTGAGTCGGGGAAATTTCAAGAGTCCACCCCAGATCCCACGCGATTCCTTTGCTTGCGGCCGCGTAGCGGCTTCGCGGCTTGCGCGGCGGGCTCGATATACTTTGTAATAAAAAGTACTTGACAGCGCAGCGTGCCCGGATTTAGCTTGACCGAGCCCCGGCAGAACCTGTCGCCGGGTTTCGTGAAGGAGAGTGGCCCGTGGTGAGACGCTCCTCGGCCGAGATCGAAGGACTCTTCCATGTCGCGATCGTCATGGACGGGAACGGGCGCTGGGCTATCGCGCGTGGAATGGGACGAGCCGAAGGCCACCGGCGAGGCGCGCACGCGGTCCGCCGGACGGTGCGAGCCGCTCCGTCTCTCGGGATTACGACCCTGACCCTTTTCGCGTTCTCTTCCGACAACTGGAAACGGCCGCCGCGGGAGGTCGGGACGCTCTTGCGCCTCTTCGGCGACTACTTGCGATCCGAGCAGGCGGAGCTCCGGCAGAACGGAGTCCGCCTTTCGGTGATCGGAAGACGCGACCGGCTCCCCGAACATCTCGTCGCGGCGATCGAGGCCTGCGAGACCGCGACCGTCCGGGCTTCGAGGCTACACCTTCGCCTGGCGATCGATTACTCCGCCCGGGCCGCGATTCTCCGCGCCGCCGGATCGCCTGCGGCCGAGGGCGAACCAAATGTCGACACGTTTCGCAAACGCCTGGGGGACGCCTGCGGCACGGAATCGGCTCCGGATGTGGACCTGTTGATCCGGACCGGCGGAGAGTATCGGTTGAGCGACTTTCTGCTCTGGGAAAGCGCTTACGCGGAGCTCTGTTTCCTGCCCCGCATGTGGCCGGACTTTCAAGACGCGGATCTGGCCGCGGCCGTCGCCGAGTACCATACGCGCCAGCGCCGCTTCGGTGGTCTTGCCCTGGCGAAGGATGCGCTTTCGCGCACCGCCGATCTGCCTTCGCGGGAGCTGGCGTGAAGAGGTGTTTGCTCTCACCAGACGAACCTTTTCAACGGAAGCTCGGGCGCCTCTGGCTGCCAAAGGAAATGATTGCCCCGCCGCCTCTGGAATCGGATTTGCCTGCGGCTCCGATCGAGCGCCGCCTGGCGCTGCTGATCAATCCTTTCTATCCGAAGGACGCCCACGCGAGCTTCGGCAAACACGTTTTGACTCCCACTCTCGCCTTGACGAGTGTGGCCGGGGCGACACCGCGAGAATGGACGGTGAAATATTGGGACGAGAATCTTCTTCAGGGCCCTCCGCCGGCCGACCCAACGCCCGAGGTCGTCGGAATCACGGTCCACCTGACGTTTGCCGCGCGGGCCTACGCTCTCGCTGCGTGGTATCGCGCCCGAGGCGCGCGCGTCATCCTGGGGGGATTACACGTGCTCTCCTGTCCGGAAGAGGCCGCGCCGCATGCCGACGCCCTGGCGATCGGTGACGGCGTCCAACTCTGGCCGTCGATCCTGCGGGACGTGGAGAACGATCGGTTGAAGTCCGTCTACCACGCGATGTACGACAACGCCTACCGAGACGACCCTCCGTCGCGCCGAGACCTCCTGCCGCGGCGGGGTTTTCTGACGACCTCGAGCCTCATCGCCACGCGGGGCTGCCACAACCGCTGCGGGTTTTGTTATCTCGCGACCGAAGGCCTGCGGATGCCCTATCGCGTTCGCGACGTCGAGCAGGTCGCGCAGGAGTTCCTTGCCGATGACCAGCCCTACGGCGTGTTCATCGACAATAACCTGGGCTCCAGGCCGGAATATCTGCGCCGGCTCTGCCGGGCTCTCGCGCCGCTCGAGAAGATCTGGAGCGCGGCGCTCACGCTGGACGTCACGGACGACCCGTCTCTGGTTCGGGAGATGGCGCTGGCCGGCTGCACGGGAGTCTTCATCGGCTTCGAATCGCTCTCCGACGACAATCTCAAAGAAGCCCGCAAGCGCACACCCCGGACCGAAGACTACGCGCGGCGTGTCTCCATCCTGCACGACCATGGGATTCAAGTGAACGGCAGCTTCGTCCTCGGCTTCGATCAGGACCGCAAGGACGTGTTCGTGAAGACGGCTCAGTGGATCGAGGAGAACCGGCTCGAGTGCGCGACGTTTCACATCCTGACACCGTACCCGGGCACTCCGCTCTTTCGAAAGCTGGAGGAGGAAGGCCGGCTTCTCCACCGGGACTGGAGCCTCTACGACACGGCGCACGTGGTCTTCCGCCCGAAACAGATGACGCAAGCGGAGCTGGCGCAGGGTTACAGCTGGCTCTACCGCCGGCTCTTCTCACATGCCTCGATCTGGCACCGCCGCCCGAGCGACTGGCGCGCCGTCGCGCCGTATCTCGCGATGTCCTATCTCTACAAGCGCTCGAACCGGCTCTGGCACTTCCTGATCCGGCGAAACCTGACCAGCGCCGTCTGGCGGCCGCTCGTCGAGCTCACTCGCCGGCGCCATCTGAAGTTCCGCCGCCATCTCGCCGCCTGCGGCCTGGAGGAACGAGCCGCCGCTCGCGGCCGTCTGGCCGTGACACCGGGGGTTTAGTGGCGTGTCCCGAGGGCGGTCCGAGGCGTCCCGTCGATCTCCGGCGACTAAAAGGAGAGCGACAAGGAAGCGAGAGACTTCACGCCATCGCGTCCGTTGCGTTGACGTCCGGTTCCACGCCGGGCACCGGCCCCGTCTTCCCGCCTCGCAGGAGGACTGCGACCATGACGGCGGCCGCGAGCACGACGGCGGTGCAGATGGCGGCGGTCAGGTGGAAGGCCTCAGCGAACGCCTCGCGCGCGGCGTCCAGCAATGAGGCCCCGAGCGGGTCGGGCAGCTGCCTGGCCGCCGCCACGGCGCCGCCGAGCGTGCTCCGCGCGGCCTCGGCCGCCTCGGATGGCACGCCGCCGGGGATGGTTTCTGCCAGCCGGCTCCGGTAAATGGCCGTGCCGATGCTGCCGAGGATCGCGATGCCGAGGGCGCCACCGAGCTCCGAGCCGGTCTCCGAGAGCGCCGAGGCCGAACCCGCCCGCTCGGGCGGAGCATTTCCAATGATGATGTCGTTGGTGAGGGTGAACACCGGAGCGAGACCCAGGTTGTAGACGACCGACCCCGCGACGATCACTGCCAGATCGGAGCTCCCGCCCACGCGGGTGAGTAGCCCGAAGCCGACAGCTGCCAGCGCCAGCCCACCGACCATCACGGAAGCCGGACGAAAGCGGCGAGCGAGCGGCGGAGTCAGGTTGGAGCCGACGATGAACGAGCCGGCCCACGGCAGGGACCAGAAGCCCGCCTCCAACGGCGACAACCCGATCACCAACTGGAGGTACTGCCCCATGAAGATGTAGGCGCCGAACCCGACGAACGTCGCGAGAAGGTACGTGGCGAGCGAGGCGCTGAAAGCCGGCGCTCGGAAGAGACGAAGATCGACCAGCGGACTTTCGAGCGTTTTCTGCCGATGCCAGAACACGATGCCGACTGTGAGACCGGACACGATGAGCAAAGCCGGCAGCGAGCGAAAGCCGTCCTGTGCGATCTGCTTGAGGCCATAGATCACCAGGAGCACGGCGGCCAGGGACATGGCGGCGCTGATCAGGTCCAGCCGGCCGGCGTTGGGATCGCGGAACTCCGGCAAGAGCTTCGGTCCCACGGCGAGGAGCAGCAACATCACGGGGACGCCCAGCAGAAACACCGAACCCCACCAGAAGTGGTTCAGCATCACTCCGCCCAGCAGCGGACCGATCGCGGCGCCGGCCGCATAGCTGATGACCCAGACGGAGACGGCGACCGTGCGCTGCTTCGGGTCCAGGAACATGTTTCGGATCAGGGACAAGGTCGAAGGCGCCAGAGTCGCTCCGGCGACCCCGAGCAACGCGCGGGCCGCGATGAGCATCCCGGCGCTCTGCGAGAAGGCGGCTGCCACGGAGGCGACCCCGAACCCGGCCGCGCCGATCAGCAGGAGCCGCCGGCGGCCGATCCGGTCGCCGAGCGTGCCCATCGTGATGAGCGATCCAGCGACCAGGAACCCATAGATGTCGATGATCCACAGCAGCTGCGAAGGACTCGGTCGCAGCTCCGCGCTCAAGGCCGGCACGGCGAGGGTCAGGACCGTGAGGTCCATGGAGTACAGCACGCAGGGCAGAGCAATCACGGCAAGCCCGATCCACTCGCGGCGCGTCGCTTTCGGCGGGACGGCGGTCTCTTCCACGGAACTCTTCCTGAGCCGCATGATACGAGGCCAAAAATGGGGAGCGTGACTCAGCCGAGCGTTCTCCCTCGCCAAAGACTCAGGAGCGGAGTGGATAAACTGTCCGCATCGGATCCGCAAGTGGACCTCGGCCGCAGAAGACGACGCGGGTCCTCAACGCCGGCGAACGGAAAGGAGGGCGGTCCGACGTTGCCAAACCTGCCCCCGCGACGCTCCGCCACGGCCCTCCGGAGGGCGGCAGACGGCGGAAGCTTTCGCACCATCGTCATCGCGTTCCTCGCCAACATCGTCATCGGAATTGCGAAGCTGATTGCCGGGCTCGTCTCCGGATCCACCGGCATGCTTGCCGAGGCCGCGCACTCCGCCGCCGACTCCGTCAACGAGGTGTTTCTCGCCGTCGGACTGCATCGTGCCCGCCAACCTGCAGACGACGCGCATCCGTTCGGCCACGCGCGCGAACGATTCCTCTGGGCCTTCATGGCCGCGATCGCATCGTTTCTGATTGGCGGCTGCCTGTCCATCGGGATCGCGATTGCAGAGCTCAAGGCGCGCCACCCTGTGTCCGGGGGCCTGACAGCGTGGATTGTTCTCACGATCTCGTTCGCGGCGGATGGAACGTCCTGGCTGCAGGGGATGCGGCAGGCGCGCCGCCAGGCGAAAGATTATGGGATTACTGTTTGGCGCTACCTCGTCCGCGCCAGCGACCCCGTCGTGCGTGCGGTCCTCGTCGAGGACAGCGCGGCGCTCATCGGTCTCTGCCTGGCTGCAGGCGGTCTTCTCCTGACGAAGATTCTCAAAACGAGCATTCCGGACTCCCTGGCGTCGCTCCTCATCGGGGTGCTGCTTTCCGTCACGGCGTTTGGGCTGGCCCGTCCATTCGCGGATTTCCTGGTGGGGCGGTCGATCCCTGCGCCGCAGTTCGAGGCGTTGCAGGCGATCATCAAGAAGGACGCGGCGATCGAGCAAGTCCTGTCGCTTCGCGCGATGTACGCGGGACCCGAAGAAGTGATCGTCCTGGCCAAGGTTCATCCATCGGAAGGCATGAATATCGAGCAGCTCAGCCGAGCGATGGATGACCTCGATCACAGAATCCGGCGGGAGCTGCCATTCGTTGCGGATGTGTTCATCGACGTGACGGCCTACCGCGCGGACGAGAATTCCCGGAAAGGAAAGGGGTCTACGCGGAAATCCTGAATTCCGGGAAGGCTGCGGACTGGCGATCCGCGAAGTTGCGAGGCGCCGCTCAGCGATCCGAGATCAGCTCACGGCCCCAGCGCTCGATCGCCTGTGCGACGTGCCCGAATGCTCGGCCCTTGCGAGTCAATGAGTACGAGACGCGGACTGGCGGGCCGTCGTCGACGTGTCTCGCCAGGATCCCGCGCTGCTCGAGCTCTTTGAGACGCGCCGACAAGGTCTTCGCGCCGAGTCGTTTCGCGCGGGCCTCGAGCTCGCTGAAGCGCAGCGGGCCGGCCTGGAGCAGGCCCAGGATCAAGCCGGTCCAGGGTCGCCCCAGGATCTCGATCGCGTCGGTGAACGCCCGGCAGCCCGGGTCAATAGCTTTGGCCATGGGCCCATTCTAAGGGCCGGATTCCTGAATCGCTATCCAAAAGAAAGCATATATCCAGGAGAAAGCTTTGGCCCTTCAAGGGCCGGGAGGTCGAAAATGGACATCGGACTCTTGATCATTCGGTTGGTCGTGGGCTTGACGCTGGCTGCGCACGGCAGCCAGAAGCTGTTCAAATGGTTCGGTGGCTACGGGATATCGGGAACGGCCCCGTTCCTGGAACAACTTGGGTTTCGGCCGGGGCGGGTGCAGGCCGCTGTGGCGGGAATCGCAGAATTCGGCGGCGGCCTGCTGCTGGCGGTGGGGTTGTGGACTCCCGTGGCGGCGGCGGTCTTAGTCAGCGTGATGCTGATCGCCGCCGTGAGCGTGCATTGGAAGAGCGGCTTCTTCATCACATCGGGCGGGATCGAGTACACCCTCGTCCTGGCCGCGGCGGCCGCCGGTCTCGCTTTCACGGGACCGGGCGCTCTCTCGGTCGATGGGGCGCTTGGTCTTTCGTGGTCGGCCGCTTCGGCCGTTGCCGCCCTCGCAGTCGGAATCACCGCCGGCGCAATCCAGCTGCTGATGAGGCGCCGGTCTCTTGTCGAGGCCGCCCAACGGCAACCGGCGTAACGAGAAGGAATCCGGAGAGGGATCGATCGGAATCAGTTACCAGCGCCGCCGGAGGAATCATGCCGAGCCTCGCGGCGGGCCTGGATTCGTGACGGAGGTTCTGATGTCTCAGCAACGTCGTATCGCCCGTGTCGTGGACGTACCTCCACTGGCGCCCGGATTCATCGGCCCCGGGCACCTCGCGGCGCAGGTCGTGTCGCCCGAGGATTTTGTCGCCAACGATCCCTTCATCCTGCTGATGGATGACCACGTCGACATCGGAGAGCGTCCGATGGGCGAGGCGCACCCGCACGCCGGGTTCGAAACCGTAACGCTCGTCCTCGACGGCGCCATCTCCGATCGCGATGAGGGCGGGGTGATCCACGCGGGCGAGGTGCAGTGGATGACGGCCGGCCGCGGGATCATCCACGGCGAACACATGGCGGCGAAGGGGAGAGTCCGCGTGCTCCAGTTGTGGTTGACGCTACCGAAGGACCTGCGATGGACCGCACCGCAGTTCCAGACGATTCAGACGAATGCGGTGCCTATCCGCCGTGAGTCCGGTGTGGAGATCCGGATATACAGCGGCGCGTCGGGGTCACTCCATTCGACCACGCGAAATCATGTCCCTGTCACGATGACGGAGATCACAATGGACCCGCACACGTCCGTGGACCAGGATATTCCGACCTCTTACAACGGATTTGCCTTGTTGATCCGCGGCTCGGTTCGGATCGGCGAGGACGCCGTGTTCCTGAAGGCCGGTCAGGCTGGATGGCTCGATCGCCCCAAGGGTGAAGGCGCGAGTGTGCTGCGCGTGGAAGCGGGCGGGACAGGCGCGCGTCTCGTTCTGTATGCCGGCCAGCCTCAGGGCGACCCAATCATTTCGTACGGCCCCTTCATCGGCGATTCGAAGGAGGATATCGTCCGGCTCTACAGCGAGTACCGCGCCGGGCGATTCGTGCGGATGAGCGCACTCGCGCGTCAGGTCCGCACCGCCTGACGAGATTGGTCGAAGGGGTCCTCGTCGCCTGGACCGAAGCCTTTTTAAGACGAGGTGCGGCCTCCGTTCGAAGAGCTTCCGCCTCAAGCGGCAGCATCTTCGAGCGCCGCGAGCAGATCGGCCGCTTCCCAAGAGCCGTCGTAGCGGACGCCGTTGATGAAGAACGTCGGCGTGCCGTTGACGCCGCTGCGTATGCCCGACCCCACGCTCTGGCGAATTGCCTTGACGTACGCGTCGGAAGCGAGCTCGCTCGCGAAACGCTTGTCGTCGAGATGGAGCGTCCTGGCGTAGCGAACGAGATCCGCATCTTCGAGCGCGTCCTGGTGCTCGAAGAGCATGCCGTACATCTGCCAGAACTTGCCCTGGGCGCTGGCGGCCTCCGCCGCCTCCGCGGCGTGCATCGCGTGCGGATGCATCTGCGTGAGCGGAAAATGGCGGAAGACGAACCCCAGGCGCGCTCCCAACTTCCTGCGCACGTCCTCCACATTCGGGTAGGCGGCGCCGCAGGCTGGGCACTCGAAATCACCGTATTCGACCAGGGTGATCGGGGCGTCGTCGGGCCCCGAACGATGATCGGCGGCGGAGACGGGAGGCGTCAGGCCGCTCACGGTTTCCCCTTTTCTGCGCTGAGCTTTTCGAGCGCCTCGAGAATTCCGTCGGCGCCCGGGTTGACGCCGAGGGGAGACACGTACGACCAGCGCACGACTCCGTCGCGGTCGAGCACGAAGAGAGCGCGCTCAGAGGTCCCGTCGTCTGAACGGTAGACGCCGAAGGCGCGCGCCACTTCCCCTTTCGGCTCGAAATCAGCGAGCAGGGGGAAGTGGAGCTTGCGCGCCTCCGCGAAGGCCCGGTGGCACCAGACGCCGTCGACCGAGAGACCGAGCAGCTGCGCTCCATGCTGGCGGAACTCCGAAAGGATCTCGTTGTAGAGCGACATCTGGTCGCCGCACACGGGACTCCAGTCGGCCGGGTAGAAGGCCAGGATGACCGGGCCGCCTCGGAACTCCGACAGCTTCACTTTCTGGTCCGGTGTCGAGTTCAACTGAAACTCGGGAGCGGCCACACCCGCGGCAAGCGCCGAGTTGGTCAGGATTTCCTCCCTTCCGTCAGGCCTCGGGCCTCGCGGCAATACTAATCTCAGTTCGAGCGCCTCGAGCTTCGCGACAGCCTGGAAGCGGCCGAGCCCTGCCGAGTAGTTCTCTCCGAACGGTTCCGATATCGTCGGGGGGGGCTCCGGATATCCAGCGGCTCGTGCGGATCCATTCGAATGAGTCAATTCGAACAGCTCATCGGCGTCTTGCTCGTGGCGGTCCTTCTCGCAGCCGCGGCTCGCAAGATCGGCGCGCCGTATCCTGCGTTTCTGGCGCTCGTCGGCGCCGTCCTGGCTTTCGTGCCGGGAGCGCCGGCGTTCTCGATCGAGCCGGAGGTGGCGCTGGCGCTGTTCGTCGCGCCGGTGCTGTTGGACGCCGCGTACGACGCCTCGCCCCGCGATCTCAAGGACAACTGGGTCGCCGTCGTGAGCCTCGCTCTGGTCAGCGTCGTTCTGACCACGCTGGCCGTCGCCATCGTGGCGCGCGCTCTCGTGCCGGGCATGCCGTGGGCGGCGGCGATCGCGCTCGGCGCGATCGTGTCTCCCCCCGACGCGGCAGCGGCGACAGCGGTCCTGCGGCAGCTGCGGCCGCCGCATCGCATCCTGACAATTCTCCAGGGGGAGAGCCTGTTCAACGACGCGAGCGCCCTGCTGATCTACCGGCTCGCCGTCGGCGCTGTGGCGATGAACGCCTTTTCCGCTCGGGCCGTGGCTCCCACGATCGTGTTGGTGGTGATCGGAAGCATCGTCGCCGGTCCCGTGCTCGCATGGATCACATTGCAGTGGACGAAGAACGTGCGAGACGTGCCAACCGCGATCATCCTTCAATTCATCAGCACATTCGGCGTCTGGATCCTCGCGGATCGGATCGGCCTCTCGAGCGTGCTGACGATGGTGAGCTATGCCATCGCGGTCGCCCGCCGCGCGCCGGAACGCATACCCGCGCGGCTTCGGGTGCCGTCCTATGCCGTGTGGGACACGGCAGTCTTCGTACTGAACGTTCTCGCCTTCGTGTTCATCGGCCTGCAAATCCGCCCCATTCTGGCGAGTCTCGATCCCGATATGCGCACGCGCTATCTCTCCGTAGCGGGAGCGGTCCTCTTCACCGTCATCGTCGCGCGGATCGTCTGGGTCATGACCCACAACACCGTCGTCCGGTGGAAAATCCGCCGCTTCGGTTTTCATCCGCCGCGGCCGATCCAACCGCCGACCCTTGGCAGCGGCCTGGTCATCTCCTGGGCCGGCATGCGCGGCATCGTGACGTTGGCGGCCGCGCTCGCTCTCCCGACGCACGTCGGCCAGGAGCCGTTTCCCTATCGCGACCTGATCGTCCTGACGTCGTTTGCGGTGGTGCTCGGCACTCTCGTCGTCCAGGGGCTGACGCTGCGGCCGCTTCTGCGGGCGCTCGACCTGCGTGACGATGATCCCGTCGGACGGGAGGTGGAAGTGGCGCGAGAACGCGCTCTCCAAGCCGCGCTCGCCACCCTCGAGGACGATGAATCGCCGGCCGCCGAGGCCGTCCGCCAGGAACTCGCGGCTCACTTGACGCATTCCAGCGGCGATTCTGCTGCGGCCGAAGCCCGAGGCTCCTCGCACGAAGAGATTCATCGGCGCGCTCTCTCCGCGGCCCGCCGGGTCGCCTTTGACATGAGGGCTCGAGACGACATCGGCGACGACGCCTTCCACCGGCTGGAGGAGGAGTTCGACTGGTTGGAGTTGGGCAGCGGAGCGCGAGAAGGGTCGTAGCTGAGTGACCGCGCTGGACGTGGAATCGGCCCAACCGCGGATGCCGTCGAGGCGAGAAGGACTCAGCGCCCTGCCGCGTGCTTGCCCGACAGGGTCAGACAGGTGCTGCTCGCGCGAGCAACGAGGCTTCCGGTCTCATCCCGGACATCGCACTCGACCAGACCGACGGTTTTGCCTCGTTTGACGAGGTGACCCTCGGCGCGGAGCCGAGCGTTCCAGACCGGTTTGAGAAAATTGATCTTCAGCTCGAGCGTCGTGAAGCTCTCTCCCTCTTCCAGCGTCGACGCGTAGGCAATGCCCATCGCCGCGTCGGCGATGTCGCAAAGAATCCCGCCGTGAAGCGTCCCCATCGGGTTCGCGTGCTGAGAACCGGCTTCCATCTCGAAGACGGCTCTGCCCGGCTCGACTTCCACCAGATGGAATCCAATCAGCTCGGCGACCGGTGGGTCCGGAGCCTCCCGGCGAAGCATCGCCTGGACTCGTTCGAACATCGTGGCCATGCGTTCTCCAAGAAGAAGATGGGGTCTGACCCTTCGAGAGCAGAGCGGACCGCGGAGGACGTCACAGAAAACCCAGGAGCGCTTCGGCCGTCTGCGCGGGCTGCTCCTCCATCACCCAATGGCCGGAGTTCTTGATGATGATCACGCGAAAATCGTCCGCGACCAGCCTGGCCTGCTCGCCGAGCGCTTCGCCATTTGCCTTCTCGCCGCCAATGGTCAAGACGGGCATGGTGAGCTTCGTCTTCGCCAGCTGGGCAAAGTCGCGGGCAGCCTTCTGAAAGGAAACGAAGTACGCCCATCCCGCGCGCATCCGTCCTGGCCGGGCATATGCGGCTGCGTAGGCCTTCCGGTCGGCCTCCGGAATCGAGCGGGTCTTGTCGGCGGCGAAGTTGGA
>Ga0207684_10004386_pt1 | contig 13302 bp, 13 predicted proteins | sample KBSK5501metaG_FD_184342 | JGI IMG/M metagenome (GOLD analysis project Ga0207684, IMG submission 184342) | Corn, switchgrass and miscanthus rhizosphere microbial communities from Kellogg Biological Station, Michigan, USA - KBS K5-50-1 metaG... | ecosystem: Host-associated > Plants > Roots >...
TTGTTTGAGAGCAGTATAATCCCCATCTTCAGTTTTGTCTATTGGCTCTGTTGAAAACTGACGGGGAGTTTCATATGTCAATTAACCCAACTAAAGATTTCACGACGATCCGAAAACTCTGTATAGCCAGAGTACTGCCGGATTTCCTGAGCGTGCTCCGGCTGGGTCTGGACCCGTTCGGCGTATCGACCGACACACTGCGGATCAGCAATGCTCAACTGGGAAGCCATATAGGTAATCACTCCGATGGAATTTTGACAGGGTCAACGAGAAAGGTTCCAAGAAATCGGAGGGTTGTACTGGCTACTTCGGGCATCCGTTCGAAAAATTATCAACTTTGTCTTTCGTCACCCTGTTTTTCTTTGTCTAGTGGTGCTCATTTTTAAAATTGCAGGGAAATGTTTCAAAACCATGCTTCCCCATCAAGACAACTCACGACCCGAAAACCCAAAAGTGTGATGAACTGACTTTTTCCTCAAGCTCAACTCTCTGCAAAACCATGGTATTATCAAACTGCAAGACCATGAGAATAATGACAATGTGTTGTCCTTTTCCACTCTTTTCCCTGACTCTCCCAGATCAGTTTTATCGTTGCAACACAGCCCCATTTTCTACCCCCTTCCTGGTGGAGCGATTGGGAAGGAGCAATTGCAGGAAAATTAGCACACTGCTCACCAGCAACGCTGGCACATAGATGGACACAATCACCCAATTCACACCAAGCGCATACGTGAACACACTGTCGCGCACCGATTGTATAATGGCATTCACCGTGTCCAATGTCCCAACAATGATGCAAAGCCAGACCAACGTAATGGCACCAGGGAAGCGGTTACGTAGGGCGATCAATGCCAGCAGGGCCAGGACAGCCGTTGCCAGGTCACCAAATCCGATCATCACTCGGAACTCCGTTGGCACTCTGACGTCGACAGCACCGGGAGCCAGGATCGTCCCGCCGGCAATGCGAAAGACATGGATCCAGAGTAATGGCATTAAGGCTCTCTCCCGTGGCAGCCCGGATAGACGAGGCACGACATACCAGAATGCGATGAGAGTATACGCCACCAAGCTCAAGGTGAATTGAATTCCGAAGAGCACAGTCGGTTCCATGGATCATTCCTCCTCTAGGTCATACTTCTCTGTAACTCCATGCGAGCAACGCACGCTGCTTGCATGTGTCCTTTCTCGCGTGACGAGGCTTTCGTCTTCAACGGATGCGTCGTGCTGACTTTCACCCTCAGATCGGGATGACCTGACCTGTTCATTCAGCTTGTATAAACCTGATTGTGCCCGAGAAGCGCGCAGGTCGACTCACACGCAGTTGCATGGACACTTATGAGACGATAGCGAAGGTCAAAACGGTGCGGTCTGACCATAGCTGTTTGAGGTATCAGGTCCTCATCGTCCCGGTCGGATGTATAATGATGAGACTGGGCCAAGAGCAAAACGGTGCGATCTGACTGAAGCGATTGTACGCGACCTTCTGTTACTCGTACCGCTTGCCTGACCATCAGCGGTATCTAGAGAAATCGAGGAAGCGTCATGACAGAGCAACGTGCAAAGACAGGCACCCCATCTCATGAACCTGGCAGGGTTGATCCCGCAGTGACGACGGGCGATTCTGCTGTATTCAGTTCCCTCATCGAGCCGTATCGCCGGGAATTGCACTTGCATTGTTATCGCCTGCTGGGGTCCCTGCAAGATGCTGAAGATCTCGTGCAGGAGACCATGCTCCGTGCCTGGCAGCACTTTGACACCTTCAAGGGCCACGCGTCGCTTCGCACCTGGATCTATAGCATTGCCACCAACGCCTGCCTCGACACACTTAAGAAACGCCTACCACGTACGCTGCCTGCAGCGGCATCTCCTCCCATGAATCCACTCACCCCCATTGCGCAAGCTCCTGCCGAGTCAATCTGTCTTGAGCCCTTCCCTGACCTCTGGCTGGCTGAGGCGACAGACAACCCGGAAGCCCGCTACAGCAGACGCGAAAGCGTTTCGCTCGCTTTCCTCACCGTCCTTCAGTTGCTCCCGCCCCGTCAACGGGCCATCTTGCTCCTCTCGGATGTACTGGACTGGCGCGCGAGTGAAGTTGCGCATCTGCTCTCGACCTCAGTCTCAGCCGTGAAAAGTGCACTACATCGAGCCCGGGTCACGCTGGCGCAGAACTATCACACTGAGAAGCAAGAGAGGACGCAGTTGAGTTCTGCCGATAGAGCGACAAACGAGCTGCTGAAGCGCTATATGAATGCGTGGGAGACAGACGATATAGTCGGGCTGGTTGCGCTCCTCAAAGAAGACGCGACTATGAGTATGCCACCTTCCCTTTCGTGGCTTTGGGGGCGGGAAGCGATTCGCGCTTTTCTCACTTCCACAGCCTTTGGATCTGAGGTGCAGAGCACATGGCATCTGTATGCGACGGGTGCCAATGCACAGCCGGCATTTGCCGTCTATCGAGCCGACGAACCTCACGGCTCCTATCGGGCCTTCGGTATTCAAGTCGTCACCATCGAGGGTTCGACAGCGACCAGGCACATCACCGATATAACGACCTTCACTGTCCCATCGCTCGTCACCTCTTTCGGCTTCCCCCTCGAACTGACTCGGTGAACCAGGTGACGTTCGAGGGGATGTGTCAGAACTGGGCTGTGTTGTTTGGCATAGTGATCTACGCTCACCTAGAGATGAAAACTTCACCTCCATTGTGTTTCGCCCAGCGATTTTTCAACACAGCCGTTCCGGAGATGCGCCGAGGTGTGTAATGTACTTTTTCCACGCTAGGAATGGATTCGTGTACTTTTTCTACGATGACAAGAGAGTCATTCCATGATGACAAGGGAGCTTTTTGCCCTTTCATGCTCATTCTATTCCACGATAATAGTAGACCGCACAAGTTGTTGTGACGTCTCTTGTTATCGTGGAATTAACGTGAATACTATTCTTAGCGTGGAAAAAGTACGCGAGAGCATTTGATAGCGTCTACGTAAAATGTGGAATAAACGGTTCTGTCAGAACTCAATTAACATCTTGGCAAAGCGGCCACACTTCTGTTATGACCACCTTTAAAAATAAAGTTCAACGAGGAGGGCTAGCAAATGCACTACCCCTATTGCGCCGCTATTACCATCAGAAAGCGAACGAAGAAAACTAAACTCGGCTATACAACATTCTTCTACCCCAGTGTCTTTGTATCTCCCATGAACGAACTGTGTACATCTCTCAACTACCTTGCATTTCGTTCGGACTTTGCCTTCCTTGCGGTCTTGTGGCGCCTGCGTTATTAACTGAGTCTGCGTAACGTAGCTGAGATCTTTTTAGAACGTGGCTTTACGTTCATGTATGAAGCCATCCGAGATTGAGAAACGCGTTTTGCCCACTGATCGCAGAACAGGTTGAACCCGCGCGACGCGGACAAGCAGGGATATCTTGGTACGTTTGCGAAACCTACATGAAAGTGCATGTGTTCTCAGTTCTGACACTACCTAGCTGCACATCTTTTTGCAAACAGTGAAGGTACGCCTTATCGCATTTATGGTGGCTTTTTCCGAACAGATGTGCCAAGTAGCCAGTACGAGAATTCATCAGCAAAAAAACCTCTGTATCTGCGTCTAGAAGTTGAGGAAGCATTTGTGGCTTAAATGTATGTTTCAAGTGGACCCCGAAGTTAGAACGTCTCATCCAAGAAGTGCCGTTACCTATGTAAGGAGGTAGACAGTACGGAGTAGGGAAAGAGGCAAAATTATGGAGAGGCAGATCGATCTGAAATCGATTTACGGAGACTAGATAGCATCCGCCGTTGTTGTGCTGAAGAGGATGGTAGGGTTGGAGCAAGAGAGCTGTAGCGCTCTGGATGAAGGTTTTCGGGGCAAAAGCGAATTGACAGTACTTTTCCAAAGGAGGAGAGTGATATGGCAGGCACATGGACTTCATTACAAAATCAGCCCAACTTCAATGCGGACACGATGCTTCTCCTGACTGACGGAACAGTTATGTGCCATCAGCTCAACTCGCGGAATTGGCATAAGCTAACGCCAGATTCATCGGGAAACTATATTCAAGGCTCTTGGTCTTCCATGGCTCCGTTGCCGAATAATCCAGTCATCCCTGCAATTAACAGAGGTCCTACGAATGCACCTCTCTATTTTGCTTCAGCAGTGTTGAGAGACGGCACTGTCTTCGTTGCCGGCGGCGAGCATAATAGCAGGATTGCACACAGCGATATTCTTGCCACACAAATCTATGACCCGGTTTCAGATACCTGGACAATCGTAAATCCTCCTACAGACTGGACACAGATCGGCGACGCTCCAAGTTGTGTTCTTCCAGACGGGAGACTGCTGTTGGGCAATATCAACTCCAATAGAACCGCAATCTACGATCCCGTGCAGCAAATTTGGACAGCAGCCGCAAACAAAGGTGACAATAGCAATGAAGAGACTTTCACGCTTCTTCCTGATAACACCGTTCTTACAGTACAGTGTTCAAACATCCCGCATGCTGAAAAGTACATCATCGCGACGGATACGTGGGTCAGCGCCGGTAGTACGCCATCAATACTTCCCCAGGCTTGTCCCGGCGCCGTTGCAGAGATCGGTCCCGCTATCCTCCTGCCTGACGGACGTGTGTTTGCGATCGGCGCCACAGGCAATACCGCTTTGTACACGCCTCCTGCTAATCCATCTAACGCTGGTTCATGGGCACCAGGTCCGACGTTGATGGACGGCACAGGAAATACGATGTTTCCCATGGATGCGGGAGCGGTTTTACTGCCCAACGGGAAAGTGCTTTGTGTTGGTGGCCCTACTCCTCCGTGCAACTATCCTGGACCGACCACATTCTTCGAATATGATCCCTCAACAAACTTGGCTTCAGTAGTGACCTCCCCTTCGAATAACGGGCGCCCATGTTACTTTGGGAGATTCCTGCTTTTGCCAACGGGCCAGGTGCTTTTCTCAGCCAACAGTAAGGATATTGAAGTCTATTCTCCGGATGGACATCTCGATCCTTCATGGCGTCCATCAATCACGTCGGTGCCGACGACTCTGGAGCCTGGCTGCACCTACACCCTCACCGGCACTCAACTGAACGGCCTTTCACAAGCTGTCAGCTATGGCGACGATGCCCAGATGGCCACCAATTATCCACTCATACAACTGAAGAACACAGCAACCGGAGTGGTGGTCTATCCACGCACATTCAATCATTCGACTATGGGCATACAAACTGGTGCAGCTATTCATTCCACGCAGTTTACGGTACCGCCTGTCAACCCGGGTCCAGCGCAACTGTGTGTGATCGTGAATGGCATCTCCTCCGACTGTGTGAATGTGACCATTGGCGTTCACAACGATCATCACCGATTTTAGGGCTCTTAGCGAACCGCTCCCGCATCCCAGGCTTGGCTTCAGTGCCACAGGCAGCGGTTGTACACCCGGAGGTAAAGTCATGGTTATGTGTAATCCGAGACGAACGGTGCCGATTTCGTATTTGGACCTTGGCGGCCTATTCCAGGTCTCGACTGGGATTCCGATCGATGAATTCTGCTTGGTGCAGGCTGCACGCGCACAGGCTACAGACGTGGTGATAAGATTTAAGAGTAGCGTCGTGACCACCATTGTCGAGTACTACTGTGATTTCCAGGTCTTCCATAGGATGTGTAACGAGATGTGCCTCTCGAGCGAAGTGCCTTTTGATCGTTCTTCGTTGCATTCATGGTTTCTGCACTGAGACGGAACTTTCTCAACGTTGCTAGCAGCGATGTGAATAAAATTTGATACTAGCAAACATCTAAAATATTGTTTATACTTGAGTTGGATTATTGGTAGACGTTTTATACTTTCATGATTAACAAGCACGAGTCGAAAAAATCGAAACGGAGGAGCACATGACACAACAGGGACACATTCCAGTACCTGGAAAAAATTACACAACACAAGAGGGCGACACGCTTTCAGGCATAGCACAACAGGCTTATACCAACGTCTCACAGCCCTACCAGATGGCCATCTACAGGATGAATCAAAACGCTATTGGTGATGATCCCAGTGTCATCCACCCAGGGAAGGATCTCTGGATTCCTCTCATCACTGATCGCATCGATGAGAGGAATCCACAAACCAATATTGTCTACATCGTAAAAGCAGGTGATACGCTCTCGGGTATTGTGCTACAGACATATAATATTGGCTCGGAACTCTACAGGACAGCCATCTACAGAATGAATCAACATACGATTGGTAATGATCCTGACGTCATCCAGCCTGGAGATCCTCTTTATCTTCCTCCTATTTCTAATCCCTCCCCGAGCCAAAATACCTTCTATATCGTACAAGAGCTTGACACACTTTCGAGCATAGCACAGCAGGCCTATAATAATCGGAAAAAAACGAAGTTAATTTCCAAATCCCCGAAGAGCGAGAAGGTGATCGGCAGGATCAAACCTGGACAGATTCTCTTTATCCCGTATCAGTTTTCGCAGATACCTCCAGGAGGAGGGGGGAACATCCACCCCCCTGATAATTGGCCTTAGATGTAGTAAACCGGATTGGGAGGGAGCAGCAACAGCTTCGACCTGGACAGCCAAAAGGACGGATCTGGAATGCCCTTCAGTCTACAAAAAAGGGTGATACCACGATGACAAGATAGAGGAAGATTGGACAAACTGAAAGTCAATGCTTCCCATTGCTTGAAAGGGGGCCTTCTCTTGGGTGGGAGTCTTCATGGAATAAAATTATCAAGCATGAATGCGTAAAACGATTCTCAGAGTTCAACCCGATCATCTAAACTGATAGCTTTATTCTCTGGCGACGACTTAGTACGGTGCAGTTCATCGTAATCATGGCGCACCTGAGCTGTTTCAGGATGCTCAGGACCCAGCGACTGCTCTTGGATTCTCAAGGCACGCTCGTAGTGTGGTTCGGCCAACTCATACTGGCCAAGAGCAGCAAAAAGGTTTGCCAGGCTGGCAAGACATTGTGCCACACGGGGATGCTCAGGACCCAACACCTGTTCAAAGATAGCCAGGGCACGCTCATAGAGAGATTGTGCTCGTTCATACTGGTCCTGCGCGTGGTAGAGTTTTGCCAGGTACTGGAGGGCAATAGCTGTATCGGGATGCTCAGGACCCAGCACTTGCTCAAAGATAGCCAGGGCGCGTTGGTGGAGCGGCTCAGCTTTCGCATATTTCTCCTGAGCTTGATAGAGGAGTCCCAGGTTATCCAGAGTGAAGGCCGTGAAGGAGTGGTCCGGCCCTAGCCCTTGCTCCCGGATCTTCAGAGCTCGCTGATAAAGCGGTTCAGCCTGCTCGTATTTGCCTTGTTTTACCCCTACCGAGGCAAGATTATGGAGGCTTTCTCCAACGTCGGGGTGCTCAGGACCCAGCACTTGCTCGCGGATGGTCAGCGCTCGTTGCATGAGCGGTTCGGCCTGGGCATAACTACCCTGAAGGTAGTAGAGGATCGCCAGATTATTAAGGCTTTCTCCAACATCGGGGTGCTCAGGACCCAGCACTTGCTCGCGGGTGGTCAGCGCTCGTCGCATGAGCGGTTCGGCTTGGGCATACTTGCCCTGAAGATAATAGAGCCATCCCAAATCATTGAGGGTGGTGGCAGTTTCGGGATGGAGAGTTCCCAGCTCCTGCTCGCGAATCGTCAACGCTCGTCGCAGGAGTGGTTCGGCTTGAGTATACCGACCCTCTTGTATGTAGAGCCATCCCATGTTATTGAGGGTGATGGCAGTTTCGGGATGGAGAGTTCCTAACTCAAGCTCACGGATGGTCAGCGCCTGTTGCAGGAGCGGTTCGGCTAGTTCATACTTGCCCTGAAGATAGTAGAGCCATCCCAGGTCATTGAGCGATCTTGCTTTCTCGGGAAGGAGAGTTTCCAGTTCCTGCTCTCGAATGGTCAGGGCCCGTAGCAAGAGTGGTTCGGCCTGCTTATATAGCCCACGGTCGCGCAAGTAGATCCCTGCCTGGTGGAGGAGATGTGTGGCCTCTGGAAAGCACAAGCCATACTTATTCATCAGTTCGGCGCAAGCACGTGCATGAGGCAGATAGCGCTCACAGCGGAGCCAGGTAGCAAAGCTAACCTTGGGAAAGGCCCGACTCACCGCACGTATCGTTCGCTCCGCCCATTTCAACTGCGTCTCTGGATCTAGGCTGTCTCTGATCACGACCTGGACCAATCGGTGCAAGTTAAGTAGCTTCGCTTCGGGATCACGCTTGACCAGCGAGTAACGGCGCAGGGTCTGGATAGCCTCATTGAACAGCAGAGAATCAGTAGCTACAGACGCCAGCACAGGCCCTAAATAGTCAGCTCCTTCGGTGATGATCTCCTCGGGAATAGCATCCGGATCGAGAAAGGCACACAGACGCAACAATTCGGCTGCTGCAGGGTTAGCTTGCTCGACCCGCTCAAAGGAAAGCGTCCAGGTGCTCGCCACAGTATGTGGGTAGTCGGCGGAGAGGAGGCTACTTTGCCTCTTGAAAAGATCCAATCGGCGCTGCTCATAGAGGGCCTGGTATTCCGAAAAGCTACACCCAACCTCCTCAATATACGCGCCAACCTGATCTAGCGCCAGCGGAAGGCCATCCAGCGCCTGAACGATAATCCGAGCCTGGGCACGCGCTTCATTCGCGACGCTGTCGAGGGGCTCATCAATACCAAGCAATTTAGCCCGGCGAAGCAACAGTCGCATGCTTTCCGCAACTCCCATCTTCTCGACCGAGAGACTTGACGCAATACTCCCAGTAGCCTGTGCCCGCGTTGTGAGCAAGATATGACCTGCTCCCTCAGTTGGCAGAAAGTCCATCAAGAGTCCTAGATCATCAGCATTATCAAGAATGAGCAACCAGCCCCCATGTTGCTCCAACCAGCGTTTGACAGCAGCCACAACCAGCATCTGATCCTGCACCTCACGTCCCGGTAACTCAAGGAGGTGAGCCAGCGCGACAAAGTCAGCGACGAGTGTCTCGTGATTGGCGGCTCGCACCCAGAAGACGGCGTGATACGAGTCACGATAGCGGTAAGCATACTCGATAGCTGTTTGGGTCTTGCCGATACCACCGAGACCGGTAAGGGCCTGTGATTGAGTGAGGGCGACACTGCGATTTTGGGTGAACTGGCTACGCAACATGGAGAGCAATTGTTTGCGACCCGTAAAGAAACGGTTGCGTCCAAAGGGTACATTCCAGAAAGAGGAGATCGAAGGTGATTCTATAGATAAATAACCGTAGCGGGATCGAAGGAATTCATTTCTATCTTCCCCTTCTAGATCTAGGACCTCAATGAGCTTTAGTACATCAGCGTGAGCAGGTAAGTAATCCCCACGTTCCCAGCCGCCAACTGTATTGCGATGAACTTCCACTAAGTCTGCTAGCTCTTGCTGACTTACTCTTGATCGCCCGCGAAATTGCTTAAGCATATCTCCAAAGGGATACGTTCCAGAATTGCTCATTTAGGTGTTCCCTTGTCAATCTGGGAGTTGGCTATGCATTCTGCACAAGTATCTTGTGCATACAAAGACTTATTATAAACGATAGAAGCAATTGCTGCAAATCTCTACTGTATTAGTGAATGAGTGGTCAACTTGCGACGATTACGTCTTCACGACGCATATCTTCGATTAAGCCCTTCAAAACAGGGTCAGACGATAGGCAGAACAGCATGCTTCCACAGCTTTCTAGACAAAACACATTTGGTTGATCTGCACATGACAGTTCAGAAATGGAGAACAGAAGCTATGGCTTCCAAGATTACTTGCGTGGTGACGCTACATGGAATTGGATTTGAGCAACCCCCCAGCCCGAAAGTGGTTAACTCTGGCTATGCCGATCTCTTACATCAACATCTCAAATTACGTCTCAATAACTTGCTCAGTGATGACCCTCATCGGAATCGCGATAAACCAGGCGACAATGGTGCGATTTATGTGGAAAGCCGCTGGCCAGATGCTCAAGGTCGTGCCAGCCGGGAAGAGGGACTGAAACGCCTCGGGAGCTGGTTCAATGACAGGATGCATATCGATACAACCGATGCCCCACTGGTTGCCAAGAAGGAGCCTGTCTCCCATATCGCACTCGTCTACTCGAATCTGGAACCAAAGGGGCCTGAGGTTGGAGCGTCCATGATTACCTCTGCAATGGGTCTCTTTAACACATCGCACTACGCAAGCGCCTCGGGGCTGCTCCATATGGCTCTGACAGACGGGTTGGCTATGATCGGACATCATGCTTCAAATGACCAAGAGCCGACCAGCTCACGTCCACGCATCGATTTGAATTCCAGATCTGTCAAACATCTGGGGCAGCACGGTCAGACTATCACTGCATCGTCTCCTGGACTGCTAGCAGCATTACGATTTCTTGAAGATGATGTGGCTTGTTATGTCTGTCACAACGAGGAACGAGAGCGGGTACGAAGTTTTGTGACCGAAGCACTCTTACGTCTTGGTTCTCGCGACGATGTTGCCGCAATCATGCTCAACACACATAGTAATGGGACGGTGATTGCGTTCGATGTTTTACGCCACCTGCCCAGAGTGGTCACGAACAAAATCAAGGCATTCGTCACTGCCGGGAGTCCTTTGCGCAAGTATATTGATCTCTTCCATTGGGGGAACCAGATCGAGGATCTCTATCCGGTCGAGTCCTGGTATAACTTCTGGGACCCATGCGACCCAGTCGCTGACCCTCTGGATCCACCTATCACCTGGCATGTCGGAAATAGGATACTCCCATCGAACGAGAAACTATTCAGCCGCATCGATTTCAACAGTGAGAAGCCCTGCTGGATACAGATCGAGGACCTCTCAGTGGATAATGTTAAAGAAAGTCGCGGAGGCGGATTACAGGCCCATAACTATTGGGATAATGAAGTGCAGTTTGTACAGCCTCTGGCTGAATTTGTTCGTGGAATAGCTGAGCAATCGCTTGCTAGAGTGAAGGCAACTCACATGTTTGTGTAATTGAATAGTTTACGACATGGTCTGAGTATGTTTCCTTCTTGCTCACCTGATAATCTCTTAGTACGTGTATTAGTAGTATCGTCCTGTTTTAAACATTGGAGGAAATATGGTTGCACAACCTGTTCCAGAAATCACGTCAGACCCATTGGTCTACCGCATGGTCGTTGGGATGTTGGGAGCGCTCGTGCTAATTGTTGCGCTTGGCGCGATAGCGCTGATGATGTTCAACGGCAAGGATATTCCTCAGGGCATACTTGCTCTTGGATCTGCGGCAGTAGGTGGTCTAGTTGGATTGCTAGTTCCCTCGCCAATTGCGAAGAAGTAGTAATCTAGTCTTCCCCGCACATTCTCGTGCATGCAATTCAGAAGGAGTCCTGGTTCCGGCTCATGGCTCGGTTGTAACACACCTGTGTTACATCTACCAGCAGAACCAGGAATTCCTCAGTTCACCTAACTAGATAAGGAAGTCTCAACATGGCGATTATTGGCGAACCTATTATCAAGCTGGACCCTAACGGAAAGGCTTCCATCATCAGTTTTAACGTACCCGATGCAACAAGGTACAATGGGCGCAACTACCGCTGCCACCAAGCGATCTTTCACAACCATCGCTCTCGTACTTCAAGACAAGTCGTGTCACAATTAGATACTTCCTCAGGTACTCTATGAGCAACAACTTAAGCCAAACGAATGTCACCAGGTTATCACCAGAAACATTGAACAAGAGTGAACTCGCTTTGAGAGGGGATATGATATGATGTCGGAATTTACCTTCAGCTCCAATAGTGATAAATCACTATTGTCAAATAATCTTTGCTCTTCCACCGTTGAAGTCGATCAGCTTTCCAAACTTCGAGTAGCAGGTGCAACAATCCAGAATGAAACGTATTGCATCGAACAGTTGCGTCGCATCACCTTGCATAGCGACCAAGATGCCAGGAAAATCGTGCAAGAGCTCTTAAGTGAGACTGTCCGATGGTGGATATCTCAGCATCCAAGAAGAGCGGAAGCATGCAGTCTGGAGAGCGAAGAAAACTATATAACCGATGCCTTTGCAAGATTTTACTTGCTGATTACAAATCAACAGTTGGAATTCAGCCAACTTTCTTCTGCTTTACCGCACTTGAAGGCAAGCCTAAACAGCGCTATCCTTAACAGATTGCGAGCACTCTCAAGGCCACGAGCCATTGCCCTGCCAGCACCAGATGGCACAAGCAAACAAAACTTAGCTGGGTCAACTGATACTATAATCGTATGGGAAATCCTAAAAGAATCCTTCCCCAATGCTCGTGAGCAGCGGATTGCATATCTACTCTTTCACTGTGGTTTAAGTCCCAAGATGATCGTCAATACTTATCCACAAGAGTTTCAAGATGTGCAAGAAATCTTTCATCTGCGACATTCGATCTTCGAACTACTATTGAGTAGATTAAATTAACTGGATGATTGGCAAGTGAACGTCAAGGAAGTGAATACAACCACGAGGAGTTCCAAAGGATTGGACGAAGCAGGAGAAGAGTAATTTATCAAGAAGTGTTTGCACATGATATGTCCCCTTTTGTGGGGAGTATCATATATTCTATTAGACGCGTAGGCATATCAAAAGATAGTTTTTTGTAACTAGCTAGGAGTACGAGAGGCTTGCACAAGAGCGAGCAAGCCAGTCGCGTAGCAGTATGACCAAAGACGAAGAACTGGACCAGCTTCGACAAGAGAATGCCGCCCTGCGAGAACACGTGGCGTTGTTGAGTGAACGCATCAGCGTGCTGGAAGCGCAACTCGCCAAAGAGAGCCACAAGAGTCACTTGCCGCCTTCCTCCGATCGCTTTCATCGGCAGCCCAAGAGTCTGCGCAAGAGCAGCGGCAAGAAGCCCGGAGGGCAAGCCGGTCATCCAGGAAGCACCTTGAAGCTGTCGCCCACGCCGGATCAGGTGATGGTGCACCCCGTGGAGTGCTGCCAACACTGTCAACGGGATCTGCGTGAGGTGGAGAGCCTGGCCATGGAACGACGCCAGGTGCTTGATCTGCCGCCCAAGCGTGTGGTGGTGATTGAACACCAGGCGCACCAGAAGTGGTGTCCCACGTGTCACGAGATCAGCAGCGCCGCCTTTCCCGAGGACGTGCGAGCGCCGGTGCAGTATGGAGCGGCGTTGGGAGCGGTGGGCGTCTCTCTGGGGCACCAGCAGCTGGGGCCCTATGAGCGCGCCGGTGAAGTGGTCGAGCGCTGTGCCCAGCAGTTGGAAGCGGTGGAGCAGCAGATCAAAGCCGCGCTGGACGCTATTGGCATCCTGGCCGACTTTGCGGGGGGGAGTGTGCCTGCTGGCTGGCGGTCGTACTGGC
>Ga0207684_10004388_pt1 | contig 13301 bp, 14 predicted proteins | sample KBSK5501metaG_FD_184342 | JGI IMG/M metagenome (GOLD analysis project Ga0207684, IMG submission 184342) | Corn, switchgrass and miscanthus rhizosphere microbial communities from Kellogg Biological Station, Michigan, USA - KBS K5-50-1 metaG... | ecosystem: Host-associated > Plants > Roots >...
AGTCGGCTTCTCAGGGATTCGACAGTTGAGCGAGGCGAAGCGGTCAGCGCGGACTGTAAGCCGTGTTCACTGTGGCAAGTGCTGTCCACCGCCTCCGATATCCCCTGAACAGACCGTCAGGATTGCAACGCTCCTCCACCACGCGCTACGCGATCAACAGGGATTGAGGGGCCGCAAGCAGGGATCGCAACCTTCGCCCTGCGCTTTCAACAGGGTGCTCAGGTTCGCAGGACTCGACGAGATTCGGTTTTCGAACGGGAAGCCTCACGGTCTTGGCCCGTGCGTCGTCGGCCTGCCGACGTTGTTCGCGAGGAGACGAATCGCTCCTGCTAAGAGGTAGTTATCGACAGCAAAATCGGACCCTAGCGAATCGCGAATTTATAGAGGGCGCGCGCAATGCCGCACGAGGACATCGTCAAAAACGTCTTCCATCTCCAGATAGGCGCCGATAGGGTCGCCGCTGAACTGGAGTGGGTGGTGCTACCTGCCCCCAAGGAAAAGGCGGTCTCAAAGCGAAGGGAGTGGGGGTGAACCACTACGCTTCGTTGGCGAGACAGCCGCACGCCCGCCACTCACTAATGTGACCAGTATCGCGACCGGCGCCGAGACTCCGAGTAATCTGCGGGCGTGGATGACGCGGCACTGCCTGAGTCAGGCGAGCCACACGTACGGCCGACCCAGCCCAAGCTGCCGACCAAGCATGTGTCGCGACCATGGAACCGAACCGCCTTAGCTGTCATTTGCTTCGGCACCTTCATAGCTGTTACAAGCGCGATCGGAATCGGGCTGGGCATTCATGCGGGCGAGGGATGGCTCGCCATCCTGTATGGCGGGCTGGGCGTAAGCATGGGAATCGCGGGCATTGCCGGGATCTGGAGGTCCGGCGCGCCTCGGGGCGCGCTGTTCGGGTGGTTCCTCGTCGGTATAGCGAGCCGCGCCGTGGTCGAAGGCGACGCGTATCTCGCTTTCATCAGCATCCCGATCGCGTTGGCGCTTCTGGCAGCTTTGGCTGCCGAACTATTGCGCCAGCCGTCGGCCCCGCGGACCTTAGGCGCAGCCGCAGGTGGCGGTCTTGCGGTAATCGCATTGGTTGTCCTCGCAGTCGCGGCGCCATCACTGCCGGTAATTTGCGCACCCCATCCGTCGCCGGGAACGAGTACCTGGGTCTTCCTCTACCCGGGCAACAGTCCCCCATTCGACGACGCTGAGCAGAACTACGACATGCGCTGCGGCATTTAACGCGGCGTGTCCAAAGTCGGGGGTCCGGACTTGGTCGGGGGCCCGGGATTTGCACCTGGGGCCTCACGGTCCCGAACCGCCACGATGACGTGTCCTCCGGGTGTCCGGCGGTATCCGCGTGGGCCGCGGTGGACTCGAATCACCTACCTCCGGGTTATCAGGCCCCGAGCGCTGCGCCTATCCCTCACCTGATCTCGGGAACCGGGAGCGCTGCAGCCGGCGTTATGTGGTAGCGAATCGCCATGCCTACCGGTAGAGAGCGCGCAGTGCGTCTACCACTGCTGGGTCGTACCAGGAGCCGGAGTGCTCGCTGATATCTCGTATCGCATCCACAGCGGTCAAGGGATTGGCGCGGTAGATCCGGTTGTTGGTGATCGTGTCGAACGACTCGGCCACAGCCATTATGCGAGCGCCCATGGGTACGACATCGCCTTTCAGCCCGGCTGGATAGCCGCTACCATCCCAGCGCTCGTGATGGTGTCGCACAAGCGCTTGAACGGCGGCCAAGGCCGGATGCCATGCGACGAGGTCGGCACCGATGTCGGGGTGACGCCGCATGATCCCCCACTCGTCCTCACTTAGTGGTCCGGGCTTATTGAGGATGTCGTCTCGGATGCCGATCATGCCGAGATCGTGCAGCATGCCTGCCATGCGCATAAGTTCGACATTTCGGTGTCTCAGATCGAATTGCTGCGTCAGCCGTGCAGCGAGTTCTCCCACACGAACAGAGTGGCGCGCGATCGCCAGGTCACGGGCGTCAAGAGCCTGGGCGGCGAAGTCCATGGTTGCTTCTTTCCAAGCCTCCAATTCCTTTACGCGCGATCCGACTAAGCCTTTCCTCAGAGAACCGCAAATCCTGTCATACAGGTTCGGGAGTGACTTCGAGAGTTTGGGCGCCATCTCGCGCCTAGTCTCAACCATCCCGCCGCGATCGGTGGATGATTTGAGATCAAGAACGTGGTGGGCTACGGCGGACGCAAGCCTACTGCGTGCCCCGCGTTCATCGCTGGCGTCCGCCTCCGCTCAGAGGTGAGCAGCGGAGTTCCACGATCGTGCGCCCTCGTCCGCTAACGTCCGCCGGCTTGGCTGTCACGTTGGCTGTCACTCGTCGCCGGGAAATCGCAAGGCCTCGCCGGATTTCAGCCCAATCGTGAGGGACGACAGATGGGAAGTTGCCCCGCGAGGTGACCAACAACCCAGGTCGCTAAGCTTGGGCGAGATCGAGTAGGTGCCATATGCCACGGTCATGTCGCGCGAAGTGGTGTTAATCCGGTCGCGAAGCTTGTGCACGGACTCCGGACTGAGGTGGTGCCGGCCCACTCCCCCTTCATCGTTCTGTTCTTCGAAGCAGCGCGCCGGCCCGCCTCAACGACATGCTGGCCGCCCTCGAACGATGGGCAAAAACATCTCGATCCTAGGTCGCGGCACCGCGAGGACGCTGGAGCCATCGCACCGATTAGCGTGGTAGCCGCGGGACTTGTGGTCCCGCGGCTACGTCATTGTGTTACCTGATTAGTTGCCGGAACTGCCCGTGTCACGGGTTGGGGAGATGATCGACTGAGTGGTCGCTCCAGTGGAGGTGGTCAGGGTCGCGGACGTAACGACTGCGCTACCGGGCCACCAGGCAAGGAATAGACCGTTGCCTGTTGTCGCGACGACCTTCGAGCCGTCGGTCAGCGTCAACGTCGCAGCCGTCACGCCCGAACCGATCGACCCTTCGGCGATCGTGTAAGGCTGACCATTGTCTGCGGTTTCGCCTTGGAGCCGGTCCAGGGTGAGCCGGCCTGGCCCCGGCGCTGGCAGGCTACCGTTTGACTGGCTCATATGCGAGCTCGGACTGATGGATGGGCCTCTGACGCACATGAGCACCCCTTGCGTCGGGGTGTTGGCCCCGAACAGCACAAGCGTGAAGGGTCCGCGGGTGTCGACGAGCGACACCTGGCTCGCGCCGGCGCCTACGCGTGGCGGGGCGCCGGGTGGCGGTTGCGCGGCAGCTCTCTCGCAGGCCGCCTCGGCGCTCGACACCTGACCGGGTGCGGGCGTTGTCGGGGCTGGCGTCCAGGCCGCGAACGCGTTGGCGGTGCCCGGGCCGGCAAGCACGAGCGCGACGGTCGCGATCGCCGCGACAAAGGCACTGCTGCCCACGGTCAGGCCGCCTCTGCGCCAGTCTCGGTTATGAACCGTGATCTCTCGAACGAGATGTGCTTGCCGAGTCGAGAGTCGGAGGTCGCTGAGGTTGGGGACGGGCGGGGCTTCGAGGTCGTTCATTGTGCTTCCTCTATTAATGGGGTGGTGGTTGTCTTGGTTGCAGGAGCCGAGCCGTTGAACTTGGCGCGCGCGCTGGCCAGGCGAGAGCGGACGGTGCCGACCGGGATGCCGAGCGCCGTCGCCGCGTCGGCGTAGGTGAGGTCGCTCCATAAGACGAGGAGGACGACGTCCTGTTCTGCTCGGGTGAGCGTCGAGATCGCTTCAAGTGCGCGGCCCAGCGCCTCCTGTGCCCGGAAGCGCTCGAGCGCGTCCTCTTCGGAGCTCGCCCCGTTTGCGGACGCCGGAATACGATCGAGCGCCGATCTGTACCGTCGGGCCGAACGGGCCGCGTTTCGGACAACATTGTTGGCTACCCCGAGCAGCCACGGCAATGCGCTGGCGTTGGAGAGTTTTACCTTGCGACGACGACGGAACGCCTCCAGGAACACGACACTGGTGAGGTCCTCAGCCAGATCGAGGTTCCCAGTCCGCCGTGCGCAGTAGGCATAGACAGATCGCGAATGGCGCTTGAAGAGCTCCCCGAACGCCTCCGGCTGACCTCCCGCCATGGTCAGAAGCTCAGGATCGGCGGCTTCGGAGAAGGAAGGCATAACTAATAGTGTCCGCAGGGGTCTAGAAAGTTCGATGAACGGGCGATCTGAGCCCGCAAGGGCTCGTGTGCAGCGGAGCGCCTACACGCGTGCCCCGCCAGTCATGTCGCGCAGGTGAATGCGCCTAGCAAAAGGGCGGCGCTGATCGCGCTTGGTGCTCATTCGAGCCACTCCGTCACCATCGTCGGGTTGGCGTTTCGACTGGTCGCCGGGCGGTGTCCGGCCCGTAGCGGAGAGATCACCAGCGAACACGATCAAGCCGACCTCAGTGCGTGAGCCGACCTATCCAGGCCCGCGGGACCGCGGCACGACCAGCCCCGATTCGTATGCCACGACAACCGCTTGCGTCCTATCGCGCAACCCAAGCTTGCTCAGCACGTGGCTGACATGCGTCTTCACGGTCTCCTCGGTGACGAAGAGCCGGGCCGCAATCTCTGGGTTTGACAAGCCATCGGCGACCAGCCGCAAGACTTGTGTCTCGCGCGGGGTGAGCGCGGCGAGAGCTGACGCAGACATTGTATCCGGTGCGGAATGCAACAACGCAAACTCGCTGATGAGCCGGCGGGTGACTGTCGGCGCGAGCAGGGCATCGCCGGCGGCGATGACTCGTACCGCCTCGAAGAGCCGGTCGGCGCTGACGTCCTTGAGCAGGAATCCGCTGGCTCCGGCGCGGAGTGCTTCGTAAACGTACTGATCCAGATCGAATGTTGTCAGGATGAGGATCCTCGGCCCGTCGGGCTGGGACCCGACGAGCTTTCTGGTGGCCTCGATGCCGTCCATGGTTGGCATCCGGACGTCCATGAGGACGACGTCCGGGCGCAGCTCACGGCAGATGCGTACAGCCTCAGCGCCATCGGATGCGGTGCCGACTACAGTGAAGTCCCGCTGCGTGCGTAGGAGCTCGGCAAATCCCGTGCGCACCACCTGGTGGTCGTCCGCCACGACGATTTGGATGTTCGGTGACGGGCCGCTCATCCTGCTACATCCAACGTCCCCGGCAGGCGGGCCGTGACGAGAAAACCACCACCGGCCGCACCACCGGTCTGCAGCTCGCCACCGACTGCCACGGCTCGCTCATGCATGCCGAGCAGCCCGTGACCGCCAGCCGGCGGATCGGCGGGCGGACCGGGCCCGTTGTCGCGGATGCGCAGTCGCAGGCCGTCGTCTGCGTAGTGCAGCTCCACGTCGACCGCCGCCCCCGGCGCGTGCCGCCGGGCGTTGGTGAGTGCTTCCTGGATGATCCGATACGCGGCCAGCTCGACACCGGGGTCGAGCGTGACCGGCGAGCCGTGAAGGATGAGTCGAGTTGCCGTGCCGGAGGTGTCGCGGGCAGTGTCGACCAGGTCGTTGAGCTGGCGCAATCCCGGCTGCGGCTGCCGCTCCGAGACATCGACCTCGGTGTCCTGGCGCAGCACGCCGAGCAGCCGCCGCATCTCGGTCAGCGCGGCCCTGGCGGTGTCGCCGATGTCGGACAGCCTCTGCGCCCCGGCAGCAGGCATCCCTGGGGTGGCCAGCCGAGCGGTCTCTGCCTGCACCACGACCATCGAGATGTGGTGGGCGACGACGTCGTGCAGCTCACGCGCGATGCGCGCCCTTTCGCCGCGGGCAGTGTGCTCGAGGAGCGTCCCGGTGATGACCTCCCGGGCCGCCCGATTTTCATTGGCCTCAATACGCGCCCGCTGTGCGATCCCGGCCAGGGCGGCCGCCGGGGCCAGCGAAGCGAGCAGAACAGTCAGGACATGGGCCTCCTCGGAACCTGCCAAGCCGGTCAGCGCAAGAACCAGGTATGGCGCGGCGAGAACCATGGCCAGCAGCGGCGAACCGTGCCTGCCGAGACGATACCCGGCGATGATCTGCGCAGCCGCACCGGCCATGGTCAGCGTCTGAAAGGTTGTGAGCGACAGCAGGGTCGCCGCAGTGACGGCCACGGCAGCGGCTGCCGGCTGCGCCCAGAAAAGAAGCAGTGGCAGCACGGTGGCCAGGGCGACCAGGCCGAGGATCAGGGAGTACAGGGCGGTTCCGCCCACATACCCGCCTTGTGCCGCACCTTGAGCCTGCGCGATGGCCTCGGCCACCGCGAGCAGCCCAAGCAACGCACGTCCGATGAACGAAGCCTGCGGAGCTGAGGCGACCCGCTGCGCCCTAACAGACCACCTGGCATAGAGGTCACCGACGAGACCCATGCAGACCATTGTCCGCGCTGGTTTCGAGAGTGGCGTCCCCCTTGTCAGCGATCCCACATCCCTCCCACGAGGGATGTCCCGCCGTGGATGTGCCTCGTGCCAGCCACTCGAAAGATCGCTCCCCAGCGTGACGACACGCGCGCCCTTGGCGCCTAGCTTTGTCGCCATGGAAGCAACCATCGAGGTAACAGAACTAAGCAAGCGGTTCGGCCAGACAATGGCCCTGGACCAACTGTCCTTCAACGTCACGCCGGGTCACGTAACCGGCTTTGTGGGACCCAACGGCGCCGGAAAGTCCACGACGATGCGGGTGATCCTGGGCCTGGATGCGGCCGACGCGGGCCAGGCGCTGGTCGGCGGACGGCCGTATCGGAGCCTGCGCCACCCGTTCAACCACGTGGGGGCGCTGCTGGACGCTTCGGCCTTGCAGCCGAGCCGGACCGGCCGCAACCACCTGCTGTGGCTGGCCCATTCCCAGGGCCTCACTGCCGCGCGAGTCGACGAGGTGATCGGGCTGGTCGGCCTCGAGACCGCGGCGCGGCGTAAGGCTGGAGGGTACTCGCTGGGAATGCGGCAGCGGCTGGGGATCGCGGCGGCGCTCCTGGGCGACCCGCCTGTGCTGATGTTCGACGAGCCGATCAACGGCCTCGATCCCGAGGGCATCGTGTGGATGCGCGGCTTCCTGCGGGCGCTGGCCGCCGAGGGCCGGGCTGTCCTGGTGTCGAGCCACTTGATGAGCGAGCTCCAGGACACCGCCGACCATCTCATCGTGATCGGGCGCGGCCGCCTGATCGCCGATGTCGGTGTGGCGGACCTGCTTGCGGCCGCGGCTGACGGCCGCGTCACGCTGCGAACTTCGGCGCGGTCGGAGGCGATGACGGCGCTGGCGCGCGCCGGCGCCACCGTGGCCACCACCGATCGCGACACGCTCACGGTCTCCGGACTGGCGGCAGAGCGCGTGGTGGCGGTGCTGGGCGAGAACACGGTGCCCTTCTCCGAGGTGGCGCCGCATCGCGCCACGTTGGAGGAGGCCTACATGGAGCTCACACGAGACGCGGTCGAGTTTCACGCCGCCGTCGGACAGGCGGAAGCACAATGACCGTCGGCCCCACTCCCTACCACTCAAGCCTGCGGACGGGGCACGACGGCCTCATGCAACTGCTCCACGCTGAGTGGACCAAGTTCCGAACCGTCCGCGGCTGGGTGATTGGCACCGTTTCCGCAGGACTGGTCTTGGTACTGGTCGGGCTGCTCGCCAGCGCGGGGTTCCACACGGGGTGCCCTCCAGAAGGTTGTGTAACCCCCCCGGTGGGGCCGGACGGCGAGTGGGTGACCGACATCTTCTACTTTGCGTACCAGCCCCTGGATGGCGACGGCAGCATCACGGTCCGGGTGACCTCACTGACCGGCCTGATCACGTATCCCCCCGACCATCCCAACGACATCGTCCCCGGCGTCGTGCCTTGGGCGAAGGCCGGGGTCATCATCAAGGAGAGCACCAGGCAGGGATCGCCCTACGCGGCGGTGATGGTCACCGGCAGCCACGGGGTGCGCATGCAGTACAACTACACCCACGACACGGCAGGGCGCTCGGGCGGCGTCTCTGCAGCCTCCCCGCGCTGGCTCCGCCTGACCCGCTCCAGTGCCGTGCTGACCAGCTACGAATCCGCAGACGGCTCGAACTGGACCCGCGTCGGTTCCGCATACCTGGGCGGGCTACCAAGAACGGTGCTCGTGGGGCTGTTCGTAGCCTCCCCCTGGTACATAGTGTCTTCTCCTGGTCTGGCCGGAGGAACGAGCAGCCGCCTCACCCAGGCGACCGCGAACTTCGACCACGTCAGCCTTCAGGGCGTGGCTCCCGGCGGGGGGTGGACAGGACATGCCATCGGAGTCGAGTCTGGCGGCCCTGTCTTGGCCCAGGGCGGGTTGATGGAGTCTGAAGGCAGCTTCACGTTGAGCGGGACAGGCGACATCGCGCCCGCCGAGGGCGGTGGCAGGAGAGTCGAGGATACGCTCCGCGGCACGTTCGCCGCGCTGATCGTCGTGATCGTTGTGGCGACCATGTTCATCACCGCCGAGTACCGGCGGGGCATGATCCGGACAACTCTGACGGCAAGTCCTCGCCGGGGTCGCGTGCTGGCGGCCAAGGCCATCGTGATCGGCGCCGTTACCTTCATGGCCGGCCTGGTCGGCGCGGCTGTTGCGATCCCGCTCGGCGAATGGATTCTCCGCGCCGACGGCAACCAGATCTTAACCGTGACGTCACTCACCGAACTCCGGGTCGTCGTCGGCACGGCGGCCTTGCTCGCCGTCACCGCCGTGCTGGCCCTGGCCGTCGGCACCGTGTTTCGGCGCAGTGCCGCAGCGGTTACAGCCCTGATCGTGGCAATGGTTCTCCCCTACGTCCTGGCGGTCGCCGCTCCCCTGCCGGAGGGTGTATCGGAGTGGCTGCTGCGAGTCACTCCGGCCGCCGCCTTCGCCATCCAGCAGAGCCTCCCGCAGTACCCGCAGGTCATCACCGGCAACACACCCTTGTACTACTACCCGATGGCGCCGTGGGCCGGCTTCGCTGTGCTGTGCGTCTACACCGCGGTCGCCCTGGCCCTGGCCGCGTACATGATCCGCCGGAGGGACGCGTGAGACAGGCGGTGCATGCCGAGTGGACGAAGCTGCGCACCCTGCCAGGAACCGGCTGGCTGCTGCTCGGCTGCATCGCGCTGACCGCGGCGCTGAGCGCGACGGCCGCCGCCGCCGTGAAATGCGAGTCGACAGAGTGCGGTCTGGACCCCGCCAAGCTCAGCCTCGCCGGGATCGTTCTCGGCCAGGCGGTCGTCGTGATCCTGGCCGTGCTGGCGATGAGCGGCGAATACAGCACCGGCATGATCCGCACCACCCTGGCGGCGATCCCGCACCGCATCACGGTTCTGGCCGCCAAAGCAGCTGTCCTCAGTGGCCTGGTGCTGGCCGCCGGGACCATCGCCGTGCTGGCGTCACTGCTGGCCGGCTGGCTCATCCTACCCGGCCAGGGCTTCACGCCGGCGCATGGTCACGCGCCGCTGTCCCTGGCCTATGGGCCGGTGCTGCGCGCGGCCGCGGGATCGGTCCTCTACCTCGCCCTCATCGGCCTGCTGAGCCTTGGCGTCGCCACTGCGGTGAGGGACTCCGCTGTGGCGATCGGGGTCGTGCTCGCGTTGCTCTACCTCTTCCCTATCTTCGCCCAGTTGGTCACCGACCCCGACTGGCGGCAACGCCTCCAGCGAATCGGACCGATGACCGCCGGGCTCGCCATCCAGGCCACCACCGGGCTTAACAACTTGCCGATCAGCCCATGGGCCGGGCTCGGCGTGCTGGCCGCTTGGGCTACGGCGGCCCTGATGCTGGGTGGGCTGCTGCTGTGGCTGCGCGACGCGTGAACGACAACGCTCAGTCGATGTCCGTCCCGCGGGCGCTCGGCTGCCTGTAGGACGCTAGTGAATCTCGACCAGCGTACGACCGTGCCCGCGACATCTGCCATGCCTGTCATCCGGGCCACCCCTTCGTCGCAATGAGCACCTCGGTGTCGCCAGGCAACTCCCAGAAAAATCCGGTGTCAGTCCGCGCGCGGAGAGTCATGGCCAGATCCGCGCGGAAGTCGCCCAGACGATCACCAAAGAGCTCTGGAGCGGCAAACGACGTCGACAGATAGTTGTCGATCACGTCATCGACCGAGCGAACGAGATCAATTCTGCCCGGAAGGAAGAGCCGCTCTGAGGACCCGAAGCGCGTTCGTGCAAGCAAGTCCTGATAGGGCTCGCGGTTGGGATCGGGAGGTGGCTTGCCGCGGCCGAGCCAACGTACGAGAACGTCGTCGATCGCTTCATATGGGATGAGCGGGTGCCCAGCCCGGTGTGACGACTTGCTCGTGGCTCTGACGGGCGCCTCATGGTGGATGAGGAGGATGCTGCCGCCGTCATCCAAAGAGTCGTATGCAATGTTCCCAACGAGGAGCTTGTCCGTCCAGTGGAACGATTGCGCCAGTGCAATCGCCTGGAAGCGCCCGAGGTTCAGCGTTAGGATGTCTTCGGCGCGCCCGTGTATCCACTCGATCTTGCCGTCATCTGGCCGAGGGGTCAGCGCTCGTGCTTCCTCAAGCATCCTCTCTTCAGGATCAAGTCCGACGACCTGGGCAAAGCTCGGTGCTAGCTCTAGCGCGACGACTCCCGGACCACAGCCAACGTCGAGTAGGCGGCCGCTAGCATTCCAACCAAGCTTTGCGGCAAGTACGGGTCGCAGATCTGCTGAGTACGGCGGGCGGGCGTGGTAGTACCGCGCTGCCTCGCGGTAGGGTCGCGTCACTGACGAACTAGTAGACGCGTAGTCGATCTTGGCCTCACCCTGCTAATCGAGAACGTTTACGGCAGTGTTCCCCAGTCGGGATTTGACAGGTCCTGGCACCCGTTCCAGGCGACGCACCCACCACGCCTGCCACGGCGTCTCGACGGCCCTGGAGTCGTACTGCTGCCTCACCCAGCCGATTGCTGCTTTCGTGGGCATGCCGTCGAGCACCGCTAACGCGGCGAGTGCCGTTCCCGTTCTTCCTCGACCACTGCTGCACGCCACCTCGACGATTTCATCGTCCCAGGCGCGCCGCAGAGCCTCCCTCAACGCATCCAGAGCATCCAACCTGTCTCGCGGAACCCAGAAGTCGGGCCAGGCGATCCGCCGATGCGGCCACGGCGGCATCGGCCCCTCAGCCAACGCCAACAGAAAGTCCGCGCGCTCATGAGGAATCTCATCGAGCTTCCGACCCCGCACCCGTGCGCCCGAAGGCAACACGACAGTCCTGCTCATTCGAGCATCATCCAGCAACTTTGGAAGATTCGGGTGTTAGGCACGCATGTGCCGATAACTTCGGTCCGGTTAGGATTCGCGCCGGGGTGGTCGGCTCTCATATCTACTCAATGGTGCGCGTCCTATGGACCTCATGGCGACCAGCCACGGCGACCAGGCCGGGAACGCGGTCCGCTGAGAAGCCTGGGTTTCCTACGGTTTCCTACGCGTTTAAAACCAAAGGCCCGTCCAGGGCGGCGCAGGCCAGGCGAGCATGGCCGCCGCGCGGTCCACGGCGCCGGGGGCGAGCTCCTCGATGAGCCCAGCTCGGGCCAGCGTGAGCAGGCTGGTCCCGCCCAGCGAGGCCGCGCCCAGCATCGCGGCCGAGAGCGCGAGGTCGGCTGAGGCAGTGCTCGGCCGGCACTCCGAGCCCTCCGGAGACGTCGTCCATTCGAAGCGGCCATTCGCATAGCCGTCGGGGTCGGCGACCTCGAGGACGATATGGCCCGGGGCGCCACCACAGCGGGATTCCAGGACGAGCGCCGGGTCGAGCGGGCGCACCCAGGTCATGTCGTTGCGCATGGTCTGGCGAGCCGCGCGGGCGTCCACTAGCAGCCAGGGCAGGACCTCGTCGACGGGTCTCGTCGTGGCCTTGACGGTCCCGATCCAGTCCACCTCGCAGCAGTAGCGCCAGAGGCGCGCTTCGGCGGCGGGCGTCGCGGCCGCCAGCATGCGGACCTCGAGCACCCCCAGAGGTCGATAGGACTCCCATTTCTTGTCGATCGTGTAGACCGCGTAGCCCGACGGCTCACCGGCCTCCCGGCACACGACCCATAGCCGGTGAGACTTCTCCTCCTGCGGCGCCTGGCGCACGCCCGTGACGAGGTCCCAGAAGAAGTCGTCGCGGGTGATGCCGCCAGGCCTTGCCCGGCGCACGCGATCCCACAGCATAGGCGCGACCCGGCGCGCCTCGTCCGGAGCGACCAGGTTCACCGTGCCCGCTCCCGGCTCCCGGAAACGGGCCGCCTGGCAGTCGACCTCCCAGTCCGTCACCTCGGTGGCGGGGCCGTAGCCAAAGCGGCCGTAGATCGGGTACTCGGACGCGATCAGGATGCTCGCCGATTCGCCTCGCTCGGCGGAGTCCCGCAGGTCGTCCGAGATCATCCGCCTCAACAAGCCCTGTCGGCGGTGAGTCGCCGTGACCGTGACGTTGGTCAGCGCAGACACGGGCAGCAGCGTTCCGCCCGGCATCGTCAGCTCGGAGGCGAAGCTGCGAAGGGTGCCCACGATCCCATCACCATCGAAGGCGCCGCGGGTTCGGCCGAGGTCACGCTGCTCGAACCAGAAGGCGCCTTCTCCCGGACGGGGCGCGTCGAGGAAACCGTGGCGCAATGCCGCGGTCCAGAGCTCCACCTCGTCCGCGCGGATGGTGCGGACCTCGAGCGCCATCGGACTAGTGTGCTGGATCAGCCGTCCGGAGCGAGCCATTGCCCCTCCAGCCCAGCCTCCTCAGCTTGGGGCGCCTCTGGGCGTCAGATGGTGGTCGGCGGGAAACTACTCCGACGGCTTCGGCTCAGGAGCCGGCGGGACTGCGTTTCATCTATCGGCGGTTATCTAATCGCACTAACGAGGTGGTGCGTGCACCGACTATCAGTCAAAGTTGTCAGCGGTCGAGTTGTTTTAGAACGATTGACTCCCATGAATGAGCGGAGCTTCGATAGCAGGCGGTTATCAGGATCAAATGACGCGACAGCTGTGCTTATGGTGACCGCAAGATGATCGCCCAGGCCTGGTTGTCAAGGACCGAGGTGACAGTATCGTGAGAACGTCTAGGACTACCCTCAATGCGATGGCTACCATCTATCCGTTCGAGCGGTTTACCGAGCGTGCCAAGAAAGTCCTGACGCTCGCCCAAGAGGAGGCCGAGCGTTCCCACCACAGCTATATCGGAACCGAGCACCTGCTTTTGGGTTTGCTTCGCGAACGTGACGGCTTGGCCTCCAAGGTCCTTGACAACCTTGGCGTGGAGATAGGAAATGTCCGTCAGAAGATCGAGTCAGTGCTCGGTCGCGACGAGGGCCACGAACGCCGCCAGATCATCCCGACGTCGCGCGTCAAGGAAGTGATCGAGATCGCCTTCCAAGAATCGCGCCGAATGGGCCATAACTACGTTGGCACCGAGCACCTGCTGCTCGGGCTGCTATAGAGGGAG
>Ga0207684_10004389_pt1 | contig 13301 bp, 10 predicted proteins | sample KBSK5501metaG_FD_184342 | JGI IMG/M metagenome (GOLD analysis project Ga0207684, IMG submission 184342) | Corn, switchgrass and miscanthus rhizosphere microbial communities from Kellogg Biological Station, Michigan, USA - KBS K5-50-1 metaG... | ecosystem: Host-associated > Plants > Roots >...
GGCCGACCACCTCCCAGCGATGGCGCCGGCGAATCTCGTTGGCATCGTCTCCGTTGATCTCCCCAGCCGGACGCGTCAACAGCTCCTCGAAAAATTTCCCGGCTGGGGCGGGGGTATAGAGGAACAGAACTCGGCAGGTCTCGGCGCCGGTATTCTTCCACGCATGAGCCACGCGACGCGGCATGAACGCGCAGGCGCCAGGCCCGCCGACCGTGACCTCGTCGCCGATCTTGAAGGTAATCTCACCGCTCAGCACGTAGGCAACCTCGTCACTGTCGTGGTGAAGATGGAACATCGTCTCGGTGCCGGGCGGGGCGGTTTCCTCGAACGCGACCACGCTTTCGCCGGTTTCGCCGCTCAAGAGCTTGAGCGCAGCTGATCGGCCAGGCGCCATGCTCAACACCGGCCCGCCGCCGGAGCGGCTTTCGGCTCGGCGCCCTCACGCGTCCTCCGTGCCCAGCTCCTCAAGTTGCCGGCACGACGTGACGTTCGCCTTGACGCCCCTCGTCTTTGTTCGTGTCACCGCGTCGGTCGATTCGGCGCGCAACCTTGGCTCCTGGCATCCTCGCTTGCGGATATCCCCCTGCTGACCACCAAACTGTTTCTCCTGTCGACTTGCGTGGGCCTCACACGCCGGCTGTGTCTTGAACGCATCTCCGGTGTCCAGAGTCCTTCGATGGGTGAGACCGGATTGGTGCTGTAGAAACTGCTCCAGAGCACCCACGCGCACTCCGCATGAGCCGTCGCAGCCGACGTGAGCAGAGAGAGCGCGACGAGCAGCGAGGCCCTTCGTGCGAGCCGCATCATCGCGTGCCCTCCTCGGTGGGCGCTCGCTTCACGCTGACGCGCTCGTGCGCGCCAGATCCGCCAGAGCCCGCGGTCGTACGAGGGCATGGAGCACCCGGCGAAGCCGACAGCCGCACGCAAGAGTTGGCCGCGTCGGTGGAGCATACGCTACTCGATGACCTTGTCCGCCTGGAGCAGCAGCGTCTGCGGGATCGTCAGTCCCAGTGCCTGAGCTGTCTTCACGTTGACGACGAGATCGAATTTCGTCGGGCGCTCGACCGGAAATTCCGTCGGCTTGGCGCCTTTCAGAATCTTGTCCGCGATATCAGCCGCACGGCGAAACATCGCGCGAATGTTGGCGCCGTAGCTGAGGAGCCCGCCGGCCTCCGGCAATTGTCGCCAGGCGGAAATCGTCGGCAGCCGGGCGCTCGTCGCGAGCTCGGCGATTCGGCGCTGCTGCGGAAAGAGCGTCGGGGTGCCGAGGATCATCACCGCATCGACTCCTTCCTTCTTCGCGTTCCCGATGGCCTCGCTCACGTCGTCGGGACGCTGGACCGCCAGTGGCGTGAGCTGCACGTTGAGAGCGCGGGCCGCGAGCTCGGTGGCGCGGATCACCGAGGATCCGGAGGGATCGACCGGATTCCACATTGCGCCGACTCGTCGCAGCTTCGGTAGCGTCTCCTTCAGCAGCGCGAGCCGCTTGTCGTCGAGCTCCGCGTTCATTGACGAGAGTCCGGTGACGTTGGCCCCTGGGTGCGAGAGGCTCTTGACGAGTCCGAGCCTCACTGGATCATCCGCAATCACGAAGACGATCGGAATCGATTTCGTTGCGATGGCCGCCGCCTGCGGCGCCTCGGCGCCTCCGGCAGCAAGAATCAGGTCGAGACGGAGACCGACCAGCTCTCTGGCAGCCACGGCGAGTCGTTCTCGATCAGGGCCGATGTTGCGCTCCTCGACCGTGAGATTCCGGCCTTCGCTCCATCCGAGCTCGCGCAACCGGTCTCGGAACGTGACGTAATTCTCGTTCGGCCGAGCCGGGTCGGTCGACGACAGAATCCCGATACGATGAACCCGCCCGACTTGCTGTGCGCTCCCCGCGACCGGCCCGCTGACGAGCGCCACGGCCAACCCACTCGCGAACGCGCGGCGAGTGATCATTCGATAATCAGATCCGCCCGCAGGAGCAGCGTCTGCGGGATGATGATCCCGAGCGCCTTGGCGGTCTTGAGGTTGATCACGAGCTGGAACTTGGTCGATTGCACGACCGGCAGATCGCCAGGCCGGGTCCCCTTGAGGACCCGACCGGTGTACACACCAAGCTGACGATTCGCCTCGTTGATGCTGGTTCCGTAGCTGATCAGACCGCCATCGGCGGCAAAGCCTTCCCACGAAGTGACGGTCCGCATCGCGTGGCGGGTCGCGAGTGCGACGATTTTTGGAGAGTTCACGTTGTACAAAGGGTCGGCGTTGACGAACAGCGCGGTAATCTTACGCTGCGCGAAAACTGCAAAGGCCGGATCGATTTCGCCTGCGGTGCTTGCTGTGACGATGACCAGTTTGTGCCCCAACGCATCCGCCGCTGCCTGAGCACCTTTGACGTCGGATTCATAATTTGGGTCGCTCGGGTTACCGAGGAAGCCGATCAGGGCCGCCTTCGGCACAAGCTCGTGAAGCAATTCGACTTCCTTTGCCGCGAGCTCGGTGAGCAGAAAGCACACCCCCGTGATGTTGTCGCCCGGGTGTGCGAAGCTGGCGACGACGCCAAGCTTGACCGGGTCGCCGCCCATCGCGAAGACGATGGGGATTGTCCTGGGTATCACCGGCTTGGCCTTGACGACTGAGCCGGTACCGCCAGTCGCCACGAATACGTTGACCCCACGACGGACCAGGTCGCTCGCCAGCGCCGGAACACGATCAATTTGTCCTTCAGCAAAGCGCGATTCGATGGCGACGTTCTTTCCCTCGACGTAGCCCTCTTCCTGCAGCCCCTGGCGAAACGCGGCCACGATGCTCGCAGAATCAGTTGGGCTCCTCTGGCTGAGGTAGCCAATCACAGGCATCGCCGTCTGCTGCGCCTCGCTGGCGAGCGGCTTAAGAATGAGACTGAGAGCGAGAACGACCGCGAGCCCGATCCGCCGCATGGGCACCTCGGTGGAGGATGGCTGGCGGGAGTCTAGCTGAACGCTGGGAAGCGCACCAGCACCGCGCCGCACGAGGTACATCATCCTGCCGCCAGGTTGGTCTCGATACTGACTTGACAACCTGTAGGCGGCCGCAGACAATCCGCCCACCGCCTCGACCGTCCGGCCCTTGGGGAGTCGGTGGTGCCCCCAGATCGGGTCCCAGGACAGCCTTTCGAACCCTCCGCTAAACCTCGGGCGTGCTCAGCGGGAGTATGGGAAGCGACTCCTGGGTCACGCAGCCTTAGCCTCAGGGTTGGATTCCCTGGATCGAAGGGTGAACATGCGAAGACAAAATGCAGAAGAGTATTGTTCGCGGTGTGTCCGCTGGTTTCGGGCGATTGGACTGACGTTCACCGGAATCCTCCTGGTGGCCGCCTCAAGCCACGCCGGCGTCCTCAACGTCTCCTGGACCGCGCCCACCAAGAACACCCAAGGGAGTTCGGTGGTGGACCCCGCCCTCTATCGCGTTTACTACAGCACGTCCGCCTCACCGTGCCCGGGCAGCAGCTTCGTTCAGGTCGCGGCGTCGACCTTGATCCCGTCACCGAATCAAACAGTCAGCCTCCAGCTCACAGGGCTGGCGACTGGCTCGACCTACCGCGTCTCGGTTACGGCCGTGAATACGGACGGGAAGGAGAGCCCGTGTTCGGCCGTCGCCAGCGCCCTCGCGGAGGTCAATTCCGAAGTCACTCCCACCGGTCCCGTGAGCTTCGGCACGGTCACCATCGGGAGCTCCGCCACCCGCACCTTTACGGTGCAGAGCACCCATACCAGCACCATCACGGGCACGGCCTCCGTGCCGGCCCCCTTCAGCATCGACTCCGGCAGTCCCTTCACGCTCCTCGGGACCGGCGCGACCGCGGCCGTGACCGTGCGGTTCACCCCGACGAGCACTGCGGCCGCGAGCACGAGCGTCAGCTTCACTGCGAACGGCGATACGCAGTCGCGGCTCGTGACCGGCATCGGCACGACTGCCGCGGATACGAAGCCGCCTCTGCCGCCGGCAACATCGGCACGGCCGTCCCAATCGCCCCACGCGATCGGGCCGTCCAATGACGCGGACGATCCTCGAGCCGTTATCGACTGGCTATTGGATCGCTCTTCATCGCGTGGGCGGTGAACGGCCCAGTGTTCGGCGGCCTAGTTCAGCCATGCAAGGCGAATTAGCTCCAGCTCAGCATCCTCGGGGGTGACTCACCGCTCAAACACGACCCCACACGGGCACGCCAACGTGAGCAGATAACCATTCCACGCTGGAATGGTGGCGTCGGCGGCCTGGGTGCCGTGTCGGCGATGATCGCGGACGAATTCTTCAAGGTCGGTGAGGAGGTTCACCGATTCGGCAGCCTAATGGAAGTCATTCCGAGCGCTGAATATCAGTCTTGCCGTTGGCATCGCTTGATAAGCGGAAATACTTCGTCTCCCCTTGGCGGACAACGGTTTCTCGTTGGGTCCACTCATCCTGTCCCAAGCCGCATAAGCCTTTACCTAGAGGATCGCGCCCGACTCGCATGAGAATTTCACCGGGGATTACATAGAATCGGGCGGTTTCACCTACATCGAGACGCGCTGCGACGGTTCCGTTGAGCGTAACCGAATAATAACAACCGCTCCCGAGAAATCCTTGGTCGCGAGTGATGACCAATGTTGCGTTGGTATCTTGTCCTCTTTCCTGAAAAGCGAGGAGCCGATCAGGCGGAGCTTGCGTGGCGTTTGATGATGCTATCGGAGTTGTTGCGCAACCTCCGAGGACAACGGTCGCTGTGGCAAGCGCCATCAAGAGACCGTGGCGACGGACGTGAAGCATCTGACCATCGGAACAGATTTGATGGCAGCGGTCATCTTTGAGGTCCCTCTCAAAAAGGGTCAATCGGATAAAATCCAACTGCCCCCAGGTAACGTCATTGTCTCTGCAAGGACCTGATCCCATGACGGTGTGACTCTCTTCACCGAGCTTCCCGAGAGCTTCCCGAGTTCTTCGACGGTCACCGCCCCCATGGCTCCCTGACCGCCGACGCCACGGAGCGGGCGTGGAATGGCATCTGCTCACGGTGGCGTGTCCATGTGGGGTCACCTTTGACGAGGCCGGCGGGCCACGTTTTACACGACCGAGAAAATGCAGTCGATCACGAGAGCGATCGGCTCCGTGTAGAAGACGCGGAACCGGAGGAAGACTGCCGGAGCGCATGCTCTACCGGCGGTGCCGTCTCCACGCCCTGGCCGTCAGCACTGCGAGACTGGCGCCTAACATCAGTACCGTTGAAGGCTCTGGCACCGTGAAGTCAGCGTTAATCGAGCTCACGCCCCCACCATCGACCCCGCCGCCAGAGATGTGAATGTTCTGAAGTAAGGTTGGAGCAAACGAGATTCCGTCAATTTCCCGGCAAGGCGGCTCAACTATCCGACAAGTGAGATCGCTGCGGATAGATAGACTCCCCCCGGGAACGGCTGACTCCATGATCCCCGCTTGCCACAAAAAAGGGGCTCCTCCGAAATTCCCGAGACTCCCGGATAGGTCATCTCGAACGATGCCTGAGCCTAGTCCCTGAATCTCAAAGTCGATGTTGACTCGAGTCCAGGCAAAGGAGCGCGGGGAGAAGCTGAGCCCGACGAGCCCGACACCTCCGAAGATGGGCGCGACCGATACATCTCCGGCGGGGGCGGGTAGCCCTGTCACGAGAGTGTCACTGTATGAGAAGTTCGAAAAGATTGCGCCGTCGGACTGGCAGCCCGTCGCGCCAAAAGCGAGATAATCCGCCATAGTGCCTGAAGGGCAACTGGGGATGGCGTCGGCGTGAGCGAAACTGCAGAGCGTGAATAGAGCGGTCAGGACTCCTGATCTGTAGATGTGCTTCATCGCCTGCTCCTATAGAAGATTCGACGGTGAAGGGACCTACGAGAACTCTACGAGGCGGGGATCACCTCCTGCCTAGAGGATCCGACCCGCGTCCACTAAAAAGGGCCTTCTGACGCAATTTCAGAATCTATTCTCAATGGAGAATGTCCGCAAGTGCCCATGTTCGGACCCGGCGAAAGCAGCGCAACCCCGGGACTGGGTAAGATGATCGGTTGTGGCTACCTTCATCCCTCCATTCCAACTCACGCCTGCCACACCGAATAGCGCCCGTCTGCTAGACTCCCGCCAGCCATCCTCCACCGAGGTGTCCATGCGGCGAGATCGGGCTCGCGGTCGTTCTCAGTCTCAGCTTCACGCTTGCGCCGCTTGCCGCCCGGACTCAGCAGTCGGAAAGGATCTATCGAGTCGGGTTTATGTTCAGCACCTCACCTGTCTCGGAGATGATGGGGCCTTATCCTCCTCATCCCCATGCCCGAGCCTTCGTGCACGGGTTGCGCGACCGAGGTTACGTCGAAGGTCGAAACCCTATCATCGAGCGCCGAACAGGAGAAGGAAAAGTCGAACGTTATCGTGAAGTCGTCGCGGAGTTGGCTCGACTCAACATGGATGTGATCGTCGTAGCGACGACGCAGGTGGCCCTTGCGGCCAAGCAGGCCACCGACACGATTCCGATCGTCTGTATATGCGGACCAGTCGAGTCGGGCCTTGCGGCCAGTTTGGCTCGGCCGGGCGCCAACGTCATAGGGGTGAGCAATGTTCCTGCGTCGACACTCGCGAGCAAGCGGTTGGCACTGTTCAAAGAAGCCGTCCCCAAGCTCGAGCGTGTGGCGTTGATCTATGGCCCGGCGATCAGAGATCAACTGGATCACTGGATCAGGTCAACGAAATGGCGAGGGCGGCGCGAACACTGGGTATCACGCTGATGCCGGTTGTCCATTCCGCAGTCCCTGCTGCTGCGGGCGGACCAGGTGATCCAGTAGATCGTGCTCGACCCACGCGGCCAGCTCCTGCGTGCCGCTGTCGGCTTCGCCGGGTGCTCGATGCCCTCCTACGACCGCGCCCTCTGGCCCCTCCGCACCTGGTTGGACTCGTGGGCGGGGATTGGGCACGTAGCCGTAGGCATGCACCGGCAGGGCTACGAGCTCCAGTTGACCCAATACGATGAGCGCGGCTGGCGGACGACGTTCTACACGAGCGGGATGGAGCACTCACCGACGAGTGCTACGGGCACCGGGGGGGCACGCCGTGGCATGCGACACAGCGGGCGGCGTGGGAGGCGCTGAAAAGGAGGAGTAGCGTGGGGCGGGGTGCGGTTGCCCGAGGGCTGGTGCCCGCGGCCGCAGAGGTGACGATAATGTCGGCTATCCACTCCCTGATATAGTCGCAGGCAATGATCACCTGCGGGCAGTGCCAGTTCGAGAACCCGCCGGGAATGCGATTCTGCGGCCAGTGCGGCGCGTCGCTCGCGCGTCGCTGCCCGCAATGCGGCACCGAGGTTCCGTCTCAGTTCAAGTTCTGCGGGCAGTGCGGCGCGAGTCTCGCTGCTGGCGCGCTGGCAACTCCGGCCGCGAGCGCACCCGCGTCGGCCAGCGCCCCACCACTCTCTCGTCCCGTCGCGACGCTACCTGCGCCGTCGCCACGCATCGCCGGCTATACGCCGAAGCACCTCGCCGACAAGATCCTTAAATCGCGTTCGGCGCTCGAAGGTGAGCGACGCCAGGTCACGGTGCTCTTCGGCGACGTCGCCGGCTTCACCACGCTCGCCGAGAAGCTCGATCCGGAAGAAGTCCACCGCATCATCAACCGCTGTTTCGAGCTGATCACCGCCGAAGTGCATCGATTTGAAGGCACGATCAACCAGTACACGGGCGATGGGATCATGGCGCTGTTCGGCGCCCCGATCGGCCACGAGGACAGCCCGCGGCGCGCGGTGCACGCCGCCCTCGGCATCCAGCGCGCGCTTCGCGATTACGCCAAGGAGCTCGAGTCGCAACGTGGATTGACCGTTCAGATGCGCATCGGACTCAACACCGGCCCAGTGGTGGTGGGACGGATCGGCGACGACCTGCGCATGGACTACACCGCCGTCGGCGACACCACCAACCTGGCGGCACGCATGCAACAGATCGCGCGACCTGGCAGCGTCCTCGTCAGCGAGGGCACGCATCGGGTCATCAGCGGCTTCTTCGAGACGCTCGACCTCGGCGAGGTCCAGGTCAAGGGGCGCGCACCCGTCCGCGCCTTCGAGGTTCTCCGCGCGCGAGGTCGCCGGGCGCGACTCGACGTCGCCGCCGAGCGGGGCCTCACCCAGCTCGTCGGCCGCGACCGCGAGCTGGCCACGCTGATCGATTTGTTTCGCGAAGTGAAGGCGGTCCACGGCCAGGTCATTCAGATTTCGGGCGAAGCGGGCATCGGCAAGTCGCGGCTCACGGTCGAGTTCCGGCGCGCGCTCGCCGAAGCCGGCGAAGACGTGACGTGGCTTGAAGGACGGTGCATCTCGTTCGGCCAGGCGATTCCGTTCCTGCCGGTCGTGGACCAGCTTCGCGAAAACTTTCGAATCGAGGAGTTCGACGGCGAGCCCGAGATCATTGCGAAAATTGAGCACGGCATGCGACGTATGGGGCAGCTCGACGCGCACATTCCGTACGTGCGGACGCTCCTCGGCGTCGAGCCGGGCGATCCCGCGGTCGCCGTGATGGACCCGCCGGCCCGCCGGCGCAAGATCTTCGACGCCGTACGCGCGCTGTCGCAGCGTGGCGCCGCACTGCGGCCCATCGTTTTCGTCTTCGAGGACCTGCACTGGATCGACTCAACCAGCGAAGAGTATCTCGGCTACTTAATGGACTCGGTGGCCGGGCTCGCCGTCATGCTAATCATGACGTACCGCGTCGGCTATAAGCCGCCCTTCGGCACGCGGTCGTTCCAAACTACGCTCACGCTTCGCAGTCTCTCGGAGGCGGAGAGCCTCGCCATGGCGCGGCAGGTGCTCGGGACGTCGGAGTTCCCCGAGCAGCTCAAAGTCGCGCTGATGGAGAAGGCGGAGGGCGTGCCACTCTTCGTGGAGGAGGTCGCGAAGACCCTCCTCGATCTCGGTCTCCTCAGACGCGAGAACGGCGGCTTGCGGTTCGTCACGGGCGCCGCCGACGTCAGCGTGCCCGACACCATTCAGGGCATCATCATGGCTCGTCTCGACCGGCTCGGCGAGGACGGCAAGCGCACGGTGCAGCTCGCCTCGGTGATCGGACGGCAGTTCCTCGTGCGCCTGCTGGACCGCATCGCGGGGCTCACCGGGGAGCTCGAAGGGCTTTTGGGCGAGCTCAAGTCGCTGGAGATCATCTACGAGCAAGGGCTGCTCCCCGAGCCAGCCTACATCTTCAAGCACGCGCTCATCCAGGACGTCGCGTACAACAGCCTCCTCAGGGAGCGCCGCCGCGAGCTGCACCGCTCGGTCGGGCACGCCATCCAGGATCTCTATCCTGATCGGCTCGCCGATCACGCCGAGGAACTGGCCCACCACTTTGTCAACGGCGAGGATTGGGGCGAAGCGTTCGCGTATCTCGTGCAATCGGGCGACAAGGCAAAGTACGCGTACGCCAACCAGGCGGCGCTCGACTATTACCAGCGCGCGCTTGAGGCCGCCCAGCGTGTGACGCCGCCCGTCGTGCCGGGGCGACTCATCACGATTTACCAGAGCCGAAGCCAGGTGTTCATGGTGCTCGCTCGATACCTCGACGCGGCGGAGGAGTCGAAAAAGATGCTCGAGCTGGCCCGGGCCGTCGGGGACCGCGCGAACGAGGGTCGGGCGCTGGTCGACGTCTCACGCTCCTACTTCTTCTCATTTCGCTCGGAGTTCGCTGACGAAGCGCGGCGCGGCGCCGAGGACGCGCGGGTCATCGCTGAGGAGATCGGTGACGGCCGTCTCCTCGCCGCGAGCCTGGGATCGCTCGGATCGATGGACCAGGCCGCCGGCGACCTCGAGGAAGGTGACCGCAAGTTTCATGAGGCTGTGCGGATCAGCGAGGAGAAGGGATTTCCTGATGTGGGCCTTCAGAGCCGAATGTTCCTCGGCGCCCACGCGAACTGGCGCGCGGAGTTCCGGCGCGCAATCACGGTCTCGCGGGAAACCGAAAAGACCTCGGTCGAGGTCCACGATGGTGTGACCGAGCTGATGGCCATGGCGTTCCGGTGCCTATCCGAGATCGCGCTCGGCGAATATGCGGACGGGCTGGCGACCATCAGCGCCGGACTCCTGAAGGCCAAGGATCGGAACAACAGCTTTATTCAGGGACGATTGACGAACAGTCTCGGGTGGCTCCGTCAGGAGCTCGGAGACTTCGTAACCGCGACCGAACTGGACCGCGAGAGCGTCGACATTGGGAAACGCATCAAGAACCCGAACGTCGAGATCAGCGCACTGATCAACCTCGGCTACGATCATATGAACCTCGGCGACGTCGGCAGCGCGCTGCCGCTCCTGGAGGAGACGAGGGTCCGCGTCGAGAAGTTCGCGTTCGGGGCCCATCGCTGGCGGTGGTCGATTCATCTCCGGGTCTACCTGGCGGAGGCGCTCATCGCGGTCGGTCGTCCCGAGGAGGCCTTGATCTCGCTGGAGCAGGCGCTCGTGCAAGCTCGCTCCACCGGGGGCATGAAGTACGTCGGCAAGGCTCACGCGCTGCGAGCGCAGACCGCGGCGGTCGCCCGTCGCTGGCGTGAGGCGGAGCCCGACGCCGTGGAGGCGGTCCGGATCGCGCAGGAGATCGCGTACCCGACCCTCATATGGCAGGCCGCGCATCTGCTGGCCGGCATCCAGGCGCAGCTCGGCAAAAGCGACGAGGCCGGCGCGGCCGCACGGCTGGCGGCCGAGACTATTGAAGGGCTCGCTGCGCGCGCGCCCGACTCAGCGCTCCGCCGATCGTTGATGAACTGGCCTCGCGTGCAGGCCGCGCTCGAGACTGCCGAGCGGCTCCGCCGCGGGTGACGGAGGCGAGGGGGATGAAGCGGCTCACCCCTCGCTCAACTAAGCGGTGGCAGCGGTGGGCGAGCGCCCACCGGCTGAGCGACGCCCGGACTCAAGAGCTCTGGGGAATCCTCCAGCGGCCGCAACTGCCGGTGCCGGACCATGTGGTCCGGGCCAAGGCCCGGCTGATGCTGACCTTGGTGGAGGAACCGGTTTTCACCGATCGCATGAGCCACTCCAAGGCGTCGATCGGTGCGGCCGCTTCCCGGTGAGATCTGCAGAAAGGTTGCTCAATCCGGTGATGTTTCCGCCCGGCTTGGCGAGGCTCGCCACGACCCCGGAGCGTACCGGATCACCCACTCCGACCATGACGATCGGAATCGTCTGAGTCGCACTCTTCGCCACCAGCGTTGTTGCCGCAGACCCGACAACCATGATGTCCATCTGGAGACGGACCAACTCTGCAGCGAACTCAGCGTAGAGCTCAGTCTTGCCGTGAGCGTATCGATAGTTGATGGCGACATTCTGGCCCTCGACATAACCTAGGCTGCGCAGCCCCTGGCGAAATGCGGCGATGTTGGGCTCAGTCGGCGCCTCCGGTTCCGGTGGGACTATGACTCCGATCCGGGGAACCCTTCCCGCCTGCTGCGCCTCGACCACAAGTGGCGTCGATAGAGTCCCCAGGGTCAGCCCACGAATGAACTGGCGTCGCGTGATCACTCGATGATCTGATCCGCTCGCACCAGCAGCGATTGCGGGATCGTGAGGCTCAGCGCCTTGGCCGTCTTCAGGTTGATGACCAGCTCGAACTTGGTGGGTTGCTCGACGGGCAGATCGGCGGGCTGCGCGCCCTTGAGGATTCTGTCCACGTAGACGGCCGCGCGACGATGGATGTCAGACAAAGTCGGCCCATATCCGATGAGGCCGCCAGCGGCAGCGTACATGTCGAGTCCGACGATCGACGGAAGACGCCCCTTCGCCGCGAAGTCTGCGATCCGACCGAAAGTCCAGGGAGTGAGCACCTCATCGACCAGAGTTAGTAGAGCATCTGGGCGTGCTCGCGTGATTGCCCCGAACGCCATCGCCAAATCGCTTTGCGCTTTCACCTCGACGGAACGCAGCCCCAAACTCAGCGTTCCGGCCGCGCGTCGTATTTCGTTGAAGTCACGCACTTTCACTGGATTGCCTGAGTTCCAGAGGACGGCGACGCTCGCGATGTTCGGCGCGGCCTCCTTGAGCAACTCGAGCAGCTTTGCGCTCAGCTCGGGGCTCACCCACGATAGTCCCGTAATGTTCCCGCCGGGGCGCGCGAGGCTGGCAACATAGCCTGCTCCAACAGGATCGCCGCTCGGCGACATCACGATCGGGATCGTGGCCGTCGCCTGTTTCGCCGCTCGGACTTCGCTGTCGCCAAGGGTGACGATGAGATCAACTGGGAGACGCACAAGTTCGGCCGCAAGCTCGGGCAAGCGCTCCGGCCTCCCGTTCGCTGACCGAACCTCGATGATGAGATTGCGGCCCTCGATGTAGCCTAGGTCGCGCATTGCCGGAACAAAGATGTTCCGAAGGATTGGGGCCGACTGGGGGGCTGGAAGGCTCCCAGTGAACAAATAGCCGATCCGCCAGACTTTCTCATTCTGCTGAGCGTCGGCCGCCGACGGCATGGACAGCGTCCCCAGCGTCAGCCCACAGAGGAACGTGCGCCGGTCCATCACTGGATAATCTCGTCGGCTCGGACCAGGAGCGATCGGTCGCACGAGGACATGGAGCACCCGGCGAAGCCAACATCAGCACGCAAGAGTTGGCCGCGTGGGTCGAGCATGGGGCTACTCGATGACCTGGTCCGCTCGCAGGAGGACCGGCTGAGGAATCATTAGCCCGAGGGCCTTCGCGGTTTTGAGGTTAACGAAAAGCTCGAACCGCGCGGGCCGCTCCACCGGCAGTTCGCCAGGCCTAGCGCCCTTCAGGATCTTCGCCACGTAAGCCGCACAACGCCAGTGCAAGTCCCGGAGGTCTACCCCGTATGCCAGAAGGCCACCAGCGCCCACAAACTCTTTCCAGATCGAAATGGTGGCGAGCCTGTTCTTCCTCGCCAGGTCGGCGATCTGAGAGTTGTGAATGAAGACGAGGGGGGACGACAAGACAATGAGGGCTCTGGCGCGTTCCCTAGTCGCGGCTTGGAAGGCGGTATCGAAGTCGGCGGGCCTTCTCGCCTCCAAGGCTTGAATACGCACCGCAAGTGTCCGGGCAGCCGCTTCCACCGCGCTGAAGTAGGAGGCATTGATGGTGGAATCCCCGAGAACGGCCACGCGGGTGAGATCTGGGACAACTTCCTTAAGCAGTTCCAGTTGTTTTCCAATTAACTCCGGGAAGTCAAAAAAGACCCCCGTTGGAGAATAGGGACCGTAACCGGATTGACTCGGTTCGCGAGGACTGCAATCCGATCTGCCTGAGGTAAGATCTCGCGGATCAGTTCGAGCCGCTTGCCGCTCAACTCCGGAGCGAAGCCAGACACGCC
>Ga0207684_10004390_pt1 | contig 13301 bp, 16 predicted proteins | sample KBSK5501metaG_FD_184342 | JGI IMG/M metagenome (GOLD analysis project Ga0207684, IMG submission 184342) | Corn, switchgrass and miscanthus rhizosphere microbial communities from Kellogg Biological Station, Michigan, USA - KBS K5-50-1 metaG... | ecosystem: Host-associated > Plants > Roots >...
CCAATTCCAGAACTTGCTCCGGTAACAATGGCGGTCTGGCCTTCGAGCAGCCGCCGAACCGGCACCTGTGGTAAGTGGACTTGTGGATATTCATGGTGATGGGTTTGCATGGCATGAAAGAAAAATAAGTTTAGTTCAATGCTTCGGCCCGATCCTTTCGACGGGCATGTTGCATTGGTCGTCCCAGCCAGGAATTCCTTACAGCGGAAGCAAATGCTCTGGGTAGCCAAAGCCTTAGCGCGGTAAAGCCGCAACCAGATGGGTCTCGCTTCGTCCGTCGGAATATTCTTCACGCTAAGTCGCTCGATTAGTTAGCCTATCGAAGATGGATTCCAGCAAGAGCGAAGGTTTAGCGACAAAGCACGTGGCCACATCTGCAGCTGATCCCGAGCGCTGGGTTGAGGAGCATGGTGATTGTCTTTACCGGTACGCTCTCCTTCGCGTACGGCGCCCTGAGGTGGCAGAAGATCTCATCCAGGAAACGTTCTTTTCCGCGGTTAGAACCTCCGGTTCCTTTCGCGGCAAATCGTCCGAACGAAGCTGGCTTTGTGGTATCCTCAAGAACAAGATTTGCGATCATTTTCGAAAGCTTGGCCGAGAGACTTGTTTTACCGATCTGGAGTTCCTCGACGATGAATTCTCCGATAAATTTGTCCCACAAGGCTTTTGGAATCACGATCATGGTCCGCTCGAATGGAAGCCCGAGGCCGAGGTCGTAATGCATAGGGCGGAGTTCTGGGAAACGTTCAGATACTGTCTATCAAAGCTTCCCCAGCGGGTAGCAGACGTGTTCATGCTCCGAGAAATGGAAGAAATGGAAACCGAGCAGATCTGCCGAGACTTGAATATTTCGCCAAACAATCTTTGGGTTATGTTACACCGAGCACGGATGGCTTTACGCGAGTGTCTGGAAATGAACTGGTTTAAAGATCCTCAACAGGAGGGTGGATGAGCGGGGAGTACAATCCGTCTCCGGAAGGTAACCCGTCATTTCTGGCGCGGCGGAATCGGTTCCAGACCGCACTGGTGAAGTTTATTGGCAAGCGCACTCCGAAGTGTCGAGAGGTCGTGCGGATCCTCTCGCAGTCAATGGATTCCAAACTGTCGCTCACCATGCGAATTAAACTGCGTTTGCATTATCTGATTTGTGCGTGGTGCCAGCGATACGAAAAGCAGTTACACGAGCTTCGCAAGTTCGCCTCATCGGTTCCGGATCATGTCGACGAGTTTTCTCAGGACACTCTTTCACCCACAGCCAAGGAACGGATGAAGGAGGCGCTTCGCGAAAATCTCCGTGGATGACAGCGTGCGATGGTCAGTTACCAAAATCCCGGAGATTATGCGATCTCCAGAGCTGTCATGTGAGAATGTCGTTCGAGAGCACATCGCCCGCTCCGCAGAACTTGACCTGTTGCGATCCGAAACCGGTATAACGGACGAAACGTAATCCTCCTAACGGCCTTTTTATGGCGCTTGTGGAATGTAAAGAATGTGGGGCTCAGGTATCCGATAACGCCGCCACATGTCCCACCTGTGGCGATGTCATCAAAGAGCCGAAGCCGAAGTTTTCGCTCGTCGATCTGATTCATAAGATCTCGGTTCCGGTCGTTTTGTCGGTCGCCGGAACGATGATCACCATTCTCAGCTATTTCAGCATGGAAGGAGAGCGGCAGATGGAGCAGACGCGCAAGCTGCTAGCTGATGCCTTCGAAAAAGACCCGATTAAACAGCAGTATTGCATTTTTTATGTCGACCATCTGCTCGCGTCGGGCCGAATTTCGCCGCAGATGACTGTAAGCGTCTTATCGACGATAGCTGCGAACGCAACCAATGACAGCGTTAGGCTCGCCGCTCTTCGAGCGATGCCACAGCTGCTCGAGCAAGAGAAGTATCACCAAGAACTGAGGCCCCTCCTGGCGCGGAGCATTTCGAGTCTAATTCCGAACGTGACTGAGGTCGAAGTTCTAAGGAGGCAAACAATGCTGGACATCCAAACCTTGGTCGAAGCGGACGAATTGTACAGAAAACCATTGATTAGTGAGCTACTGGGTTTGGATCGAAGCTGGAGTTTTATCAATAACAAGCCGGGAGGGAATCCCGATCAAAAGCAAATCCGGATTGGGCTCCAGTTAAAATTGGCGTTGCTCAGTCTTATGGTCGACTATCGCCGCGCCCAGGAGATTGCCGCCGGTTTAGTGGACTTGGCCAAGCCTTCCCCTGACCTCTCGAAGTTCGTCAGTGATCAACTCGATATCTTCCTGGTTTCGAGTCCGAAGACGGCGCTTCGGGTGATAGCAAGATCAGCTGTACGATCGCTCGATGAAAGGAATTCGTTGCCGCGCCCAGCTGATGAACCACGGATACACCTACCTCCCGTTTTCATCGTGGCCGCGGATGAATCCCAGCAAATGCAGGGCGAGAAACTAGCTCAAGTACTTAAGGAGAAGGGAATCAATGTCCAAGGTGTAGACGTTATCGCTGCCGCTAAAGACTCCAAATTGAAGGCTCCTACGAATCTGGAGATTCGTTATTCGAAGGCCGCGAGTGAAGAGTTGTTTTTGACCGGGCTGGCGGAGACAGTCAAGAAATTCATCGGCGAAGAACCGAAGTTGGTCGACCTTTCAACCGATCGCGATCTAGCGACTTACGAGATTTGGCTTTCCAAACACTGAGTGATTCTAGATCGCTCGCAGCTCATCGCATATTCGCTGAATCACTTTTACTGACTGAGCCGTAAGGAAAGATCGGTTTCCCCGACGAATCGTCGCAATGCATAACGGCGATCACTATGATTTTATTATTATCGGTACCGGCGCGGGTGGTGGAACACTCGCTTGGAAATTGGCGCCCAGTGGCAAGCGCATTCTGTTGATCGAACGCGGGCCGTTTATCCCGAGAGAGAAGGACAACTGGAGCTCGCGAGCAGTAAACGTCGAAGGAAAATATCAGACATGCGAGATCTGGCGCGATAAGGACGGCAAGGACTTACATCCACATACCAATTACTATGTTGGCGGTAACACTAAATTTTACGGGTCAGCCCTATTTCGGTTACGCCGGGAAGATTTTGGTGAGATCAAGCATCACGGTGGCATCTCGCCAGCTTGGCCGATCTCTTATGATGAGCTCGAGCCTTACTATGGGCAGGCCGAACGGCTCTACCATGTGCATGGTGCCGCCGGAGAAGATCCCACCGAGCCACGGCGGAGCGAGCCCTATCCGTTCCCGGCCATCAGTCATGAGCCGCGTATTCAACAACTGAATGATGATTTTGAAAGGTTAGGATTACAGCCGTTCCACACTCCACTGGGTGTCATGTTGGATGAGAAAGATCGTGCCAGGAGCCGATGCATTCGCTGTAACACGTGCGACGGTTTTCCCTGTCTAGTTAACGCGAAAGCGGACGCACAGATCTGCTGTGTTGAGCCCGCTCTCGGGCATCCCAATGTGACGTTGCTGACCGAAGCCAAAGTGAATCGGCTGCTGACCGATGGCTCCGGGAGAACCGTCACAGCCGTTGAGGTAGAGCGAAATGGATCCCATGAAATCTATTCCGCCGATATCGTTGTTGTATCAGCTGGCGCAATCAATTCCGCCGCACTCCTCTTGCGTTCGGCGAACGACCAGCATCCACACGGATTAGCTAACGGCTCCGGAGTAGTCGGCCGCCACTACATGGGGCATGTCAATTCGGTTCTGATGGCTATTTCCAAGTGCCCGAATCCGACCGTGTTCCAGAAAACCCTATCGGTGAATGATTTTTATCTGGGTTCGGAAGAATGGCCTCATCCGATGGGTCATATCTCTTTCGTCGGCAAACTTGACGGAGAAACGTTAAAGGCGGGCGCCCCAGCCATCGCGCCAGGGTGGACGCGTGAGATGATGGGCAAACATTCGCTCGATTTCTGGCTCACTTCGGAAGATCTCCCTGATCCGGACAATCGGGTTACACTCGATCGGGAAGGGAATATCGTGTTGTCGTACAAACCAAATAACGAGGAAGCCCACAAACGGCTGACTCAGAAACTCGAGACTCTGCTGCAACAGCAAAGCAAATGTCCGGTGCATGGTCACGAATGTCATGAAGGTCTCTTTGCGCGGAATCTATTTGTCGGCCAGCGAATTCCCCTTGCGGGTGTGGCACACCAGAATGGTACGGTCCGATTCGGAAAGAACTCTAAGACGAGCGCGCTCGACGTGAACTGCAAAGCACACGAATTGGATAATCTTTATGTGGTCGACGGCAGTATCTTTCCCTCCAGTGGCGCTGTAAATCCGGCGCTAACGATCATTGCGAATGCTCTGCGGGTCGGGGACCACCTGTTGGAACGGATCCAGTAGTCGCTTTCGGCAAAAATATCTCTTAAGCTTCTCGAGTTGGCTGCGACTAATTAAGCGGGATATTACCGCACCGCTTAACGACATGGCAACCTCTCCAAAACGGTGGCTTACCGAAAGGATGGTCAGCTTCGTCGCAAGGATTACTCCGCCTTGTCATGACATTACGCCCTTATTGTCTCAGTCGATTGATCGACAGCTGCCGGTGCGCACACGTTTGGCGATACGACTGCATTTCGAAATATGCGTTTGGTGCAAGCGGTACGGTCAGCAACTTGAGGTCATACGCAATGCCGGCCGTTCGTTCCCGGAGCGTGCCGATCTCTTAATAATTTGGAGTCACAGGCCCAAGTCTCTGATTCCAATCGCTGTCTCGATTCTCCTATCGTCGAAGTCGTCTCTAAGGTCGTTGCCGAGCACGCGTCTTAATTGCTTCTTTCCTCGAGAAAGTCGCGACATCACCGTGCCAATCGGAACTCCTAAGGTTGCCGAAATCTCCTTATAAGAGAGATCGCTCAGATAAAACAATTTCAGGGCAGATCGATAACTTTCGTCGACCTTCTCAAGCGCAGCCAAGGCTAGTTTAGCGTCAATCGAGCGGAATACGCTCGGCTTTATCGCGGGAATTTCGTGCTCGTCCGATCGGATCTGTACTTCAGGGTGGACCGCGTGGGTGCGGACCCTCCGAAGGAATTCCCGGCGAAGCGTCGTAAAAAGCCAGCATTTAACCCTTTCCGGATCTCGGATGTGTTCGTAGTGTTTCGCCAGGATGAGAAACGTTTCCTGCGTAAGGTCTGCGGCGTCGCTCTCGTTCTTTGCCAACGCGAAACCAAATCGGTAAAGAGCGGCATAATGTTCTAAAACGATCGCTTTCAGGTTTATCTTATTAGCCACTGTGGATGTGCGGGTACGAGGCGTGCTCGCCGCCTCTATTGGAAATCCGTAAGGCCTTTTCTCACAGGTTCACTTTTCGCCTACCGAGTTTGCTGAGCGCGGCTTTTCCCGGTCTTAAAGGCTGCCTGCTTCTGGATTCCAACACCTTTTCCTGATTTGCTAGTAGCCACAGTCACCGATTTATGGATTTCTGTTTTTGCGAAGTAAGCTCCAGGGATAGGCGGTTGGTGCCTCGTGAAAGTGTCCGGTGTTTCAGCCTTGCTGAGCAATGCAGCTCCCAAGAACACGCCGATAACGAACGTTACAACCCAGTATTTGGGTACGTTCTGAATGACCTTCAATAAGTTCACGCTCATTTGTCGGAGGAGCCCAGATTTCCTTACACAGAACTAAGAAATCGCATTTTGGAAACACCGGCTCAGCAGGCCCGTCGCCGTCATCTTAGCTGTCCCTCTTTTGTCGAATGAACGGTGCTCTTCTCGATCGCTTCCTTCTCGAGGCAGCGAAAAACGGCGGTTTGCCAAAAGCGAATGTCGGTTTTCGGACAGTGGCTAAGATTACTCATTTCTTAGCCACTTTTTAGGTTCATCCCTGGACTGATTTGACCTCTCATGAGCTGATACCGCAAAGGATAGAATTGCTCAGAGAGCTTTTGCAGGAGCCACTTTGCGGCTCATAACGGCTCACAACGGATCATGGACAACGGGAGAAGCCGTACACTCTTAATCACTGGGTTGTAGGTTCGATTCCTACACGGTGCAAGTTCCTCTATAGGAACAGCTTACAAAATAATAACTTTCTAATGTAAAGTTGTTTTATATCTTGAATCAAGTGATTATAATCACTGGGTTGATGCACAATGGGTGTGCGTTTCTTGCTGGATCGACAGGTTCCGTTTGCTGAGACTAATGTGTAGGGCTTGGGTCGACTCCCAAAAGCTTGAGCGAGTCGCGAATTTTCGGATGAGATGCCTTTATGAGACTGCCAGAGCGGATCGCTGTGGATCCAGAGATTATGATGGGTAAGCCCTGCGTGAAAGGAACTCGGAGTCTAGTCTACGTGCTCTTGCAGAAAATGGCAGCGGCCAAAGTGCCAAAAATAGTCTCTGACAGCCAGTCCGCGCTGCTTTTGACTGAGCGCTTTTGTAACACATTCTATTCGAAAGCAGACTTTACATTTAGACGTCTAAATGTAAATTCGGGTTATGATCGAAAGGCCGATTTGGTCTAATCGTTTGAAGGCTGTCTGGAAAGCGGTACCCATAGTTTGGTTGAGCGGCGTCAGACGGGTAGGCAAAACCTCTTTAGTAAAACAACTTCCTGACGCGTTGTTCCTAAATTGCGATCTCCCAAGTACGGAGGAACGAGTACGCCATCCAGAACGTTTCTTCGAATCTGTGCCCAGTAAACTTGTTATCTTTGATGAGATTCATCAATTGGAGGATCCAAGTGGTCTGCTCAAGATTGCTGCCGACGAGTTTAGTCATCTACGAGTCCTTGCAACAGGTTCCTCAACCTTGGACGCCACAAAAAAGTTTCGCGACAGCCTCACCGGGCGCAAACGAAACGTGACCTTAAGACCGGTTCTTTTTGAGGAACTTGAGGCGTTTAATGTTAAGAACTTAGAAGAGCGGTTGTTTCGCGGTGGGTTGCCGCCAGCATTACTAGTCCAAGAGCATGACCCAGAGTTTTATAGCGAGTGGATGGATTCCTATTTTGCGCGTGACGTGCAGGAACTCTTCCACCTAGAAAAACGCGACGCGTTTCTTAAATGTCTTCGACTCCTTTTACGCCAAAGTGGTGGGCTGCTTGATCTTAGCTCGGTGGCATCCGATACCAGTGTCAGCCGACCGACAATCATGAGTTGGATGAATATTTTCCAAATCACGCATACTCTTCGAATCGTGCGTCCATTCGCCAAAGGTGGCCGACGGGAGATCGTTGCGCAGCCCAAGGTCTATGGATTCGATACAGGGTTTGTGTGTTTTACCAAAGCTATTGAGTCTTCCAGAGCTCTACGGAGCGATGATTGCGGGCTCCTTTGGGAGCATTTGGTTTTGGATACCTTGGAATCAATAAAGGGTGTGGAGCCGTTCTTCTGGCGAGATAAACAACATCGCGAGATCGATTTTGTTGTGCCAAAAGGGCAAACCAAGATTCACGCGATAGAATGCAAATGGAGCGTATCGGCTTTTGATCCTTCAAACCTTCAAGTTTTTCGTAAGAATTACTCACAAGGAATGAACTTCGTTGTGAGTCCCGAGGTGACAAAGGGAACAAGTTTTCGCCGGAAATACTCAGGCTTAGAAATTCATTTTGTGCCTCTGGCGGAGCTCAGGGGCTTGCTAGCGTAGGTCGAAACTGCTTATCGGTTGGCTGTTCGTTGACTGACCCATTGACTGACCCCTTTTCGGGCTATGCTAACCCGCTCCTTAGCTTCTGAGCGCCGCGCGGGCGCCCTTCCACACCCCGAGGCGCAGGTCGCGGCAGTCTCAACGGTGGGCTATGCTGGCCTGCTCGCGCGACTACCTTTGCTCGGACTCGTTGCGCATGTAAGCTCGCTCGCCGGTACTTTCTATGTCGTCGGCGGCAGTGGCTCAAACCTAGAACACGCGGTACCGAGATTTGTCTGGTGCAAAGATTGATTAGGCACAAACGCCTTCATTTCAGAATAGCCCTGAGAGTTCGGCCATCAGAATACTTGATGTCAGTTATTCTCCAACCTTGCGCGGTATTCGATAGTAAGAACACTATTCTTTCACTGGTCCCCATGTTTTTGAAGGATGCCGCAACTTCGGCCGAATCCTTCTGCTCGGCGACAAGTGCGACAAAGAAGTCTTTGATGTCAAAATCCTGTGCAGCGTACAGTGGATCAAAATCCAGTTTCCCAACTTCACCCTGAGATTCCGATTGGTCTTTTAAAAACAGAGACAATAACGCTTTCTCAAAATAGGCGCCCAACAGTTTCTTGCTGGCCGGATACTGAAAAGGGTCTGCCTTCCCTTTATGTGCGGTATAAAGCTCGGTGACGACTTTTTGTGGGGATGTCGCCGCGGGCAAACTGGTCTCCGCCCATACTCCGAACAGATTGAAAAGAAATACAGTAACGACAATGAACTGTCTCATGTTTTCCTTTGTGCCTAATCAAAAATAGATTGCAACTTGCGATCTATTTCTAGCTCCATAGGCGCTCGTAAGCAATTCGATCGGATCGCCAGGGTGTGAGTTCTCCGCGAAAACCCAAGCCTGCAAAGCCGCGTCGCGGCCTATCTTCGGATGCGGGCGACGCAGCGCGGGGCCGTCCCAAACGTAGCCATGTTGGGGCGCAACGAGCCCAAGGCGACACGGACAAAAGAGGGAGTCGCTTAAGCAAAGTTAATATTGTGATGCAATCCGGGTTCGCCGCTGCGAGCCAGTAACGCGAGCAAATTTGCGCACTCCGCGTGCCGGCTCCACAGGCGGATGAGGATTATCAATGCCTGGATTGGATGACCCGCTGGCCAGCGGTAAGAAGTCGTCCCGATTACAAGTGATTAACAACAACTGGTTTTCGCGTGCGTAATCGAAGACCGCGGAGTCGGTGGCTAGCACGGACAACACTTCTCTAAGCTCGATGACTTCATGACCCTCTTGACGCAGCACCCGCGCGACTTCGGCTGGCACATCATGATCAAGGAAGAACCTCACAGGTTTGAGCTCATCTGCCGCGCGATCAGGGTATCGATTTCGGCCCGATGATCCTCGTAATAGGCAAGACATTCATAGACTTGTGCCCGGGTGAGGTCGGGGGAAACTTCGCACTACGTCATCAACGCTGGCCCCATTAATGATCAGGCCGACTACGTCATGAACCCCGATTCGGGGGCGGCGTCGGGGCGTTTCCCTCCTATGAAGGGTTTACTTAACAAGCGGGTAAGTCACGGCAACTGCCCGCCGCTACGGCAGGAGCGTCCAGACGGTGCGAGTGATCGGCGTCCAGACAGTGCCAGGGGTGAATTTTCGCTGACCGAATTGCCGGGAAGATGTTCGAACGGCGGGAGAGGCTCGTCGCACTTCTAGGGTGTGTCGTCGTGCACGGCTTGCCCTTCCACGAGGAGAACTGAATTCCTTATCGTACTCTATTTTCCATTTTGTGTGCATTGCCCTTCCGGAGCTCATCGACCTCAAACTCGAACGTTATGGCAACAGGTCCGTCGCGCGGCTCAGGATTATAAACGAGCGGACTCATTACGCAGCTGATCGGTGGCGGGTCAAAGCTTAGCGAGGTCGTGAAGTTAATTGATAAGCGGGCTACCAAATAGAGACTGACAGACACAGCGATCGCGGCGACAACCAGCGCGGTGCTAACTCCGGCGGCCTGACCACAGAAGCCCCAGACAACACCGCCTAGAGCGACGGCGCCTTGGGAGACCATAATAATAATTGCGCCCATCCGTCCCCGCGCCCAACCAGGAATTGCCCGCTGGCCGGCGACCCACAGTTCAGATGCACCAAGAGTCCAGCCAACACCAGCCAGAGCTGCAGCCGTCATAAAAAGTGATGGGTGCCGCACAAATGCCATGAGAAGATAAACGACCGCGACGAGGAGGTTCGCTAGAATTGTCAACGTGTTCGAAGAGAGCCTCTGGCGGGCCCAGGGCAAAAGGAAGACAGCGCCGAGAACCGAGCCGCCTCCCATGCACGTAAACAGTAAGCCAAGGCTACAGGGTTGGAGGTGAAGTTCCTTCAAGCCTACAACGGGCATCAGAGTAGGGACAACAGAGATAAGAAAAGCAAAGAGAAGGTTTCGCACGAGTACCACTTGAATGGCCGGTGCATACCGAACATACCGAATTGCATTACTGAACGACTCGAGGAAATTTTCAAGCGGCACCTCTGATTCTGCTTTAGCGCTTTTCCATTGCAACAGAGCACCAATGACCGCGACGAAACAAAGGGCATTCAGCGCAAAGACCCAGTTCGCTCCAAAAAAGTAAAGCAGAATACCACCTAGTACTGGACCAACGATTCCCGAAACGTTCAATTGCAATCCACCGAGGGCCGCGGCGGAAGGCAACTCTTCGTTGGTGACCACCTCCGAAACTATCGCGGACCAAGCGGGGGCATGAAAAGCGAAGCCGACGCCAAGTAAAAACACGCAGAACAGAATGACAAAGGGGCTGACTAGCTGAAACAACCCAAGGAACGATAGCAAGCCCGCCGCCGCCGCTAACCAAAGGTTGATAAAGCACAGAAGCTTCCGTCGGTTAATAGTGTCGCCAACACTCCCGCTAGCGGCGTAAAGAGGAAGACGGGTAGGGATGCAACGGTTGACATCAGAGACAGCAAAAGTGGCGATGAACCAAGCCTGTTCATTGTCCAAGTTGCCGCCGTGTCATGGGCTGAGACACAAGTTACTGAAAGCAACACGGCGAACCAGAGCTTCCGATAAAGCCGATTCCGCAGCGCCGCGAAAGTCGAGGTATTATCACCACAGTTCCTCATGCGCGTCGCTAGGGGCCAGGCTAAAGTTACCTTGAAACCAGATCGGCAATTATCGGCGTCACCAACATTGCGTCACTGGCCATCATTCCTCGTTGCCAGTTTGAATTACATGTTCGAGCTCGGAGCTAACCTGGGATTCAATGTCTTTTGGCCCATGAAAAATCCTCAGCAGTCTGAAACGCTTTAAAAATGAGCGTCGCCGAATACGAGGCGTATTGGGACTAACCGATTCGGTTTTGGTTCCGGCGCGGAGCGTGTCCGGTAAAACTCCGTGCGAAGTAGTTTCTCTTCTTTCATACATCGAATAGCTCTTCCAGGCCTTAAGGATAGAGAGCTGTTCTATACGGCCCTGCGCGTCATCGTTGCGTTCCCGTGAAAATCTGCAATCGTCTGACAATTCGAAGTTCTTGAGGAACCGTTTTTGCGCCGTCTGAAACTCAGCGATGAATATTAGAAGTGACTGCATGTGCGAAATGCCTCCTGTCGAATTGGCTAATACCTATCTGTTGTTGCTCCCCTAAATCCTCGGCTGATTGTGCCGTCTATAGCTATCTACCATTCTGCGCTCGTACTTATTCCCTGTAGCGATATAAAGCCTTATCAGTTTTTCCCAGGGCTGTCGCAGGCTCGACGGGCGCAGTTGGTTAACCGCGTCTGCTAAAGTTGCCCGCGTCGTCCACTTGCCAGTGAAATGCGCGCCAATAAGCCGTGGTCGACCCGACGATGACCCACCAGCAACTCGTGAACGAAAATCATCATCTGGCATCGCTATTTGATATGGATCTAGCGCAAGTCGCGCAGCTTTCTCGCCGAAGTATATTAATGACTTGCAGCCCGTCCACCAGTCACTCAGAGTTGGCGGAAGCGTCGCTCGGCACGATTGATTCAGGCTCCCAGCCGATATCGAGATTGACGTAGAGTCTCATAAGCTTCGTAAGACGGTGCTTCACCTGCGTCATGTCGTCCAATACGGCATCAAGGATCGTTATTGTTTGGCCATCACTGAGAAGGGTCGCGTACAAACGCAAACGTTCAAGCCTGGCTAATTCGTGGTGCACAATGTCTAGAAAAGCGCAAATAAGCGCGGCATCAAGCGCACCGGAGTTTACGGCGATACAGGTGTCAAAAAGATGCTCACTTGATGCGATTAAACCATTCATTGCAGCGCAGCTCTCCAGTTGAAAGATCGGCTGATAGCTGGAAATGATTGTTCGAAGAAGATACCAATGCTCCTTTGCGTTGTCGGCGTCTGCTTTTAATTCCTCGCGAATCTCGTAGTTAGAGGTCAGGCGGCTCATCCGTAATAGCTCAACTGTCACCTGCTTTATAGCAGCACACAGGGTCCAGAGTTCGTAAAGATAGAGATCGGACAGGTCTTGCAGGTTCATAGCGGTTATCGAAAACCCGAATCGTCGTGCGCTAAGATCTACCTTTCGCCAAGCTGACCTATTATTGGATGGGCTGTGGTATTGCCCGGCCTAGCAAGGCAACGATATTACAATATTAAACGCTATGAATGTTATGTGTGTGGGGCCAAGCTTCGTTGCGGTACTTCTATCTCTCCATCTATGTTTTTGATGGGACGCTTGCTGAGAAATGTAGTAAGGGTCCAAACATCAGGTCCAATTTCAGCGGAATGAATCTTGGACATGCCCGTGGCTGCATCCTCCTGGACGACCTGCACTATAGCTCCTTCAATAAGGTAATAGGCTCGCAGTCGTTCAATCACCGTGTCATCGGCACGGTGTTTGATGATTAGCCGCAGATCATCTTTAGAAGGGAAAGCGTACGGACCATCTATGGTTACCCAGCGATATCCCTTTACGGCGAGCTCATCGTAAGGGGCGGCAAGCGCCCCTGATTCTAATCCCGCTGCGCCGGCTAGCGATACTAGTGTTGCTATTTTCATTCGGCTCTTCATGCGCGCTCATGTAATTAGAACGAAAGCAGTCGTGAGTTATTCCTGTTCCTTTCTGTTTAGTTAATTTGTGGCTGTAAGAGGCCGAGAAATCGCAAAGCCGCAATTGCCTGATGGCTAGCCGATCCGGCGTGGGCGAACCTGGCCGGACTGGGATGGTGAAAGATAAGGCTCCGAAACGCGAGAGGCGCTCACGAGCGTTCAGGTTTCGCAACCATTGTCGTCAGCGGCCGCACAGATATGACGAAGGTGCATTTGCCGGTCAATTCTGAGCGGGAGCTGTTGGCCTTCCACTCTCAGTAGTTATGAAAGGAGCTCGCGGAATAAGTTCGTATTATGTTAGGTATATCAATCAAGGAAGGTAAATCGTTCTTATGACACCGCTGAGCTGGCTGGCCAACGTAGTACTATGGCTCGTTACGGGACTAATTTGGCACAAGGTATTCCAAGCACTCGGGCGGGGCGGTTAGCTGTCCAGAGGTCGAAAAACTCAGTAGATGATAGCCCTGCAGAAAGTCGTCGTCATGGCTGACGAGCTCTGTCTGGAGAACAAGAGGCACGCGACTACGCGCGTTCCTTCTATGTTAGACATTCAAAGCAACCCTTCTGAGAAACATGCGGATGGAATAAGGCTTCCTCGTTTGGGGTATGAGTAGATCGACCGCCAA
>Ga0207684_10004392_pt1 | contig 13294 bp, 14 predicted proteins | sample KBSK5501metaG_FD_184342 | JGI IMG/M metagenome (GOLD analysis project Ga0207684, IMG submission 184342) | Corn, switchgrass and miscanthus rhizosphere microbial communities from Kellogg Biological Station, Michigan, USA - KBS K5-50-1 metaG... | ecosystem: Host-associated > Plants > Roots >...
TGCTCAAACAAGGCAAGACCCACTGGCTCTTGATCTGGGATAACGCCTCCTGGCATAAGAGTCAAGCCGTTCGGACCTGGATGCGCCAGCACAATCAGCAGGTCAAACAGACGGGCAAGGGCGTGCGGATCCTGCCGTTCTTGTTGCCGACGCAAAGCCCCTGGCTCAATCCCATCGAACCCAAATGGGTGCATGCCAAGCGCAGCGTAGTCGAGCACGACGGGTTGCTGACCGCTCGCCAACTGGCGGAGCGGGTCTGTGCCTACTTTGGTTGTTCGTATGAACCTCATCTTGCCATTCCCGAAAAGGTCGCGTGATTATGCGCTAGGTGAAAAGACGAGCGTGCCCGATGATCCGCAAAACCTTCATTGAAACAGAGAGAGGTCTCGTTGCCCGGGTAACGTTTATCCTCCCCAACAGTACCTGGGCTGACACCATCTACCTTGTGGGCGATTTCAACGGGTGGAACCACTCATCGCATCCCTTTCAGCGTGGTCGGGAGGGGACATGGACACTTACCCTTGACCTGGAAGCCGGTCGATGCTATCAGTTTCGCTATCTGCGTGATGGAGAATGGATAAATGACAGTCAAGCCGACGGATTCGTGTGGACTGACCTATCGAAGAACAGTCGTCATCGCCAGGAACGCGAAAATCACGACATCCCCGGCGGCACGCATGAGCAAGGCCTACATGACCTCCTGGTTTCGAGGATGCTCGTGCCCAATAACCATCCAACACACCTGCTGCCAAGACCTGGCATCTGGCCTGATCGTGAAGGGGGAGCAGCGGCGCTCCCCTTTCATGTGGAGTGCGGCATAGCTTATACTACGTAAGTACGATCAACTGAGTCAGGGAGGAAGGTATGATGCGCCTGGAGATTTATGTTGCTCATGCATATGCTAACTGCGAGGAGGCCTTGCTCATCGCGGAGCGTGCTCGGGGCATCGCGGGTCTGGAGGTGGCGGTGATTGATCTCGACACGCCGGGGCAACACGTGCCCCCCGCGTGTCGTCGCTGTGCCGACGTACCTGCTCAATGGCAGGATCGTGTCACTGGGGAACCCCAAACTCGAGGAGTCCCTCGGTGAGCTTCGGCAGCTGAGCGAGGAGGCAGCAAGATGACGACTCGACGCGTCTTTTCGCTGCTCCATAGAGGGCGAACGGAGCCGATGCGACTGCCCGGGTCGGCCGCGCTGCACAATCGCGACTGCCTGCTCACAATGAACATCTTCTGCGACCTGGAACCAGAAGCCATGGCTGCCTTTGAGCAGCAGACCGAGATGCGGACGTGTCGCAAGGGCCAGGTCCTCTATTCGCAGGAGGACCGCGCCGAAGTGCTCTTCCTGCTCAAGCGGGGGCGTGTCCAACTGTATCGCCTGACGCCCTCCGGCAAACGGCTGGAGCTGGCGGTGATCGAGCCGGGCACCTTCTTTGGGGAGATGCCGCTGCTCGGGGAATCGCTGCGGCATACCTTTGCCGAAGCGGTCGAAGACTCGCTGATCTGCGTCATGAGCCGCGCCGATATCGAGGGGCTGATGCGCAAGCGGTCGGAGGTGGCGCTCAGGATGATCGAGGTGCTGGGCCGACGCCTGGCAGTGTGCGAGGCACGCCTGGAAGAGATGGCCTATCGCAGCGTTTCGGCGCGCATTGCCGCCGTACTCCTGCGCCTCTCCCAGGGGCGGAATGGGGAGGTGGTGTCGATTACGCACCAGGAGCTGGGAGATATGATCGGAGCACTGCGGGAGTCGGTCACTAAGGTGCTCGATGACTTCCAGCGGGCAGGGCTGGTGGAACTGGGCCGAGGACGCGTCATCCTGCGCGATGTCGTGGGCCTTCAATCGCGACTGGATGAATGAAGTGAGCAGGCGCTAGGCGCTTTTGCAACAGAACCATTGGGAGAACAGTATGACCCGCACACAGTACGACATGACCATTCTTGGCGGTGGGTCGGGTGGGCTGACCGCCGCTCGCATCGCGGCTTCCCTTGGAGCAAACGTCTTGCTGATCGATAAAGAACGCCTGGGAGGAGACTGCTTGACCTACGGCTGTGTGCCGAGCAAGAGCCTGATCCACGTTGCCCGTGTCATGCAGCAAGCCAGGGATGCCGCGAAGCTGGGACTGCTACCTGCTCCCCTAGATGTGGATATGGCAAAGGTCGCCGAGTATATCCAGAGTGTCATTCGTCGTGTCGCCGAGAACGAACAGGTCTATTCCAAGGGCGTCACCGTCAAGTTCGGCCACGTCTCCTTCAACTCCGCCAAAGAACTCACGCTGAACGGTGAGCGCTTGACAAGCCGGAATACGCTCGTCGCCACCGGCTCACATCCACTGGTTCCGCAGATCGAAGGGCTGGCAGAGACGGGATATGTGACCAATGAGCACATCTTTGACCTGACACACCTGCCAGCCTCCCTGCTCGTCGTCGGCGGTCCCGTCGGGGTCGAGTTAGGCCAGGCATTTGCGCGGCTGGGGTCAAGAGTGACGGTCATTGAGGGGCTCGGGCGCATTGTGCCGAAAGAGGACCCGGGGGTCTCGGCGACACTGGCCGACGTCTTGCAGTCCGAGGGCATCACTATCGCGACCAATGCCACGTTCGTCAAAGCCAGCCGCGATGGGCACAAAAAAGTGGCGATCGCGAAGCAGGGCAGCCAGTCCTTGACCTTCGAGGCCGATGAGATCCTGGTGGCGCTAGGCCGGCGAACCAATGTTGAGGGGCTCAACCTGGAAGCGGCCGGGGTCACATACACCGACAAGGGGATAGCAGTGGATGCCTCTCTGCAGACATCGACACCGAACATCCTGGTGGTTGGCGATGTCATCGGCGGCTATCTTTTCACGCACGTAGCAGCCTATCAGGCGGAGGTCGCGGTGCGCAATGCGCTGGTACCGATCGTGAAGAAGAAAGTGGATTACCGTGTGGGGCCCTGGTGTATCTTTACCGATCCGGAAGTGGCGCATGTCGGTCTGACGCCCGACGAGGCAGAGCAACAGCACAAGCAGGTGCATATCGCGAAATTCCCCTGGGCCGAGATCGACCGCGCGCAAGCCGAGCATGCAACCACCGGCTTTATCAAGCTCGTCCTGCCGGGGAAGAAGGATGAGATCGTGGGGGCGCACATGATTGGCGCGCGTGCAGGGAAGCTGTTAGGCGAAATTTCATTGGCTATGCAGCAACGCCTGAGACTGAGCGATATCCTCGCAACGATCCACGCTTATCCAACCATGAACACAGGCATTCAACAGGCGACTTTTGAGGCTTACTTGGAAGGTGCGGCTGTGAAGAACAATCGGAAAATTGTGCGCACCGTGCTTAGCTTACGGGGCGGTGAAGGGTGTAGAACGGCTTCAATTTGGGGAATGTGCTTTCTTCAGCACTATACTTGAGGGAGAGCATCTAAGGAGATTTTCGCTATGCCACGCATTTGTGTCTTCGATGTCATGGAAACGCTGCTCGACTTGCGCGCGCTGGATCCGCACTTCGAGCTTATCTTTGGTGACGTGAGCGTCCGGCAGACCTGGTTTACCCAGCTCCTTCAAACCGCCTTTGTCTCAACGATCACTGGCGACTACAAGGATTTTGGGATGGTCGGCTCGGCGGCGCTGGACCTGGTTGCCGCGCGTCGGGGAGTCACGCTTTCCCAGGAGGACCGAAGCAGTATTCTGGGTGCGATGCGACACGTACCACCGCACCCTGATGTGCGCGACGGCCTCGAGAGGCTGCGCGGTGCGGGACTGCGCCTGGTCACCCTGACCAACTCGACCGAACAGGTGGCCCAGGTGCAGATCACTCATGCCGGGCTCAGCGAGTACTTTGAACACATCTTCTCAGCGGATAAGGTTCGGCGGTTGAAGCCGGCACCAGAGCCATATCGCATGGTGGCTGAGCGTCTGGGGGTGGGCACGGGCGAACTCAGGCTCGTGGCGGCGCATGCCTGGGATATCGCGGGCGCTCTGCACGCCGGCTGTGCGGCGGCTTTTGTGGCTCGATCAGGCATGGTGCTCGACCCGCTCTTCGCGCGCCCGGATGTCGTCGGTGCTGACCTGTCCGAGGTGGCCGAGCGTATTCTCGAACGCGAACATGCGTAGGGGAGTGTGAGCAGCGCACGGAGCAGAGAGGGGGCATGCACAAGCGAACCTGGTGGAACCAACTGCACTGGCCTGAGTACGGGGCGGAACTGCTGGGAACCGCTTTTCTGCTTTTCGCCGGACTCAGCGCGGTCGTCTTCGATTTCGGCGCAGGCTCCCCTACTTGAGCAACGGGAAAGTGACTGTAAAGCGGCTGCCCTGGCCAAGCTCGCTCTCAGGCTGGATCTTCCCACCATGCTGCCCGACGATACGCTGGGCAATCGCAAGGCCCAGGCCCGCACCGGGCTGGGACCGGGCGTTTTCGGCCCGGTAGAAGCGGTCAAAAATTCTGGGCAGATCAGCCGAGGCAATGCCAATGCCAGTATCGGCCACGGTGATCGCGACTGTCTCCTCGTTCAGGACTCCCGTCACTTCCACTCTCCCGCCCGCAGTGGTGTATTTAAAAGCGTTGTCCAGGAGGATCAGCAAGAGCTGCCGCAGGTAGTCCGGGTTACCCCAGACGAGCGCCCCTTCCAGCGACTCCATCCCCCGGCACTCCAGCGTGGGTTCGCTGTCAACTGGGTGCCTGTGGCGACAGACCTCCACCACGATATCTCCCAGCAGGATGGGTTCGTGGGCTGCCGCGACAGCGGCATCGGAGCGTGCGAGGATGAGCAGTTGCGTCACCATCCTGGCCATGCGTTCAGCTTCTACTCGCATCCGCTCTAGGGAATGGGCCTGGAAGTCCGGGTCCGTCGCTCCCACCCTCCTGATCACGTCAAGAGAGGAGAGCATGATGGTCAGGGGCGTGCGGAGCTCGTGGGAGACATCGATCAGAAAGTGGCGCTGGAGATCGTTGACTTTCTGCACCTGCTGGTAAGCGTCTTGTACCTGCTGATAGGCGTCCTCCAAGGCCTGCAGCGTGCCATTGATCGTGTGTGCCAGGCGGTTGATTTCGTCTGGCGGTCCTTGTGGAGAGAGACGGCGGGAATGGTCTCCTGCGGCAGCGATATCTGCGGCGGTCGTAGCCAGGTGCTCCAGGGGATGCATTGCCTGGCGCACTAGCAACCAGATCGCCAGCCCTGCCAGCACTAGGGCTACGACCACCCCGGGAATGAGGATGTGCAGCAGGCTCCCAAGCGCAAAATAGATCCTTCGGGGTGAACAGGCAACGAGCACATAGCCGAGCAACTTGTTGTGGACGATCACTGCCCGACCGTACACGAAGAGCAGTGTGCTGCCCACACGCGCTTCTCTCACCTGGTCAGCCGTGATCGCATCCCGCATCAGGGGCAGGGTTCGGTTCCCCAGATTGCCTGAACTCGCGAGCACTCTCCCACGCTGGTCCAGTACCTGGAGGTAGATGTCTGGCGAGGCGAAGACATCCAGTTTCGGCACCCGCATGGTGGTTTCTTGCGGGTAGGGATGTGTGGCGAGATGTAACATGGCGGCACGCTGGCGCACATCTGTGTCGATCTCCGTCAGGACATTACTCTTCGTGAGCTGGTAGATCGTCACACTAAAAGCCGTCAGTACCACCGACAGGATGAGCATGAACAATAGAGCCAGGCGGGTACGGATATACATTCCCTTATTCCTTTAGCGTATAGCCAAAGCCGCGCACTGTGTGAATCAGGCGAGAACCACCCTGGGCCTCCAGCTTCTGACGCAGATGACCGATGTACACTTCCAGGACATGGGTGTCGATCTCGCTCGTGTATCCCCAGATTCGCTCTAGAATCTGCTCCCGGCTGAGTACTTGCCTGGGATGACGCATGAAGAGCAGCAAGAGTTTGTATTCCTGAGAAGTCAGTTCGATCAGCCACTCAGCTCGCCGTACCTCTCGAGTGGCTTGATTGAGTTCCAGGTCAGCATAGACAAAGGGTTCACCTCCTGTCTTGTAGCGTCGCAGCACCGCCCGGATCCGTGCCAGCAGCTCGTCGAACGCGAAGGGCTTGGGGAGATAGTCGTCAGCGCCGAGGTTCAGAGCGTTCACCTTATCCGAGATCTCGTCGCGGGCCGTGAGCATAATGATCGGGAGATCGTCGTGGAGCCGCAAACGACGGCACACCTCGAACCCATCGAGCCCTGGCATGGCGATATCCAGGAGCACAAGGTGCGGCTGATGTGTCCGAGCAGCGGCCAGGCCAGACTGGCCATCCATGGCAGTATACACCTCGAACCCCTCATAGGCGAGGCCCCGCTGGATCAATGGGACGAGATGCGAGTCGTCGTCCACCAACAGGATACGAGTTACCACACTCTAACCTCCATCATGCTGCTGCGTGGATGATAGCACAACATACCCCTTGCTGCAAACGTGAATCCAGCAAGGTTTCTATCTAAAAGAATGCCGATCCTGTTATTCGACACCGTCACTGCCCAGACGCTGATACTCTTCTGCAAACAGCTTTCTTGCGCGGGTAAGACGTGTCGCCGTAGCATTCGGCGAAATACCGACGATGACCGCTATCTCCTTATAAGGCATCCCCCTGGCAGCGCTGAGTAGCAGCGGGAGGGCATAGCCTTTCGGCAGATGTGAGAATGTACGCTGAATATGCTCTCGTTCGGCAATCTCTGGAATGCCCCCGCTATCAGAAAGCCAGCAGGAATCATCCCCATCCCTTACACCAGCAGTATGCTCATGAGACCAATAGGAGATATGTTTGCGTCGTCGTAAAAGATCAATGCATAAATTGGTGGCAGTACGATAGAGCCACGCGGAGAGGTGATTGCGAGCATCCAAGTCATCCCAGGTGAGGTAGGCAGACACAAATACTTCCTGCATTACATCATCAGCGTCCTCCCGGCTGCCAAGTAGGCGATAGATATGGGCGTAGATCCGTCGCCGGAACCGCTCGTAGAGCTGGGTGACCGCAAGGGCCTTGTCTACGACATTGGCTTCACTGCTCAATGCTGCCGAGTTAGCTTTTAGATAAGTCGAGGGATTTTCCATTGTCATGCACCCTTTCTCCGCGTCAGGCGACCCATTCGAGTTTGGCTGAGGTGCTCGTCACATCTAGCACTATCCATAAGATAGCTGCTGAACCTCAATGGAAACGCAATTTTAGGTAAAGAATTAGTAAATGGTCGGCAACATTTTGCCGTTCGCCGTCACAAGATCGAGGAAATTGCATATTTTACGTGGTAAGCCTGGGTATTTGTAATCATTAGGCACGCTAAACGGGGCGACGACATTTTTTCGTGCCGGATTCCCCGGCTTCGGGCTCTCTACCTTACGAAGGCATACACATTCCCATCATGTGCCCCTACATACAACCATGACAGAAGCACTGCAGGTGACGAGGTCACAGCGCTGTGCAGGTCAGCGTATTGCACCTGGTCTCCAGTGGCGGCGTCAAGCACCTCCACGCCTCCGTCACCAGGACCGAAGGCGTCGCCTATGCCGATGTACAATGTCTGACCGACGATTGCGGGTGAACCGTAGACAATGACAGGAATGGCATGTTGCCAGTGGTTAGCGCCTGTCTCAGCATCTACCGCCCAGCTCACTGAACGCCGCCCCAGGACGGCTATCACGTAGAGCGTGCCATCAGCAAAAGCTGGCGAACTAAAGACATGATCCCCAACGTGGGTATGCCAGAGTACATGTCCGTTTTGGGCATCCAGGCTGTACAGCGAACCGTCCTTCCCGCCCACCGCGATGCGCGGCTGCCCCCGTGAATCAGAGTAGAGCAGCGGACCCGAGCCGACATCGGTATCGGCCACGTCACGCACGACCGAACGCCAATGCCAGAGCACATGCCCATCGTGCAGGTCGAGCGCTTCCGCTCCATCGTCGGGGTCGCCTATTCCTACGTAGACAACTCCTCTAGCAACATCGATGGCGGGTGAACTCCATATTCCACCGCCGGCTGCACCGCCTGGTTCGCTCCACGCGCGCCACCGCACGGCCCCTGTCGCTGCGTCAAAAGCGAGCACCTCGCCGGGAATTTTCGGTTTCTCGCTCAATGTCGAGGCAGCACCGATGATGACCAGTCCATTGTTCACCGCGGGTGATGACCAGATCTTCGCTCCCACGCTATCGACCTGACTACGCCAGTGCAGACGACCAGATGCAGCGTCCACCGCGTAGACAAAGCCATCAAGTGCGCCGATGTAGACAACACCGTTCAGAACACTGGGGGAGCTGTAGAGCGCCCCACCGGCCCGAAATTGCCAGAGGACATGACCGCTGCGGGCATCGAGGGCCGCTATGATGCCGTTCGTCGAGGCGATGTAGACGACACCGGCACTTACTGCCGGCGATGAAAGGATCGCTGCTCCCATGCAGTACGACCAGGCGAGGGTCAGCACACTGCTGCCACCGCTAATGGCAGCCCCGTCTCTCCTCAGATCGCCACGGAATAGAGGCCAGTCGCCTTGCGCTGCGGGAGCAGACGTGTACAGAGTATGTGTTTTGCCAGCCGCACTGCACCCATCTGACCCTGAAGTGTTGCTCGCTGATGGGGTGCTTGCTGTCCCACAGGCACTGAGCAGGCAGAGGCAGAGGAGAGAGCCCATGCTTTGCTGAAATACCTTGCGCATATTTTGCCTTCCTGTTCGCTCATCCGCGCTCTCCAATGGCTTCGTCGAGGTTATCGGGCCTTGCCACCAGGTTAAACGAGCCTTCTTCATCATTGCACTCACACGGAGTACAGATAGCTCATCCTCAGCGAAAGCGGTTGGACGCTCCTCCAGTGACCATAAGCAGGGACTCCCTGATCTCTTTGATTTGTTCGACTGCTTCGCGCAGGGGAAAGAGGCGGGGTGAGATCAGCAGATCAGGGGCGGTCGCAACGGGGTGCCAGTAGACACCATCGCGGTTCACGGTCACCTCCGGTTCGAGCGCGGGCAATGAAATAGCCATGCCCTTCGCCGAGAAGCCGCGGCGGACGAGAGGACGGATGATGTGGTCGTCATCGGGGATCCCAAGCGCGCGATGCAGCCGGCACATAGCAGCGAGGTCCTGGCTATTCTCGGGCGTCTGTGTGGTTCCTAAACGCACATGGAATCCCGCGGCTTTGAGGCGCACGATGGCGTCAATGGCCTTCTGCCAGCTTCCAGCGCCACGGTAAACATCATGAGTCGCGGCATTCGAGCCATCCAGGCTGATCTGGACGGTCAGGCGCTCCCTGTGCGGCAAGGCCTCGAGCTGTTGCAGGCGCTTGCCTTTGAGCAGAATGCCGTTGCTGAGCACAGTCACCTGCATCCGTTCCAGGCCATAGTGCACCATCGAGAAGATGTCGTGCAGGATGAACGGTTCGCCTCCTGTCAGGAAGAGTCCCGTCATCCCTAACATTACCGCTTCATCGATCAGACGGCAGACCTGTGGGAGCGGGAGTCCGTTGCGCTTGGCCCCCACAAAGGACTCTGCCACGCAATAACTGCAGGAAAGATTGCAGTCGTAGTTGGTATAGATCCAGAGACGATGGAGCAGATCTTCCCCGTCGCCCTGCGCATTGGTATGGGCTAACGGCATGCTCATCTTCCTCCTCTCATGTATACGGCGTTCTTCCCTCAGAATTGATAGTCGGTTGCCGTGATGTTCCCCCCCTGATCGTAAAAGTGAGCAAGCGCTACAGCCGCCTCAAGGGCCTGATAGCCGTCTACTCTTCCTGGATACCACGCTTGTAATCCCTCCAGGTCGCACAGTGGTCGCACATCCGGGTCCTCATAAGACATGTCGATAAGCAGCGACTGAAAGTGGGCGATCAGTTCGGGTGGGGCTGTTGACACGACGGTGAAGTTACAGTGGTCAAAGGAGGGGGTGCGGGCGAGCATGCGTGTTGTCCCGGCAGGCAGTGTTCCTTCCAAGAGAAACAGGTGATAGTTGTATTCGAGCAGGCACGCCGCATCGGCAGAACCTGTAATGAGGGCCTGGGCGGCATCGCGCTCACCTCCGATGTGATCCCCGTGCTTGCCGACGAACATATTATGATAGTGAACCACGATGTCCAAGCCTGGATCGAGACCCAGAATATGCAGATGTGCAAGCGGAAGGAGCGTGGCCTGTGGTGAATCCAGCGCGCCGACTGCAACGACTCGTCCCTTGAGATCCGTCACTGCCTTGATAGGCCCATCTTCTCGCACCACGATCACGGAGGTCAGATCACAATCCGTATCTCGCATAGCGACGGCCCGGGCCTCCAGCTCTCGGGCTGCAGCGAGACGACGGGCACGGACCCAGGCGAGAGGAGAATTCCATGCCACGTGAATGTATCCGTCGATGAGCGCTTCGACCTGGCGCTCATAGTTCGAGTACAGCACGTAGTCCATCATGAGTCCCTGGCGCGCAAAATAGGCTTTGAACCCCTCCCAGATCGTCACAACCTTGGGATCGTAGGCAACTGCCCCTAGCAGCAGAACGGTCTCCGCGCTCATAGTGATCTTCCCCTTTTTAGCCGAATAACGGCAGACCACAGGCAGCTTTGCCGATAAAGTCATACAGTGCATCAGTTGTGGGGGCCATCACCGTTGCCGCTCGCGCGTCACGGAAGTGGCGCTCGACTCCCACCTCCTTGCGGAACGCGGCCCCACCAGAGACGCGCATGGCCAGGTCTGTTACCTCAGTTGACGTCTCACCGGCCGCAGCTTTGACCTCGAGCACGCGCAGCATGGCATCTTCGCGCCCATTTTCAAGAGCATCAAGGCCGTCGAGCAGTAACGCGCGCACCATATCGGTTTTGATGCGCATACGAGCGACATAGGCGCGCACCGTGGGCAGATCGGCGAGGGATTGACCGATATGCTCGAGCTTTATTCCGCCCACGTGCGCGGCGGCCTTCGTCGTTGCCGCCTCCATCATCCCAAGGCAGCAGCCGGCGCTCATGAACTGGAAGTAGGGAAGGACAATATTCATCATAATGTCGAAGCCCTGGCCGTCCTCGCCCAGCATAGCATCTTGAGAGACGATGACTCCATCGGCCGTGACCGGACTTGAGTAGTTGCCGCGTAGCCCCAGCCCATCAAATGGTGCCGTGACGCGGAGTCCTTCGGCATTGGCGGGAACAAGCCAAATTGTGCTCATGCCTTCAGCCGCCAAGGGACGGCTTGACCAGATATACAGGTCTGCTTTCCCTGCAGCCGTGATCCAGCTTTTCCTGGCGTCGAGTCGAACGCCGTCACCAGAGGCCGTTGCCGTACTCACTGGTGCCCAGAAGTGGCTGCGTGACCCGGCTTCTGAAAAGGCAAGGGTCGTGACTGCATGGCCAGCGGCAATTGCTTCTCGAACTGCTCGTGTTCCATGTGCCTCGATAACAGCCGCCGCTGCATAATGCATGCAGACGACCAAGGCGGTCGAGGCGCAATGCCTTGCGATCTGCTCAACGACCAGTGTGGCGGCGCGGATTCCTTCCCCAAGTCCTCCCACCTCTTTTGCGCTCCCCATGCCCAGAAGTCCTGCCTGAGCAAGCGCATCGAGCGCTGCCTGTGGGTACGCTGCCGTTCGGTCAATTTCGCCGGCAGCCGGAGCAATGATCTCCGTGAGAATGGGTTCAAGCGCATCTAGATAGGAAGGACGCGGGGTGGTAGTTGCTGTTGCCATGAAACGCACCTTTCTGTACTACAAAAATACAATCCGTGAGTTCTTGAGTGAGTGCCAGTCCGTTGCCGGGTGATGCCTACTCCGCTTACTGTCTACAAATATCTCTACCTGTATGAAAACTCTGGAGAAGAGGACGGGTGGCGGAAGAGAAGATGCACATCTCTCATCTTCGCCGTACATGGTAGGCTGCGACAGCCTCCTCTAATCTTGAAAGCCTAATATGCCGGGTCAGTGGCCCTCCGAGGCCGAAAACATAGCCTGGGAAGCGCTTCCCTTCATCTATGCAGCGTTGCACGTCCGCTGTTGCCTCCTCAGTCTCTTCAAAGAGCACCGTAGCCACATGGAAGTTGCCGATAAAACCGATGTGATGCGCCTTTGCAATTTCCCCAACGTAGGAGAGGGCCATACACTCGTCAATGGCAATGCTGTGTGCGCCGCTGCCTGCCATCTCACGGATGACTCTAACGCTCTCCCCTCACGCCCACAGGCTCGATGTTTTGCCTGCCCGATGGATCACCTGCCATGCTGGCTGCAGATTGGGAATAACATACTGCCGGAAATAGGCGGGCTGCAACATCGTGGCGGGTGTATCATTGATGGCAACGATATCACACCCGATCACCTCGGCATAGATACGAGCAGAGATGGTGCTCACCCGACCTGCATAGGCGAAGAGCGCAGCCGCACTCTCAGGATGGCGGAAGAGATCAGTAAACAGGGCCAGGCCCCGAAGCTGGTAAGCTATGGTACAGGGGCCTGCCGCTATCCCCACCAGGGCGACGTCGCGCCTTTCTAGCTCGTGCTTCACTCGTATCCCGGCGGCGATTACGGTGGGCCAGCGCCCCGCCGTTTCATCGGGAAGAGGAGGAAGCTGTGCGACCACCTGTTCTGCTGGGAGCGCGTAAAGCGGTGAGGAGACGATTGATGGCAGCCCTTGCTCCGACCAGTGTGGGACACATCCCAGCGCAATGGCCTCCATTTGCGAGTCATCCAGGAGCGGGATGCCGTCGCAATGGTAGCGCTCCGCGCACAGAATCGCGCCACGCGCAAGCAGTTCGGCATCTTGCAGGTAGCGTTTTGCACTCACCTCAAGCAGTTGTGCGGCGTGCGTCCCGATATGCGGCAACCAAGGAGTCTGCTCGACACGCTCTCCTCGTAATGCGCGCATGAGGAGTTCCTTACCCATAGAAAACCCCCGTTTCCTTGTTAGCAATGCATCATTCCTCTCTTCATAAGTATACACGAAACAAAAGACACCTTTTTTTCTCGACTTTTTCTGGCGAAGAGTTCCTCGTTCTGCTATCTGCTCTGGCTCGGTCGTTTTGTGCCGGAAAAGGGGGTGCTCCTGGCGATCGAAGCCGAGAAAGGCGTCCTTTTTCAAGGATACAAGCTGTAAAACTGGTGCCTCTTATTTCGTGTATACTATGTTGAATATGCTTTTATCCCTCCATCCAACAAAGGAGCATCGGACTTATGAGTCTCTCATCATCGGCCAGTGACCGCAAACGGGCAGCGGTCACGGGAGCCAAAGAGCGTAGCACTACTAGCACCCCGATCACCTTAAGCGAGCGCAGTATTACGGGTTTTGCACTGATCCGTATTTTTGTGGGCTATCTCTGGTTCCAGCAGCTTTTCTGGAAGCTGCCCCCCGACTTCAGAGGGCTTTATCCGTATATCATCCG